>Ga0075420_100002321_pt1 | contig 16441 bp, 26 predicted proteins | sample SoiMetdeltSBSDD4_FD_75296 | JGI IMG/M metagenome (GOLD analysis project Ga0075420, IMG submission 75296) | Bulk soil microbial communities from a Populus tree surrounding site in Tennessee, USA - Soil MetaG P. deltoides SBSDD4 | ecosystem: Environmental > Terrestrial > Soil > Tree plantation... | reverse complement strand
CCTGGCTACTGGTGGTCCGCAACGGGACGCTGGACCTCCGCACGGGCGCGCTCCGAGCCAGCGACCCCGCGGACCGCAACACGCAGGTCGCCGACGTCGCGTACGACCCGGACGCCCGGTGCCCGGCGTGGCTCGAGCACGTCGCGCTGGTGTCCCGGCACAAGGACGGCTCGCCGGATCCCGCGCTGGAGCGGTATCACGCCCGCTGGGCCGGCTACACCCTCACGGGCCTCGTGACCGAGCAGCGGTTCCTCTTCGCACACGGCGAGGGGGACAACGGCAAGAACGCCCTCATAGAGACGCTGCTGGGGCTGCTGGGTACGTACGGCATGAAGGGCAGCGCGAAGCTGCTGCTCGGCTCGGGCGCCGAGCACGAGACGGTGATCGCGGACCTCGCCGGCGCCCGGATGGTCTTCGTGGACGAGACGCCGCGCGGCCGGATCAACGAGTCGCGGCTGAAGGAGCTCACCGGCTCGGGCCGGCTCAGGGCGCGAAAGATCGCCCAGGACTCGTTCGAGTTCGACGTCCGCGCCAAGCTGTGGGTGTCCGGGAACCGGAAGCCGCGGATCGCCGACACCTCCCTCGGGTTCTGGCGCCGGCTGGCGCTGGTGCCCTTCGACACCCCGATCCCCGTGGAGCGCCGGGTGAAGGACTACGTCCGGGTGCTGGCCGCGGAGTGGCCCGGGATCCTGAACTGGGCGCTGGAGGGACTGGCCGAGTACCGCGAGGTCGGGCTGGCCGAGCCGGACCGGGTGGCCGGCGCCGGAGCGGACTACCGCGAGGACGAGAACACGTTCGGGCAGTTCGTCGCCGAGACCTTCGACCCGGAGGCGCCGGAGACGACGTGGCGGTGGACGCCGAACAACGTGCTGCACGCGCTGTACGCGCGGTGGTGCGCCGGGAACGGCGACCACCGGCCGGCGACCATGCAGCAACTCCGCCAAGATTGGTCACACCACGGCTTTCTACGGGACCCGAAGCCGCGGAAGGTGTCCGCGGGCTGGCTCGGTCGGACCGTAACCTCCCGTGGCTATATCGCGCCGCCCGTCGTGGGCGAACTGGACGTTACTCTCACTTGGAGTGAGACCGGGGCGGTCTAGTGTAACGGTGTAACCCGCGGGTGTAACCAAGATCAAGAAAGAAGAGGCTAGGCTCTGAAGTCGAGTTTTGTGGTTAGTAGTTTTTATTATGGTTACAAGGTTACAGTAGTTACACTAAAAACACAGTCTACAAACACGCGCACTACATGCGCCCGTCCGTTGGGGAATATGTTAGCATATAGTGGATCACCAACCGTGTTTTAGCGGCCCCGCCGAAAAGCTAGTGTAACCTGTAACCCATGTAACCGATCTTGGTGGGAGGTCGACGACCGTGGATACGCCGGACCCGTGGGTGGCGCGGGGACGGGAGCGTGCCGAGCGGTCGTGGATCCGCGGTCCGACGCTCGGTTGGGACGAGTTCGGGCTGCCCGACGTCGTGGACCCACGGGAGGACCCAGGCGGCTACCGGCTCTGCCTGGCCCCGCGACCCGACGGGCAAAGGTGTGATAGGCTGGCGGGTAGCACGACGTCCCACTTCGGGGTCGGACGGTGTCGCCGCTGCGGCGGCAACACGCGGGAGGGAAGAGCGGAGGCGAGCTGGATGACGATCAACTCGATCGCGCGGGAGCTCGACGTCACGCCGTGGGACGCCCTGCAGACCGTAGTCCGCAGGTCAGCCGGCATGGAGGAGTTTCTCTACCGCAAGCTGCAGACCACGGTGGAGTACTCCGAGCAGTTGATCCAGGTCGACTCGGAGCCCGCCCGCTGGCTGCGGATGTGGGTCGCGGCCATGGAGCGCACGGCCAAGTTCTCGAAGATGGCGGTCGACGCGGGCGTAGCGGAGCGCATGGCCGCGGTCCAGGAGGTTACCGCGGCCACGGTGGTCCGCGTGTTCAACGAGGCGCTCGCCGCCTCGCAGCTGCCACCAGAGCTCGAGGCGGGGCTGCGGACGGCGCTGGCCGGGAGCCTGCGGGCGCTGGAGGCCGGTCCGAGTGGTGGGTAACCTGCACACGCCGGGTGGCAAGATACCGCCGTCACCGGTCAAGTAGACGCGATGAATATCGTTCGTATCGTGATAAAAGAGCTCGCCTGGTGGTGGCACGTAACCTTCGACGGAACGCGTCTCTGTCGCTGCCGTCGCAGCATGGACTGGCGGTGGCGGACGGGACGGCTATAGTCGGCAACATACCCGCGCGTACGCGCGTGCGTATGTTGCACGAAATTCGTAGACAGGGAGACCGACGTGAGGTTTACGCCGCCCGACCCGACCGCGCCGCTCGGCGATCTGCTGAACGATCCGATCAACCAGCACCCGGAGGCGATCTTCGTGCTCGTCGCGCTGGTCGTCGGGGTGCTGTTTTTCGTGTTTCGGGCGATCCGCGGTAGGTGAAAACCGTTTCGGGTTTGCACCCGGGCGAGATCAATTGATATGATCTGACAATCTGGGTCGGGCAGAGCTGCCCGACCACATCACCTTGCTCTGAGGAGAGTGAAGTGCGCGTATTGCGTTTCGCCCTGGGGTTCCTCGCGGTTCTCGGTTGGATCGCTGCCGCTTACATGCTGCTGGAAGTGATGCCGTGAGGGGATTCACCACGCTGACGTGGCTGGCCGGTGGCCTCGCCGGGTTCTTCATCTGCTACGCCCTGATCTTGTGGGAGGTGATTCCGTGTCCTTCGGTGATGTGATCGCGTTCATCGCCCGCGGATTTGCCGGGATCTTCCGGTGGGTCGGAAACAGCGCCGACGAGGCGTGGTTCTGGTACGCGGTGGTCGCCGGCATCATCGCGTTCTTCATCTTTCGCCTGTGGCAGAACTCGGCGGTGCGGATGACGGTGGTGTTCATCACCGGCATCTTCATCGCACTGCTCGTGACGGGAGCGTGGAGACCGTGAGACTCGGAATTAGGCTCGTCCTGGCGATCTTTGCCGGGCTGAGTGTCGGTTACCTGATCTGGGCGGTCATACCCGAGCTGCCGGCGTGGACGGGTGCCGTCGTCGGCGCCGCGTTCGCCGTCGGTGCGTTCCGCCTGACGGGGGGACGGCGGTGAGCTGCCTAGCCCGCTTCGTGACGGGCGCGCTGGCGGGGATGGCCGCGGGGTACGGCACGCTCGCGGTGGTTCCCACGGAGGGCGTCGACCAGACGGCGCGCGCCCTGCTCGCCGTGGCACTGACGGCGACGGTCGCGTTTGCGGTCGTCCGCTGGACGAGGCCGCGATGATTGGTTGGCTGACTTGGCTCGTGAAGGCACTCATCGCGGCAGCTTGCGCCGTTGCGTCTGCGTATGCACTTAAGGCAGTGTGGGCTGCGGTACCGCAAATCGTGTTGGTCATCACAACGTCGGCGGTGTTCTTCATCGTGTTTGGCGTGCTCAACCGCGACTAGTGTGGTAGGGACGGGGGTGGAGGCGTCGCACACCGAGGTGCGGCGCCTCCGCTACGCGAGGAGAGGAAGATGGCACTGCCGAAGCCGTTCCAGGACGAGTGCACCATCTGCAAGACGGCGCGCTACCGCGTGGCGCACAACTTCATGGGTCGTCGAGGCATCGCTTACCTCTGCGCCACGTGCGACTGGGGCGTGACGTCGCTGGGCCAGCAGAGCGAGCCACCGACGTGGTGGAATCGTGTAACGGGAGGTGGAAGCTAGTGAAGATTCGCTGGAGCGAGACGCACCTGGCCACGATCAACGTCGCCTACAACGGCGGAGACACGACCGGGTTCACGGACTGCGACGAGATCGAGCTCGACAGGGGCATCGTCACGTTTCTCGAACGCGGCGACACGCCCGATGACGACGTGTATCACGTCGTCGCCGCGGATGTCGTGTCGATCGCGCGCGGACCGCGGCGGGTGAGCCGGTGAGCTCGGGGATGTACGCGCTGCTCGCGGTACTCGGGATCTTCGCGTTCGCGCTGCTCGTCTGGGTGGTCGCGTCGCTGGCCGGGGGTGCCGGGTGACCCTCCGCCAGATCCTGTTCTGGTTCCTGGCCGGCGCTGCGGTGTTCGCGGCGACCTACGGCATGCTACTGACGATCGGAGCACCCAAGTGACCCGCGTTCGGAACGTCCTCATCCTGCTCGTCGTTCTCTGCACCGCTGTCGGCATCGCGCTGGCTGCCACCGGGCAGCTCCAGCCCGAGGGCTCGCCGCGGCTCGACCCGGACACCCCGCTGGGGAAGCCCGGCGTCGTGTCGCGGGAGGACGACCTGATCTTCACGGCGCGGGTGCGGCTCTGCCCGCCCGAGTGGGACCCGGCGAACTGCACCCGGGGCGACGCGGTGGAGGTGTCGATCGTCATCGACGGGGTGTCCGTGCTGCTGACCACCACCACGCAGCGGGACTGGCACCAGGTGGTCCGCGTGCCGCGCGGCAGCCGGGCCACGCTCGGCGCGCTGCAGGTCGACGCCCGCTGGCTCTTCTGCGGCTGGGAGCGGAACAACCGGCCGCTGCCGAGCACGCAGGACCTGACGCAGCTCGTGGGCGAGGTTGTGTGCGTGCTGGAACTCCGGGGTCTGCTCGGGTGAGACTCGTCGTGTTCGCCGCGGTCGTGGGGGTGACGGCGCTCGCCTGGGTGCTGTTCCTGTACGCGTGGCAGGTGAAGGGGCACCTCGATCCCGGGGTCGGGGTGCTCTGCGTGCTGCTGGTCTACCTCAGTTATCGGGTCGGAAGAAACAGGCGTTGACGGAACGTAGGACCGAGGAAGGAGGGGAACGTCGATGGGCGTGCGCACGAGGGTGACCGTGGCCGCCGCGGTGCTGCTGGTAGCGGCGGGCGCGGTGTACACGGTCGAGAGCCAGCGCTGCGACGAGTGTCGGAACATCCGGGTGGAGGCCACCGGGACCGGTGGCCCGTTCCGGGTGCGGCTGAGCGTTACGGGGGCGAAGCAGTCCCTGCTGGAGGAGGTCGACCAGGTCTACGTCGAGGGCTTCGCCCGGGTGGTCCAGGTGCAGCCGGGGGAGGTCGTAACGATCTTCCTGACGGCGACGCCGGAGCTGCCCGAGGGGCGCACGACGATGCCGTCGCGCCACGCGGTCACCTGCGTGGTTCGCGAGGGCAACCGGATCCACGCCCGGGACGGGAAGACGACGCCGGTGGACGACCCGCCGGTGCCCGCCCTCTGCCGCGCCGTGATCGGTTGAGGTACCGTCTCCGGTAACTCCCCGATCCGGAGGGAACCGACGGGTCCGAGCACCGGTGTTGTGTGCTCGGGCCCGTCGGCCGTCTCCGGCGGTGCTACCGTCCGTTTCGAGAGGAGACGTCGTGGACGATCTGGACGAGCTGGAGAGTGCCCTGAACCACACGGCGGCCGAGTGGCGCAGGCTGTACATGGCACCGCCGAAGACCGTGACGCCGCCGGGACTGCGCGTCGAGTGCACCCACCGCATTCTGCGCTGAGCCTGATACGATAGAAACTCGAGTGGCACGGGGTTCCGAGGTCCCAGCCGTCTGGTGTTCGGCTGGGGCCTCGGTCTATGCTGGGGACATGGGTATGGACAGGTATGCCAAGGCAATCGTCGCCGCGCTCGTCGCGTTCGGCGCCACGTTCGAGGCGCTGTCGCCGGACGGGGTCACCGCCAACGAGTGGGCGCGAATCGTTGTCACCACGATCATCGCCGGGTTGTCCGTCTGGGCGATCCCGAACGCGAAGGTCTAGCGTGATCTGGCGTCTCTTTCGCGAGGGCACCGTTCCGCACGTGTCCACGTTCGCGTACCACGAGCACCGCGACCGGGCGCCTCACCTCGACCAGGCGGGTCACCGGCCGCGGTTACTCGCCGCGCGCGACCTGGTCGATGAGGCTGCGCGACTCCTCGACACCGAGGTGCCGACGCTGTCGGATCTCGGCTGCGGCGACGGCGGCCTGCTGTCGCTCGTACAGGACAGCTTCGAGGAGGCGTGGGGCTACGACTTTTGCCCGGCCAACGCCGCCGGCTGGAAGGAGCGAGACGTCGACGCCGAGTTCCTGGACGTCTTCAACGGCGATCGGTCGCTCGTGCAACTGGGCGACGTCGTGGTCATGACCGAGGTGCTCGAGCACGTCGCAGACCCGCACGGGGTCGTGCGCTGGCTCTATGACGACGTGCGTCCGGCCTTCCTGGTGTGCTCGTCGCCGTGGGATGAGAGCGACCGGGCAGCCGACGAGTGTCACGCCTGGGCGTACGACCGAGACGGTTACCGTGAGCTATTCGAGGGCGCCGGCTGGCAGGTGTTACGTCACAACGACGTCGGTCGATACCAGCTGTTACTCGCGGGGAGGAGACCGACTCCGTGATCGCCGGTTGGGCGTCGCGCGCCGCCGATCTCATCGACCCGCCCGAGCTACGGTGGCGACGCGACCCGGTCGGCTGGGTGCACGAGAAGCTGCGCGGCGAGACGTACGCCAAGCAGCGCGAGATTCTCGAGGCGCTGCGCGACCACCACCGCGTCGCGGTGAAGTCGTGTCACAGCGCCGGCAAGTCGTGGACGGCCAGCGCGGTCGTCTGCTGGTGGCTGGACGCGCACCCGCTGGGTGACGCCCGCGTGGTGACATCCGCGCCGAGCGCGAAGCAGGTCGAGGCCGTCCTCTGGTATGAGATTAACCGGGCGCACGCCCGCGCAGGCCTACGGGGACGTACCAACCTCACGGAGTGGTACGTTGGCAAGGAGCTCGTGGCGTTCGGCCGGAAGCCGGCGGACAACGACCCGACGGCGTTCCAGGGCACGCACGCCCGGTACCTGCTGGTCGTTCTCGACGAGGCGTACGGGATTCCCAAGGAGCTCTGGGACGCGGCCGAGTCGCTAGCCTCGGGCGAGCACAGTCGGATCCTGGTCATCGGCAACCCGGACGGACCGGGTACGTTCGAGGAGGCGTGTCGGCCCAACACGGCGTGGCACGTCATCCAGATCGGCTATCGCGACACACCAAACTTCACGCACGAGGTGGTGTCCCCGCAGCTCAGGGAGGTGTTGATCTCCGAGCGCTGGGTGCGGGAACGTCGCGCGGCGTGGGGTGAGGACAGCGCCCTGTTCCAGTCGAAGTGCGAGGGCGAGTTTCCGCGCGGCGGCGACCCGTTCGCGGTCGTGCAGTACGACTGGGCCGCGACCTGCCGGTACGTCGAGATCCCGGGAGAGCAGCCGCGTGAGGGCGGCATCGACGTCGGGGCCGGCGGCGACCGTACCATCTTGCGTGAGCGCGTGGGTCTGCGCGCGGGGCGCGAGGAGGTGTTCCTCGACCGCGACCCGATGCGGACGGTGAGTCGGCTCGCGCTGCGCATAAAGGAGTGGGGTCTGACCCGTGTTAAGATCGACTCGGGCGGCATCGGCTGGGGCATCGCCGGCCGGTTGCGAGAGCTGTCCAGCCGGCAGAACCCGCAGGGTCGCGCGTTGGGCGACACGACGCACGACGCGGAGATCGTGGCCGTGAACTTCGGCAGCCTCCCGTCGCCGGGCTACGAGCGGAAGTACCTCAACCGGCGCGCCGAGCTGTGGTGGGGCACCGGGCGGGAGCTCAGCCGGCTGGCCGGCTGGGACCTCTCCGAGGTCGATGACCAGACCATCCACGAGCTCACCACGCCCCGGTACGAGATCCTCGACTCGCACGGGAAGATCAAGATCGAGCCGAAGGACGACATCATCAAGCGGCTCGGCTTCTCGCCGGACTCCGCCGAGGCGTTGCTCCTCGCCTTCTACGAGGGGTTCTTCGCCGCGGACGCGCTGCCGCGCGCCGAGCACATGGCTCGTAACCTCACGCAGGGCCTGCGCCCGGACATCCCGGTGCTCGGCGGCCCGCTCGGCGCCCGCTAACCTGATAGTATGACCATATGATTACGTGAAGAGAACGTGAGCGGATCTTGACGGTCTCGATCCACGACTGCGAGGTTCAGCACTTCCGGTCAGGTGGTAAGGGCGGACAGAATCAGAATAAGCGCGATACGGGCACCCGGGTCATTCACCACCCGTCTGGCGCACGGGGCGAGTCGCGCGAGGAGCGCTCGCAGCTGCAAAATAAGAAGAAGGCGTTCCGGCGCATGGCCGACGACCCTAGGTTTCGGCTGTGGGTGGCGATCCAGACCGGACGACTCGCGGCGCTGGAGGCCGAGGCCGCGCGGATCGACATACCCGACGCGGATGTGCAGGTGGAGGTGCGTCGCGGTGGCCGCTGGACGCGGGTGTCGCCGACGGAGCTGACCTGATAGTATGATCATATGAGTATCGAGGTACTGAAGGCGGCGCTGGGCCTGTCCGTCGTTCGGCGGCCGGACGGCGCCGACCCGACCGGTAAGGGTAAGCGCGGTAAGCACGCCGGACACGGCGGCTCACGTCTCTCCGCGAAGTCTCCGAATCACTCGCTAAAGGGACGGCGTCGTCGCCGTAGTTGACACGTCCTGATAGTATGAACTCATCGGTGGTGAATGCCGCCGACCGTAGACCGAGGGAGATGAAAGTGAATCGTACGACCAAGCTGTCGCTCGTCGGGGTTCTCGCGCTCGGATTTACCGCGCTTCTCGCGGTGAGCGGTTGTACCGCCGCTAACGAGCGGGATCTGGAAGGTGTGAACATCCAGAACCCCGCGAAGGCGGAGATCTACGCGAACCTGGACGGTCACCCCAACATCGTTCGGCTCTGCGTCGACGGCGTTGCGCTGCTGACCACGACCCGCGAGCTCGACGGAGTCCAGCGGATCCCCGAGTGGGACGCGTGGTGCAAGTCGTGAGCGTCGCCGACCAGAAGTTCACTGTCGCGACGGAGGCTGAGATCCAAAGTCGTATCGATCGTCGCTGGAACTGGACCGTCCGCTGGGTATCGCTACTGGTCGCCGCGGTTCTCGGCGGTTCGGTGTTCTTCATCGTCCAGGGGTGCCAGCACCAGATGACCCGGGACGGCTCGAACGCCCAGCTCTGCATCGGACGGGGCGGCTCGTGGGTCGACGGCGACTGCGTGATGCCGCGTGACCGGTGAGCAGCTTCTCGTTGGCGTCGGGATCGTCCTCTGCGTCATCATGGTGATCCTGACCGGGATCCTGATCTGCGGCTCGCTGGGTCAAGACCTCGGGTGGTGGACGGTTCCGTAAAAGATCTCACTCATATCTCACCGCGGTGGTTGACACCGTGGTGAGATATGAGTATAATTGAACTAGACCGTAGACGAGAGGAAAATTACATGTGGGTAATGACGTCCTTCGGGATTCTGATGCCAACGCTTCGTCCGCCGCAGACCGTACCGAAGGATGACCCGCGAACCGTCCAGATCAGGGCACGGGTCGCCGGTCACCTAGACGTCCTGCGGGAGCGGTACATGCCCGCCACGCTCGGCCCCACGATCGAGCTGCCGAACACCGACTACGAGTTTCGCGCGTACTGCACGCCCGTCGACTGGGCGACCGCGCTGGCTCAGATCTCGCTCGAGATCGACTACGTCAAGTTCAAGCCGACCGCCGAGGGCCACGCGCTGCACACGCTGTACAACCGCATCTGGGCCGTGATGTTCGAGTTCATGTCGACGCCCAAGCACCGGAGTGAGTACTGGTCCGCGCAGAAGGTCACCACGACCACCGTCACGACCCAGCGACTGGGTCGGGTGGGCGAGTGGGAGATCGACTGGGGCAGCGACGCCGACCTCGAGGTGAACTCTGAGTGGGACGACGACTGGTCCTCCCCGATCACCCGGGCCAGCGGTCAGCTCGATCACCGCAGCTGCGCACACGCCACTACGAAGGGTGCTCGCCGGCGTTGCCGGCGGCGCTGGCTGAACCGTAACCGTTGACACGACACCATTAGTATGATATGATAGAATCTCAACCGGGTGGGACGGAGCGGGAGGAACGGAACGCCTCCCGCCCACCCGGGGGACATGGGCCAGAGCTCTTGGGTGGAGCTCTCTGCGGAGATGGTGTGGGTTCGATTCCCACCTGGTCCACGGGCCTAATGGTGGCAACGTGGGAAAGCCTCCACGTTCCGGTTCGACGCCGGGTGGGCTCTCGCGGCGCGTTGGGTAGCTCCCGACGCGAAGTCGAACGGTGACACGTCGCACGTGGTAAAATGATCACACCGTTCGTCGAGCTCTGCAGGGCTCGTGGAGAGACGTGGTGTAGTGGCGCACAAGGCCCTCTCGACGGGATCCCGGCGGTTATCCGCCTCCCGTCTGGGGGCCCAGGAGTGAGGTTCGAATCCTCACCGTCTCACGCACGAAGGAGGTGCAACGATGGATCAGGCAAAGGCTCTTCGCATGATCGAGACCATTGTCTCGACTCACCTAGAGATGATCGGCGTCGAGTGCGGCCCGGGCGCGTCCCAGGCCATGCGAGAGGCCGTGGTCGACATCCAGGGTCTCATTCGTGAGATCTTCCAGGACGTCGCCGACGAGGCGCGGGCGACCGCGGACCCCGTCATCGACGAGGTGTACCGGCGCAACCGCGACCGGGAGATTCTGGGGCCGGGCGCATAGCGCCCGGTTTTCCGGTTGCACCATAATGAGACTTATTGTACAATAGACATAGACGGTAGACCAACGAGAGGAGCACCAAGTGGACATCAAGTGGATTCGGCGAGACAGCGGCTGGCACACCTTCCACATGCTGGCCGACGGGAATCGCCCCGTCCTAGCGATGTTCGTCAACGAGAACGATCCCGAGCTAGTCATCTGGGTCGGCGACCCGCGTCTCGCGCACCTGATCAAGGAGACGTGGACCGGCGCCCAGCAGACCCTCGGCCGGGCCCACACCCACCCCAAGATCGACGAGTCGGGCGTCACCACGATCGTCTGCATCGGTTCGATCGCCAGCTACGTCCTCCCCCGCATCGCCACGCTCATGGCGCGCGTGTACCTCCCCGCCGACGCAGAGATCCAGCCGTGAACGACAAGGAACTGTACGAGGCGCTCGACACGGTGTGGAGCAAGTTGCCGGACGACGCCACGCAGCAGGAGTTTACGGAGGTCGTCCGCGAGCTCGTTCATGGATACTGGAAGCCCTCGATCACGATCACGGGTCGGCGCTGGTTAGGCGTGGTGGACCGTGCCTGACTGGGACAACGAGGGTGACGACCACGGTCCGGTCATTCCACTGTGGACGGCGTTGGTATTCCTCGGAGCGCTGGCGGTGCTCGCCGTCATACTGACACTTTTATCCGATCGCGCGTAAATCATCGTACGCGCGGTCCGCGAGGCCCGGCACCCTTGTGGGAGGAGGTGCCGGGCCTCGGCGTTTGCGTCCACGGGGGCCGGGGTAATCTATCCAGCGTCGGAACGTTGACGTCTCCAGGAGGACACCATGACCGAGAACGAGGGCACCACCGAACGGTTTGCCACCGTCGATGAACTTCGCGACGCGTCGGCGCAGGTAACGGGCGAGGAGGCCGCCGAGCAGGCCGGTCTGCGGGAGGCGATCCGGAACGCAACGCCGGACACGCCCGAGAACCGTGCGGCGGCCGATGACGAGAAGGCCGGTGGCGTATAGCTCTCACTTGCTACCCTGCAATCGTGATACGAAGAATGCAGGGTGGCTTTCTCACCGTCGTGTTGTGGTTCGCGGTGATCTCGATCGCCGTCGCACTGGCCGGGATACTCGGCCTAGTCTGGGAGGATGTCCAGACCGTCACCGGCCCGTGATATGCTGTGAGGCATGGGCCAACTGACACTCGTTGCCGTACTGACCGCTCTCGCCACCCACCGCCTCACGCGGTTCGTCACGCGGGACCAGTTCCCGCTGATGGCGTTGCCGCGTGAGGCGTTCGTGGTTCGCTGGTCCCGCATTCCGATCGACCCGGCCACGTCGCAGGCCGACGCGGCGCTGGTTCGACGTCACCGAAACGACACGTTCAAGCCAAAGAAGGACGGCACGGGATCGCGTCAGACGAATCTGCTGATGCACTCGCTCGCCTACCTCTGGGAGTGTGACTGGTGTGCCTCGGTGTGGGTCGGCGCACTGATCACCTTGGGCGCCTGGCACTGGACCGTACTCGGGGTCTACCCTGTCTACATCTCCGTGCTGGTGTGGCTCTCCGCAAGCACGGCTACCGGTCTGATCGCGCAACGAGAGCCAGAGTAGCGGAGGTGGGTCGTGGCCGACCGGCGACGTGACAGCCTCGCGGCGTCGGCCACGTCCATCCGCACAAGCTCGCGCGACGGACTCGACAACCTCACCGCCGCCGCGACGATCGTACATTCCACGCGCAACCTGATGATCCGGTACGACCGGTGGCAAGACGAGTCGTGGGCGTTCGCCGACGCCATCGGCGAGTATGACGCGGGTATCAACTGGCTCAGCAGCTCGCTGTCTCGGGTTCGTCTGATGGCCGCCAAGATCACGCGGGGTGGTGACGAGCCGGAGCCGATCGAGGAGGGCCCGGCCGCAGACATCATGGCCGAGCTCGCCGGTGGGCTACCCGGTCAGGCCGCGATGATGGCGGATTTCGGCGTCCACCTCACCGCGGTCGGAGACTGCTGGCTAACCGGCGAGGTGCAGGAAAACGGCGAGCAGCTGTGGGCCGTCCGGTCGGCCGAGGAGGTTCAACCCATCCAGGCCAAGCGCGCCGGCGGTATGAGCTTCCGCGGACTGCTGCGTCGCGAGGCGCCGACCGGAACCGACGAGGGCACCTACCAGATCCAGGTGGACGACGGCGTGTGGCGAACCATCTCGCCGGACTCGCTAGTGTGTCGCATCTGGGAGAAGGACCGTCGGCGCAGCTGGAAGGCACGGTCGGTCGGCAAGGCGGCCATCGGCATCTTGCGCGAGATCGACCTGTACAACCGCCGCATCATCGCACTGTTGATCTCTCGACTCGCCATGAACGGCATCCTCACCGTGCCGGAGGAAATGACCATTCCGGTCCGGCCCGAGTTCCAGGACGCGCCGAACCCGCTGGTCGCGGAGCTCGTTGAGATCGCCGCGCGGGCAATCTCTGAGCCGGGTACCGCGCTAGCCGCGATTCCGATCCCGTGGCGCGTCCCGGCGCAGTTCGCCGACTCCATCAAGCACATCACCTTCCACGAACAGGGCACCCAGGCGCGAATGTCGCTGCTGGACGACCGGGATAAGGCGATCACCCGGCTTGCCCGAACGCTCCGCATGCCGCTCGAGGCGCTACTCGGCACGGGTGATTCCAACCACTGGAACGCGTGGCTCGGCGACGAGCAGTCCATCAAGATTTATATCTCCCCGCCGTCCGAGACGGTGTGTGGCGGCCTGACCGTAGGCTACCTGCACCCGCGGCTACGCGCGGCGAGCCAGCCACTCGTCGTCAACGGCGACCGCATCATCGTCTGGTACGACACCAGCGAGCTCACCGCGAAGCCCGATAAGAGCGAGCAGGCGGCGGTGCTTCACGATCGCATCGTCATCTCGGACGAGAGCTTGCGTAAGGAGTCCGGTTTCGATGAGTCCGCGGAGCCAACGCAGGAAGAGGTTAAGCACCAAGCTCTGATCAAGTTGCTCGGCAATCCGCAGCTCGCCGCCGAGGCGTATGAGAAGCTCACCGGCGACAAGTTCACCCCACCAGCTCCGCCACCCGGCGCACCCGCGCCGAACGGCCCAGGCGAGGGGGGACCGTCCGGCAACGGCGCGACCGCCGCGCCGGGTGGCGGCAACACCCGACCGGACCAACCCGGCGAGGCGCCGTCGGCGAACGGCGGTCCGGGTCAGCGTCCGGTCACCGTCGTCGTGCAGAGGTGACGCGTGGAGATCGTCGCGCTGTCCCTCGCCGAGATCGACGACAGGGTCGCCGAGGCCGAGGCGCGCTTTCGCGCAGCGCTGACCAAGTCTGTCAACGCCGCCGTCCGCCGCGTTCTCAACGGCTCGCTGGTCGCGGCCGCCGATCCCGTCACGCCGGGCGACGCCGACGTCGTCGTTGACACGTGGATCTCCGAAGTCGAGGGTAAGCTCGTACCGTACGTCGCCACGCTGTACTACGGCGCCGCCGACTCGGTGAACCAGTCTCTCGGGAACGGCGCACCCGCGCCCGATGCCGCCGTGTTTCTCACTGCCGTCGTCAACCGGATCAAGGACTTCGCCACCGAACTGTGGGAGCTCGTTCGGAACGCGCTCGTGCAGGGGCTGCAGCTCGGCGACACGACGCAACAGCTCGCTAAGCGCGTCAAGGCGGTCGTCGCGGTGTCGGAGGCGCGGGCCCTGGTAATCGCCCGCACCGAGGCTCACTCCGCCCTGGAGGCGGGTGCGCTGGCCCAGGTACGCGCGGCCGGCCTAGACGGAAAGAAGGAGTGGCGGTCCACCGACGACCCGCGCACCCGGCCGACGCACGTCGCCGCCGACGGGCAAACTGTCGCGCTGGCCGAGAAGTTCGAGGTCGGCGGCGCGTTCCTCGACTTTCCGGGAGATCCGAACGTCAACGCGCCCGCGGAGATCATCAACTGCAGGTGCACGCAGCTCTTCCACATCTCCACCGACCTCACCGCGGAGGATGAGCCGCAGCCGGTAACGGCCGCCGCGGCGGACTTCGACGAGTCGAAGGTCAAGCGCGACACCGAGGGTAAGTTCGCAAAGAAGGCGAGCGCCAAGCTTCCGAAGATCTTCATTGACATGCAGGTCACCGACCTGAGTGACGCCGAGCGAAAGTCGGAGAAGAAGGGCGCCAACCCGGGCGGCATCTTCGCGCTGGATCACGACGCGCTCTACGTTAAGCAGGCTAAGACGCCGCTGCACGCCGGCAACGAGGTGCTCGCTAGCGCGCTGTACAACGCCGCCGGCGTCGAGGTTCCTCAGGTCTACGTCGCCACCGGAACGCCGGAGCTTGGCGCGTTGCAGACGTATACACACCTCGTTCCCGGCGCCGTGCCCAATCTCAAGACGAAGATGAATGACCCACAGTACCGGGCCGAGGTCTGGCGCGGGTTCGCCATGGACGCGTGGCTGGCCAACTGGGACGTCGTCGGCGCCAACCCACAGGGTGGCTACGACAACATCGTCACGGATGAGTCGGGCAACCCGGTGCGCATCGACGTCGGAGGCGCGCTGCTGTTCACCGGACTCGGCGCGCCGAAGGGTGGCAAGCTCGGCGCCGAGGCGCGCGAGGTCGACACGCTGCGTGATAAGAAGTTGAACCCAACATCCGCGGCGCTGTTCGGCGCCATGACGGAGGACGACATCCGCGCGTCCATCCAGGCGACCGTCGCGACGCTGCACCCCGACGACATCCGTAAGTCGGTGAAGGCCGCCGGACTGTTGGACTCGCTGGCCGACACACTCATCTCGCGACGTAAGTATCTGCTGGATCGCTACGGCGTCAAGGGTGTCGAGGGCGACGCGCCGACGCAGCCGGACGTCGTCATCTCGACGAAGAAGACCGTCGCAGATCCGGCCACCATCATAAAGACGGCCGCGAAGAAGGCGAAGAAGGTTGCGTCGAAGAAGACCACTGCGAAGGCTTTGCCGACCGGTGAACTTGGCGGGCAGCCACTTAAGATCACCACCGGTGTCATTTGGCCCAAGACGCCGTACGGACATATGGAGGTCATCGCCGAGTCGCCCGACGGCACCGACGTGCTGCGCTGGAACGCCGAGACGAAGAAGTATGAGGTTGCGTCTGAGGGTCTGACGACCACGGTCTACGAGTACTCGAAGAAGGAGGCGTACGCAACTCTCAAGGATCACCTGTGGGTGACGCCGTTCCCGCTGGTCGAACACCCACCGAAGGGTGACCCCGACGCCAGTTCGGACCCGCTGTCACACGTTCCGACGTGGGTTAAGAACAGCGATGCGTCGCCGCCGCCGTCGTCCGCGCAGATTCTCACAGATCTCGGGGAGTTGACGCTCGACGAGTGGTCGGCGCTTCCGACCAGCAAGCGTCACTTCCTGAAGAAGATCGCAGAGATGCAGTCCAGCGTGTTGCCAGACATGTCCGCGGCGGTGCTCGCTAAGCTCAACAAGTACGACACACAGCTGGCGAATCCACCAAAGAGCGTCGTGCCGTTGTGGCTGAAGGGCATCGGCGCGCCGCCGGCCGGCAGCCAGCCGATCCTCGACCAGATCGGTGACCTCACGATCGAGCAGTGGGGTAACCTCGACGCCGATCAGCGGCAATTTATCTACGAACTGGCGTCGAAGCAGTCTGCGTTCAACATCGCCGGTACCACCGACGTTCTTAAGAAGCTCGACGACTTCGACCTGGCACTGGGCGTTTCGTCGAAGGGAGTACCCGGCGCGGGTGAGAAGCCGCACTGGCTCGGTAGCCCGTTGATCGCGGTGCAGCCCTGGGAGGTGCTGTCGTACGCGGGCAACATCACCAAGGCCGACTGGGACAACCTCAGTGCCAACGAGCAGCAGAACTTCCAGGAGCATCTGTCTGACGCGCAGTTCGAGGACCCAGAGTTCGTACAGGGTATGATGGAGAAGCTCGTCGAGTGGGACGAGGCCGGTCCCGGCATGTCTGACATGCTCGAGCCGTCCGGTAACCTCAAGGTCTGGATGGGTAACCCGGACGC
>Ga0075420_100002320_pt1 | contig 16455 bp, 22 predicted proteins | sample SoiMetdeltSBSDD4_FD_75296 | JGI IMG/M metagenome (GOLD analysis project Ga0075420, IMG submission 75296) | Bulk soil microbial communities from a Populus tree surrounding site in Tennessee, USA - Soil MetaG P. deltoides SBSDD4 | ecosystem: Environmental > Terrestrial > Soil > Tree plantation... | reverse complement strand
CGCGGGAAGCGGGCCTGCGGCCGGACGATCCCGGCCTCGACCGCATCGCGCGCGAAGCCGCGCGGCACGGCTTTCCGGTCAACGTGCTCTTCTGGGGAAACATCGAGGCGGGCGCGACGCTCATCGATCGCCATCCGAATACCCGCTTCATCATCGACCACATGGCGATCCTGCAGCCGCGCACGCCGCCCGCCCCGCCCGAGCCCTGGGCCGACCTGCCGAAGGTACTCGCGCTCGCGAAGCGCCCCAACGCCCTGATCAAGGTGAGCGGCGCCTGCACGCTCTCGCGCCAGCCCTATCCGTTTCCCGACATCTGGGAGCCGCTCGCACACCTGTTCGATGCCTGGGGCTTCGAGCGCTGCCTCTGGGGCACGGACTGGACGCGCGCCTTCGCGGTGGTGAACTACGAGCAGGCGGTTGAACCTTTCCTTAGAACCGACCGCTTGAGCGAGCGCGAGCGGGCCATGCTGATGGGCGGCGCCTGCGCCAAGGCCTACGGCTGGTCGCCAACGAAGGAGCGCCAATGAAGCCGATGCGATCGATGCGTGAGCAGGTCAGCGCGGCGGAGTGGGACGTGCGCGTCAATCTTGCCGCCTGCTATCGCCTGGTGGCGAAGTACGGCATGACGGACCTGATCTACAACCACATCACCGCGCGCGTGCCGGGTCCCGAACACCACATCCTCATCAGCGGCTACGGGATGCTCTACGAGGAGATCACCGCCTCGAGCCTGATCAAGGTCGACCTGGCGGGGAACATCGTCGAGAAGCCCGATCACGGCTATTCGGTGAACGCCGCCGGGTACATCATCCACAGCGCGGTCCATGAAGCGAGAGAGGACGCGCACTGCGTGGTGCACACGCACACCCAGGCCGGAATCTCGGTGTCGGCGCTGCAGGAAGGGCTGCTGCCGCTCTCGCAGACGGCGATGCGCTTTCACGGGCACCTCGCCTACCACGACTACGAGGGCCCCGCCTTCAACCGCGGGGAGAAGGAGCGCCTGGTCGCGCACCTCGGCCGTCACAACGCGATGATCCTGCGCAACCACGGGCTGCTGGTGTGCGCCCCGAGCATTCCGCAGGCCTTCAACCTGATCTACTGGCTAGAGCAGGCCTGCCGCATCCAGGTGCAAACCCTGTCCTGCCAGCGTCCGCTGCATAAGGCGAAGGCCGAAGTCGTCGAGCTCACCGCCGAGGCGCTCTCCGGCACGGAAATCACGCTCGACAACGAAGCGGCCACCAATCCCCACCTCAAGCAGGACGCGCAAAAGGCTGGCAGCGGCTACGGCCTGCTCGAGTGGCCCACGTTGCTGCGCTCACTCGACCGCCTCGACCGGTCCTACCAGGACTGACACTCGCGCGCGTCGCCCGACCAGCCTAGGCATAACAATTCGCTGTCGGGAAACCTTGATTCCATACGCTTTCGTTTGTGAGGGCTCAAGTTCTGCGTAGCAGACAAATAGTCTTTGTGCGCAAACGCACAACCTCTTAAGCTCAGTTGCACAGGGCTCAACGCTTCCCCTTATTCTTTGCTTGTCCAAGGGCATGAGTGCGTGCGGAATAGCGTGCCCGACAAGGGGAACACAGCCTAGGGGGAGCGTTGGACCGGTTACTGGTGTTCGATGACGATCCGGATATGTGCGCATTCGTGGCGCACATCGCCGCGTCTGCAGGTTTCGAGACGACGTCCTCGACGACCTTCGAGGAATTCAAGACCCGTCTTTCCGCGGACACCGCGATCGTCGTGCTTGACTTGATGATGCCGGAGATCGACGGCGTTCAGGTGCTGCGCTACCTGAGCGAAAGGAAATACGCCTCCGAAATCGTCCTGATCAGCGGCTACGACAAGAAGGTCCTCAACGTCGCCGCGCAACTCGCCCGGACGCTGGGACTCGATGTGCGGGCCTCCATCCACAAACCCTTCCAGGCGGCCGAGCTCAAGGACGTTCTCGCACGGCGCAGCGACGCCGGGCGGAATGTGCGAACGAGTGCCGCCGACAGCGCGCCCGGGGCGGATGTCGAGGAAATACGCGAGGCGATCACGCGCGATCAGCTGATCGTCCACTATCAGCCGCAGTTCCATATCAAGACCGAGAGGCTCGTTGGGCTGGAGGCGCTCGTGCGCTGGCAACACCCGAAGAGGGGGATCTTGCCCGCGGCGGCGTTCATCGCGGCCTTCGAAAACGCCGGGCTGATCGACGAACTGACCTGGATGGTGATCCGAAAGATCCTCGAGGACAAAAGGAAGTGGGGATCCGACGCGGCACGCCTTGCGATCTCCATGAACATTTCGCCCCTGACGCTGCGCGATCTTTCGCTTCCGGAGAAGCTGCTCGCCGTGATATCGGACAACGGCGGAAAGCCCTCGGATTTCGTCCTGGAAATCACCGAGAGCGGCCTGATGAGGGAGCTGCACACCGCGCTGGACATCCTCGCGCGCATGCGGCTTAAGGGATTGCACCTGTCGATCGACGATTTCGGCACCGGCTACGCGATGATGCATCAGCTGCAGCGGGTTCCGGCGCGGGAGCTCAAGCTCGACATGGCATTCGTGCAGTCGATGCTGGTCGACGAATCGGCAAACATCATTCTGCGCAAAACGCTCGAACTGGCGCATGACCTGGACATGTCAGTCGTCGCCGAAGGCGTGGAAACGCGGGAGCAGCTAGATCGGCTCGCCGAGTACGGCTGCGACGTCGCCCAAGGCTACCTGCTGGGAAGGCCCGGTCCGCGCTCGACGTAAGATCGAGACGTAATCCCTTCGAGGATGCTCGAACGCGCTGCTAGGTTATCGGCATGCGCACGTACGTACCTGGCTTAGTCGTCCTCGGCGCCTTTGTCCTGGTCAACATCATCGGCGTCATCGCGTTCCTCGCCGCTGGCAGTCTCGCGCGGCATCTCGATCCCGCGGCCGATGAGTCGCACCTTTCAGCTTTCATGGTCGCGATCATCGGCGTGGCGGTGGCGATCGGCTCCGCGTTCCCCATCTTCGGCCGCGGAGTGCCGTGGGCGACTGCGCGCATCGAGCGCGCCTGGGTCGAGCGTCCGCCGGAGAGCCCGGTTTCGTAAGCTCCTGGCCCGTTTTTAACAAGAAAAGGGGGGTACATGAAGCGCGCAATGTGGCTTGCGGTTTTTCTCGCCGGCTGCGCCGGCATGGACGCGAAGTATCCGCAGACCGCGGACGAGTTCCTCACTACCTACAACTGGGGTGGGCTGTTCCAGAACAAGGAGACCGTCACGGTGCAGCGGCCGCAGGGCGCTGTGGTCGCCGATATGCGCGAGTTCGCCAAGAAGTGCATGGACATCACGGTGAACAAGCGGCGCGCAGCGCGCTACGCGACGGACAAGTACAGCGCTCCGGCCAGCAAGGAGGCGATCCCGTACCACGCAAAAGTCGCCCAGCTCAAGACCGGGGCGACGGGACTGTCGATCCAGGAACTTGTGCCGAACGGTCCGAAGGGCACGCCGCCGGAGGGCATGTACACGGTTGTGGCCGAGGTGCGCGGCGTGAGCAAGACCAGCACCGAGGTGAACATCCATCATCTCAAGAAGCCGTTCATCGCCGACCCTCTGAAGAAGTGGGTCGATGGCGACAAGCGGGAGTGCCCGGCGCTTTAGGCGCGCGCGACTGCGCGGTTCTCGAGCCGGCTTAGGAGCCGGACAAGCGGCCAAAGCATCACGAAGTAAACCAGGGCCGCGAGCACGATCGGCGTGGGGTTGTAGGTCACGCTCTGCGCCTGCCGCGCCTGGAACAGGAGCTCGGGCATGGCCACAACGCTGCCCAGCGAGGTGAGCTTGATGACTTCGAGCGTGTTGGAAAGAAGGTCGGGCAGGACGTTGCGCACCGCTTGCGGCAGGACGACGTAAAGCGAGGTCTGGAAGCGGCCGAGGCCCGTGCTGCGTGCCGCATCGATCTGGCCGGTGGGGACGGATTCGATTCCCGCGCGCAGGATCTCGCCGTAGTACGCGCCGGTATTGAGGAAGAAGGCGATGCACACGCAGGTGAAGCCCGAGAGCTCCAGCCCGATGAACGGCGATCCGGCATAGAGGAAGATCAGCAGCACGAGCGGCGGGAAGGCGCGGAAGAAATCGACCCAGGCCATCAGCGGCCAGCGCACCCAGGGATTGCGCACGCCGGCGAGCAGGCTGAGGATCAGCCCGCCGAAGAGGCCGAGCGGCACCACCACGATCGACAGCAGCACGGTGTTGCCGAGCCCGGCGAGCAGGATGGGCCACGCGGCCTTGACGATGTCGAGGTTGAAGAAGGTCTGGAGCATGGCTCAGCGCTTCCAGCGCATCCGGGTCTCGAGCCAGCGGCCCAGCACCACCATGGGGAAGAACAGGATCACGTACGCCGCGGCGCCCAGGGTGAGCGGCGACGGGTTGTAGCTATTGGACACCGCCGATGAAGCCATGCCAAGGATCTCGCTCACGGCGACGACGGAGCCCAGCGCCGTGCCCTTGGTTATCGCGATGGTGCGGTTGGTGAGCGGCGGGATGGTGAGGCGGATGGCCTGGGGCAGCACGACGTTGATCAGCGCCTGGCCGTACGAGAGACCCGTCGAGCGCGCCGCCTCCCATTGTCCCTTCGGGATCGAGGTGATGCCGGCCCAGAAGATCTCCTCCGAGAAAGCCATCAGCACCAGGGTGAGGGAGAGCCAGGTCGAGACGAAGCTCGAAGGCGAGAGTCCGGCGGTGGGCAGGCCGAAATAGATGAACACGATGATCACGAGCGGCGGCAGCGCGCGGAAAAGGTCCACCGTGAATACGATCAGCAGGTTGACGGGCCTGAAGCCGACGCTGCGCAGTAGCGCGAGCGCCAGTCCGGCGACCAGGCCGCTCACGATCACGAGCGCCGCGAGCTCGATGGTGATCAACGTGCCGTAGAGGATGTCCGGCAGGTAACGCGCCATCACGCGCGCGTTGAAGAACGTGTCGAGGAAACGTTCCCAGTTGGACACCGGCGTTTCTCTCAATGTCTCTGTATCTGTCCGATAAACGCCCGCGTGCGCTGCTGGCTGGGGCTCTCGAAGATCGCCGCCGGCGTGCCTTCCTCGACGATCGAGCCGTGGTCCATGAAGAGCACCCGATCGGCGGCATTGCGCGCGAAACCCATCTCGTGGCTAACCACCACCATGGCCATGCCGCTCTCGCGCAGGTCGCGCATCACGCCGAGCACCGAGCCCACCAGCTCGGGATCGAGCGCGCTGGTGGGCTCGTCGAACAGCATCACGCGCGGCTCGAGCGCGATCGCGCGCGCGATGGCGACGCGCTGCTGCTGGCCGCCGGAGAGCTCGCCGGGCGTGTGGCCGGCGCGGTCGGCGAGCCCCACGCGCGCGAGCGCGGCCCGCCCGAGCTCGTCGGCTTCGGCGCGCGACTTGCCCGCCACCTTGCGCAGCGCCAGCGTGACGTTGCCGAGCGCCGTCATGTGCGGATAGAGATTGAACGACTGGAACACCATGCCGATGCGCTGGCGCGCATGGTTGAGGTCGGTGCGCGGATCGAGCAGGTCGACGCCGTCGACCAAGACGCTGCCGGAGGAAGGCTCCTCGAGCCGGTTCAGGCAGCGCAGCAGCGTCGACTTCCCCGAGCCCGACGGCCCGATGACGAATACGAGCTCCCGCTCGGCCACCACGAGATCGACGCCCTTCAGGACATGCAGGGCGCCGTAATGCTTGTGGATGCCGCGCGCCTCGACGACCGCCTTACCCGGCATTACCGGGAATTCAGCATTTCAGCTGGTGCGGGGTCGGGTCGTAGCCCGGCATGCCCGGCACGCCGTAGCCGGGGGTAATCACGCGCTCGAGCGAATCGGGCCCCGGCACCTTGCCGAACCACTTCTCCGACAGCTTGGCGATGGTGCCGTCCTTCTTCATGCAGTTGAGCACGTCCTGCATCTGGTTGCGCAGCGCCACGCTTTGCTTGGGGAACGGCGCCGCCCAGTGCGCCCGCGTGTCCGTGAGCTCGAGGTCGGCGGCGAATTGCGGGTTCTTGCTTGCCGCGTAGACGATCGTCGTGTTGCCGCCAAGGGTCGCATAGGCGCGCCCGGAGAGCACCGCCTGCGTCGCGTCGGGCTGCGTATCGTAGGCCTGCACGGTGAAGCCGTGCTGCTCGCCCATTTTCTTGCTCAGCGTCTCGTAGGGCGTGCCCTTGTTGACCGACACCACCTTGCCCTTGAGGTCGGACCAGTCCTTGATCGGCTTGGAGCCTTTCTTGATGCCGAACTGGTACGCGGTCCAGAGATACCCGGCGGTGAAGAGCATCTGCTCGGCGCGCTCCTTGGTCACCGTGGTCGGCGCCGCGATGAAGTCGTAGCGGCCCGCGAGCATGCCGGGGATCAGCGTCGAGAAGCTCACGCTGTCGAACGTGATCTCGCGACCCATCCGTTTCGCCACCTCGGTGAAAAGATCGATCTGGAAGCCCTCGGTGCCGCCGCCGAGCTTCGGCATGGCGTGCGGCGCGAAGGTGCCGTCGACCCCGGTGCGGAGCGGCGGCTGCTTGGTTTGGGCGACTGCGGACCCTGCGAAGAAGAGCGCAACGGTCAGGATCAGGGCAACGCGGCGATGCAGCATCAGAAAACCTCCCCGGAGATTGGTAGGCCGATTGTATGATCAGCGGGCTTCATGCGCATCCTGGTTATCAATCCGAACTCGACCGAAGCTGTGACGCGCGGCATCGACCAGGCGGTCGAGCCGCTGCGCATGCCCGGCGGACCGGCCATCGACTGCGTGACGCTCAAGGAAGGCCCGCCCGGCATCGAGACGCAGCAGCACGTGGACAGCGTGGTCGCGCCGCTGCTCAGGCTGGTGCGGGACAAGGACGGCGAGTACGAGGCGTTCGTCATCGCCTGCTACAGCGATCCCGGGCTGCATTCGGTGCGCGAAGCGACGAATAAGCCGGTGCTCGGCATCTCCGAGTGCGGCATTCTCACGGCCCTGACGCTCGGGCACCGCTTCGGGGTCATCGCGATCCTCCAGCAATCCATTCCACGGCACCTGCGCTACGTCGGCGCGCTCGGCGTGACCGAGCGCCTCGCCGCGGAGCTGCCGGTCGACATTCCCGTGGTCGAATTGTCGAATGAGAAGAAGACATTCGGCCGGATGGTCGAGGTCGGCAAGGCTTTGCGCGAGCGCCACGGAGCGGACGTGGTGGTCATGGGCTGCGCCGGAATGGCGCGCTACCGCAAGCCGCTGCAGGACGAGATCGGCATCCCGGTGGTGGAGCCCACGCAAGCGGCCGTCTCGATGGCCGTCGGCCGGGTGCGCCTGAACTGGGCCGATCGCTAAGCGGTTTGCAGTTGATGCTCATGGAGCAGCGAACCAAACCGAAGCATTTCTCGATGATCCGCGGCTTTCACCTCGCGGACTTCTTCACCCTCGCGAATGCCGCGTGCGGCGTCGGCGCCGTATTTCTCACGATGCGGTACCTGCAAAGCGGGGCCGGGGCGCACTTCTACGCTGCCGCCGCCATGGCGCCCCTCGCATTCTTCTTCGACTGGCTGGACGGCAACGTAGCCCGCTGGCGCCACCAGCACTCGGCGCTGGGCCGAGAGCTCGATTCGCTGGCGGACGTCATCTCCTTCGGCGTGGCACCCGCCGTGCTTGCTTATGCCGCAGGGCTCGATGGCGGCTGGGACACGGTCGCGCTTATCTACTTTGTGTGCTGCGGCGTGAGCCGCCTCGCGCGCTTCAACGTCACGGCTGAAACGCTCGCGGCAGGCAGCGACAAAGGCAAAGTCGCCTACTTCGAAGGCACGCCGATCCCGACCAGCGTGGTCCTGACGGCGGTGCTGGCTTTCGCCGCGTGGCAGGACCGGATCGGGGAAAACCTCTACGGCGGCGCTTGGGAGCTCGGCCCCTGGGAGTTCCACCCGCTGTCGCTGCTGTTCATCGCCTCGGGCAGCATGATGATCAGCAAGACACTGCGCATTCCGAAGCTTTAGGCAGATTAAGGAGTCCTGCCGGGCGGTAATGTCCCCGGCAAGTCGAAGCGCTCGCGGGTCGTGCAATAGCGCGTGGCAAACAGGCGCCCGACTGGGCGGTAGAGATCCTCGGAGATGCGCTTGGTCAGCGGGTCGATGATTCCGTCGCGTGCGTGGATCAGCAGGATCTCGCCGACCACCATTTCCCGCTCCGGGCCGAACTCGATGCAACGCTCGAGCCGGCACTCGAACGAAGCCGCCGCCTCGCCGATGCGCGGATGCTTCACCAGTTTCGCCGGCAACGGCGTCAGGCCGAATCGTGCGAACTCGCTTTCGGTTTCCGGGATCTCGGTCCCGGAAAGGTGCATCGCGTTGGCGGTGCCTTCGTCAGCCAGGTTGACGACGAACTCGCCGGTGCGCCGGATGTTCTTTAGCGTGTGCTTCACCTCGCCATCCGAGCGCCAGTTGAAGCTGATGATGCACAGCGGAGGCTCTTCCGAGATCACGTTGAAGAACGAGAACGGCGCGCAGTTGGCGACGCCGTTCGCGCTGAAGGTCGAGACCCACGCGATCGGCCGCGGAATCACCAGGCCGATGAGCAGCTTGTAACGCTCGAGCGCCGGCAGCTGCGCAAGCTCGAGGTCCACGCTCAGTCGTTGGCGGGCGTGACTTCGGCCCCGACCCGCTCGACGATCAGCCGGTAGTGCTCCGGGCGCCGGTGCGCGGCGAAGTTGAACATGGTCTTCTTGAGATTCGCCGCGAGGTCGATGTCGCAGTTGTGGCAGATGACCTCGTCCTCCTCGGACTGGCTCTTGGCCGCGATCTCCCCGGTCGGCGCGACGATCAGCGAGTGGCCGAACATGCGGAAGCCGTCCTCGTGGCCGGCCTTGGCGGTCTCGATGAGCCAGGTCGCGTTCTGAAACGCCATCGACTGCGCCATGATCAGGTGGTGGTGCACGCGCAGCGCCGGCGGCTCGGGGTAGTGCAGGTTCTCGCTCGGCGTGTTGAAGCCGAGCGCGACGATCTCGGCGCCCTGCAGCGCGAGCACGCGGAACGCCTCGGGCCAGCGCCGGTCGTTGCAGATCAGCATCCCGGTGATGGCGCCGAGGTAGCGCCAGACGCGGAAGCCGAGGTCGCCCACCTCGAAGTATTTCTTCTCCAGGTGCTGGAACGCGGCCTTGGGCTTGTGGTCGGCGTGCCCCGGCAGGTGGATCTTGCGGTACTTGCCGACGATCGAGCCGTCCGGCGCGACGAGGATCGCGGTATTGAAGCGCCGTCCCTCGGGCGTGAGCTCGGCGTAGCCGAGGTAGAAGCCGATGCCCAGCTTCTTCGCCTCGTCGAACAGCGGCTGGGTTTCTTTCGACGGCATGCTCTTCTCGAAGTACCGCGCATCGACCTCGGCCTGGTCTTCCATCCACCAGCGTGGAAAGAAGGTGCTGAGCGCGAGCTCGGGGAACACGACGAACTTCGCCCCCATGGCGTGCGCGTCCTGCAGCAGCTTCTTCAGTCTCGAGACGGCAGCGGCGCGGGAGTCCGCCTTGTGGAGCGGGCCCAGCTGGGCGGCGGCGATTTTGAGGTTTCTAGCCATCGATGAGCTTCCTTAGTTGGCGCGCGGGTCCATCGACCGTAGCGGCAGTGGCGACGGGGCCCGGCACGCCGCGCGCGAGGTACTTCCCCGAGCCGCGCGCGGCTTTCAATTCGCCGCCTTCGACGACGACGCGTCCGCGGCTGAGCACGGTCTGCGGCCAGCCCTTGTAGACATGCCCCTCGTAGGGCGTATAGCCGACCGCGTCGTGCATCATCGAAGAGTCGATGCGCTTTTCAACCTCGGGATCCCAGATCGCGATGTCGGCGTCGGAGCCGATCGCGATCGTGCCCTTGCGCGGATAGAGGCCGTACATGCGCGCGTGATTGGTCGCCCCGAGCGCGACGAATTGATTGAGGGTGAGGCGCTTCTTCAAGACGCCTTCGGAGAAGAGGATCGGCAGGCGCATCTCGATGCCGGGCACGCCGTTCGCCATCTCCTTGAAGGTGGTTTGCTCGCCGCGCGGAATCTTGGCGGTCTTGTCGAACCTGTACGGCGCGTGGTCGGAGGAATAGACCTGGAATGTGCCGTTATTGAGCCCGCCCCAGATCGCCTCCTGCGCCGCCTTGTCGCGCAGCGGCGGGCTGCAGCACCATTTCGCGCCTTCGACGCCGGGGCGATCCATGTCGTCGGCGGTGAGCACCAGGTACTGCGGACAGGTCTCGGCGTAGATCCTGGCGCCCAAAGTCTGCGCGGCGCGGATGGTGTTGGTGGCCTCCGGGCTCGAGACGTGGACGATGAGCACCGGCGCGCCGAGCAGACGCGACAGCATGATGATGCGGTTGGTGGCTTCGGCCTCCGCGAGCGGGCTGTGCGCGACGCCGTGGAACTTCGGCGCGCCATGCCCGCGCTCGATCAGGCGCTTGGCGAGCCAGCGGATCATGTCGTCGTTCTCGGCGTGCACCATGACCAGCGCGCCCTCGCGCTCCGCCACGCTCATGATCTCGAGCAGCTGATAGTCCTCCAGCCGCCACTTCGGATAGGTCATGTAGACCTTGAACGAGGTGATCCCGCCCCGGATCGCGGCCGGGAGCTCTTCCTGCAGGACCTTGTCCGTGGGATCGCCGATGATCAGGTGGAAGCCGTAGTCGATCACGGCCTTGGTGCGCGCGCGCTCGTGGTAGTCGGCGACGGTCGTCGTGACCGACGTGCCGCGGTGCTGCGCCGCGAACGGAATGATGGTGGTCGTGCCGCCGAACGCCGCGGACACCGTGCCGCTGTAGAAATCGTCGGCCGACATGATCCCCATGCCCGAGAGCTGCTCGATATGGCAATGGCTGTCGATGCCGCCGGGAAGCACGTAGCGGCCCTCGGCGTCGATGTCGCGCGTTCCCTTCGGCAGTCGGTCGGCGAGGGCGACGATCTTCTCGCCGCTGATGCCGACGTCGCAGCGCGTCGTCTCCGTGGCGGTCGCCACGGTGCCGTTGCGGATCGTGAGCTCGAGCTTGTCCATTGGCACGCCGGTGAGTGGCCAGAGCGCAGGATAATGCCAGCCGCCGCTTCCGGGGACGACCGGTCCGAACCGTTCCACTTTTCCGAGGGAATCGACATGACGCTGAAAACCCACGGCCGCTACGACTACTCCGCGATCACCCAGCGCAAGGACTACAGCTGGCCAGGCGGCAAGCGCCTCGCCGTGCACTTCTGCCTCAACGTCGAGCACTTTTCCTTCGGCGAGGGTCTCGGCAACGACTACGCGGCCCCGCATCCCCAACCGAATACGCGCAGCTTCGCCTGGCGGGACTACGGCAACCGCGTCGGGGCCTGGCGCCTGCTCGAGCTCGCTGAAGCGCACGACCTGCCCTACGCCCTGCTCGTCAACACCGAGCTCTACGACTATTGCCCGGAGATGGTGGCCGCGTTCAGCAGGCGCGGCGACGAGATCGTCGGCCACGGCCGCACCAACGCCGAGCGCCAAGCCGACTTGCCTTTAGCCGCTGAAAAACAATTGATTCAGGAAGCGGCCGACACGATCGAGAAGCACGAAGGCAAGCGGCCGCTCGGCTGGCTCGCGCCCTACATCTCGCAGACGCATGCGTCGCTCGACCTGCTGCGCGAGGCGGGCTTCCGCTACATGATGGACTGGCCGCTCGACGACCAGCCGGTCTGGTTCCGCACCAAGCACGGCCCCATCCTTTCCATCCCCTACGCGCACGATCTCAACGACTCGCTCGAGGCCGTAACGCGCCGCACGCCCTCACAGCTTTATTGCGAGAACCTGATCGACCACTTCGAGGAAATGCTCGAGGAGTCGGCGCGGCGGCCGCTGGTCATGAGCGTGGTGCTGCATAGCTTCATTCTCGGCCAGCCGCACCGGCTTCGCCGCTTCCGGCGGGTGATCGAGCACATCGTCAAGCCGCGCAGCCGTGTCTGGCTCACGCGCCCCGGCGATATCTGCCGTTACGTGGAAACGCTGCCCGCGGGCACGGTGCCCGGGTCCTGACGTTCAAGCTCAGCGGCTGTCGCGCTGCCGCTTGCGCCAGAGACAAAGCGCCTTGCGACGGGTCCGCGTGACGACGCGGGCCTGCACCGGCTCGCGCCAGTGCGCCTCGGAATAGAAAGCCTCCGCGTCGCTCGCCTGGAGCCATTCCCACTGGAAGAGCGAGCCGTAGCCCGGCAGGTCGCCCCAAGCGACCGCGTAGGCGTCGCCGTCCGTCACCACGCGCATGCGCACGTCGCGCCGGTGCAGGTGCGTGGCGACGCGCAGGCGCTGGAGCGTCGCGGCGTCGGCGAACACCAGCAGGTCCCAGACCAGCGGGCCGGGCTGATGCGGCGCCGCGCTCCCGGCGCGCTCGCCGATCATCCACACCGAGCTCACCGCCGGACAGTGGGCCTCGAGCAGGCCGAGGAACCCTGAAATCGGAGAGGCAGTCGCCGCCGGGGCCTCGCTAAGCTGCGACAAGAGCACGTTCCAGTGCGTCATATGCCGGCGGCATCACCATGCGCCCGGCGCTGCCCCATTTCGCCCAGTACTCTCCGCGATGCCGCTCCACGCGCACCCCGAGCACCAGGCGCGGATCCACGCACATGCCGCGCGCAGACGCGAGCAGCGCCTCGGCCTGTCCGTGCTCGACCGCGCGCAGACAATGCTCGAGCCGCTCGCGGCGCTCCGGCGAATCGCCGCCGCCGGGCGACCACAGAAGACAGCGGGTGCCCGCACTGTCGGTCCGGATGTCTTCGGCGCACAGCACGAAGAGGACCATGCCGTCGTCGTCGCGGATTCCGCTCCAGCTCGCCGACGGATTCGTCGGCGCGGCACCGTGCGCGCGCAACGCCTCGGCGCGCGAAAGCGTCGTGGTCTTAGCGCGGCGCGCCTCGGGATGATGCAGAGGGATGATCACGCAGTAAGCCATGCTTGCTCCTTCGCGGACCGACGCGTAGCGAGGGAGGGAACCGGCGGAGCGCCGGCTATCGGAGGCTACGTCCACCGGTTATACGCCCATTTCGGACGCCCGGAGGGTTATTTTCGGCGGCGTGCGCCGAACGGACCGTGCAACTCGGTCAAAAGTTGAATGCGTGTTAAAGTGCTCGGGCAGTGATCTTCAAGTAGTGGAGTGCGCAGTCCCCTCCTCGCCGCTCGCGCGGCGCCGAAGCGGCCCGTTCAGTTCCTTCCTTGATCGTCATGCCCGTATGCGGGACCGGATACCGTCCCGTGGTTAGCAAAGGAACTCAGAATGGCAACCGGCAAAGTGAAGTGGTTCAACGATTCCAAAGGCTTCGGTTTCATTACCCCGGACGACGGCGGCAAGGATCTCTTCGCCCACCACAGTTCGATCCAGATGGACGGATACAAGTCGCTGAAGGAAGCGCAACAGGTTTCGTTCGACGTTACGCAGGGACCCAAGGGCCCGGCCGCGACGAACATCAAGGCGCTCTAGCGCAAACCGTCGCAGCGTAGCGACCGGAAGGCCGGGAATCCGGCTTTCCGGCTAAAACAGAAAGGAGCACCTCTTGGCCAAAGAAGAGATGATCGAGATGGAAGGCACGGTGCAGGAAGTGCTGCCGAACACCCAGTTCCGCGTCCGGCTGACCAACGGCGCGGACGTCCTTGCGTATGCGGGCGGCAAGATCCGCCAGCGGCGCATCCGCATCATTGCCGGCGATCGCGTCAATCTCGAGATGTCGCCGTACGACGTGAGCCGCGGCCGCATCAACTATCGGCATCTCGATAGCGCGCCCCCGGCGGCACGCCGCCGCTTTCCTTTCAAGCGGAGATAGGCGATGAAGCCATCACTGTCCGGGGCATTCAAGAGCGGGCGTGCGAGCCAATGGACGCGCGAGCGCCTGGACCAGCTGAGCAGGCAGGACCTCGTAAACCTTCAGGCGAACGCCGCACGCTTGGGCGAGCAAGAGCTCGCGACCCTTTGCGACGAGCTCGCCAAGGAGCGGCCGAAGCGCGGGCCCGACCGCGGCCGCGGCGCTGACAAGCGCGGCAGCCTCCTGCCGCGCAGCAAGGCGTTCGGGGCGCGCGGCGTCTGGCTGCAGGACCCGCGCACGAGCTGGAGCGGCGTGCGCAAGTCCGACGGAGGCGTGGTCATGGCGATCTGGCACGACGCGATCGTCACGCGCGATGGTGCGTGCGCGTGTCTTCTTTGGGCGCCCAATGTCGAGGGCGGACGTCCATGGTCCGATACCGCGGCCGGGCGCGAGCGCCTCGAGCACTGCAAGATCGCGATCGGTGCCGACGGTGCCGAGGGGCTGATCGTCCATGGCGAGGCGCTGGCGGGCTCGCTGCCCGAAGACCGTGCGCGTACGGTGCTCGGCATCGACGCCCAGACCGTCATCCGCTTCAGCGTCGAGCGCAGTGGGGAGGAGTACTGGGCGCGATGGGGAAAGAAGCCGGCCTAACGCCTGCTAGCCTAGCGGCAAGCGTCTGCCGCCTAAAATTCGGGATATGAGAACGACGGCGCTATCGGTCTGCCTCGTGCTCTTGGCCACCCCTGCAGCCGGCCAAGGAGTCCCTCCGGTCATGCGCTACAACGGCGTGGCCGAAAACATTTACCTCCTTGAGCGCTGCGGCGAGCTAAACGCTGAGCGGCGGGCATGGCTCGAGAACGTCCGCGGCCACGCGATTAGAGCCACTGGATGGACGCCCGCCGAGGTCGCCGCCCAAGACGAAGCCCTGCAGCGCGAGTTCCGGGATCGGTACCCCACGATACCGAAGGAGCGGTGCGAGCCGCTGGCGCGCGCTACCGATATCGAGCGCGCGCGGACCCTGAAGGTGCCTTAGACCTCAATCCAGCGGCCAGGGCATAGCGCTCGGCAGCTTGCCCGTATCCGGCTCGGTTGCAGGCGCTTGGACGACGGTGTCGACGCTGCGCCACCACGGTTCCACGCGCTCCGCATGCGCCGGCTCCATCGGTTCGCCGAGCCTCGGCATCACGAGCCGTGCGCCGGTCTTCGGCGCAAGCTCGAACAGAACCTCCGCCGGCTGATCCCAGGCGTGCATGGCGAGACTGAACGTTCCCCAATGCACGGGTAGGAGCGCGCCCCCACCCAAGAGCGCAAGTGCCCTAAGCGCGTTTTCCGGACCGAGGTGCATGTCGCCCCAGGAAGCGTGCAGCGCACCGACTTCGAGCATGACGAGGTCGAAAGGTCCCAGCCGCTCGCGAATCGCCTGGTATTCGGTGGTGAGCCCCGTATCGCCGCTGAAGAAGACGGCGTGGCGCTCGGCGCGGATCGCGAACGACGACCAGAGCGTCGCGTTGCGCATCTTCGGCGTGCGGCCCGAGAAATGCTGCGAGGGCGCCGCGCTCACCGTAAGCCCGCCCATCGGCAACTGGTGCGACTCCCACCAGTCGAGCTCGGTAATCCGCCCTGGCGGCACTCCCCATGCTTCGAGGTGTGCTCCTACACCGAGCGACGTAACGAATGGCACATCGGCCTTGGCGAGGGCACGGATCGTCGGGTAGTCGAGGTGATCGTAGTGGTCGTGCGAGATGACGACGAGGTCGACCGGCGGCATTGCGCTCAAGGCGACCGGTACCGGCTGAAAGCGCTTCGGGCCGGCAAGAAGCAGCGGAGAAGCGCGCGGACCCCAGACGGGATCGGTTAGCACGCGCAGGCCGTCGATCTCGATCAGCACGGTCGAATGGCCGAGCCAGGTCGCCCGCAAGCCGCTCTGGGGCCCGCCGCGCCATCCCTCGAGCGGGTTCACCGCAGGCAGGGGGCGCGACGGCACCCGCCGTTCGCCGCCGCAGAGAAACTCGGTGAGCGTCGGCATCGGCACGTTCGGATTGCGCAGGCCCGGCAGGATGGGATGGAGGTTGCGGAAGCGTTCCCCGGCCCAGCGCGGCGACGCTTTGATGCGCTCCAGGCGAGCGCCCTGCGGTCTGGTGCCAAGCGATCTCATGACGGCACCACCATATCAGGCCGCCCGTTCAGGCGACCTGGCGCGACCGACGCAGGGTTACAAGATCAGATTGAGAACGCGGTGGCCACCAGTACCGCGGCGACCATGAGCCACAGGCCTGCCAACGTCCAGTCGAGCACCCGCTCGCTGACCGGCTTGGGCGCGTACTGCACCGCGAAATAGACCGTGCCGTCTTCCCGCAGGATCGAAGTTACGGACCTCGCGCTTCCGTAAACCGTTCGTGCCATTGGAGGCCTCCTCTGCCTCTCGCTACGTCCATGATCTTTCCGCCCCGCGGCCAACCGCTCAATCAGGGAATGCCCGGGATGCCTCAGGGTCACCCTTAGACCGTGTAGCGGTCTAACGACCCGCTCCTTATTGACTTTTTCGCTTGCCTGCCTTACCGCGCGCGGCCCTTGAGCTGCTCGCTCACGACGGCGAAGAGCTCGCTGGTGCGCAAGGGCTTGGTCAGGTAGGCGACCGCGCCTAGCTCGCGGGCGCGGCGCTCATAGCCTGCATGCGCCGTGACGAACACGACCGGGAGCGAAGAAAGCGACGGATGGTTCCTGACCGCCTGCACCAGGCCCAGGCCATTCAT
>Ga0075420_100002319_pt1 | contig 16457 bp, 18 predicted proteins | sample SoiMetdeltSBSDD4_FD_75296 | JGI IMG/M metagenome (GOLD analysis project Ga0075420, IMG submission 75296) | Bulk soil microbial communities from a Populus tree surrounding site in Tennessee, USA - Soil MetaG P. deltoides SBSDD4 | ecosystem: Environmental > Terrestrial > Soil > Tree plantation... | reverse complement strand
TCCGGGTCGGGCGCGTGAATGAGAACGATCACCGGGCAGGCGGCCTCCTGGACGATCTTCTCGATCAGCGTGAGGGCGTGATGGGAGCTCTCGCCGAGCCCGACCAGCGCGACGTCGGGCCGCTCGCGGGCTGTCACCGGCCCGACGTCGTCGACCTCGACCTCGCGCGCGATCACCTCGTGCCCGAGGCCGGCCACGATCGGCGCGACGAGGGCGAGCCGATCCTTTCGCTCGTTGGCGATCAGCACGCGCAGGTGCTCTGTCTCGCGGTAGCTCATCGTCCCGACGGGAAACGCCGAAGTCTAGAACGCCACCCGCTCCCGCCCCCGAGAGGCCGCCCGTGACCCCGGTGACGAGCCTGGCCAGTTGGTCAGCCCCGCCGTTCGAGATGAACCCGAGCCGCGACTCCAGGTTGCCGGGCAGTGGGCCGTGTAGGAATCGAACCTACAACCTTGAGATTAAGAGTCTCCTGCTCTGCCAATTGAGCTAACGGCCCGCGGCAGGCGATTCTAGAAGACGCCCCGCGAGGCGTCCGGGGCGCGAAGCGCCAGGGTCAGTCGGTGGCGCCGGAGGTGACCGCGTCGAGCGCGTCCTCGCGCGAGGAGTGGATCGGGAAGACGCGGTCGAGGCCGGTGATCTCGAAGATCTTGGTGATGTTGTCGTCGGTGCAGACGAGGGCCAGTGAGCCGCCGGCCGGGCGCAGGCGCTTGACCCCTCCCACCAGCACGCCAAGCGTGGTGGAGTCGATGAAGGTGGCCTTCGAGAGATCGACCACGATCTGCTTCTTGCCCGACTCGATCAGCTCGACCATGCGCTCCTTGAACTCGGGCGCGGTGTACAAGTCCACCTCGCCGCCGAGCTCGATTACGTGCGTGGAATCGTCGATCGCCTCGTCTTCGATGTGGAAGTTCACGGTTCTCCTGTTTATCGCATTGCTGCGGAGCGGTGCTCCGCGAGTCCGTAGCCTACGTCAGCCCTGCGGCTGCTGCTGTTGCTGCTGTTGCTGCTGTTGCTGCTTCGGCTTCTTCAGCACCTCGGCCTGAGCCTCGACGGCCTTCTTCTGCCCCTTGGGTGCGAGGTCAATCGCCTTTTGCGCGGCGAGATCGGCCGTGCGCTTGTCTCCCGCGAGAGCCGCGTACGACACGACCTGCAGGTAGGAAGCCGCGTCGTTCTGCTTGGCGGCGATGATCTGCGCCGCCTTTTGCGCCTGCGCCGGCCGGTTGAGCGCGCCCACGTCGTACACGCGCAGCGCGAACAGCGCGGTGTTCGCGCTCGGGTTCTCGCTCACCGTGTCCACGTAGCGCTCCCAGTAGACGGCGGCCTTGCGCAGATCGTCCTTGGCGTCCTCGGGGAAGGCGGTCGCGCCCGACTGCTGCTGGGAGGTGGCGAGCCCGTAGTAGTCGCGCACCAGGCTCTGGAGCAGCGCCTCGTTGTCGGGGTTCTTCGCGAGCCGCTCCTCCTGCTTGTCGATGCGGTCCTGGATCGCGCTGTTGCCGTTCCCGCTGCCAGAGCGGTCGCTGAAGGCGTCGAACAGGCCGCCGGACACGTCGCCGCCGATGCCGAACAGCACGAGCCCGCCGCCCATCAGCACTGCGAGCATGAGGTACGTGGCCTGCACCGCGCGGCGGCGACGGCCTCTGAGATCGAACAGCACGAGCGGAAGGCTAGCTGGAGCCCTCGGCCGCCGGATCCTCGCCCATCTCGCCGAGGGGGGTGCCGAAGGCCGCGGCGAGCACGATGCTCAGCTCGTAGAGCGCGTACAGCGGGATCGCCTCGAGGATGAGCGTGAGCGGGTCGAGCGTCGGGAGCAACGCAGCGAGCACGAAGATGACCACGATCGCGTAGCGCCGGCCCCGGCGGAGCTGGTCCGGGTTCGTCAGGCCGAGCTTGCAGGCGGCCAGGATTCCCACGGGTATCTGGAAGCCGATGCCCATCGCCAGCATCAGCAGCGTGACGAACGAGTAGTAGTCGCGCGCCCTGACCTGGGTGTTGAACTCGTCGGCGTTGAAGTTCAGGAGGAAGTTGAGGGCAGGGGTGAGGACCACGAAGTAGCAGAACACGACGCCGGTGATGAACAGCACGGGGATCAGCAGCAGCATCGGGGTGGCCACCCGCCGCTCGCTGGGACTGAAGGCCGGCAGCACGAACGCGTAGATCTGGTAGAGGATCACCGGCAGCGCAATCAGCAGCGCGAAGTAGGCGGCATTCGTGAGCGTCGTGTAGAACGCCTCCGCCGGGCCGAGGGTGATGGGCTTGTTGACCTCGTCCGGCAGCGGCTTGTTCACGATCTCGAGCACGAGGTCGCTCTGCCAGAGGGTGAACGCCCACGCCACGACGAACGCGACGGCGGAGATGATGAGCCGCGTACGCAGCTCGTCGAGGTGCTCGACTACCGACAGCCGGTCCTCGTGCGCGATCGGCCGGATGCGCCGCACGACCTACGCGGCTCCAGCTGCTAGGAGCCCTGCTCGCGAGGCTTCGTGCTGGCCGCGGGCTCGGGCTTCTCGGCGGCCGCCATCTGTGCGGCCTCGATCTCCTCGCGCTCCTTGTCCTTGCCGGTCACGGAGTCCTTGAACTCGCGCATTCCACGCCCGAGCGACTTGCCCAGATCCGGCAGCCGCTTGGGCCCGAAGATCACGAGGACGATCACGAGGATGATGACGATCTCAAGCGGTCCTGGAGTGGGCATCGCTCTGCCCATGGTAGCGGCACATGTCGGCAGTAGTTGGAAGGATGCTCGTGATGACGTCCTCCGTCCTATCCGACGGCACGATCCGCCGCCTGGTCGCCGAAGGGCGCATCGCAATCGACCCCTGGGATCCCGCCATGGTGCAGCCGGCGAGCGTGGATCTCAAGCTGGGGCGCTCGTTTCGGGTGTTCCACAACCATCGGCTCCCCGCGATCGACCTCGCTGAGCCACCACAGGGCGTGACCGAGCACGTGGGCGTCGCCGAGGGCCAGTCGTTCGTGATCCACCCGGGCGAGTTCGTGCTCGGCAACACCGTCGAGCAGGTCACGATGCCGGACGACCTGGTGGCTCGCATCGAGGGGAAGGCTCTGGCCGTGGACACCGAGGTGCCGACTCCCTCCGGCTGGCGAACGATGGGTGACCTCCAGCCGGGCGACCTGGTCTTCACGCCAAATGGCCGGCCGACCGAAGTGCTCGCGGCCAGCGAGGTCATGCACGAGCGGGACTGCCGGACAGTGGTGTTCTCCGACGACACTCGCGTGGTGGCCGATGCCGATCATCAGTGGGAGGTCCGGACGAAGTACGACCGGCGGGTGGGCCGAACCCGCGTCCTCAGCACGCGCGCCATCGCGGACACCCTTCGCTGCTCCCCGACGGAGTACGGGTACCACGTGGACAACACGCTACCCCTCGCGTATCCCGAGCGCGACCTTCCGGTGGACCCCTACGTGTTCGGCGCGTGGATAGGCGACGGAATCAGCTCGAAGGCTGAGATCACCACGATTGACCAACCGATCCTGCGAGAGATCGCACGGGTGGGGTACGCGGTCTGGCCTGCAACTGGAGCGCTCGCGTTCCGGATCGGCGGCGTTGGACACAGCCGCAACCCGGCCACCGGCCGCCATGAGTCGAACGAGTCGTTGCAGAGCAAGCTGCGCGCGATGGGCGTGCTCGGCAACAAGCACATCCCGAGCGAGTACATGCAGGCGAGCGAGCACCAGCGGCGCGCCCTGGTCGCCGGGCTGATGGACACCGACGGCTACGTCGACACCCTAGGCCGCTGTGACCTCACGACCGTGAAGCGTCCTCTGGCGGAGCAGTACCGCGAGCTCCTATGCTCGCTCGGCTATCGCGCGAAGATCGCGACGAAGACGGCGACCCTCTACGGACGCGTGTGCGGCCTGCGCCACGAGGTCACCTTCACCCCACACGAGCAGGTGTTCTACCTGCCTCGGAAGGCCGCCCGGCTGGCGCTCACCCAGGCCTTCCGCTTCGGTCGAGCGATCGTCGACGTGCGACCCGCTCCGAGCGTCCCCGTGCGCTGCATCCGAGTCGCGAATCCCGAGGGCACCTTCGTCGTCACGCGCTCCCACATCGCGACGCACAACTCGAGCCTTGGCCGCCTCGGCCTGATCGTCCACGCCACGGCCGGCTTCGTGGACCCGGGCTTCTCGGGCACGCTCACGCTCGAGATCACCAACCTCACGCGCGTGCCGATCGTGCTGTGGCCGGGCAAGCCGATCGCGCAGCTGTCGTTCATGACGCTCGATCGCCCGGCCGAGCGGCCCTACGGGCATCCCGAGCTCGGCAGCCACTACCACGGCCAGCTCGAGGCCACCGAGTCCCGCTACGAGGGCGGCCCCGGCGGCCGCGAGAACTAGCCGCGTAAGTCCTCGCGCTCCCCGCAGTTGGACCTGATGAGAGGTCCATCGCAAATTCCCTTCAAGTTCGGCACGGGAGTGCCGATACCGGGTGCAGAGGATGCGCGAGATGGAAGGCCACGGAGAACAGACCCACCACATCAAGCGAGTCGTCCTCCCGAGCGGCAAGACCATCGAGGTCGTGTACTTCAAGGAGGGCGACGGCGCGCCGGTGCCGGAGGCCGAGCCGAAGGCGCCCGAGCATCCCCCCGCCCAGGAGCACCAGGACCTCCACGTGTGCGTCGAGTGCGCGTCCGAGCTCGTGTATCCGGTGCAGTGGGAGGAGAGCGGTCCGAAGAACTGGAGCGTGCTGCTTCACTGCCCGAACTGCGAGGTCTACCGCGAGGGCGTCTATACGCAGGAGAACGTCGAGGAGTTCGACGAGGAGCTCGACCGTGGCGGCGACGCGCTCGCCCGCGACTACAAGCGCCTGATGCGCGCCAACATGGCCGACGAGATCGAGCGCTTCGCGGGCGCGCTCAAAGCCGACGCGATCCTGCCGGAAGACTTCTAGAGAACGTCGCTCCGGCGCGGGCCAGCCCGCGCCCTCGCGCACGGCGGCCGACGCGATCCTGCCGGAAGACTTCTAGAGAACGTCGCTCCGGCGCGGGCCAGCCCGCGCCCTCGCGCACGGCGGCCGACGCGATCCTGCCGGAAGACTTCTAGGCGTACCGCTCCACGACGCCGTCGGCCACCAGGTCGAGCGCGCGCCGCCGGTCCGCCGACAGATCCAGCTCGCGCAACGCCGCCTTCGCATCCGCCACGTGGGTGAGCGCCTGGCGGCGCGCCTCCTCGAGCGCTCCGGTGGCCGCGATCCGCTCGCAGACCGCGGCGGCCTCGCCGGCGCTCGTCACGGCGGTCCGCAGGTCGAGCCGGGTGAGCTCGGCATCCCGCCGTCGGGCCAGGATCAGCGGCAGCGTGACGGTGCCGTCGAGGAGGTCGGTGCCGCGCGGCTTGCCGGTGCGCTCCGCCGGGCCGGACACGTCGAGCACGTCGTCGAGCATCTGGAAAGCGAGGCCCACCCGCTCCCCGAAGCGCCCGAGCGGCGCCACCAGCTCGGGCCGGCCGCCGAAGAGCGCCCCGAGCCGGCAGGATGCCTCGAACAGGCTCGCCGTCTTCAGGCGGCAGCGCTCGAGATAGCGCTCGGGGATGACCTCCGCGTCCCAGGCGTCGGCGCGCTGCATGAGCTCGCCGCGCGCGAGCGCCGAGGAGGCGCTCGAGAGGACCCGCACGGCGTCCCCGCTGTCCGTGGCCGCGAGCTCGGCGAAGGCGCGCGAGAAGAGCAGGTCACCCGTGGCCGTGGCGGCGAGGCGCCCGCCTTGGGCGAACACGGTGGGCCTGCCGCGACGCAGCTCCGCGGCGTCCAGCACGTCGTCGTGCACGAGCGTCGCCATGTGGAGCAGCTCCACGGCGGCGGCCGCGTGAACCAGGCGCCCGTCAGCGTCGGCGCTCGCGCACAGGAACACGAGCACCGGCCGCAGCCGCTTGCCGCCGGCCGCGAGCGTGCCGCCCGCGTGCCCCTCGAGCTCCTCGCCGTGGCCGGCAACCACCTCGAGCAGCCGCTCTTCGGTTCGCGCGAGGAGCCGCGACATCTCCTCCCCACCCGCGGCCAGCACCGCGCCGAGCTGCGCCTGAGCGGTGTTCATGGCGCCCGGCGCGTCCCCGCGTGGATGGCGATGATGCCGCCGGCCGTGAGGATCCAGCGCACGTCCGCGAGCCCGGCGGCCGTCATCCGCCCGGCCAGCTCGTCCGGGCCGGGGAAGCGGCGCACGCTCGAGGGGAGGTAGGTGTAGGCGTCCGAGTCGCCGGCCAGGCGGCCGAGCGCGGGCACGAGGCCGTCGAACCAGGCACGGAAGAACCAGGACAGGGGCGGGCGCTGCGGCGTGGTGATCTCGAGCACGACCACCCGCCCGCCCGGCGTCGCGACCCGCGCCATCTCGCGCAGGCCGGCGTCGAGGTCGGCGAAGTTGCGCGCGCCGAAGCCCACCGTGACCGCGTCGAACGACGCGTCGTCGTAGCGGAGCGCCAGCGCGTCGCCCTCCTCGAACTCGATGCCCGGCGCCTTGCCGCGCGCGAGCTCGAGCATCGCCGGGGCGAAGTCCATCCCCGTGACCTCCGCCCCGCGCGAGGCGAGCTCGATCGCGAGGTCACCTGTGCCGGTGGCCACGTCGAGGGCGCGGGCGCCGGCGCCGGCGGCGGCCAGGTCGACCGCCCGCTCGCGCCAGCGGTGGTGCAGCCCCGCGGTCATGACCGAGTTCATCCGGTCGTACACGCCCGCGATGCGGTCGAACATCGCACGCACCTGGCTGTCCGGCAGCGTGCCCGAGGCGGCGCCCACCGGCCCCGTCGATCCCCTCACTCGCCCTTGAGCGAGGCGACGTACTCGACGAGCTCGTTGAACTGCTTCGGGTTCTCGTCGCGCAGCGACTGGTACGACGGCATCGGCGAGGTCGGGTTGACAAGCGTGCGGGCGATCGCGTCCTTGCCGAGTCGCGCCCCGATCTCCGTCAGGTTGGGCCCGAGCGTGTTGCCGTTCTCGCCGATCTTGTGGCAACCGAGGCAGCCCGAGGACGCCGTGACCTTCTGCCCCTCCTCGTATTGGGGCGACGTGGCGAGATCGATCTCCGTAGGCGAGCCGGCCAGCGCTCCGAGGACCGTGAGGTAGGCCATCGCCGCGATCGTGGCGATGCCGGCCACCGTGGCGATCGGCCGCCGCAGCGGATGGCGCTCGGGGCTGCGGTCGAAGAACGGCAGCAGCAGGAGCAGCATCAAGCAGAGCGTGGGTATGCCGACCGTGGCCAGGAACACAAGCTCCGGCGGCTTGACCACGCGCAGCAGCTCGAAGAGAAAGAAGAAGTACCACTCGGGGCGCGGTGTGTAGGTGGTGGTGGTCGGGTCGGCCTTGGGTCCGAGCTCGGCCCCGAAGAGGATCGCCATCAGGATGATCACGACGAGCGTGACGCACGCCATCAGCGAGTCCTTGGCCACCGCGTAGGGGAAGAAGGGCTTGCCCTGGTTCTTCAGAATCGAGTACTCGCGGAGGTACTGCTCGCGCTCGCGTGCGTTCATCCGAGTGTCAGACCTCCTCGCGGAAGAGGTCCTTCTTCTCCGCCTTCAGCCACGGCGGCGCCGTGGTGCCGAGCTTGGCCACGAGGTAGAGATGCGCGCCGATAAGCGCGATGATCAGGCCCGGGATCGCCAGCATGTGGAGCGCGTAGAAGCGCGAGATCGTGGTGGGCCCGAACTCGGCTCCCGCCCGCAGGAAGTCGGCCAGGTACGGCCCCACGATCGGCCCGGAGGCGTTGATGTTCACTGCCACGACGGTGGCCCAGAAGGAGCGCTGATCGAACGGCAGCAGGTAGCCCGTGAGGCCCATCGCCAGCGTGAGGACCAGGAGCACCACGCCGATCACCCAGTTGAGCTCGCGCGGGTACTTGTAGGCGCCGAAGAAGAACGTCCTGCCCATGTGCAGGAAGATCAGGCAGATCATCACCGTGGCGCCCCACTTGTGCATCCCGCGCACGAGCTCGCCGAGGAAGACCTCGTTGGTGATGCGCGACGCCGACTCGTAGGCGCGCGTGGGGTCCGGCTCGTAGTACATGGCGAGGAACACGCCCGTGACCGCCTGCGAGAGGAAGGCGAACATGGTGGCGGAGCCGAGCGTGTAGAACCAGTTGGTGCCCTTCGGGACCTTGCGGAAAAGGAAGCCGCGCAGGAAGGGGCTGGCGCCGGTGCGCTCGTCGAGCCAGCCGACGGCGGTGGCGGCGCCCTCGACCGCGGTGTCCTTGACCGTGGGCTTCGTGGCGGGCGGCGCGCCATTCCGGCCGTTGCGCCCGTTGCCGTTCTTCTCGCCGGGGCGGGGCGTGCGCCGGAATGCCTTGGGGGGAGCGGGGAGCTTCATGTGGTCGGCCTCGACGGGTAGAGGTACTGCCAGAGCCCGTCGAGGTGGTTCGACGGGTCACGCGGCTTGAACCGCTCGAGCTCGGAGTTGAGCGAGAAGCGGTCGCCGATCTGCACGCGGCCGGCGGTCACGCGGGTGTAGAAGCGGTCGAGTGGGCGCACGGGCGGGCCGCCCTCGACCTGGCCCTCGAAGCCGTACACGCCGCCGTGACAGGGGCAGACGAACTTCTGCGAGGCCTGGATGTAGCGCACCGGGCAGCCGAGGTGGGCGCAGCGCGTGGAGATGGCCACGTACGGCTGCGGGTCCTGCCCCGGGATCACCTTGTCGCGATCGGGGTTGAACGTGCGCACGTAGATGGTCGTCTTGCCGGCGTCGCCTACCTCGGGCACGAGGTTGATCACACGCGGCACGTACGTCTGGGGATTGAAGTCGTCCTCCGGCCCCACGCCCTGCCAGCGGGTGGGGATCGTGTCCTCGACCACGGGGCCGAGCGCGAAGCCGAGCCCGGGCAGCAGGAACGCCATCGTGGCCACTCCGCCGGCGGCCATTGCGGTCCCGGTCATCAGGCCGCGCCGCGTCATCGTCTCGCCTTCGAAGGCGCCCGCGACGCCGCGCGGCTCTGTATACCGGGACTTCTTATCGAACTTGGGTGGTTCTGCCACGGTTGGAGAAGGGATTCTCTCGCGCGACGAAGGGTAGTGCCAACATGGTGGCGGAGCGCACGACCTGCGCGCCAACCTGATCGCCGCGGGAGCCTATCGCGGCAAGCCCGCCAGGGCCCGCGAACTGGCCTCCCAGAGCGCCGCCGCTTCGTCCCCGCGACCGGCGGCGTGGGCCTCGGCCGAGCGCGTGATCAGGTCGGAGAGCTCGGCCACCGCCTCGAGGTCGCCGGCGTCGGCCAGGCGCGAGAGGCCGAGCGCGTAGAGGGCGTCGCCCGCGAGCAGCCGCAGGTCCCGGTCGTCGATGGCGAATGCGCGCGGCTCCCAGTAGTGCATGAGATAGCCCTCGTACACCGCCTCGAGCACGAAGCGGCGAACCGGATCGCCGTCATCGAGCTCGGTGAACCGGCACGCCGGCGGCTCCGCGACCGCGTAGCGCTCGAGCGCCGGCCCCGACGCCGCGACGATGTCGCTCAGGTCGCGCATTCGCGGAACGCCTCCTCGGCGGCGTCGAGGGTCCGCTCCACGTGGCCGTCGCCGTGCGCAAGCGACGGGAACCACGCCTCGAACTGGGAGGGCGGCAGGTACACCCCCCTGTCGAGCATCGCGCGGCAGAAGCGGGCGTGGGCGTCGAGGTCGCAGGCGCGGGCGCCCGCGTAGTCGCGCACCGGCGCCTCCGCGAAGAAGAGCGTGAGCAGTCCCGTGGTGCGCGCCAGACGCACCGGGACGCCCGCCTGCGCGGCGAGCGCCTCCAGCCCGTCGGCGAGCGCCCGGGTGAGGCCGGCGAGCCGCGCGTAGGCTGGCTCGTCGAGCAGCCTGAGTGTGGCCAGCCCAGCCGCGGTGGCCAGCGGATTGCCCGAGAGGGTGCCGGCCTGGTAGACCTCGCCCGCCGGGGCGATCCGCTCCATCAGCTCGCGCGGGCCTGCATAGGCCGCCGCCGGGAGCCCGCCGCCGATCACCTTGCCGAGCACCGTGAGGTCGGGCAGCACGCCCTCGATGGCCTGCGCGCCGCCGCGCGCGACCCGGAAGCCCGAGATCACCTCGTCGAACACGAGTAGCGCGCCGGCTGCCTCGGTCGACTCGCGCAGGAACGAGAGGTAGCCGCTCGCCGGCGGCACCAGACCCATGTTCGCCGGGTAGGGCTCGCACACGAGCGCGGCGACCTCGTGGTCCGCGAGCGCCCGCTCGACCGCCTCGCGGTCGTTCCATGGCACCACGATCGTGTCCGCGGCCTGCGCGGCGCTCACGCCCGGGCTCGCCGGCATGCCCTGCGTGGCCAGCCCCGAGCCGGCCTCGGCCAGCAGGCCGTCCACGTGGCCGTGGTAGGCGCCGGCGAACTTGACGATCACGTCGCGGCCGGTGGCCGCGCGCGCCAGCCGGAGCACGCTCATCGAAGCCTCGGTGCCGGACGAGGTCATCCGCATCATCTCCGCCGAGGGGATGCGCTCCACCACCTCGGCGGCCAGCTCGACCTCGCCCTCGGTCGGGGCGCCGAAGCTCGTGCCGGCGGCGGCCGCGACGCTCACCGCCTCCACCACCTCGGGATGCGCGTGGCCCGCGATCAGCGGCCCCCACGACATCATCCAGTCCACGTAGCGATTGCCCTCGACGTCGATTAGCTCGGCGCCCTCGCCGCGCGCCACGAATACCGGGTCGCGGCCGATCGAGCGCATGGCGCGAACGGGCGAGTTCACGCCGCCCGGCAGCAGCTCGAGCGCCTGGGCGTAGAGATCCGCTGAGGTTACGAGTGCTCGGCTTCCCACCGCTTGTGCTCGTCGGTGAAGTAGCGCAGCCGGATCTTCTTGAACTCCGTCGACGAGTAGAGCGTGCGCCGGTCCTCGATCCCGGTGTCCTCGGCGATCGAGTCGAGGATGGCGTCGCACTCGTCCTTGGAGCGCCCGTGGGCCATGGTGAAGACCGAGTAGGGCCAATCCGGGTAGGTGGGCCGCTGGTAGCAGTGCGAGATGCCGCGGAAGGAGGACATGCGCGGCCCCAGCTCGAGGATGCGCTCCTCGGGCACGTTCCAGACGCCCATGCCGTTCGCGGAGAAGCCGGCGCGGCGGTGGAAGAGGATTGCCGCCACGCGGCGCAGGGCGCGGCGCTCGCGCATGCTCTCGAGGTGCTCGAGCACTGCCGTCTGGGAGATGCCGAGCTCGGCCGCGGCGGCCGCGAAGGGCTCGGGCGTGACCTCCATCGGCCCCTGCGTGGCCCGGATCACGGCCACGTCGAGCTCCGACAGCGGGATCGCCTCCGGCTCCTTGTGGTCGACCGCCTCGGCCACCGCCGCCAGGGTCTCGGTGCCCTTCTCCATCTCGAGGTCCATGCGGATCTTGAACAGCCGCAGCGTCGGCAGCTGGCGCACGGACTCGGCGCCAGTCAGGCGCTGCAACACCTCGAGCGTGCCCTGGAGCCCGAGCTTCGAGTCGGGCTCTGTGGCGATCGTGAACCAGAGGTTGAAGTCGTGGTCGCGCAGGTAGTTGTGCGAGACCCCGGGATGGGAGTTGATGATCTTCGCCGGGCCCCAGGGGTGCTCGGAGTCGACCCTGGCGGCCACGAGCATCGAGCTGTAGCCGAGCACGCGCGTGTCGAAGATCGGGGTGATCTCGCGGATGATGCGCTCGTCCAGGAGGCGCTGGGTGCGGCGCAGCACCTCGTCCTCCGGAAGCTCCGCCTGCCGGGCCACCGCCGCGTACGGGCGCGGCTCCAGCGGGAAGCTGCCCTGCAGGAGGTTGAGCAGCCGCTTGTCGAGCTCGTCGAGCGGGACCGCGGAGCCGTCGCGGCGGCTGCGCGTCTTGGCTAGCGGCTGAGCCACCGCGCCACGTCCTTGGCGTGGTAGGTCATCACGATGTCGGCGCCGGCGCGGCGGATCGCCGTGAGCGTCTCGAGTACCAGGGAGCGCTCGTCGACGTAGCCGGCGGCCGCGGCGGCCTTAACCATGGCGTACTCGCCGCTCACGTTGTAGGCGGCCACCGGCAGGCGAGTGGCCTCCTTGACGCGGCGGATCACGTCGAGGTAGGCAAGCGCCGGCTTGACCATCACCACGTCGGCGCCCTCCTCCACGTCGAGGAGCGCCTCACGCACGGCCTCGTCGGCGTTGGCGGGGTCCATCTGGTAGCTCTTCCGGTCGCCGAACGCGGGCGCCGAGTCTGCCGCTTCGCGGAACGGGCCATAGAACGCCGAGGCGAACTTGGCCGAGTAGGCCACGATCGGTAGGTCCGTGAAGCCCTCCGCGTCGAGCTGCGAGCGCAGCGCGCCCACGCGCCCGTCCATCATGTCGCTCGGCGCCACGGCGTCGGCGCCGGCGCGGGCGTGCGAGATCGCCGTCTTGGCGAGCAGCTCGAGCGTCAGGTCGTTGTCCACCCGGCCGTCGTCCAGCACCACGCCGCAATGGCCGTGCGAGGTGTAGGAGCAGAGGCAGACGTCCGTGATCACCACGAGCTCGGGGTGGGCGTCCTTCAGCGCCCGCACAGCGAGCTGCACCACGCCCTCGTCGTCGTAGGCGCCCGAGCCCTGCTCGTCCTTCTCGGCCGGCAGCCCGAAGAGCATCACTGCCGGCACGCCGAGCGCGTGTGCCTCGCCGGCCTCCGCGACCGTGTTCGAGATCGACATCCGCTCCACGCCCGGCATCGCCTCGACCGGCGTGCGTCCCTCGCCGAGCTGCACGAACAGCGGCAGCACCAGGTCGGAGGGAGACAGCTCCACCTCGCGCACGAGGTCGCGCAGCACCCCGGTCTTGCGCAGCCGCCTGAGACGAGTTGCGGGAAAGGCCACGACCGTGAGTCTAGATGGCCGATTCCGAGTCCCCGTGCCCCTGGGGGCGCGCCAGGCCGAGCTGGGCGCCGAGCGCCGACGAAGTCGATATCCGATGGAATATCGGCGAGGAGGTGGGTGGCGCCCAGCGAAGGCATGGCGGGTCATCCAGGGGTGCGGGGGTTTGGAATCGGCCATCTAGGGCCCTGCAAAGCGCGCCAGCGCGAGCCGGGCCAGCCCCCCGAAGACGAGCACGAGCGCAGCCAGGTGCAGCAGCGGGCCGCCGAGGCCGCCCGCGTCGTTGAGCGCGGCGTCGAGCGCGTCGAGCGCCGGCTTGAACGGGAAGGCGGCGGACACCGCGCGGATCACGTCGTAGAGCGCGGGCGCCACGGCGCCGGACGGCACGAGCGCGAGGAAGGCGAGCGGCAGGCAGAGCATGAACGCGAGCAGCGAGGCCGCCCGCACCTCCCGCGTGAGGGCGCCGATCGCGAGCCCGAGCGCGGCAAAGGCGAGCGCCCCGGCGCCAAGCGCGGCCAGCCAGGCCGGGAAGCGGCCCCAGTCCAGGTCCACGAACAGGCCGAGCCCGGCGAGCATCAGCAGCGAGACGGCCAGCGAGCAGACCGTGGCGAGCGCCGCTTTCTCGGCCAGCAGGCCCGTCCGCGAGACGAGGCCGCGCACCAGGCGCGGGAACGCGTTCTCCTCCCGCTCGAGGGCCAGCGTGCCCGCGGCCAGCAGCAGCGTGATGAACATCAACGACACCGCCACGGCGAGCGCAACGGCGAACGAGTTGAGCGAGGTGGAGCCGCCCTCGAGCGGCGTGGCCTTGACCCTGATCGGCTCGCCGACCACGGCCAGCACGTCGTCGGAGAAGGCGAGGTTCTCGCGCGCCAGCTGGCCGAAGGAGATCACGCGGTCGAGCTGCTCGCGCTCCGGCGAGTCCTCCGGGAGGTCCGAGCGCGCCTTGCGCAGGATCTCCTCCGCCCGCTCGAGGCCCAGCACGTCGAAGTCCTGCCCGAGGAAGGTGTAGTCGCCGCCGCTCGAGATCAGGTCGAGCAGCTGGAGCGCCTCCTCCGCCACGCGCTTGGTCAGCGCCGCGTTGGCCGACTGCACCTGCGCCTTGATCGTGTTCTCCACGTACTGGCGCTTGGCCGGGTCCTCGGCGTTGTAGAAGACCTCGACGGTGCCCGGCTCGAGGGTCGACTGAAGGTTGCTGGCCAGGTCGTCGGGGATGATCAGCGCGCCGAGCACGTCGCCGTCGCGCACCTTCTTGATCGCCTCAGCGCGGCTGTCGACGCGCACCGGGTCGATGGCGTCGAAGAGCCGCTGGCCCTCCGCGGCGAGGTCGATCCGCTCGCCGCCGAGCTCCACCTCAGCGCCCTCGGAGAGACCGTTGTAGAAGGCCACTTCGGGCTTGTCGGGACCGCGCGACAGGGCGAAGCCGATCAGCACGGCGATCGCGATCGGATAGATCACGAGCAGGCTCACCAGCAGCGGCGAGCGGCGCAGGATTCGCAGGTCCTTGACGAGCAGCCAGCGCATCAGCTCACCTAGTGGCCCCGCTGGTGGAGGAACTCGACGAACGCCTCCTCGAAGTCGAGACCGGTGGTGCCGGTGGCCTCCTCGAATGCCCGCGGCGGGCCCGCGAACACGCGCTCGCCGTCGGCCAGCACGATCAGCTGCGAGGCGTAGCGGTCGGCCTCCTGGATGTGGTGCGTGGCGTACACGACCGTGGTGCCCTCGCCGGCCAGCTTGAGGATGAAGCGCCAGAGCCGCTCGCGCTGGCGGGGGTCGAGCGCCGAACTCGGCTCGTCGAGCAGCAGCACCTCGGGCGCCGCCAGCAGGCCGATGGCGATGTTCACGCGCTGGCGGTTGCCCCCAGAGAGGGTGGAGACCTGGTCGCCGCGGCGCTCGCCGAGGTCGGTGAGTTCGAGCATGCGCGCGACCGTCTCGCGCACGTCGTCGCAGCGTTCGAGCCGCGCGAACAGCGTCAGGTTCTCCTCGACGGTCAGCTTCCCGTAGAGGGCCGGCTGCTGGGGCACCCAGCCGATCCCCGCCGGCGCGTCGACGCTGCCTTCGTCGGCCTGCTGGATCCCGGCGAGGATCGACAGCAGCGTGGTCTTGCCGGCGCCGTTCGGGCCGATCACGGCCACCAGCTCGCCGGGCCGCGCGCTCAGCGAGACCCCGCGAAGCGCCTCCCGCTCGCCGTAGCGCTTGACGAGGTCGCGAGCGGCGATCGTCGTGCGCGGGGCCGCGGGATCGTCCACGGCGCGCAGATTGGCAGAATCGTCCCCGGTGAAGCTCCTGTTCGTCGGCGACGTAGTGGGCGGGCTCGGCCGGCGAACGCTGGCGGCGCTGCTGCCCGGCCTGCGCGAGGAGCACCGGCCGGACTTCGTGGTGGCGAACGGCGAGAACGCCGCCGGCGGTGTGGGGATCACCGAGAAGACGGCCCGCGAGCTGCTCGAGCTGGGCGTGGACGCCATCACGCTCGGCAACCATGCCTACCGCCACCGCGAGGTGTACGAGTTTCTCGACCGCGAGGACCGCATCGTGCGCCCCGCCAACTACCCGAAGGGCAGCCCCGGGCGCGGGCACACCGTGGTCGAGGCCGGCGGCGTACGGCTGGCGGTGATCAACCTGTCGGGGCAGCTCTTCCTGGATGCGGTGCGCTCGCCCTTCGCCGAGGTGGACGCCCTGCTGGCCGAGCTGCGCGGCGCCGCCGACCACGTGCTCGTGGACATGCACGCGGAGGCGACGAGCGAGAAGGTGGGCCTGGGCTGGCACGTTGACGGCCGGGTCACCGCGTGCGTGGGCACCCACACCCACGTGCCGACCGCCGACGGCCGGGTGCTCCCCGGCGGCACGGCCTACATCACCGATGTGGGCATGACCGGCCCGCGCGGAGGGGTGATCGGCGTCAAGCGCGAGCAGGCGCTCGAGCGCTTCCTCAGCCTGACCAACGTGCGCTTCGAGACCTCCCCCGACGATCCCTGGCTGAACGCGGTGCTAGTCGACGCCGGCGGCGACGGACGGGCGACGTCGATCGAGCAGATCCTCGCGCCTGCGCGGCTGTAGGCGGGCGAGCGCGAGCCCGAGCGCGGCCAGCAGCGCCAGGTCGCGCAGCACCACCACGAGCACGATCGTCCCCTCCCGGGACAGGTAGTCCAGGTAGTGGGCCGGGAACTCGACGAAGGTGAGCGCCAGCGCGAGCGCGACGGCTCCCGTGAGCGCCCGCATCCGCCAGGCGAAGGCGAGCGCCCCGAGCGGGTAGACCCACACCAGGAACTGGGGCGAGAGCACCTTGCCGAGCGCGGCGAACGCCGTGACGGCCGCGAGGGCAGCGAGCACGAGCCGCCGCTCAGAGCCCTGATCCGGCCCGCGCGCCGCCGCCGCCGAGAACAGGCCGACGGCGATCAGCACGAGCGCCGCGGACAGCCCCTCGGCCACGCCGGCGACAGGGTGATCGAGACCCTCGGAGCCGTGACTCGACACCAGCTCCGCCCGGCCGAGGCCCACGGCGTCGAGCGCGAGCAGCGCCACCGCGGGCGTGCTCTCGACCTGCACGGGCCGTTCCTGGTGGTAGCGCAATGTGTCGATCGCACCATCCGGTGAGAGCGCGAGCGCCGCCAGCGAAAGCGTGCCGATCACGGCCGCGCAGGCGAGCGCGCCCTGCCACGCCTCGCGGCGCAGGCCGCGACCGACAAGCCAGGCGAGCGCCACCGGCAGCACCACGAGCGGAAAGCCCTTCACGAGCGCCCCGA
>Ga0075420_100002318_pt1 | contig 16464 bp, 9 predicted proteins | sample SoiMetdeltSBSDD4_FD_75296 | JGI IMG/M metagenome (GOLD analysis project Ga0075420, IMG submission 75296) | Bulk soil microbial communities from a Populus tree surrounding site in Tennessee, USA - Soil MetaG P. deltoides SBSDD4 | ecosystem: Environmental > Terrestrial > Soil > Tree plantation... | reverse complement strand
CGGATCGCGAAGGAGGCGAAGGAGAGCTTCGACGACCGGCAGTACGAGGAGGCCCTCCTGCACGCGCAGTCGGCGCTCCGCCTGCGGCCCGACGACAAGGCGATGGCCGAGTTCGTCGAGTGGGTCACGAACCGGATCCGGACGCAGCGGGAGGAGTTCAGCAAGCGGCTCGTGCAGGACGAGAAGCGTCGGGAGGCCGAGCCCCGGATCGCCGCGGCGCGCATCATGCTGGAGATGATCCCGCGCCAGGCGGACCTCGACGGCGCGGGGGTCATGAAGCGGGCGGCGGAGGTCGAGAAGATCTTCGACGACGCGCTGAAGATCGTGACCGACCACGAGGACGCGCTCCACGGGCGCGGCCGGGCCCGCATGCTGAAGGGGGACGCGGCCGGGGCACTCGAGGATTTCGCAACGGTCCTGGAGAAGGCCCCGGGTCGCGTCGAGGCGCGCCAGGACGCGGCCCGCGTCCGGCTGTCGCTCGTGATCGAGGCGCGGCTGGTCGACCCGCGGCCCCCCGGCGTGCCTCCCGCCTCCGCCTTCGTGGAGGCCCGCAAGCGCGCGCACGCCGAATTCTCGGAGGTGTGGGCCAGCATGTCGCGCGACCCGGCGCGGGACGAATTCGCGCAGGCCGCGCTGCGGTGGCTCGATGGAAAGATCGCGGACGCGGCGGGCGGCCTGGACCGCTACGTCGGGTCGTACCCCGCGGATCCGGACGCGTGGCGGCTCCGCGCGATGGCGCGGCTGGTCTCCGGGAATCCGGAGGGGGCGGAATCGGACCTGTCGATGGCGGCGCGGTATTCCCCGGGGGACGTCGTGACCCGGCTGGCGCGGGCGTGGGTTCGTCATGTCCGGGGGGACGCGGCCGGGGCCGACGCGGACCTCGCCGCGGTGGCGGCGCTGGCGCCGCAGAGTCCCGCGCGCGCGCTCCTGCGGGGCCGCATGCTGCTCGATCGGGGCGGGTTCCCGGCGGCGGCGGACGCGTTCGGCGCGGCGGCGGCCCTGGACCCCAAGTCACCCGGGGCGGCGCTGGGGACCGGCTTGGCGCGCCTGCGGCGGGACGACCTGGAGGGTGCGCTGGCGCCGTTGCAGCGCGCGGCGGAGCTCGATGCCGCGGACGCCTGGCCGCTTCTGCTGCAGTCGGAGGTCCAGGAGCGACGGGGGCGCGCGCCGGAAGCGCTGGAGGCGTCGGAAGCGGCGGTCCGCCGGGCGCCGGACGCCGCGGTCGCGTACGAGCGGCGGGCGCGCGCGTGGGCGCGCCTGGAGAAGTTCCCCGAGGCGGTCAGGGACCTGGAGCGGGCCGTGAAGCTCGACCCCTCCTCCGCGGCGCGCCTGGACGCCGACCTGAAGGCGGCGCGGGCGCGGGTCTCCGGTCGGCCCTGAGCCCTCTCCCGCGGGCCACTGTTTACATATTCACGCATTCGTAAATATGTAGAGATCGAGGCGGGCGAGCCGTACGCCTGGAGCGGGGGTCCGGCGGCCGGCCTAGAACTTCTTGTGGATGCGGGTGATGTCGCGGATCCGCGGGTCGCTGACCGCCTGCGACACCGCTTCCTCGGCCTGGCGGGTTCCCTGCGCCGCCAGCGCGAGGACCGCCGCGGCGCGCGTCTCCTCCCCGAAGCCCTTCACGAGGCCGAAGAACCGGGGGCGCGTCTGCGCGATCTTCGTCAGGAGCGGCACCACGGCCGCGTTCGGGACCTGGCGGAAGTACGCCGAGCACAGGATCATGAGCGCCTCGTCCTGCGCCCCCTCGAGGATCTTCCCCACCTCGGCCTTCACCGCCTCGATCTTCATCTGCGCGGCCGCCTCGAGCCCCGAGTCCCTCAACTCCCTCGAGGAGTTCGCCAGCAGGCGGCGGATGATCCCCGCCACGACCGAGCGGGGCCAGTGCTCGGCCGACTTGAGAATGATCCCCCTCAGGTCCGGGCTGCCGTGCTCGGCCAGCATCGCCAGGTGCCCCGCGATCGGCGCCGTCAGGAGCGGTTCGATGACCTGCAGCACCCGCACCGTGCGCTCGATCGGGCCGTCCGGCGGGATCAGGCGCATGATCTCCACCGCCAGCCGTTCCGCCGACGCGGACAGGGAGAGCGCGATCGCCCGGCGGATCCGCACGTCGGGCTCCTCCGCCAGGATGTCCACGAGCTTCTCCACGGTCGGGCCCCCGACCGCGAGGAGGATCGTGATGGCCGCGTTGCGGTCGTCCTCCGAGGGCTTCCGCACGGCCGCGCAGATCGCGTCGAACGCCATCGACTGCGGGATCAGAAGGAGCGCCGCCTCGCACACCGCCGCGACCTCGGGCGGCGTGACGGGGGAATCCGCCCGGCGCCGGAGCGTCCGGCCCGCGATCTCCGCCAGCTCCCCGAGGCATCCGGACGCCGCCGCCGCGGGGATCCAGACCGGAAGCAGGTTCACCGCGGCGCGCACGTGGAGCGGCTCCGTGTCCTCCGACAGTCTCATCTTGAGCGACGCGGCCGACCGCATGACCGCGAGCTTGCGCGTCCCCGGCGAGGCGAACGCGATCGACCGCGTCAGGAGGTTGAACGCCCGCGTCCGGTGCGAGAGGCTCGGATGGTGGAAGTGGGTTCCCAGCCGGTCCACGAGCTGCTCCGCGACGGGCCGTCCCGCGCCGTACGCGAGGGCCTCCACCAGGAGCGGGAACTGCCGCTCGAGGTCGGGCGTGAGGAACTCCTCGTTCGAGCGCGCCAGGTGCTCCCGCGCCCGGATCTCCGACCGCACCGGCTTGGGCGGAGGGTGCAGCGGCATCTCCAGGTCGTCGGTCGCCCGCTCGTAGACGCGCGCGCCGAACGCGACGTGGCTGAATTGCGTGAAGAGCCGGTCCCCCGTGCCGGGCTGCATCGCCTCCTCCGGCGACAGCGAGAAGTAGCTGATGAGGGCCCGGATCTCGTCCTCCATCAGGCCCCGCCCGATGAGCACGCTCTTGATCTTGCGGTGGTCGATCTCCTTCGTCAGCCAGGCGCCCGCGTCGCTGAAGAACTTCGCGTCCGCCGGATGACCGTTGAGCACCAGTTCGGCGTCGGCCGTTCCCCACGCCACGGCCGGCACCTTGCGCAGCAGTTCCATGAAGGCGCGAACGCACTGGGCCGTCGTTTCTTCCACGAGCGTGTGGCCCGGCGGGTAGCGCTTCAGGTTGTCGACGCCCGCTTTGAGATACCGCATCGCGTCCCGCACCGCCGGCAGGTCGTCGGCGGGCACGGGCTTGTCCGCCGCTTCCAGGCGCACCCGGCGCATCGTTTCCCGGGCCTGGTACGCCTTCTGGACGATGTCGACCGCCTCCATGGCCTCGCGCGCCAGGAACCGCTCCCAGAAGTCGGGCGCCGCGCGCGCCCGGTCGAACGGCTCCGTGAAGTTCCGGACGATCGTCTCGATCCGCGGGGTCTCGAACGGGGGAAGAATGGTGATCGATTCAACGAGACGGTCGTCGAGGAGCCGTCCGAAATCCGCCGCGACCGGATTGTCGGTCTGGACGCCGTTGATCGCCGGCCCGTTCGTCGTGACGGAGAAGGTCAGCCCGGGGCCCCCGATCAGGAGCGCCTCGAGCGACCCGCGAAGCTGCGCGAGGAACGTGGTGCCGACCTGGCTCCACTGCGGATAGAGGCGCCCGATCTTCACCGCGGCCATGAAATGGCGCATCAGGGCCAGGCTTTGTTCGGTGGCCGACGCCGCCAGGTTCGTGGTCACCGCCGGAAGGCGGGGTCTCCGGGATCCCGCCTTGGCGGGCGGCTGGATGAGCGTCGCGCGCTTCTGGGCCACCTCGTCGAACTTCCGCGCCTTCGCCTCCCGGCCGGCCCGGTTGTAGTGGAACGCGATCTCGTCCGCGATGTGGTCGATGTCGCCGCCGTGGCGCGCCTCCTGCACGACGCCGACGCGGTCGTGGATCTCCTTCCGCTCCGTCGCGTCCGACGTCTGCAGCCGGACGCGCCGCGCGTGGGCCGCCGGGAAGGAGAGGAGGTCCTGCCCCGACTCGGAGGGGACCAGCAGGCGGGTCCGCCGGACCTCGTCGATGAGGTCCAGCATTTCCGTGTCGCCCTCGCCGAGGACTTCCTGCAGCAGCTCGGGATCGAACCGCGTGCCGATCACGGCCGCGCGCGTGAGCAGGCTGTTCGCGCCGGTCGGCAGCGCCTCGGCGACGGCGCGGATGGCGCCCGCGAGATCGCGCGAGAGGTCGGACGGCAGGAGCTCCGGCAGCGACCACCGGCCCGCCGACTGCTTCATCCGGCCGCGCAGCAGGAGGGAGCGGACGGTCTCCTCGAGGTAGAGCGGGTTGCCCTGCGACGCCACGATGAGCCGCGCCACCGATTCGTTGCTGATTTCCGCGTCGGGCAGGATGCCGCGGATCATCTGGCGCAGGTCCTCGGCAGGCAGGGGCAGCAGGTTGAGGCGCGCCGCGCCGGGCGCGAAGTCCCGCCAGAAGGCGCCCGAGGGCGTCATCTCCATTTCCGTCGACGGCCGGGCCGACCCGACGGCCACCAGGATCGGCAGCTTCCGGTTGATCGCCGCCCGGTACACCTCGAACGTGGCGCCGTCGGCGAATTCCACCTCGTCGATCAGCGCCAGCAGGGGGCCGATCCGCGACAGCTCATCGAAGAGCGCCCCGAAAGCCTCGAAGACCAGGCGGCCGGCGTTGCCGGGCGGCACCTGCTCCGCAGACCACTCCGGCGGAAGATCCCGCAGGACGATCGCCAGGGCCGCCCGGTGCGGGGGGCTGATCCGCTCCATGGCCTTGAGGACCATGGGGCGGTCATAGGCCATCAGCGTCTCGATTTGCTCCGCGAGCGTCGAATACGGAGCGGTGGAGCGCGACTCCTGGCTCGTGGCCGTCAGGAGGACGAACTTCTCGATCCGCGACCAGACGCCCAGCTCGTGCAGGAGCCGCGACTTGCCGACGCCGGAAGCGCCGGTGACGATCGCGACCGACGGTCCGACGTTGCGGACGTCGCTCGCGAGTTGCCGCATGCGCGACTGCTCCCCGACCCGGCCCACGAGGATCGGGCACGGAAGTCCGCGGAAGATGCCGATCTCCGCGAGCGCCACCGGGTCGAGCCGCCCCGCGACCGCGATCTTGTTGTGGCCCTGGTGCTTGGCGACCAGGAGCGCCCGCTCCGAAGCCTCGATCACGGCGGCCGGGGACTTGCCGTCCATCGGATAGCTCGCCACCGACGCGCTGGCCGTCAGCGTGACCTGCCGGCCGCCCGCCGTGAAGGGCTTGTGGTCGACCGCGCCCCGCAGTTTCTCCGCGGCGGCCGCTCCCTTGTCGCGGTCGGCCTCGGGAACGAGCAGGCAGAACGAGTCGCCGCCATAGCGGAACAGGAGCGCCCCGTCGCCGGCGGCTTCCTTCAGGCGGGCCGCGACCTCCCGGAGCAGGGCGTCCAGCTTCGGGCGGTCGAGGCCCTCGGTCGTGGCGTTGAAGGCGTCGAGGTCGACCAGGACGAGCGCGCCCGCGTGGGCGGGCATCCGCTCGCGAAGGGCGGATAGAAGGCCCCGGCGGTTGCCGAGCCCGGTCGCGAGATCCTGATGTGAAGGGTCGACCATGAAAGCCGGATTATACGACGGCGGCCCCGGACCCCGAGGGAATCTGGAATCTCGAATTTAGAATTTGAACGGCGGAATTCCGACGACGAGGCCCGACCTTCGGCTCAATTCCCCTCGTTGAGCTGGTGCAGGTACTCCGACGCCTGGCCTTCGAACTGGGTCCCCTTGAGCTCCCGAAGCAGGTCCCGGGCCATGGCCGGATAGTTCGCGGACATGGCGTACAGCGCGAGCGCGAACTTGTTCCCCGGCGAATCGAGCAGGGGAGGAAGCTTGTCGGTGCGGGTCAGGGCCATTTCGCGGATCCCCGTCGGCCCGAACTTGGACCACGGAGCGAAGTCCGACGGCTGCTGCCCGATGACGTAGATGACGCCGTCCGTCTGGGCCTTCGTGAGCGTCACATTCTTCGCCTGCGTCGTCCCGATCGTCAGCTTCAACAGGTACGGATTCGTCGCCAGGATGCGATCGATGAGCTGCTGCTTGAACATCGCGATGTGCTCCCGGCGGCGCAGGATCTCGCTGAACTCGGGCCGCTTCAGCACGTCCGGGCCGAGCGAATCGACCAGGTCGGGACGGAATTCCTCCAGGTGTTTCATCGCCTTGTCCGTGGAGGTGCCGCTTTCGAACCAGCTCCGGATCCTCGACTGGAAGATGAACGTGGCCGAGGCCGCGATCAGCATCAGGAAGACCACGAGCAGGATCGGGACCCACCGGCCCTTGCGCGATCCCAGCGACTCGGCGATGTCCTGCATCCCCGCCGGGAGCGTATTGACGGACGCCATCTTCGGAAGCGACCGCTTGCCTCCCCCCGAGACGTTGGCCAGCTCCTCGGCGAACGCGAGCGCGTTCTGGGGACGCTTCTGCGGATCCTTGGACAGGGACCGCATGCACAGCGCCTCCAATTCCGGGGGGACGACGAGCATCCGGCGCGAGGAGGCCGCCGCCGAGTCCCGGCCCCAGGCCAGCTCGCTCGGCGCCTTCGGTTTCTCATCCTGGACGCGCTTGAGGACGTCCATCACCTCGCCGACGAACGGCGGCTGCCCCGCCAGCATCTCGTAGAGGATCGACCCCAGGCCGTACACGTCGGTGCGCGGATCGAGCAGGTCGTTGCGCCCCGCCGCCTGCTCCGGCGCCATGTACGACGGCGTCCCGCTCACCACGCCCTGCTCGACCTTGATCTCGCCGAGCTGGCGGGCGAGGCCGAAGTCCAGGATGCAGGCGCGTCCCTCGCCCGTGACCATGATGTTCGCGGGCTTCAGGTCGCAATGGAGCAGCGGCGCCGGCCGCGTGTGCGCGTAGTGGAGCGCCTGCGCCGTCTCGTAGAGGACGCCGATCCACTTCCGCGGATTCTCGTGGAAGGGCGAGACCTTGCCGGCCTTCTTGCACTCCTGGATCTCGTCGAGCATCGTCCGGCCGTCGAGGAACTCCATGCTGATGTAGTACTCGTCCTCGACCCGGCCGATGTCGTAGATCGACACGATGTTCGGATGGCGGAGCTTGATCGCGTTGTGGGCCTCGTTGAGGAGGCTCGCGACCCGCGTGTGGCGGACCGCCTTGCCCGAGCCCTGCGGCGGAGGCTTGATCCGCTTGAGCGCCACGAGCTGGTTCAGGTAGACGTCCCACGCGCGGTAGATCGCGCCGATGCCCCCGCGCCCGATCTCGCCCAGGATGACGTACTTGCCGAACCGCTTGGAGGGATCCTTGCGCGCCTCGATGACATCGGGCGGGACCGGCGCGCTGCTGGCGACGATGATCATCGAGTCGATGCTGTCGTCCGGGCGGTCCGGCGACGGCTCGATGAGAATCGTCTCGCACTTCCCGCACTTGTAGCCGATGGCGTCCGGCCGCAAGTTGACCGTCACCATGATGTTGCAGCGCGTGCAGAGGAGGACCTTCTTGTTCTGCTCCGCGAGGGCGTCGCGGATGGCCTCCTTGGTCGTGTAGCCCTTCTGGAGCAGCAATTCGCCGATGCGCGGGACCACCGCCTGGCCCTGCATCGACTGCTGGATCTTCAGGCATTCGTCGAGGTGGACCACGGTGACGGACCCCATCCGGAGCAGGATCTGCCCCATGTCCGCCCGCGGAGGCGCGGACAGGGCGGGAGACGTCACCGGGCCGGGCGGAGGGGGAATAGCCATAAGCGGCCCCGGGTCGATCCCGGGGTCCGCATAGATAATACACAAATCGCGGTCGAGGAGGGAGCCCGGCGAGCGACTACGGCGGCGCCCCGGCCAGGTCCGCAGGCAGGTGGGCCAGCCCGATCCGGGAGCCCCCGGCCGCCGCGAGCAGGCGTTCCACGACCACGCGCAGCTCCCGCACGTTTCCCGGCCAGGCATGGGATTCCAGGCGGCGCCGGACCTCGGGGTCGAGATGGTCGTCGAGCGATCCGACGCCGCGGCCGCCGAGCGTCCTCAGGAAATGATGGAGGAGCGCCGGCAGATCGCCCATCCGATCGCGCAGCGGGGGCAGCGCGACCACGTCGCCGAACCGGCGGTCGAAGCCCTGTCCGCTGGAGGCGCCCGCCAGGACCCGAACGTCCTCCTCCACCGACGGCTCTTCCACGAGGACGAGGAGCCGCTCGCGGATCGGTTCCGCCATCGTGTCGAGGCCGTCGACATACAGGGTGCCGCCGCGCGCCTCGGCGACGCGACCCCCGGCCCCGAACAAGGCCGCCTCGAGGAGGCCGGGCGCGACGGCCGCGCCGCGGACCGACACGAACGGTCCCACGGCGCGGGGTCCGAGGGTGTGAAGCCGCCGGGCCGCCCGCTCCTTCCCCGTGCCGGGCTCGCCCGTGAACAGGACCGGCGTGTCCGACGAGGCGGCGCGCTCGATGCTCGCGATGGCGGGGGACAGGGCGCCCGAGGTCACCAGCTCGCATCCCTCCGCCAGGCGTCCGGCGGCCGCGGCCACGGCCTCGCGGGCCCGCCGCATCCGGCGCGCGGTGGCGATCGCCCCGGCGCCGAAGGACGCGATCCACGCCGCGTAGCGAAGGTCGGCGCGCGTGAAGGCCGGCGGCGGGGCGTCGAGGTAGACGAACCCCAGCATGTCCCGGCCCGCCGCGAGGGGCGTCGCCAGCACCTCGACGGGCCGGCCCGACCACGTCCCTCCCCGCGCCGCGTCCGACGCGAGCACCGACTTGCGCTCCTTCCACACCTTGTGGAAGAGCACGTTCGAAAGCTGGATCTCGTCGTCCCCCGGGGGAGCGCGCCGCGCCGCGGGCTGGAGGCGGCCTCCTTCTGAAGCCAGCATGACAAAGCCCCGGCGCGCCTTCAGATCCGTCACCAGGCGGTCGAGGAGCATCCGGACCGCCGTGTCTTCCGGCTCCGCCCCGTGGAACGCGCGCGCGGCGTCGAGCGTGGAGGCCGTCCGCGCGGCATCGAGCGCCTCGTCGAACGGATCCTCGAGCGTTTCGGTGACGAGCGTCGCCCCGCCGGGCCGCGAGCGAGGCGAGCTGTCGCGCTCGGCCGTCGGATCGAAGACGAGCAGGTGCTCGCCGATCTCGATCTCGTCGTCGCGCGAGAGGTCCTTTTCGGCGACCTTCTGCCCGTTCACGAAGATCCCGTTGCGGCTCCCCGCATCCTGGATGGCGAACCCCGCGGAACGGCGCACGAATCGTGCGTGCACGCGGGAGATGTGGTTGCCTTCGATGCGGACGGCGCAAGAGACCGCACGGCCGACGGTGCTTCCGTCGTCGATTTCGAACGTCCGGCCGCGCAGCGGGCCTTCGACGGCGACGAGTCGGGTCGTCATCTCGTGATTTTCAACGTCTTCTTCATCCGTTCCAGCGCGGGCCGGCAGGCGTCCTCGTCCCCCTTCAGGACGACCTCGAGCACCTCGCCGGGGCCCAGGCGCACGTACCACCGGCTGTCGGTCTCGTAAGTCTCGCGCCCCTCCAGCGTCCCCAATTCTCCTGACGACGAGGCGCCCAGCTTCCGTGCGGCCTTTCGGGTGTCGAGCTTGACGAGCTCGTACGGCAGGTCGATGTAGCTCACGATCGCCCGGTTGTCCGGGTCGGCCGATCCGATCACGGCGAGCGTGAACGGCGGGAGATCCTTCGCGTCGCGGAACGTCCAGCCCTCGGGCTTCTCGAATGCGACGCCGAGGAGCGGCGCCTCGAAACGGTTCCCCTCCGCCGCCGGCGGCGGCGCCACTTTCGTGGCGCGGCCCTCGATCGTGTAGTCGAGGATCTCGATCTTCATGGCGCCGTGCATGAACCCCGCGCCCCGCATTCCCTCGAGCGTCGAGCCGGAATCTTCCGCGTCGGTCTCGCTGAACTTGAGGCGGGCCGCGTCGGCGACGCTCCCGCCGAGCGTCGCGTCGAAGTCCACCCACCGCCCCAGCCAGGCGCTCGTCCACGCGTGGCCTCCCCAGGCGCCGCGGTAATAGAGGTACCCGCAGCACACCTTCGCGGGGATTCCCGCCGCGCGGAACATGGCCGCCAGGAGGACCGCGTGCTCGGTGCAGTCCCCGGTCCGGTTCGTGTAGACCTCGCGGGCGCTCGCCGCCCCGATGTCCATGCTCTTCTTGTCGATGTGGTTGTGCACCCACGCGGCGAGGCGGCCGGCCACGAGGGCGGGGTCCTTCTCGTCTCCGGCGATTTTCCGGGCCTCCGCCGCGATCTCCGCATCATCGCATTGAACGGCCGGCGACGGCTTGAGGAAGATCGCCAGGTCCGGACCCGGCGTTCCGGTCGTGGGCTGACTCGACTCCACGCGCAGGGTCACGGATCGCGCGCTCCGGTTGACCACCGACTGGGTCCCGGCCGGGGCTTTCCATTCCGCGAAGACCTCGTCGGGCCGCGTCATCTGGACGGTGAGGGCCGTGATCTCGCGGGGACGGGGAAGCGCGACGTTCGACCGCGGCATGGTTCCGAAGAAGACCTCGGGCATCTCGGCGCCGGTGTTCTTCAGCGCCTCCTCCCGGGTCGCGGGCTCCATGACGATCTTGATCCCCATCATGTTGGTTTCCATCGCGACGGAGGACGCCTTGTCGTCCATCCAGGAGGTGATGGCGATGCCCGGTTGAAGCGACGTCTTCGTGAGGACGCGGACGAGCTCCTGTTCGCGGCCCTGGAAAGTCTTCTTCTCGCGGCCTTCCACGAGAATGGAGATCTCGTCGGGCTTCCCCAGTTCCGCGTTGAAGCTCTTGAGCGTGTAGGCGGTTCCCTTCGCGAATCCCTTCTTGAGCGTGGCCAGCCGCATTCCCTCGGACAGGATCCACTCGGGGTCCCAGGCGATCTCGGATTCGCGGGTCGCGCCTCCGGTCGTGGTCGACAGCTTGAGCCGGCCGTCCTTGATGACTCCCTCGTTCACGGTCGGGGACGACGACATCACCATGCGCGACGTGAAGCGCAGCGGCCGGCCGTCGGGAGTTTCGACATGCCGCGTGTCCGTCGTGACCTCGATGCCGGTGCCCATGCGCTTCAGGACCATGCGGGACTTGACTTGCGTTTCGACCTCGTCGGGGCGGCACGTCCGCGTGCCGTGGACGTAACCGACGCGCACGGCGCGCTCTCCCACCACCGACATGATTCCCCAGCTCTCCTCGACCTGGACCTCGGGCTTCGGCGGCGCGAGGGGGGCCGGCACGTGGCTGTCGCACGCCGAGGCGAGGAGAAGAAGGAGGGCGACGACGGCGCGCATCGGTTGGCTCCCGGGAACGGATGACTGGGAACGAGCTACCCCTGCTTGAAGTCGGCCCAATGGGTCAGAGTATATACGACGCCGGCCGGGACACTTCTGTCCGTGCCGGGACAGACTCCAAGACTGGGCGTCCCTGAAGTGTGAGAACGGGGAGCCGGGGAACTTCTAACGCCGGGAACTGAAGCAGTCGCTGCAGTACACGGGCCGGTCGCCGCGCGGCTTGAAAGGGACCTGCGTCTGCTTGCCGCACTGGGCGCACACGGCGGGGAACATTTCCCGCGGTCCCCCGCGTCCGCCGCCCATGCCGCCGCCGCCGCCCCCGCCGCCGCCCCCGCCGCGCCCGCCCCCGCCGCCGCCGGTCGCCGCCTTCTTCGCCGCCCGGCAGGGGGCGCACCGCTTGGGCTCATTCGTGAACCCGAGCTGGGCATGCCGCTCCTGCTCCGCCGCGGTGAACGTGAACGCCGCTCCGCACTCCACGCACGTCAACTGCTTGTCCGTGTACATTCCCGGCCCCGCTGTTGTGACTACTGCAACCTGTGCTCGGCGCACCCTGCGTCGAGGGGGGAATTATCCCACCTTTGTTCCGGCCAAAGCCAATAAAAAAATTTGATCGCGCCGGGGGGAGCTCCCGAGGTTGAGCCGGACCGGCGCGTGCCCCATAATGCGCGCGCCATGACGACGAGCGACCGGTACGCGCGCCAGAGACTTTTCGCGCCCTTCGGCGGGAAGGCCCAGGAGAAGCTCGGCGCGGCGCGCGTCACCCTCGTCGGCTGCGGCGCGCTGGGAACCCACCTGGCCCAGCACCTCGTGCGGGCCGGCGTCGGACGCCTGAGGATCTGCGACCGCGATTTCGTCGAGCTGCACAACCTCCAGCGCCAGGTCCTCTTCGACGAGCAGGACGTGCGGGACAACCTTCCCAAGGCGGCCGCGGCCGCGGCCAAGCTGGCGCGCGTCAACTCCGAGGTGGCCGTCGAGCCGCGCATCGTCGACGTGAATCCCTCCAATGTCGAATCGCTGATCGCGGACGCCGATCTCGTGCTCGACGGGACCGACAACTTCGAGACGAGGTTCCTGCTGAACGACGCGTGCCTGAAGCGCCGCAAGCCGTGGGTGTATGGAGGATGCGTCGGGGCGGACGGCATGGTCCTGGCCGTGATCCCGGGAACGACGGCCTGCTTCCGGTGCTTCGTGCCCGACGCGCCGGAGCCGGGGAGCGTGGCGACGTGCGACACGGCGGGCGTGCTGGGTCCCGCCGTGGGGGTCGTCGCGTCGTTGCAGGCGGCGGAGGCGCTGAAGCTGCTCACGGGGCACGCCGACGCGCTCGCGGAAGGTCTCGTGACGGTGGACGTGTGGGGCAACCGCCAGCACGTCTTCAAGATGGCGCGGGTTCCGGAGTGTCCCGCCTGCGGGAAGGGGCGATACGATTTTCTCGAGGGCGGGGCGTCGGGCGCGGCGACCACGCTGTGCGGGCGGAACGCCGTCCAGATCAGGCCCGCGGCGGAGGCGGCCATCGACCTTCCGGCGCTCGAGCGCCGGCTGGCGGCCGTGGGCCCGGTGAAACGGAACGAGTACCTGCTCCGCCTCGACGCGGAGGGATTCGAGATCACGGTCTTCCCCGACGGCCGCGCCATCGTGCGGGGAACGGACGACCCGGCCCGCGCGCGCGCCGTCTACGCGAAGTTCGTCGGGGCCTGACCTACTTCTTCTGGCGGACGTACTCGAACTTCATCGCGTGGTCGGGCTTCCCGTCCTTCATCAGCCCCCATTCCGCCGTGAAATTGTCGTCGTCCTTGAAGGTGAAGAACGCGGAGTGCATGTGGGCGTCGGTGTCGCACTTCATGTTGGATCCGCCGACGCAGCGGAAATCGAGCGTCCCTTCCTTCGAGTCCTTCTGCGCCTTCATGCGGGGCTGGTTGCCGATCGCGCAGTAGTGCGTGAGCACGAGGTCGTCGCCGTCGAGGTGATACATGGTGACCATCTCGTGGGGCTGGCCCGGCATGATGGTTTCCATGACGGTGGAGCCGCCGGAGACGACGCGATAGGTGACGTTGACCTTCCCCATCTGCTTCGTGTCGGCCTGCCAGGTCCCGACCAGCTTCTTGAGCCGCTCCAGACCCGGGTGCGACTTCTTTTCCTTCTTCTCCGTTTCCTGCGCGGCGCCGGGAAGGGAGGCGGCGAGCGCGACGGCGAGGGCGGCGATCGTGAGTTTCATGAATGTTCTCCAGAGAGTTCCCCAGAAGTTATCAGTTTGATACGGGGGAGGGGATGAATACGTTGCATCCGGTTTCAACACGCGGCCGATAGAGGTGGTATCATGGCGGCGATGACGGGCCCCGCGCGCACCCTCCGAATAGCGCGCTGATCGTCCACCTTCCGGGGCCCGTGGCTCAACGGTAGAGCAGGGGACTCATAATCCCTTGGTTGTCGGTTCGAATCCGACCGGGCCCACTTCGACTCGCCGCGACCAGGTTTTTGCGGCCCGCTCTGTGCAAGCGGGCTCGCCGCGGGACTCCCGAGTTGCATTTTATGGAACATTCGCGCCACCCGAACTGTCATAATGGGTTATACGAGCGGGAGTATTCGCCTGTCGGCGCCGAAGGAGGCCGTGGCCATGTTTCGCCCCCTCTACGTCGTAGCCCTCTCTGCCGCTCTGCTCGCCGCGTCCACGGGCGCATCCGCGGTCCAGGACCCCCCCAAGGAACCGCCCAAGAAGGATCCGAAGGCGGCCTCTCCCCAGAAGGCGGCGCCCGCGACGGATGAGGAGGCGGAAGCCGCCCTCGCCGAATTCAAGAAGTCGATGACCGCCGACCTGGCCTCCTCGCAGGTGGCCGCGATCAAGACGGTTTCCAAGGTCCGGCACGAGAAAGTGATCCGCGCCGTCGCCGGCTGCCTCAGGTCGAATCTCCTCGACGTGGCCGCGTGCGCGGCGCTCCAGCTCGCCGAGCTGGACCATCCGGTCTCGGCCGAAGTGCTCGTCCAGGGGATCGCCCCCAACGACAAGCGGCCGGTCGTCCTCGGCGCCATCTTCAACTCGCTCGGCAAGCTCGGCTACGAATCCGCCTCCGGCCCCCTCGTGTCGCTGCTCGACAAGTCCAACGAGGACGGCTGGAAGAAGGTCCTCGAGGAAGCCGTCAACGCCGTCGGCCGCATCGGCAGCGCGAAGGCGGTCGATCCCCTCCTCGACTGGCGTCGCCGGCAGCCCGGCGGCGGATTCGGCGGCGGACGGTGGGGCGGCGGCGGCGGAGGCGGCGGCGGCAACCAGAGCGGCCGCCTGTGGAGCGCCATCGATCGCGCCCTGAAATCGATCACCGGCGGCGACGAGGAGACCACGTCCGACTGGGAGAAGTGGTGGAAGGCGAACCGGGCCGATCTCGTCGCGAACGCCACGGCGACGTACCGGTGCAAGGTCTCGTGGGAGCGGTACGACGGCCCGGCCGGCCGCCGCAACCCGTGCCCGCACGCACCGGACAAGGGCCACACGTCCTGTTCGCAAGGCATCCGGGTCCGTCTCATTCCCGAACCGGACGCGCCCGCGGACGGCGGCGGGCCGCCCCCGGGCGGCGGCGGCGGAAACCCGTAGGCCCGCTTTGACATTTCCTTCGCGCCGGGCCTAGAATCCCGCCGGAGGACTTCGCCGTGCCCTTCGGTCCCTTGCCGACGCCCAAACCCTCGACCGCGTCGGAATCCATCCTGGCCCGCACCCCGTCGTACGAAGTCATCACCCAGCCCCGCGGCCCCTGGCTTCTCATCACCCTGCGCGGCATGTACGACGAAGCCATGGTCGAAATCCTCCGCTCGAAGATCTTCACCCGGAAGTCGTCGTTCGCGTTCGATCTCACCAACCTCAGCGGCGTCACGATCCAGCTCGCCCGCGAGCTCTACTTCACCGCGAACAAGTTGAGGTCCGGCGAGCACCGGCTCGTCCTCGTCAACCCCGGCGAGAAAATCAGCAGCCTCATCCTGCTCATCGCCCGCGACGCCAAGATCGCGAGCTTCCCCTCCCTCGAGGAGCTCCCGTCCGATCCCCGCTCGCTCGAACAGCAGATCGAGCGCCTCGAGGTGGAGTTCGAGGAGATCCGGAAGAACCTCTTCACGAACCCGCTCTGGCAGTTCGTCGACCGCGATTCCTGCTGGCTCTGCCCCTTCTGCGCGAACGCGGTCGAGGACGTCAAGATCGTCTCGCGCGTCTCGATCGCCCGCCAGACGCTCGACAACCTCTACCGCCATCTCCACCGCCGCTGCATCGGCTTCAACCCCAAGATGCCGCGCTTCAAGCCGCAGGCGGAGCTCGAGACGAAGCTCAAGAAGGTCAACGCGGAGAAGTTCTCGGCCTCCAAGACCCTGACCACGGCCCTCGAGTCGAAAGTGAAGGTGCTCGCGGACAAGGCGCAGCTCGCGGACTCCCTCGAGCAGAGCCTCAGGATCGCCGTCGACCGCCAGCAGCGCCTGCTCCCCGCCAAGCCGCCGCAGCTCCCGAACTGCGACATCGCCCTGACGTACCGCCCCGCCCAGCGGCTCAGCGGGGACTTCTACGATTTCATCGACATGGGCCAGGGCCGCATGGGGTTCGCCATCGGCGACGTGGCGGGACACGGCATCGAGGCGGGCATCCTCATGGGAATGACCAAGAAGGTGCTGAACATCCGGGCGAGCGAACTGATGGACCCGGTCGAGGCGATGAAGCAGACCAACCTCGACGTCTACAAGGATCTCGACCGCCAGACCTTCGTCACCGCGTTCCTCGGGATGCTCGACCCGGAGAAGCGCACGCTGACCTACGCGCGGGCGGGACACAATCCGCCGCTCATCTACAACAAGGACCGGACGCCGCCCCACGGGAAGCTCGAGGCCGGCGGGATGATGCTCGGCATGGCGCCCGGCGCCCTCTTCGACCGCGTCATGGTCGCGGAGACGCTCCAGCTCCAGGCGGGCGACATCATCCTGATCTACACGGACGGATTGGAAGAGGCGAAGAACGACAAGAGCGAGCTCTTCGGGTTGGCGCGATGCACGCCCGTGCTCGAGCACGACGCGGACCGGCCCGCTTCCTACATCCTGGGCGCGATCGCGTTCGAGCTCGAGCGGTTCTGCGGGATGCTCCCCCAGGAAGACGACATCACCGCCATCTGCCTGAAGATCAGCTGACGCCGCCGGAGGCGGCGCGAGGATTGCGTTTCTTGAAGTTTGACGTCCCCTTCCGCGCGTCCTAAGATTCGGAGTCCAACTAGGAGCCGACATGAGCTTGACCCGATTCGCGCCCCTCGCCCTCGCCGCCCTC
>Ga0075420_100002317_pt1 | contig 16465 bp, 14 predicted proteins | sample SoiMetdeltSBSDD4_FD_75296 | JGI IMG/M metagenome (GOLD analysis project Ga0075420, IMG submission 75296) | Bulk soil microbial communities from a Populus tree surrounding site in Tennessee, USA - Soil MetaG P. deltoides SBSDD4 | ecosystem: Environmental > Terrestrial > Soil > Tree plantation... | reverse complement strand
CCGATCCGGATGCGCTGCCCGATCGGGTTCTCCTCCCCGAACAGCTCGCGCCGCACCGTCTGTCCCAGGACCGCCACCGGCTCCTCCCGATCCGGATCGATCTCCGGGAGCCACTGCCCCACGGTCACCGCCACGCGCCGCATCGGGGCGTACTCGGCGGTCGTGCCGACGATGGTGGACTCGCGGCGCCGGTCGCCGAACGCCGCCGGGGCCGACCCGACGGCGAGCGGCGCGATCCTCCGGATGCGCGGCACGTGCTGCCGCACCGCCTGCATGTCGCGGATGGTCAGATCGCGCGGCGTGCCCCCGAAGATCGGCGCGTTGCCGGTCGTCTCGGTCCTCCCCGGCAGGACGACGATCAGGTTGCTGCCGAGCGACATGAACTGATCGGTGACGTAGCCGCGCGCCCCCTCCCCGAGGGCGGTGAGCAGCACGACCGCCGCCACGCCGATGGCGAACCCGAGGAGCGTCAGCCCGGATCGCAGCGCGTGGCCGCGCACCGCCCCGTACGCGAAGCGCGCCCGCTCGACCAGGGTCATCGCGGACCTTCCGGCGCGGAGCCGCTCATGCCGGGGGCCCGTCGCTGGTGATCCTGCCGTCCACCATCTGCACGACGCGCCGGGCCCGCTCCCCCACCTTGGGATCGTGGGTCACGACGAGGAGCGTCAGCCCCTCGCGGTTCATCCCTTCGAGCAGCGCCAGAATCTCCCCGCCCGAGACGCTGTCGAGGTTCCCGGTCGGTTCGTCGGCGAGGACGATCGAGGGCTTCATCACCGTGGCGCGGGCGATCGCCACCCGCTGCCGCTGCCCGCCGGACAGCTGATCCGGGCGGTGGTCGGCCCGGTCGGTCAGCCCGACCGCGGCGAGGGCCGCCCGCGCACGCTCGCGGCGCTCCGCGGGCCGCACGCCCGCGAGCAGCATCGGCAGCGCGACGTTGGCCGACGCGTCGAGCCGCGGCACGAGGTGGAAGAACTGGAACACGAAGCCTATTTTGCGCGATCGGACGTCGGCGAGCGCCGCGTCGTCGAGCGTCCCCACCTCGCTCCCGTCGAGGCGGTACGAGCCCGCGGTCGGCCGATCGAGGCATCCGAGGAGGTGCAGGAGGGTCGACTTCCCCGAGCCGGAGGGACCCATGATGGCGACGTAGTCGCCGTCCGGCACGTCGAGGTCGACACCGTCGAGGGCGCGGACGATCTGGTCGCCGACCTGGTAGTGCCGGGTCATGCCGCGCAGCGCGATCATCAGGTCGCCGGCTGCTCGACGGCGCGCGCCCCCTCCTTCACCTCCGCGCGATCGAGCGACACGACCACCGACTCCCCGTCCTTCAGGCCGCTTTTGACCTCGGCGAACTCCCAGTTCCGCATGCCGACCTCGACCGGCTTCGACTTCAAGGCGCCGTCCTCCAGCACCAGCACCTTGCCCCCCTCGAGGATCGCGTACGAGGGGATGCGCAGCACATTGTCGACGGCCGCGAGGATCACCTCGACGTCGGCGGAGGTGCCGGGGAGGAGCGTGCGGCTGAAGGCGTCGTCGTCGAACTCCACTTCGATCTCGAGAGTGCGGTTCTGCGCCTCCAGATCCTGCACGTACGGCGCGACCCGGACCACCTTCCCCGGGAACGACTTCCCCGGGAGGGGGTCGAGGGTGACGCGCGCCGGCAGCGAGTGGCGGACGCGCCCGGCGTCCACCTCGTCGATCGGGGCGCTCACGTAGATCGACGTCGGATCGATGATGTCGTAGACAGGCGGGATCGGCAGCGCCGGCGGCGACGGCGAGACCCACTCTCCGACCTCCGCCTTCAGGTCGGCGACGATGCCGTCGAAGGGGGCCCGCAGGACTGCCTTCTCGAGGTTGGCCCGCGCCAGCGCCACCGCCGCCTTCCCCCGCTCGGCCTGGGCCCGCGCCGCCTCGCAGCGGGCGATCGCGGCGTCGCGCACGCTGCGCAGCCGTTCGATGATCTCCTCCGAGACGATCTTTTCGCCGCGCAGGCTCTCGCTGCGGGTCAGGTCGCGTTCCGCCTGCGCCGCCGTGGCGCACGCCTCCCGCATCGTCGCTTCGGCGGTCCGCACCTCCCCGCGGGCGAGATCGAGGTTGGCGCGCAGATCCTGGTCGGCGATGCGCAGGAGGACGTCGCCGGCCTTCACCGTCGTCCCCTTGCGGGCCCCGAGGTACGCCACCTGCCCGCCGATCGCCGGGCTGATCTTGGCGCGCCGCCGGGCAGTCACGGTCCCCGCCTTGCTGTTGGCGACCGTTTCCTCGACGCGACCGCGCGCCGCCCGGAACACGGTCACCGGCACCGGCTTCGGACGGAACAGCGTGAGCTTCACGGCGACGCCGCAGGCGACGAGTACGGCGACCACCAGGAGCCTCTTGACCCAGCGATTCATTCGAGCGCCCGCCCCCGGGAAGCGGTGGAGAGTATCACGCCCGGCCGGGCCCTCCGGGCGCCGGGAGCGGCCGTATAATGGCCGCTTTCAGGGGGTCGCCAGCATGCCGAACAACAGGGCGGTCGAATCCTGGGTGGCGGAGTGTGAACGCCTCACGACGCCCGATCGCGTCGTCTGGTGTGACGGCTCGGCGGAAGAGCGGGACCGCCTGACCCGCATCGCGCTCGAAGTCGGCGACTTCCTGCCGATGAACAAGGAGCGCCTCCCCGGCTGTTCCCTTCACCGCAGCGCCGTCAACGACGTGGCGCGCGTCGAAAAACTGACCTTCATCTGCTCCGGGAAGAAGGAGGATGCCGGCCCCATCAACAACTGGATGGCGCCCAAGGAGGCGTACGAGAAACTCGGCGCCGTTTTCAAGGGATCGATGAAGGGGCGGACGATGTACGTCGTGCCCTTCCTGATGGGGCCGAAGGGCTCGCCCTTCAGCAAGGTCGGGGTCGAGGTGACCGACAGCGTCTACGTCGCCCTCAACATGGGGCTGATGACCCGGATGGGGTCGATCGCGCTCGAGCACCTCGGGGGATCGGATCAGTTCACCAAGGGGCTCCACTCCAAGGCGGACCTCAACGAGAACCGCCGCTTCATCTGCCACTTCCCCGAGGACAACACCATCTGGAGCGTCGGGTCCGGCTACGGCGGCAATGCGCTGCTGTCGAAGAAGTGCATGGCGCTGCGGCTCGCGAGCGTCCTCGGCTCGAAGGAGGGCTGGCTCGCCGAGCACATGCTCATCGTCGGGATCCAGGATCCGCAGGGAAAGACGACCTACGTCTGCGGCGCCTTCCCGAGCGCCTGCGGCAAGACGAACCTGGCGATGCTCGTGCCCCCCGATCGCTTCAAGGGCTGGAAGGTGTTCACGGTCGGCGACGACATCGCGTGGCTGCGCCCCGGTCCGGACGGGCGGCTGTACGCCGTCAACCCCGAGGCCGGCTTCTTCGGCGTCGCACCGGGGACGAGCCGGAACTCGAACCCCAACGCCCTGGCGATGCTGCAGAAGGACGCCATCTTCACCAATGTCGCCCTCAAGGAGGACGGGACCTACTGGTGGGAGGGGCTCGAAGCGCCGCCCGCGCGCTGCACCGACTGGAAGGGGCAGCCGTGGACCCCCGCCTCGAAGGAGCCGGCCGCCCACCCGAACGCCCGCTTCACCGTCGGGATCCGCCAGGCGCCGTCGTTCACCGAGGAGTGGAACAACTCGAACGGTGTGCCGATCAGCGCCATCCTGTTCGGGGCCCGCCGCGCCAACGTCGTGCCGCTGGTGTACGAGGCCGTGTCGTGGCAGCACGGCGTCTATCTCGGCGCCACCATGGCCTCCGAGACCACCGCTGCCGCCACCGGCGCCGTCGGCGTCGTGCGCCGCGATCCGTTCGCGATGCTCCCCTTCTGCGGCTACAACATGGCCGACTACTTCCGCCACTGGCTGACGGTCGGGAAAGGGCTGGCGAACCCGCCGAAGATCTTCCGCGTCAACTGGTTCAACCGGGACGATCAGGGGAAGTTCATCTGGCCCGGGTTCGGCGAAAACCTCCGGGTGCTGCAGTGGGTGATCGGGCGCTGCGAGGAGAAGGCCAAGGCGGTCGCGACACCGATCGGTCTGATGCCAACCCCCGACGCCATCGACACCGAGGGGCTCAACCTTCCCTCCGGCGCGATGGACCGGCTCCTCGAAGTGGATCACGAGGGCTGGGCGCGGGCGCTGCGCGGCCAGGAGGAGTTCTTCGATCAGTTCGGCGGCCGCCTGCCTCTCGAGCTCCGCCAGGAGAACGAAGCGCTGCGGCAGCGGCTGAAGAGCGCCCGCTGATCTAGCTTTTCGTCGCCGCGATCACGACCTGCTTCACGCCGAGAACGCGCGCGATGCGTCGGCACGCCCGGCTCCGGTAGGGCACCATGAGCGCCAGCGATTCGGGGAGCAGGTTCGCCGCCGACGGCAGGCGGGGGGGACCCGGCAGGCGACAGGTGATCCGCATGCTGAACGCCGGAGAACGCAGGCGGGAGAAGCCGGCGGCCCGCAGAAGCGGCATGAAGGTTCCATAGCGATACTCCTGAAAGTGCAGGAACCCTTGGGTCCCCGGGTCGCTCCCTTCGTGCGGACCGGTCAGGTCACTCGGCGTCTTGACGATGTAGATCCCGCCCGATCTCAGGACGCGGTGCACCTCGGCGAGATGGCGCCCGACGTCGTCGGGATGCAGGTGCTCCACGACGTCGATCGAGTAGGCCGCGTCGAAGCGGCCGTCCGGGAAGCGCAGATCTCCCGCGTCCATGACGGCGAACCCGCACTCCGGGCGCCCCGCGGCCGCCTGGCGGGCGGCGTCGATCCCCACCTGCGACGCGTCCACGCCGAACATCTCGCTCTGTCCGCGTCCGACTTCGAGGGCCGTCCGGCCGAAGCCGCAGCCGATCTCGAGGACCCTCCGGCCGCGGCCGATCGTCCCGCGGACGAAGCGGGCGATCTTGTCGTTGGCGCCGAGAAGGAGCGACCGCTTCCCCTCGCGATGATCACGCAGGATCCCCGTCAGGACCTCGTCGTAGACGGCGGCGAACGTGCCGGCTCGCTCGGGAGCGGCGCAGGTCCTCAGCCGGTCGGCAGGGAGCGGCGCGGCCAGCGCGGGCTCGCGCGGCCGCTCCGAGGCGGTGCCCAACCGGGTCTGCACGGGCGAAGTATACCCGCACCGCGAACCGGCGCACCGACGTGGGATACCCTACGCGGCCCATGAACGCGCCGGGCTCGTCGCGACTCGAGGCGCTGTTCCGCGCACTCGTCGCGCGGCGCCGCGCCATCATCGCGCTCTATGCCGTCCTGATCCCGCTCGCCGCCGCGGCGGCGGCGCGCATCCCCTCCGACAGCTCGATCGACCGGCTCGTCGTCCAGAGCGACGCCGACTTCCGCGCCCGGGAGGAGTTCCGGCGTCTCTTCCCGGAGCGGGCCCAGGTGATCCTGCTGGCGCAGGCGCCCGATCCGTTCGCACCCGAGGTCCTGCGCAGGGCTGCGGAGATCGAGGCGGCGCTGCGGCAGGTGCCGCGCGTCTCCCCGTTCTCGGCGCCGACCGTCTTCGAGCAGGCCCGTCCGGGAGGAGCGGCCGCGGATCGGCCGGAGGAGTTCCGCGCCTTCGCCACCGGCACCGATCTGCTGCGGCGACAGGGGCTCGTCGGCCCCGGCTTCCTCGGCATCCCGGTGACGCTCGACGTCGAGTCCCCCGCCGATCGCGACCGGGTCCTGGGAAAGATCGATCGGGCCCTGGCGCCGTTTCTCTCCCCGCCCCTCACTGGCCTCGGCAAGGTGGGGGGACCCTACGTCGATGCCTGGCTCGAGGGGGAGACGGCGCGGGCCGGCCGGACCGCCTTTCCGCTTCTCGGGGCCTTCGTCGTCGTCATCACCCTGTCGCTGTACCGTTCGGTGCGGACGCTTCTGGCGTTCCTCCTGACGCTCGCCGCCGCCGTCGCCTGCGCGCTCGGTCTCGGACACCTGGCCGGATACGCGTTCACCATCGTCTCGTCCCTCGTGCCGCTGACCATCCTGATCACCACGACCGCGGCCCTCGTGTATCTCCAGAGCCGCTTCATCGAGATCCCGGAGGGGCGATCGATCGAGGACCACCAGGCCTTCGCCCTCGCGAACAAGTTCCTCGCCACCACCGCCTCGATGTTCGCGGCGGCGATCGGCTTCGCGGCGCTGGCCGTGTCGAAAATCCGGCCGATCCGGGAGATGGGGCTCTGGGTCGGAGCCGGGATCCTCGTGACCTGGGTCGTGGTGTTCACCCTGTTCCCGGCGCTGCAGAGCCTGCTCCGGACGCCGGTCCGGCGCGCGGCGGCCGGCGCCGACGGCGGCTGGCAGCGGCTCTTCGACCGGCTGCCGTTGTGGACGTGGCGGTTCCGCTGGCCGTTGCTCGCCGGATCCTTCCTGCTGATGGTGGCGGGGACGGTCGCGCTCCTCGGCCTGCCGGGGCGCATCGCGCCGCTGCCGCTCCAGACCGATGCCCTCGACTACGTCGATCCGCGCCTGCCGATCGTCCGCGACACGCGCCTCTTCGAGCGGGCGATCTCCGGCCTCTCACAGGTGGAGGTCTGGGTGACGACGCCGGAGGGACGGGCGCTCGACCCGGAGATCCTCCGCGGCCTCGATGCGTTCTCGCGCCGGCTCGAAGCGGACGATCGGATCGGGACCGTGACCGGGCCGATCACGACGCTGCGTTTCCTGCGCTACGCCGCGGGAGGCGGCGACCGACTCCCGGCGGAGCCGTCCGCCTGGCCGGGGCTCGCCGCGTCGCTCGACCAGCTCCTCCTGAACGAGCCGGCGCTGCGCGACCAGATCGACATCAACTCCCTGTCGCACCTCCGGCTCACCGTCCTCTACCAGGTGAAGGGGTTCGCAGGCGTGGAGGCGACCCGGGCGTTCTTCGGAGCGGTCTGGGAGGCGGCCGCCGCGGAGGTGCCCGCGCTCCGGGAGGGGCGGATGCGGATCGTCGGTCAGGGGCTGCTGCAGGCGAAGATCGCGGAATATCTCGTCCCGACGCTGACCGAGAGCTTCCTGCTGACCGCGGCGATCATCTTCCTGGCGTTTCTCGTCGTGTTCCGCAGCGGCGCCGCCCGGCTGATGGCGATGATCCCGTCGGTCTTCGCCATCCTCGCGATGTTCCCGGTGATGCGCGCCTGCGGCATCCCGCTCAATGTCGCCACCATCCTGATCGCTTCCACCGTCCTCGGGGCGTCGGAGAACGATCAGATCCACTTCTTCTACCACCTGCAGGAGGGGCGCCGGGGGGCGGGGCTCGAAGCGGCCATGCACCACGCGCTGCGCATCGCCGGGCGGGCGATCCTGTTCGCGACGCTCATCAACGCCGGCGGCTTCCTGGCGCTCTCCTTCTCAGGGCTGCCGCCGATGCGCCAATTCGGCATCCTGGCGTCGAGCGCGTTCGTCCTGTCGATGCTCGCCAGCCTGACGGCGCTCCCGGCCGCGCTGTGGGTCGTTTCGGGAGAGCGGCCTACCGGCGCGATGCCGGCGCCGCGGAGACCGGTCGGTGCACCGCCTCGCGGTAGTGGCGCAGAAGCGGCTCCGGGTGGCGCCCCATCACCGGGTTGATGTAGCGGATGCGGCGGTAGCGGTGCCAGTCCCCCGGCTCGAGGAGCCGGTGGGCGGTGACGTCCGCCTCGACGCGGGTGAACCAGGAACGGTAGAAGACCGACCCGTTCGTCAGCTGCCCGGAGGCGAACTCCTTCGCCTCGTTGATCCCCCACGTCCCGTCCGCCCCCTCGACCCAGAACGGGTGCCAGACGAAGTCGATCCCCTGTTCGGCGGCGAAGCGCACCAGTTTCTCGAGTCGGTCCGGCGCGTACTCGTCGTCGTCGTCGAGCTGGGTGACGTAGTCCCCTTGGGCCATGCGGCGGGCGAGGTTGATGGCGTGGGTGCCGGCGACCATCCAGCGGCGCTCCGGGTCGCGCGGATAGGCGCCCCGCTCCTTCTGGTTGACGAACGTGAGGCGCGGGTCGCGAATGCGGGCGACGCGCTCCTCGGTGTCGTCGGTGCAGCCGTCCCCCACGACGATGAGCTCGAGGCGGTCCCAGGTCTGTCCCAGCACCGACGGGATGCACCGCTCGGTCAGGAGCTCCGCCCGGTTCCAGGTGCAGACACAGACGCTGACGAGCGGACGCTCGGGCACCGGGTGGCGCTCCTTCCAGGTGAAGAAGTCGTCGATCATCTCCTGCGGGACTTCGAGACTGGACTTGAGCGCGTCCACCTGCCGGCGGAGCGTCTCGATCTCCTCGCGCAGGCGCACGAGGCGCTGTCGCGATCGGTCGCGTCTTCGGAGAAAGGACCGCAGGGGCTTCAGCAAGGAGCACCTGTCCGGAGCCGGATGACCCCGCTCACGCCAGGTCCACTTCGATCTTCCGGTGCGGCACGACGATCGGGGTCTTCGGGGTGGTCTCGGCCAGACGGCGCCGGATCCGCTCCCCCTGCGACAGCGCCATGCGGACGACGCGGCCGATCACCTCGATATCGTGCGGATCGACGCCGGTGTTGGTCGGCAGCGACAGCACGCGCGCCGCGACCTCGGTCGTCGCCGGCAGCCGCTCCGCCGCCCCGGGGTCGAGGCTCCGGTACGGCTCCATGCGGTGGCAGCCGGGGAAGAAGTACCGGCGGGCGACGATGTTCTCCGACCACAGGACTTGCGCCAGCTCGTCCCGGTGCAGGGCCGCCTTCCCGCCGTCCACCTCGAGGACGACGTACTGGAAGTTGTGATCGGCGACGTCGTCGAAGTCGAGCAGGCGGATCCCCGGCAGCCCGGCGAGCGATTCGCGGTAGAGCCTGTGATTCCTCCGGTTGACCGCGACGAACTGCGACAGGCTCTCGAGCGAGGTCAGACCCATGGCGGCGGCGATCTCGGTCATCTTGCCGTTGGTGCCGATGTACCCGACGTCGTCGTAGCCGACGAATCCGAAGTTCTTCATCAGGCGGAGGCGCGCCGCGAGGTCGTCGTCGTTCGTCGTGATCGCCCCGCCTTCGAAGGTGTTCACGAACTTGGTGGCATGGAACGAGAAGGCCTCGGCGTCGCCGAACCCGCCGACCTTCCGCGCCCCCCGCCCGCACCCGAAGGCGTGCGCCGCGTCGTACAGGACCTTGAGCCCGCGCCGCCGCGCGATCGCCTCGATCGCCTGCGTGTCGCAGGGCCGACCCCACAGGTGCACCCCCAGGATCCCGGTCGTCTCCGGCGTGATGAGCGCCTCGATCTTCGCCGGGTCGATGAGATGGGTGAGCGGATCGACATCACAGAAGACCGGGCGGATCCGCTGCCACTGCAGGGCGTGCGCGGTTGCGACGAACGTGAAGGACGGAAGGATCACCTCCCCCGTCATGCCGAGCGCGCGGATGGCGATCTCGAGGCCGACCGTCGCGTTGCACATCGCGACGCAGTGCTTCACGCCGAGAAGCCCCGCGACCCGCGTCTCGAACTCCTGCACGTAGGGCCCGCCGTTGGTCAGCCAGCGGCGGTCGAGGATGTCCTCCATCCGCTGCAGCAGGCGCCGGCGGTCGCCGATGTTCGGGCTGCCGACGTGCTTCTGCGACGGGAAGGCCGGGGGGCCGCCGAACAGCGCCAGGTCCTCGACCCGCTCCTTGAGCGGGCTCATGCGTCGTCCTCGAGCACCGCCCATCCGAACCCCGATTCCCCGAACCCGTTGCCGTTGTACAGCATGTGCTTCCTGCCCTTGTGCTCGTAGACGAACGGGTACTCCATCATCCGTGAGTCCCAGCCCTCGGCGGAGCGCTCGATCCCGACGCGGTCGTCCATGCGGGTCCAGACGACACCGTCGGGCGACTCGGCGTAGCCGAGGCGGTAGCTCTCGTCGCGGTCGGTCCGGTAGCCGCGGCTGCCGCGGAAGCAGTACCACATCCGGTACCGTCCCCGGTCGAACAGGACGCACGGGCGCGCGTTGGCCTCCCCGTCGCGGACGTAGTCGATGCAGGGGCGGCCGCTGCGGACCCACTCGGCGCCGTCGCGGCTCTCGGCATATTTGATCTGGTAGACCGGCTCCGGCCTGCCGTCCGCCACGACGAAGCCGGTGCTCGAGGCGTACCAGAGCCGCCAGAGGCCTTGCTCCACGAGGGCGAACGGCGAGGCGGTGAAGTACGGCTCGTGGCGGGTCCGGTCGACGATCGGCCCCTCGAAGAGCCGCTCGAAGGTGAGACCGCCGTCGTCGCTGACGGCGAGGCCGATGGCGTTGCGGTACGGCACGGTCACCGCCGGACTCCAGCCGATGTAGAAGAGGTACTTGCGGCCGGCGTGGCTGACGATGCATGAGGGCATCACGCCGCTGTCGTCGAACGCCCCGAGACGCCCGAGGTCGAGCACTGGCCGGTCGTGCACCCGCAGCACCCTCGAGGGATTGTCCGCCTCGACCTCGAGGAAGGTCGTGCGGGTCCGTCCGCGCCCGTCGCGCGGGCCGAAGTAGATGCGCAGCACGTCGTCGCTCACCCGGTCGGCGATCGGGACGCAGGCGTGGTGCGCCATCCACTCGGACTGCCCGTCCACCTTGAAGATGAGCCCCTTCTTGACCCAGCGCACGCCGCTCGTCCCCCGCTCCGCCGCCTACCCGCCCGACTTGTGCGACAGGCTGCGGAGCTGGTCGCTGCGGAACTCCGCGGGAGTCGTCCCGGGGACCTTGTAGACCTCGAACGGCTTCGTGTCCTTGGTGATGACGCACCCCATGCCGACGAGGGTCTCGCGCGCGATCAGCGTCTCGTCGCGCACCGTCGCGTTGACGCCGAAGAAGCAGTACTCCTCGATGGTGCAGCAGCCGGAGATCACCACGTGCGAGGTGATCATCACGTGGTCCTTGATGACGCTGTGGTGCCCGATGTGGTTCCCGCTCCACATCACGACGTTGCTGCCGATCTTCACGAACGGCTGGATGGTGTTGTCCTCGAAGATGAAGCAGTTGTCGCCGCACTCGAACCCGGGGAAGGTCGTCGCGCGGCTGCTGACGTACGACACCAGCGCGTAGCCGCGCCGCTTCGCCTCGGCGTACTTCTCGGCGCGCACGTGGTTCATGCGCTTGAACGACATCGGGATGAACATCTTGAAGTCCGCAGGCGGGAAGTGCCGCTCCACCTCCTCGAACGGCACGACCGGCAGCCCCTTGAACCGCGGTTCCTTCAGGTACTCGCGGTCGAGGGTGAAGCCGGCCACATCGTGCTCGGAGTCGTGCGTGAAGTAGAAGTGGGCCAGCTCCGCCCACTGGCTGGTTCCGAAGACGACGACATTCGCCATGACCTAGACCTCCTCCTGACGGGCCTGTCGTGAATCGGCGGCTCGAGGGTTGAGCCCTTCGAGCCCCGGCAGGACGAACAGGCCGTCCTTCCGGACGAGCCGGTCGTCGAAGTACAGCTCCCCGCCCCCGCCCTCCGCCGATTGCATCAGGATCAGGTCCCAGTGGATCGCCGACCGGTTGCCGTTGTCGCACACGTCGTAGGCGTTGCCGGCCGCGACGTGCAGCGAGCCGGTCATTTTCTCATCGAACAGCAGATCGTCGATCGGCCGGCGGATCACCGGGTTCAGCCCGAGGGCGAACTCTCCGAGGAAGCGCGCCCCCTCGTCCTGATCGAGGATCTCCTCGAGCCGCCGCGCCTGGTCGGAGGCGGCCTCGACGATGCGCCCGCGCCGGAACGCGAGGCGCACGTTCGAGAAGGTGGTGCCGTAGAAGGTGGACCGGACGTTGAAGGCGATCCGCCCCTCGACCGAATCGCGCACCGGCGCCGTGAAGACCTCGCCGTCCGGCAGGTTGTGCCGGCCGGCGGAGGGGCGTGCCCCGATGCCCCGGATGGAGAAGCGCAGGTCGGTCTCCCCCGGCCCCGCGATCCGCACCCGGTCGGTGTCGCGGAGGAGGCTCACGAGCGGCTCCATCTCCCGCTCCATGCGGGCGTAGTCGACGAGGCACACCTCGAAGAAGAAGTCCTCGAAGGCCTCCGTGCTCATCGCCGCCCGCTGCGCCTGGGCCGGGGTCGGCCAGCGCAGGGCGACCCAGCGCAGGTGGCGGTTGCGGTAGTCGAGATGGACCGGTCCGACGTAGCCGCGCAGGACCCGGCCGAAGCGCTCTTTGGGCACGTCGCCGTACTCGTGCGCATTGTGGACCGCCCGGAGGCTGATCATCGCCTGCGCCTGGCGCAGCGCGTGTAGCTCCGAGTCGGCCATGAAGCGGACATCGTCGTCCCCGCACCCGGCCGCGATCTCCCGGATGATCCGATCGTCCTTGAGCCAGACGAGGGGGGAGGCGCCCCGCCGCCGCGCCTCCCGGACGATCTCGAGCACCGGCTCGACCGGCGCGCCGATCGCCTCGACGACCACCTTCTCCCCTTCCTTCAGGGCGCAGGAGTGCTCGACGAGCAGGCGCGCCAGCCGCTCCGTTCTCAGATCCTTCATGACAGGGCACCGCGGTTCATGCGAACTCCCCGGCCCGGTACGCGGGGAAGTACCGCTCCTCCGCGCGGCCGCCGGCCAGGATCTTCGCATAGCGCTCCCGGTCGAGGATCCGGCCGCAGAAATAGGCCATGCGCGTGCCGTTCGCCCAGCCGCGCTTGAAGCGCGTCAGGCCGTCGTCGGCCCCCGCCGCGAGCCCCGCCCCCGCGCCGAAGTCGACGACGCGGACGCGCCCCCGGAAATGCTCGCAGGCGCGCCAGTAGAGGGCGTAGAAGACCATCGCCTCGTAGCCGCGCGGGCTCGCGGCGGCGAGGTGGCTGTACGCCACCTCCCCCTGCACGTACCAGAGGTGCGCGCCGATCGTCTCGCCGTCGCTCCGCGCGCGCAGCAGGACGATCCCCGGCACGCGGAGCTGTTGTTCGAACGCCGTCCGCGAGAACGCCTGGATCCCCCGGAGATCGTGCCGGGCGCACAGCGTGGCGTAGAGGGCGAGCCACTCGTCGAGGTGCTGCGGCGGATCGACGCACACCTCGACGTCGCTCCGGGCCAGGGCGCGCCGTGCGTAGTAGCGATGGTGCCGCGACAGCGACGCCAGGTCGTGACGATCGAGATCGGCGATGAAATGCTCCTTGAATGGCACGACGCGATCGCGGAAACAGGCGCGCAGACGTTCCTCGTCGTCGAGCCCGAACGGATCGACCACCGCCGCCACGGACACCAGCGTCCCCTCGAGCGCCGCCAGGTCGTCTCCGAGGCGGCTCCAGTCGAGGCACGAGAAGAGCGGATAACACCCCATCGCGTCCCGATCGGAGGTCCCGGGGATGGCCCGCTCGAGCAGGAAGCCACCGCTTCCCGGAAGCGCCCGCGGCGTCCCGAATTCGCTCAGCGACGCGGCGTAGCCGGGATGGGCATAGGCTGCGGGGGCCCCGGGTTTCACTTCACCGCTTCCACGTAGAAGGAATAGCGGCGGCGCAGCGGGTTGTCCGGATCGAGGTCCGGCCGGAACTCCGACGGACGCGCCTGTCGGAAGCCGATCCGCTCGAGGATCCGGCACAGCTTCTCTTCGTCGTAGACGCACCGGTGCTCGCCGTACTGGTAGAGCCCGTAGTTGAGGTGATCGACGAGCGTCTCGGTCCCCGGCTCGACGTCCGGCCGCACCGAAGCGAGCGGCACCTCGTCGAAATAGGCGGCGTCGCCGTCGAGGTAGGCACGGAACATGGCGCGGAAGGTGGGGAGCGCCGCGCGGAAGATCCCGCCGGGCGCCAGCAGCCGGTGGCAGTCGCGCATCAGACGCACCCCCGGCTCGTAGTCGAGGTGCTCGAGAAAATGCGAGGAGTAGACGACGGCGCAGCAGCCGTCCGGGAGCGGCACTGACCCGCGACGCAGGTCGTACGGGACGAAGATCGTCCCGGCCGGGGCGCGCCGCAGCGCCTTGCGCAGACCGCGGCCGTCGAGATCGACGTTGACCCATCCGGGCTTCAGCTCGCCGCCGCAGCCGAGGTGGAGGCGCAGGTCGGATCGAGAGCCCAGAGCCCGGAGGCGCCGCTTCCCGCCCGCCGCCCTGAGGGCGATGCGGATCTCGTCGCGCAGGGAGCCCATGGCGCGGCGCAGCGGATCGGGGAGGAGCGGAGGTCGCAAGGACAGGGATTGTAAGGCGATTCGGCCCTCCCCTCTTCCCGTAAGATAGGCGTACCGATGCAGGCCAGCGTCGTCATCAACACCTACAACAAGGGAGGGACCCTCGCCCGAGTGCTCGAGGCTCTCGAGCGCCAGGAAGGGGTCGCCCCGGAGTCATTCGAGGTCGTGGTGCGCGATGACGGCTCGAGCGACGACACGTGGAGCCGGCTCCAGGGGATGGTACCGCGCTGGGGGGGACGGCTGGTGTGCTCGCGGGGCGAGAACACCGGCGTGTCGGAGGCGCGCAACATCGGGGTCCGCGAGGCGCGCGGAGAGATCGTCATCATCCTCGCCGACGACATCGTCGCCGGGCCACGCCTCGTCGCCGAGCACCTCCGGCGGCAGGAGATGGAGCGGCCGGACGGACCCTGCGCCGTCGTTGGCCGCGTCCTCTGGCCCCCCGAGCTGGACCACGATCCGTTCCGACACTGGCTCGACCACGGCGGCCCGCAATTCGCGTACTGGCGCATCAAGGACACGGTCATCGGTCCGCGCTTCTTCTATGCCTGCAACATCGCGGCGCGGCGCGACCTCTTCCTGGCGCACCCCTTCGACCCGGCCATCCGCTACGGCTACGAGGACACCGAGCTCGGCCTGCGGCTGCAACGGGCCGGGGTGCGGCTCCTCTACCACCCGGCGGCATGGGGCCACCACCACCATCCGCGAAGCATCGAGGAGTTCCGCCAGCGCCAGTATCGCGTCGGCCGGTCCCTCTACGCCGCCCTCCGCAACCACCCGGAGATGGCGGCCGAGGTGCCGCCTCCCGTCTTCCCCCTGCGCCGCCGCATGCGCCTGGCGCTTCGCTGGCTGACCTACCCCGCCGCCCGTCTGGCGGGGCCGCGCGTGCCGCTGGCGCTCCACGTGCAACAGCGCTACTGGCGCACGAGCCTGCACCGCGCGCTCGTGCGCGGCTTCCACGATGCCCGGAGGGAGGATCCGAATCCGCCGAGGTGGTAGACTCCCCTCCTCGCCCGGATCGATTTCGGAGGTCGCCTTCATGCCGCTCTACGAGTACCGCTGTCGCACCTGTTCCCGCCGCTTCGAGACCCTCGTGTTCGGAAGCGAGAAGCCGTCCTGCCCGAAGTGCCGTGGGAAGGATCTCGAGAAGCTCTGGTCCGCCTTCGCGGTCGCCGGAGGTGAGCGCAAGTCGGAGTCGGACGACTTCGGCGGCCCCGGCGCCGATTTCGGCGGAGACGATTTCGGCGGGGACGCGGGGGGTGGCGGCGACATGGGCGGCGAGCACGGCGGAGACATGGACGCCTCGTCCGGCGGATGCGGCAACTGCGGCGACCCCCGCGGGCCCGGCTCCTGCGCCGTCAACTGATGCCGAAGTCCCGCGGAAAATCGAAACAACGGAAACCGGCGCGCCAGCGGGCGGCGCCGGTCCCCTCGTCCGCGCAGCGCGGCCTCGGGCGCGCGGCGAAGGTGGTCCGGGCCGCCGCGGCGCGCGCCGCCCGCGCCTCCACGAGCCTCTTCGGCGGCGAGGGATCGCGTCGGGTCGTCCTCCTCGTCGGCACGCGCAAGGGGGCCTGGATCCTCGTCGGCGACGCCGAGAGGCGCCGCTTCCGTGTCGAGGGGCCGCACTTCCTCGGCTGCATCGTCAATCACGTCGTCCTCGATCCGCGCGATCGACGCACGCTCCTCGCCTCGGCGAAGACCGGGCACCTGGGGCCGACCGTCTATCACTCCACCGATCTCGGACGCACCTGGGCCGAGGCGGTCCGCCCGCCCGCGTTCCCCAAGGTCGCGGTTGCGGCGGGCGCGACCGCGGGAGATTCGCCCTCCGAAACAGCGGCGGTCGAACCGGCTTCCGGCGCCGCGAACGGGCCGGACGGCGGCGGCGCGTCGAAGGGGCGCGCGGTGGACGCGAATTTCTGGCTGACCCCGGGCCACATCAGCCAGCCGGAGGTGTGGTGGGCCGGAACGGTCCCGCACGGGCTCTTCCGCTCGCATGACGGCGGCGTCACCTGGGACGGGATCGACGGCTTCAACCGCAATCCGGCCGGCGTGTCGTGGGACGCGCCGGGGTTCTTCAGCACGCCGGACGGCGCCATCACCCACTCGGTCCTCATCGATCCGCGCGACGCCGATCACATGTACGTCGGCCTGTCGATCGGCGGCCTGTTCGAGACGCGCGACGGCGGCGTGCACTGGACGCCGCTCAACCGCGGCGTCGCCGCCGACTTCCTCCCCGACCCGACCGTGCCGTACGGGCACGACCCGCACTGCGTGGCGCTCCATCCGAAGAACCCCGATCGCCTCTACCAGGCGAACCACTGCGGGACCTATCGGCTCGACCGACCCGGCGAGACGTGGGAACGGATCGGCCGCAACATGCCGAAGGAGATCGGCGACATCGGCTTCCCGATCGTCCTGCACCCGCGCGATCCGGACACCGCCTGGGTCTTCCCGATGGACGGCACCACCGTCTGGCCG
>Ga0075420_100002313_pt1 | contig 16484 bp, 18 predicted proteins | sample SoiMetdeltSBSDD4_FD_75296 | JGI IMG/M metagenome (GOLD analysis project Ga0075420, IMG submission 75296) | Bulk soil microbial communities from a Populus tree surrounding site in Tennessee, USA - Soil MetaG P. deltoides SBSDD4 | ecosystem: Environmental > Terrestrial > Soil > Tree plantation... | reverse complement strand
GAGCGTGCGGAACTTGAACATCGTGAACACCCGCCCCGCCTTGCCGACTCGAACTCCGCGGTAGATGGCAGGGCCGCGGGAGCCGAGCCGGACCAGCGCCCAGATCACCGCCAAGAGCGGCGCCAACAGCAGCAGCGCGAGGCTGGCGAGCAGGATGTCGAGCCCGCGGAGCGCGAAGTCGACGGGCGCGGGGCGCCAGCCCTCGTGCGCCATCCGGCTGTAGCGCTCGGCAAGGGTCTCGCCCTCGTGCGGCTGCGCCTCCGGCGGCGGAGCCAACACGCGGGTGAAGCGACGGGGCGGCCTCAGCCTGTTGTTCACGGCCACTAGCCAACCACCTCGAGCGCCATGTCGGCCAGCAGCGCCGGGTCGCGCCGGTCGCGCCCGGCGCCCGGCTCGCGCTTCTTGACCTCGATTGCGTTTGCGCTCGTCAGCGGGCGCAGCCGGCCCTCTCGGATCAGCGCCTCGTCCACGCCCCCGAGCCGGCCCCCGTAGGTGGTGTACACGGGAGTGCCGAGCGCGACCGCCTCGCGGTTCATCGTGCCGCCCGCCGAGACGACGAGGTCCGCCGCCGCGATCAGGCTCTGAGCGTCCACCGCGCCGTCCGGCACGATCACCGATGGCAGCCCCAGACCCTTCACGAACACGCGCTGCTCCTCGGTGCGCGGCACCACGACAGCGTGAACGCCATCGTCCCCGCCGAGTCGCGCGACGACCTCGGGAAACAGGCGGTTCGAGCGCCGGTGGTACAGCGACACGTCGGGCGGCGGGCGGATCACGACGGTCACGCGCGTCTGGTCCACGCCGAGGCGCTCCATGATTCCGGGATCCGGCTCGAAGTCTGCGAGGTAGTACTCCTCTTTGAGACCGGGAAACTGCGCGAGCTTCTCCGGACCGGCACCGTAGCGCGCGAGGCGGTCGGGAGGTATCCGGTCCGGCGTCATCACGCGACGCGCGCACCTGCAGCCGATGTTGTGCTGCTGGATGGCGAACTCGTAGTCGAACATGTTCACGACCGGAATCCCGAGCGACCTGCCCGCGAGCGCGAGGTCGTTCGAGCCGTGGCCCCAGGCGAGCTGGAAGTCGCCGCGGCTGGCGAAGCGCCGGGCGCGCGCGGTGCGCGACGCCAGCGACGCGAGCTTGCGCACACGGGAGGCGCCGCCGTGGCGCCCGAAGGCGAGGTGCTCGATCCCGTGGAGCTCGAGCAGCTGGAGCGTCTGGGCGTAGTCGCGCGCGGTCACGGTCACGTCGTGGCCGCGTGCCCGCAGCACCTCGATAATGGGCCGGAAGACGAGCACATGGGCCGGCGCCGTCATGTCGATCCAGACCCTCACGACTCGTCCATCTGCGGGCAGCCTAGTGGCGGACTCGGCCGCTCAGGAGCCCGGGATCACGTGGAACGCGATCGCCGCGTACTGGAGGGCGGCGGCCACGATCACCAGGGCATGGAAGACCTCGTGATAGCCGAACACCGTCGGCGCCGGGTTCGGCCGCTGGAACGCGTACACGAGCGCACCCGCCGTGTAGAGCAGCCCGCCCACCACCACCAGAGCCGTCCCGGTGATCCCGAGCTCGTCGAGCATGGTTGGAAACGCGGCAACGGCGACCCAGCCGAGCGCCAGGTACAGGATCGCGACGAGTGGCTTCGGCGCGTCTATCCAGACGAGCTTCATGAACACGCCGGCGAGCGCCCCGGCCCACACCACCACCAGGATCACCGTTGCGAGGGTGCCGTCGAGCACGAGCAGCGCGAACGGCGTGTAGGTGCCCGCGATGAGGAAGAAGATCATCGAGTGGTCGAGCCGCTTCATCCAGCGGCGCGCCGCCTGCGACGCCCATGTGACCCGGTGGTAGAGCGCGCTCGTGCCGAACAGCGCGGCCACGCTCAGCGCGTAGATCGCCGCAGCGAGCCGCGGCTGGCCGCCCGGGGCCGCGGCCACGAGCGCCGCTCCGAGCGCGAGCGCCACGAAGAAGGCCCATTGATGCGAAACGCCGCGCAGGCGCGGCTTCGCGAGGTCAAGTGTCGCGGAGCTGGTGGGCATCGGTGAAGAACCCACGGTAGCCCATGGAAACTGCGATCAGGCTCGCCAGCGCCACCGCGCCGAGCAGCACCCACAGGAGCACGATCTGTAGCCGCACCGCGTCCACCGGCTCCGCACCCGCCACCAGCATCCCGACCATCGTGCCGGGGAAGAAGACGATTCCGGTCGTCTTCGTGGAGTCCACGAGCGGGATCATTCCCGAGCGCAGGCTCCGCGCCACGGCCCCGCGTGCCGCCTGGAACGAGGTGGCGCCGAGCGCGAGCATCGCCTCGATCTGGCGGCGTCCCTCGTGCATGTCGTCGGCGAGCCGGTTCAGCGCCACGGCCACGGCGGTCATCGAGTTCCCGATCACCATGCCGCCCACAGGCACCAGGTAGCGCGGCTCGGCCTTGAAGACGCCGAGCGCAAGCACGAGCCCCAGAGTCACCGCCGCCGCGACCGCGAGCCCGAGCAGGATCGGGCCCGTGGCGCCCGGGACCGCCTTCGCGCGGCCGCGGGCGGTCCAGGCGCCGAACCCCACCATCCCGGCGAGCAGCGCCACCACCAGCCAGAGGCTGTCGGTGTCGAAGATGGCCTGGATCACGTACCCGACCGCGGTGAGCTGGAGGAACGAGCGCAGCACGGCCACGGCGATGTCCTGCTCCAGCTCCGCCCGGCGCCAGAACGAGACCGAGATCGCCACTGCGATCAGCGCGAGCGATGCCGCCACCTCGCCGAGCGTGATCGAGATCGTGCTCACGCCGCCACCCGCCCCTCGTGGAGCTCGATCGTCCGCTCGGCGAGCCGCTCCGCCTGGCCGCGGTCGTGCGTCACGAGCACGAGCGACACCCCGCGCAGTCCCTGCAGGGCGTCCTCGACCGCGCCGGTGGCGGCGGCATCGAGCGATGCGGTGGGCTCGTCGAGGAGCAGCACCTCCGGCTCGAGCGCGAGCGCCCGCGCCAGCATCACGCGCTGCTGCTCCCCCACCGACAGCCGCGACGCGTCGCGGTCGGCGAAGCTCGGGTCGAGCCCGGCCAGCCGCAGCGGCGGCTCCGGATCCACGTCCTGGCCGTGCAGCCGGGGGCCGAACGCCACGTTGTCGGCCACGCTGCCCGGTACCGGAGCGGGCAGCTGCGGCACAAGCCCCACCCTCCGGCGCAGCTCGAGCGGGTCGAGCTCGCGCACGTCGGTGCCGTGGAAGCGCACCGTGCCCTGGTCCGGGTCGGCTAGGCGGTTCAGCAGCCGCAACAGGGTCGACTTGCCCGACCCCGAGGGGCCCAGCAACGCCGTCGAGCCGGACGGAATCGAGAGTGTCACGTCGTGGAGCACCGGCCGGCCGTCGCGCGCCAGCCTGACACCGTCCAGGTCGAAGAGCGAGCTAGGCGACGGCGGCCTCGGCGAGCTGTGGGTAGAGCGGGTGCTTCTGGGCCAGCGCGCGCGTGCGCTCCGAGAGCTCGCCGCGCTTCGCCTCGGAAAAGTCTCCGGTGAGCGCCTCGCCGATCACCCTTCCGATCTCGCGGAAGTCGTCCACCTGGAAGCCGCGCGTGGCCAGCGCCGGCGTCCCGATCCGCAGCCCCGACGAAACGGCCGGCGGCCGCGGGTCGAACGGCACGGCGTTGCGGTTCACGGTGATGCCGATCTCCGCGAGGCGGTCCTCGGCCTGCTTCCCGTCGAGCTCGGACTCGCGCAGGTCCGCGAGCACGAGGTGGACGTCGGTGCCGCCGGTGAGCACGTTCACGCCCGTGGAAATCATCTCCTCCGCCACGACCGCCGCCCCCTCGCGCGTCCGCCGCTGGCGCTCGCGGAAGAGGTCGGATTGCGCAACCTTGAACGTGACCGCCTTGCCGGCGATGTTGTGCATCAGCGGGCCGCCCTGGTGGCCCGGGAACACACGCGAGTCGATCTTCTTCGCGTACTCCTCGCGGCACAGGATCATCCCGCCGCGACCGCCGCCGAGCGTCTTGTGCGTGGTGGTGGTGACCACGTCGCAGTACGGGACCGGGCTCGGGTGCTCCTCGGCAGCCACCAGGCCGGCGAAGTGCGCCATGTCGGCCATCAGGACCGCGCCGACCGAGTCGGCGATCTCGCGGAAGCGCCTGAAGTCGAGCTGCCGCGGATAGGCCGACCACCCGGCGATGATCAGCTTGGGCTTCGAGTCCTCCGCGATCTGCGCGAGCTCGTCCATGTCGAGCCGCGAGTCCTCCTCGCGCACTCCGTAGGCCACGATGTCGAAGTAGAGCCCGGAGAAGTTGATCTTCATCCCGTGCGAGAGGTGACCGCCGTGGTCGAGCTTCATGCCGAGGATGCGGTCGCCGGGCTCGAGGAGCGCCATGTAGACGGCCGAGTTGGCCTGCGCCCCGGAGTGCGGCTGCACGTTCACGTGGTCCGCGCCGAAGAGCGCCTTCGCGCGGTCGATCGCGAGCTGCTCCGCCACGTCCACGTACTCGCAACCGCCGTAGTAGCGCCTGCCCGGATAGCCCTCGGCGTACTTGTTCGTGAGCACCGAGCCCTGGCAGTCGAGCACGGCCTGCGGAACGAAGTTCTCGGAGGCGATCATCTCGAGCGTCCGCTCCTGCCGAGCGGCCTCGTCTTTCAGCACCTCGGCGATCTCCGGATCCACCTCGGCGACTGGTTTCGTGAAGTAATCGGGGCTCAGGTCGCTCATCGCAGGCACCGTACCACCGCCTCCCGAGGTACTGCCCCCTCTCTTACGATGTCCCAGGAGCCGTCGCTCTCGTACGCGCTGAGGTCCACGACCGTGGACGGCGTGCCCGGCAGCTCGCCGCCGTCGAGGATCAGGTCCACGCCCGCGCGCAGCTCCTCGTCCACGTCGGCGACGCGGCTGGCATCGGGTCCGCCGGAGCGGTTGGCGCTCGACTGGAGCACGGGCCAGCTCACCGCGGCGAGCGGAGCGAGCTCACCCTCGAGCAGCGGCACCCGCAGCCCGAGCCGCTCGGGCGCCGGCCCGCACGCGAGCGGGTAGCGGCGCACAGGGTTCGGAACGAGCAGCGTGAGCGCCCCGGGCAGCAGCCGCGCGACCGCCTCGCGCGTGCGCGCGCCCAGCTCCGGGAGCGCCGCCAGGGCCAGTTCGAGGCCGAAGAACATGACGGCCGCGGGCACTTCCGGCGCCCTCCCCTTGAGCCGGTAGATGCGATCGACGCCCTCGCGCGAGTCGGGCTCGGTTGCGAGCCCGTAGACGGTGTCCGCTGGGAACAGCGCGACCCCGCCCACCGAGATGCAGCGCTCGAAGGTCGCGACCTCCTCGGGCGTCACGGCGCGGTGCCGACGGTGATGCGGTCCCAGCTCGAGAGGTCGGGGTAGGAGAGGGCGTCGTCCAGCAGCTCGCGCACCTCGTCGGCCTGGTCGTGCGCATGCTCGAGCACGACCCGTGTGCCGGACGGGATCGCCTCGATCAGCTCGCGGATCGCATCCAGCCCGTCCGCGCCCGAGGTGAGTGCGACGCGCGGCTCGTAGCGGTTGATCTCCGGCATGAGGCCGTCCCACTGGTCGTCGCGCACGTACGGCAGGTTCGCGATCACGAGGTCGTAGTCGCCCGGCGGCAGGCCGTCGACCATCTCTACCTCGAGCGGCAGGCCCAGCCGCGCGGCATTCTCGCGCGCCACGTCCACCGCGTCCTGCGACACCTCCGACGCCGTCACGCGCAGGTCCGGCCGCTCGTCGAGCAGCGCCAGCGCGATCGCGCCCGAGCCCGTCCCGACGTCGTGCACGTGAGCGCCCTCCGGCAGGTCGAGGGCCGCCTCCACCAGCAGCTCGCTCTCGGGACGCGGCACGAGCACACGCGGGTCGACCATCAGCTCGATGTTGCGGAACCCCTTGCGGCCGAGGATGTAGGCCACCGGCTCGCGCTCGTTGCGGCGCCGCACGCGCTCGGCGATCACCCGCGCGGCGGGCGGCGGGATCTCCATGTCCGGGTCGAGGAAGAGCTGCTCGCGCGTGACGCCGAGGGCGTCGGCGATCAGCAGCTCGGCGTCGAGCCTGGGCGTGGAGCAGCCGGCCGCGCCGAGCGCGTCTGTGGCCGCCTCGATCGCCTCGCTGGCGATCATCCGCCCACCGGCTCCGCGGCTTCGAGCATGCGGCGCTTCTCCTCGGACTCGAGCGCGGCAGTGAACTCGTCGAGCTCGCCGCCGAGAATGCCGGGCAGGTTGCCCTTCGTGAGCCCCACGCGGTGGTCGGTGACCCGGTCCTGCGGGAAGTTGTAGGTGCGGATCTTCTCGGCGCGCTGGCCCGAGCCCACCTGCGCGAGGCGCGCCGCGGCCTGCTCCGCCTGCTGCGCCGCCATCTCGCGCTCCAGCAGCCGCGCACGCAGCACGCGCATCGCCTTGTCGCGGTTCTGGAGCTGCGACTTCTCATCCTGCATGGACACCACGAGGCCGGTCGGCTTGTGCGTGATCCGAACGGCGGAGTCGGTGGTGTTCACGGACTGCCCGCCCGGGCCGGACGAGCGGTACACGTCGACCTGGAGGTCGTTCGGGTCGATCTGCACGTCCACGTCCTCGGCCTCGGGCAACACGGCCACCGTGGCGGTGGAGGTGTGGATCCGCCCCTGCGACTCCGTCTCCGGGACGCGCTGCACGCGGTGAGTCCCGCCCTCGTACTTGAAGACGCTGTAGGCGCCGCTGCCCTTGACCGCGAAGGTGAAGTGGCCCTCACCGACCTCGATCGGCTCGGTCTTGAAGCCGCGGCGGTCGGCGTAGCGGTCGAGCATGCGGTAGAGGTCGCCGGCGAACAGGCCGGCCTCCTCGCCGCCCGCGCCCGGGCGGATCTCCACGATCACGTCCTTCTCGTCGTTCGGGTCGGGCTCAACCATCGCGAGGCGGATCTCCTCCTCGAGCTCCGCCAGGCGCTCCTCCGAGGTGCGCAGCATCTCCCTCAGCTCCGGGTCGTCTCCGTCCTCCGCCAGCAGCTCGCGGGCCCCGGCCGCGTCGTCGGCGCTGCGCCGCCACTCCTGCGCGAGCACATGGGCCGGCTCGAGCGCGCGGTAGGCGCGGCCCACGTCGGCGTAGCGCCGCTGGTCCGAGATCACCTCAGGGTCCGACATCTGCTCCGACAGCTCGGCGAAGCGGCCCTCGATCTGCTCCACGAGCTTCTCGATCACGCAGACAAGGGTAGGGCCTACCTGCGACCCCAACCCGCTGCCTGGGCGTAGCGCACGAGCCGGTGGAAGTAGCCCTCCACCCGCGGACCGGGCCCAAGGCGCCGGTCGTCGAAGCGCACGCGCATCGCGAAGTACGGGAAGTAGACCTCCATGCGCCGGAGCCCGCGGTACTTCCGGCGCAGCCACGGGTGCACCCAGCGGCGGTACAGCCGCGGCGACAGGACGGCGGGCTCGGAGCGGCCGAGCTCCTGGGACGACATCTCGAGCAGGCGCCCGACCGTCGTGGCGTTGCGCCCGGCCACCAGATGGAAGGTTCCGTTCGGCCCGCGCGTGGCGAGCTCGTGCACACGGTCGGCCACGTAGTCCACGGGGACGATGTCCACGGGCGCGTCGCGGCGAGCGGGAATCGCCGGGACAGCGCCGCGCGCAAACGCCTTCAGCGGGCCGTAGAGGACGTTGAACGAGGAGGTGCGGCCGGTGGTGCTGTCGCCGACGACGATGCTCGGCCGCAGGATCTGGAGCGGCAGGTCGGCGCCCTCGCTGCGAAGCGCCAGCTCGGCCTCGAACTTCGAGCGCTCGTAGGGGTTGCGGAAGCTCTGGCCCACCGCCAGCTCGTCCTCGCGGAACAGGCGGCCCGGCTCGCCCGCCACGTAGGCGGTCGAGACGTAGCTGAAGCGCTCCAGCCTCGTGCAGCTGCGGGCGAAGTCGAGCACGCGGCGCGTGCCCTCCACGTTCACCCTGCGCGAGTCCTCGAGCGGCATGTCGAAGGAGACGGACGCCGCGCAGTGCAGCACCGTCGTGACCTCGCGGCGCAGTCGCTCGCGGGACTCGTCGGCGAGCCCGAGCCGCGTGCGCTCGATGTCACCGGCCACGGCGGTCAGCCGCTCGTGAGCCGGCAGCCGGCCAGCGGCCTCGTCGTCGTTTTCAGCGCGCACGAGCGCGAAGACATGAGACCCGTCCCGCTCCAGAAAGCGCGACAGGACCTCGCGGCCCACGAATCCCGTGGCGCCGGTAAGCAGCACGGCGCCCATGTCACGAGCCTATCGAAAGGTCCGCGAGGCTAAACCTAGGCCACGACTTCCATGCCGACCTTGTCCTCCTCGGAGGCCGCGCGTGGGTTCTCCACGGCGAGCACGGCCTCGAGCGCCGCAATCGCAACGGCGAGCTGGGACAGGTCGGGCTCCCGCGTCGTGAGGCGCTGGAGCTGGATGCCGGGCCACATCAGGATGCGGGCCCAGCGCTTGGTGCGGTTCCTGCCGAACCACTTGATCAGCTCGAATGCGAGCCCGGCAACGATCGGAATGCCGACTACACGCGAGATGAAGAGCCAGTGCCAGTCGAGCTTGCCGAGCGGCGCGAACACCACGATCGCCACGATCATCACCAGCAGCAGGAAGCTCGTGCCGCAGCGCGGGTGGAAGCGCGAGTAGCGCTGCGAGTTCTCGGGCGTGAGCGGCTCCCCGGCCTCGTAGCAGGAGATCGTCTTGTGCTCGGCTCCGTGGTACTGGAAAACTCGCTGGAGGTCCGGCATGCGCGAGATAAGCGCAAGGTAGCCGAGGAAGATCGCGATCCGGACCAGCTTCTCGATCACCACGAAGACGAACCCGTTCGGGATCGAGTCGGAGAAGATGTTGGTCAGACCCGCGGGCAGCAGGAAAAAGAGGCCGACGGCGAACAGCAGCGCGAAGGCGATCGTGCCGGCCCAGGCCCCGCCGCCGATGTCCTGCTTGTTGCCGGCCTCGTCGGCCGGCATCTGCGCGTTGGCGGAGATCCCGAGGGCGCGGAAGCCGATCTTGAGCGACTCGGCGAGCGCGACGACGCCGCGGATTACAGGGACCCGCAGGAGCCGGTGGCGCTTCGTCCAGGAGACGAGCGGCTCGGAGATCACCTCGATCTCGCCCTTCGCTCCCTCCTTGGAGTCGGGCCCACCCGACGCGAGCTGCTCGGCGGACGGCTTGCGCACGGCAACCGCCCAAGTCGAGATGCCGCGCATCATCACGCCCTCGAGGACCGCCTGGCCGCCGATAGGCGCGTCCTTGGTGGCCTCGCGCGGGCGATCCGGCGTGTTGGCGGGCTGAGCCAGCAAGTTGCCGTTCATGGAGGAGGGGGCGCTCACCGCACCCATCGTATCGGCGCTTTGGCCGAGCGCCTCAATGGTGAGTGGAGCGCCGGCTGAGACTGGCGCAGCTCAACTCGTGCACGTTGTCGGCCTCGGAGGTCTCGGCGATCCTCTTCCTGGGGTCGGCCTCCACCCGCACGACTTGGCGGCACTGCGGTCCGCGGATCGCCACCGTCTTCGCCTCGCCCGCGCCGAGCGGGACGCTCACGGTGTCCACCACGCCGCCGTCCACGCTGAGCCGCAGGGGCGCCGAGGCCACCGCCGCCTGGCCCGTGTTCGTCATCACCGTCTCGTAGCGCACGACTCCCGGCACGTCAGTGGGCCGGGTGCGTGTGATCCGCGCGGTCAGGTTCGGCAGCGTGAGGAACTGGCGGCAGGGCGCCGAGCGTCGCCGGACGCGCTCCACCACCGTGCCGGCCGCCGAGTACCAGCGGAAATCGACGCGCGCGCGGTAGGTCGCGTTCTCCTCGAGGTTGCGCACGCCCTGGCGGTAGCGGAGCGCGACGACGCCGGGCTTCGACCAGCGCCAGCGACGCAGGGCGGGCGCCTTCACGGGCCTGGCCCGCTCGACGCCCGTGCGCTCGAAGAGCGTGAAGCGGAGGGCCATCCGGTCGGCGCCCTCGATGAGCTTCATGCGCGCGAAGAACGTCGCCGAGTGGTCGGCGAACGAGCACTGGACGAGGCTGACGCGCGCGGGCGGGCTGTCGACGGCAGCAGCCGACGCCGCCGCCACGAGGGCGGCGGTCGTCAGAACGGCTGTCAGGAGCCGGAAGCGCACGCGTCGTGAAAACGCCTGCGCAGACTCGAAGTTGCGGCGCTATCCGCGGCGCGAACGCGCGGCGCGGCGGCGGAAACGCTCGACGCGACCACCGGTGTCGACGAGCTTCTGCCGGCCCGTGTAGAACGGGTGGCAGTTCGAGCAGATCTCAACATGCAGCTCGGGCTTGGTGGAGCGCGTCCAGAACTCGTTGCCGCACGTGCAGCGCACGTGGGACGGGACGTACTCGGGATGAATGTCTGCCTTCATTGCCTATCCGAGTCTAGTGACCGAGTGCCGAAGCGCCGCCTGAACCAGGCGCGCATCCGCGCCCACCAGGTGCTCGGGCGCGTGAAGCTCGCGGGGGGCGGCTGCTTCGCCCGGACGAGCGCCACCCAGTCGTCCACCGGAAGCGTGCCCTCGATCAGGCGCGCGAGCGCCGACGTGACGGGCGCCTCCACCCCGGCGCGCTCGATCGCGCGCGCGAGCACCGGCACGGTCTCGAGCGCCTCGACCGCCTGCCCGACCCGCTCTGGGATCGCGGCGGCCGGGACGCCCTGCGCCAAGAGCTCTCCCGCGCTGCGGTTGCGCGAAGTGGGCGCGAGCGCCGTCGCCACGAGGTCGCCCGTTCCGGCGCGCCCGACGAACGTGCGCGCCTGCCCGCCGCTCGACGACGACAGCGACAGCACCTCGAGAAAGATGTCCGCCGCGGCCATCCCGGCCGCGTTCAGCCCCTGCGCCTGGGTGGCGCCGACCGCCACGGCGGCAGCGTTCTTGGCCACCCCCGCGAGCTCCACGCCGACCGGGTCGTCTGACACCTCGCACACCACGCCTGCGCGCTGGAACGCCTCGGCCACGCGGTGGGCCAGTGCCTCCGAGCGCGAGGCGCAGACGAGACCGGCCCCCGACTCGACCATCTCGAGCGCGTGCGCCGGCCCACCGACGCATGCCACGCGCTCGGGCCCGAACTCGGCCTCGAGCAGCGCGCTCGGCGTCGCGCCGTCCGGCGGCACGAGGCCCTTGGTGAGCGACACGATCCCGGCGCGGTCCGGAACCCGGAGCCGCCGCAGCTCGTCGATGGCGTCGCCGATGTGCTTGGAGGGAACGGCCAGCAGCAGGAGATCGGCGCGGTCGAACTGGTCGGGGTCGGCGCCGAGGGTGCGGATCCTGAGGTCGCGCGGAAGCTCCACACCGGGCAGGTAGCGCTCGTTCCGGCGCGCACCGGCGAGCTCCTCGGTCTGCGCCGCGGTGCGGCACAGCAGCGTAGCCCGAATGCCCGCCCGCTCGAGCAGGACGGCGACCGCGGTGCCGAAGGACCCGGCCCCGATGACGGTGGCACGGCGTGGATGCTGGCCGGGGTAGCGGATGGGCGGAGAAGCTAGCGCTTACTGCAGCGGTGAAGCGGTGGTGCTATCGAGAAAGTTCCGGCTATGCCGGACAAACCTCGATAGGTCCCCCTTTAATGCCCGTCGTTCGCCCGCCTGGCCCAGCCGCCAGCGGAGAAACCGCGCTACGTCAGCTGGTAATTGGGGCCGTCGCCGCCCTCGGGCGGCGTCAGGCGGCCGCCCTTGGCGGTGATCGCTCCGCACTGCACGCAGTTCGAGGGCGTCACCTGGAGCTTCACCTCGTGCTTGCCGTCCAGCTTGCCGTCCTTGGTCGCGGCCTCGAGCTGGTCGTCCGGCACCTCGTACACCTGGGCGGGGCACATGTTCTGCCACATGAGCGCGACCTCGAGCGGCACCTTGTCCTGGATGCGGATGTGGTTGGGCGCGTCGTCGCGCGTGGCGTTGCCGCTCGCGAAGACCGAGGAGAGCTTGTCGAAGGTCTTCTTGCCGTCCGGCTTCGGGTACTCGCGCTCGGGCCCGATGAAGACCGGCACGGTCGCGTCGTCGTGCGTGGGCCAGTGTCCGCCGGGAACCCGGCCGCCGGAGATCTCCATCATGTTCGCGATCGCGCCGCCCACGAGGAAGCCCTTGGCGAACGGCTGGCGCATGTTGCGCGAGCGGTAGGTGTCCTTCTCGAACTCGGAGCCCGCGATCTTCTTCTGGTAGTTCGAGAGGTCGGCGCAGTCGCCGCCGGCCTTCAGGCGCTCGTAGATCGCCTCGGCCGCATGCATGCCGGCGTGCATCGCATAGTGCACGCCCTTGAGCGTCGGGACGTTCACCATGCCGGCGCCGTCGCCGACGATCGTCATGCCCGGCGCCCAGAGCTGCCGCGGCCGCGCCCAGTAGCCGCCCGAGGGGAGCGTCTTCGCTCCCCAGCCCACGCGCTTGCCGCCGTCGATGATCTCCGCGACGAGCGGGTGCGACTTCAGCTGCTGGAGCGCGTCGTGCACCGAGAAGCGCGCGTCGCGGTAGTCGAGCCCGACCACGAGCCCCATCGACACCTTGTCCTCGCCCATCGGGTAGATGAACGAGCCGCCGAACTCGCGGTACTTCGCCGCGAAGTGGAGCGGCCAGCCCATCGTGTGGATCACGCGGTCGAGCGGCTTCTGAACCTCCCAGACCTCCTTCACGCCGAGCTCCCACTGCTGCGGGTCCTCGGAGCCGATGTCGAAGTGGCGGATCGCCGCTCCGGTGAGGTGGCCGGCCGTGCCCTCGGCCAGCACGGTCGCCTTGGCGATCAGGTCCGAGCCCGGCTCGAAGTTCGAGAGCTCCTGGCCGTCGCGGCCCCGGCCCTTGTCGCCGGAGCGCACCCCGACCACGCGGCCGTCCTCCACGAGCAGCTCGTGGCCGCTGGTCTCACCGAGGATGTAAACGCCCGCCTCCTCGGCCTGCTGAGAGAGCCAGCGGCCGAGCTGGGCGATCGAGGTCACGTGGTTGCCGTGGTTGCGAAACGGCGGCGGCGTGGGCTTCAGGGGGATGGCCCGCTTGCGGTTCGGCAGCAGGTAGATCGCGTCCCGGTCCACGGGGCCGAACGTCGGCCAGTCGCTCTCCGGAAGGTCGGGGAACAGCTTCTGCATCGCCGACGGCTTCATCATCGCGCCCGACAGCAGGTGCGAGCCCGGGCCCTTGCCCTTCTCGACGAGCGCCACCGGAACCTCGCCGAGCGACTCCATCAGCGCCTCGTCCTCCGCGAGCAGCTGCGTGAGCCTGATCGCGCACGCGAGGCCGCCGGGACCACCGCCCACGATCACCACGCCGACCTCGATCCGCTCGTCCTCGGGATCGGTCGGCTTGGTCACGAACTCCCTGTCCGGCTCGACCGGAGGCGGGTACTCGATCGGAGCGACGGCCATGCGCGCGGACCTAGCCCTTCTTCGCCTTCACGGCCTCGGTCAGCTTGGGCAGGATCTTGTTCAGGTCGCCCACGATGCCGAGGTCGGAGAACTCGAAGATCGGCGCGTTCGGGTCCTTGTTGATCGCGACGATGTTCTCCGAGCCCTGCATGCCGACCTTGTGCTGGATCGCCCCGGAGATGCCGGCGGCGAGGTACAGCTTTGGCGCGACCGTCTTGCCGGTCTGGCCGATCTGGGCGGCGTAGGGGTACCAGCCGGCGTCGACCACCGCGCGGGTGGCGGCCACGGCGCCGCCGAGCGCCTCGGCGAGCGACTCGCAGAGCTCGAAGCCCTCCGCCTTGCCGAGTCCGCGGCCGCCGGCCACGAGGATGTCGGCGTCCTCGATGTTCACGTCGGCGCCGCGCTGCTCGCCGCGCTGGACCATGACCGCCTTGGTCGAGTGGTCCTCGAGCTGGACGTCCACGTCCACGACCTCGGCCGAGCCGTCGCCGCCCTCGGCGATGTCGAACGCGTTCAGCCGGCCGATGATGATCCCCGGCTCGCTCACGTAGCCCACGTCGACGATGGCCGAGTCCTGGAGGATCGGCCGCTCGGCCACGAGCTTGCCCTCCTGCGCCTTCACCGCGGTGACCTCCATGGTCACCCCGGCGCCGAGGCGGGCGGTGAGGCCGGCCCCGATCTCGAAGCCGAGCAGTCCGCCGCCGAAGAGCGCGTACTTGAAGCCCTCGTCCTGGATCACCTTGGCCATCACGTCGACCACCGGCTGCGCCAGGCCCTCGGGCGCCTTGGCGCGGTAGACCTTCGAGACGCCGTAGTTGCCGAGCGTGGCGCACAGCTCGTCGGTTAGGTCGTCGCCTCCGACGACCACGGCCGCGGCCTCGCCGCCGAGCTCCTTCGCGAGCTTGGCGCCCTCGGAGACCGCGCCGAGCGAGTTCTTGTTGAACTCGCCCTCGTAGTGGAGTGCGTATACGAGGATGCTCATGCGAGCAGCTTCCTTTCCTCGAGCCAGGCGACGACCTTCTCGACGGTCTCGTTCGTGTCCTCGTCCTCGATGATCTCGCCGGCCTCCTTCTGGGGCGGCGGGTTGATCGCGATGACCTCGGTGCGGGAGCCCTGCTCGCCGACCCTGTCCGCCTCGATCCCGACGTCGCCGGCCGACTTCGTGTCGCGCGGCTTCTTCTTCGCGCCCATGATCGCCTTGAGCGACGGGTAGCGCGGCTCGTTGATGGCGTCGCCCACCGAGATCACGGCGGGCAGCTCCACCTCGACGGTGTCGTAGCCGTACTCGGCCTGGCGCTCGCAGCGGAGCTTCCCGCCCTCCACGTCGAGCTTGATCACCTGGGTGAGCGAGGGCATCTTCAGGTGGTCGGCCACGACGGCGCCGATCGTGTAGCACTCGCCGTCGGCGGACTGCTGGCCGAGCAGCACGAGGTCGGGCGACTCGGCCTCCAGCACCTTCGCCAGCGCGTAGCCGGTGGCGGCCACGTCGGAGCCGGCGAGGGAGTCGTCGGTGAGGTGGACCGAGCGGTCGGCGCCGAGCGCCACGGCCTTGTTGAGCGTGCGGCCGGCCTCTGAGGGCGCCATCGTCACGGCGACGATCTCGTCGACCTCCACGGCTCCGCCCTCGCGGATCTGCATGGCGGCCTCGATGGCGTGGGTGTCGAACTGGTTCAGCGTGGTCTCGCCCGAGCGGTCGAGGCGCTTGGTGCCTTCGTCCATGCGCTTCTCGACGGCGGCGTCGGGGACCTCTTTTACGAGGACGCAGATCTTCACGGAATGCTTCTCCTTGGGTCTTTCCTGAGCGGGTCGGCGCACACACGGCCCCGCGAGGGGCAGGAAGCATACCTACCCGGTTGACTGATGAGTCAATCGGGGTCTTGGCGGGTGCCGCCCAGGCTTTACGCAGGCACAGCCTGCCGGATGTAGTCGATGATCCCCTGCACCGGCGCGCCCGGTGTGAAGACCTCCGCGACGCCGAGCTGCTTCAGCTCCTCGATGTCGTCGTTGGGGATGGTGCCTCCAACCACGAGCACGACGTCCTCGGCGCCCTCCTCCTTGAGCAGGGACGCGATCCGGGGCACCAGGGTCATGTGTGCGCCGGAGAGGATCGAGAGCCCGACCGCGTCGGCGTCCTCCTGGAGGACCGTCTCCACGATCTGCTCTGGCGTCTGGTGGAGGCCCGTGTAGATGACCTCCATGCCCGCGTCGCGCAGAGCGCGGGCGATGATCTTCGCGCCGCGGTCGTGACCGTCCAGCCCGGGCTTGGCGACGACGACGCGGATTTTCCTCGTGGACACGGGGGCTGAGATTACCCCGCGGCCCCGGCGCGCCGGTGCACCGCCACCCCGAGCAGCAGCATGAGCGCGCCCAGCACGAGCAGTGCGCCCGCGTCCGCGCCGGTGCTCGGCAGTGAGGAGCCGCCGTCGCTCTGCGCCGCCTCGGCGCCGCTGCCGGTCCCGGAGGACCCGTCCGTGCCGCCGCTCTCCCCCGCGCTCGAGTCCGGCGTGTCGCCCCCGGTCTGCGACGCCCGCACGACGATCCTGCCGTGCATGTTCGGGTGCGGCGTGCAGATGTACGAGAAGGTGCCGGCCTCGTCGAATGTTTGCGAGCGGCTCTCGCCCGCACCGAAGATGCCCGTGTCGAAGCTGCCGTCGGGAGCGGTGGCCGAGTGCGCGCTGGGCCCGTCGTTCGTCCAGGTGACCGTGTCGCCCTGGTCGATCGTGATCTCAGCCGGCGTGAACTGGAAGTCCGCGATCGTGACCGAGCCGCTCGCCGCCGCCCTGGCGACCGTCCTCTGCTTGGGCTCGCGAGCCGGCTGCTCGGACGGCGCGGCCGCCGCTGCCGGCTCCGGCGCCGCTGCCGGCTCCTGCGCCGCGGCCGGCTCCTGCGGCTCCGCGGGCGAAGCGACCGGCTGCTCGGCCTCGGGCGCCGCTTCCTCACGCGCGGGCGCCGGCTCGGCGGGCTGGGGAGTCGGCTCGGCCGCACGCTCCTCCGTCGCCGGATCGGCGTCCTCCGAGGCGAGCAGGGAGCCCGGCAGTACGAGCGCCGCGATCAGCGCGTAGACCAGGGCGAGAGGGGCCAGCTGCTTCATGGACGGCGGACCCTAATCGGTCCCACCTGGACCCGCGAGCGCGTTCGCGCCTAGCCCTGGTCGTCCTTCGAGTGTCCCCTGTTGCCGCGCCGCACGAACCGCATCTTGGCCTCGTGCAGCGTGCCGTCGTCCAGCTTCAGCACGA
>Ga0075420_100002312_pt1 | contig 16488 bp, 16 predicted proteins | sample SoiMetdeltSBSDD4_FD_75296 | JGI IMG/M metagenome (GOLD analysis project Ga0075420, IMG submission 75296) | Bulk soil microbial communities from a Populus tree surrounding site in Tennessee, USA - Soil MetaG P. deltoides SBSDD4 | ecosystem: Environmental > Terrestrial > Soil > Tree plantation... | reverse complement strand
ACGTGTTTTTTACTTATTTCATCGGTTATCTTTTTTTTAGAACTTTTTTATCTGCCAAATAGCGTTCTTGTGTGGTGTCTTGAAAAAGTTACATCTGCATGGCTTGCGTGTTTAAGCTTGGAACAACGCGCATGGCTTATTGGTTTTAGCAAACCGCCATTGATTATTCTTTGTTTGATACCACTGATGGCATTAATAATCATTCACAACAAAAAAATTACCTGCACCTTACGACGTATATCTTTTCTTGCACTTTTTCTTGTTGCCACATGTGCCGCACTTAAGTTATTTCCGTATGCTTATAATACTTTCGAAAAAATTCCCTGTAACAAAGGAGAAATAACACTCATTAATCACAATAAATCATTGATCCTTATTGATCCGGGATTTATTGCATCAAAACCATCATACCAATCATATATTTCCTACACGCTTATTCCTGCAATTATACAAAAAACAGGACAACTACAGATTGATCACGTCATTGTTTTTAAATTCAATCAACGCATTCTTGATGCGCTACAATTTCTTGCAACAAAAATAACGATCAAAGATCTTTACATGCCACGATGGAATGGAAGAATTCCAAACTTTACGTGGCAATCGTACGTAAAGCTTAAAAAAACAATTGCGGAAAATAATGGAAGAATCATGTCTCTTTCTTATAAAAAACAAGTGTATCTCGATAAAACGTCAACACTTTCTATTGAACCAGTAGCAACAAAAGAAATATCGTACTATGATGCTACGTATCGACCACTGTGCGTCAAAGGCGCAGTTAATAATCAAACAATTACTTTGTAAAAAAGGAATAAAAACATGGATGAAACAGCAGTATTACTTATCATCGCATCGAATGGATTTCAGCATATTGAATATGGTGATACTAAAAAAGGCATCGAAGATGCCGGATTCACTGTTATTACCGCAAGTAATAAACCTGGCACCGCAACTGCAAAAAATGGCTCAACTACTCCTGTTGATATAACTGTGGATAAAGTTCTGGCAAGTAACTATGCAGGGATTTTTTTTATCGGTGGTCCTGGTGCACTAGAACACTTGGATAGCAACACAAGCTATAAAATTGCACAAGAAACATTTTTTCAAAACAAACCAATTGGCGCAATTTGCGTTGCAACACGCATTTTAGCGAAAGCCGGAATTTTGCATGATAAATATGCAACAGGATGGAATGGCGATGGTTTACTGGATGGTTTATATGCTGAATGCCGTGTGCATTATTTGCCAGAAGAAAAAGTGGTAGTTGATGGAAACGTCATTACCGCAACTGATCCATCCGTTGCAAAGGATTTTAGTTCACATATTGTAGAGATGTTACAAAATCAGCAACGTTGGGGGTAACCTTAGCCCTCCGAAGCCTTGGCGAAGGACGGGTCAAAGGTTACGAATTTCTTATAAACCACTCATCACGTCCAACACAGTAAACATACTATCATTTATAGTGTCATAATCTTGCGCAAGTAATTCTTGTTCAGATTGGGTAAAGCGACTTTTTGCCAAATCTTGTGGACACTCTGAGATCATTTTTTGAATACCACCCCTGGTAATTTCTAAGTGACACTGAAACCCATACACTTTGTCTGAATATTTTATAATTTGCCGAGGACATCCTGCACTGTATGCAAGAACTTTAGATTTTTCAGTTAACCCCGGCATATCGTTGTGCCAATGAATAGCTAAAAAATCTTGTGGAAAATCTTTGAGGACAAGATCTTGAGCGCTTTCTTTTTTCAGAGAAATGAGAAATACCCCAACTTCTTTTTCGGGACTTTTTTCTGTTTTAGCACCCAGTGCTTCTCCAATTAACTGCGCACCAAGACAAAAACCTAAAACAATTTTATCGTCATTAATTGCTTGTTTAATTAACGTAACCTCATCTGAAAGATAGGGTACTATATGACAATCAGAGCCACCTTGAGGTCCTCCCATAATAATCAGAAAATCAAAATCATTTGTAGCAAGACAATTTTCACCTGCATACGGCTTACAAACTTCAAATTGATGACCAGATTTTTCTGCCCAATCTTGAATAACACCTGGTGTTTCAAAATCGGCATGCATTATACATAAAATATTCATAGCATTCTCATTTGTTGAAAAGAGTGAAGATGAAAAAATACTAACAACAAGTGCAACCACATATACATGAAGCTTTTTTAACATGTGACTCACGAACCACCTCTCCCTTTATATTATTTCGTTTTTCTCGTTGTTGCTTATTATACTGATCATTAATTGCTTTTACCAACTCTGAAGGTAAATCATCAAATGATGTATATTCACGACAAGGAATACATTCTTTATAGTTATCCGGAATAATTATATCTTTGAGGCTACATAATTTTACTCCCTGTATCATAGAATTAGGAGTGGCTGCCAAGAAAGTTTTCAAAAGAATAGGAAATGATTTAAAATATGATAAAGCATAACTATTGTACAGTGCCACCGCTACTCCATATCGACGAGCATCAGGACGACCATATTGTGGCAAACAATATTCAACAATATGCTGATTTTTTCCCCACACTCTCGTATCCATTTTTTTTCCAAAACCATAACAATAGAAATTTCCTTCTTCATTAAACTTTGCGCGCTCAAACCCCGGGATATCTTTTTGAAAATTATTGCTATCAAAGCACAATATGCGATCACAACCCACATAACCAGCGTACAAAACGCACAAAACTTTCCCCTGCTCATCACGCATAATGACTTTTTTTCCACATGCGCTACCATATTTATGCCAAACAATTTTGTTATCACAGTCAAACCATTGGTTTTGCATATGCTCCGTGAGACATTCTCTTCTTTTCTGAGCAGAGTCTTTCAAGACTTTTTCACATCCTCTATTGAGCGATAAAGAACAAATCATTTTATGATCAAAAAGATTACTTTTGTGAGTAAGCAAAAAAGATATTACTGCTGTATCATTACTCGGTAATGATACAACATCTTTATTTGCATCATCCATTCCAATTACTGAATTGAAAAATATACATGCCACTACCATGCAAAGCGTGGTATGTTGTACTGTATGTTTCATTGCTGTTTTTTCCATGTATATTTTTATTTATTTTGCTATTAAAACTGCACGTGCTGGTGCTGCTTCAAGCCCAATCATATTGAGCGGTAAACACACAAAAAGATATTTACCTGGTTGCACATGTCCAAGACGTAATCCTTCGACAATAACAATGTCTCCGTGCATCAAATGTTCATGTGTTGGATGACCAGGTTGACTGTGTTCAATACCAAGATAATCGATACCAACGGCCTTTACTTTTTTCTCTGCTAAATAATACGCCCCACTTGCTTCAAGGTATACAAAATGGGGACTAAATTTATCGGTTGGAGAAAGATCACTATTTGCGGTACGCAATAACACAATGCCACCTTGCACAATGTCACTGTCATGAGCCATCAAACAATCACGGGTGATCCGTTCAGCGCATGTTGTCATATCAAGCACCACACAATCACCAATTAAACGATCGAGATGCATTTCATCAATTGTTTTACCTTCTTTGAGAAAATGTGCAGGCGCATCAACGTGTGTTCCAGAATGAGAACTCAGGTGAATATTTGTTTCTCGCACACCATCACGATTAAAGTTTTTTACCTCATCAATTCCAACAATATATCTGTCTTTATATCCTGTGGTTGCTTTACTGATTGGCCAACTAATATCAATCACTTTCATTATCACCCCTTCATTTTTTCGTTACCGTATGACCACCAAACTTATTACGTAGCATAGCAACAATTTTTGTTGCATAATTACCACCTGTTTTTTCTGACCATTGACGTACTTGTAATGATTCTTCAATCACGGGCACTGGTATGCCTGACTTGTGTGCACGTTCAACCGTCCATTGTCCCATTCCTGTTGAAGCAACATTACCTGCAATATCATGTAAGTCTTGATCATCTTTCATAATATCTTGCACCAATTCTAAAATCCATGAACGAATAACTGAGCCATGATTCCACAAAGCTGCAATTTTTTCAAGATCAAAATGTGCAGCTTCAAACTCACCATTTTTCAGCAGATGAAACCCCTCTGCATATGCTTGTAACAATCCGTATTCGATTCCATTATGCACCATTTTTACATAATGACCGGTGCCAGCAGGTCCCACGTATGCACATCCACCAGATGTGGCAACAGAAAGCAACAACGGTTCAATTCTCTCGTATGCTTTTTTATCTCCACCAACCATCAAGCAAAAACCGTTTGTTCGTCCGTGCACACCGCCTGATGTTCCACAATCTATAAAAAAAATGTCGCGCAGTGCAAGCTCTTGTGCGCGGCGCATCGAATCAGTAAATTTGCTGTTTCCACCATCAATAACAATATCTTCTTTCTGCAACACACTTCCCAAATGTGCAATTACTTTATCAACAAGTTCTCCTTGCGGAACCATCAACCAAAAAACGTGAATATCTTTATGTGCAAAATCTGCAATATTTGTAACAATGTATACACCACTTTTTTCTGCTGCCGCACACACATCTGCATTCACATCAAAACCAAATACTTCATGTCCTGCCTGGATTGCACGGTATGCAATCGCCTCTCCCATTCTCCCAAGTCCAATTATTGCTACTTTCACGAATGCCACCTCATACCATGTTTTTCCATCTGTTGTTGTTCTTCTTGCGGGCCAGTAGATCCTTGCGCATACTGATACACAGGTAATTTCTTCGCTTCAATAACATCAATCAGTTTCCACGAATATTCAATTTCATCAAATCGTACTGAAATTGACTGTTCTCCACGCATTACTTCCTCAATTAAAACTTCGTATGCTTCCGGTGTCTGTGGTCCATACAAGCAACTATGACAAAATTCCATTCCAATCGGCATCACTTGCTCTGAAGTGCCTGGCACTTTCACATTAAGTGTTAACAAAAATATAGCTTCAGGAGCTACTTTTATTGTCAACCAATTAGAATCTGTCGGACAACCACGCAACAACAAACAATCAACTTGTTTAAATTTAATGTGAATAATTGTCTCTTTTTTATCTAAACCTTTACCTGTTTTTAAATAAAAAGGCACACCTGACCAACGTGGCGTGTCCACGACTAATTTTAATGATGCATAGGTATCAGTGTGCGAATCAGGATTAATATGTTTTTCAGCTTTGTAACCATCATATTGCCCCAAAATACCATCAATAAAGCGAACTTTTTCCAATACTTTGACACGCTCTGCACGGATATAATCACCAGTCAATTTTTCAGGAGATTCCATACAAATCAATGCGAGCATTTCAAGCATATGATTTTGCACTACATCGCGTAATGCACCGGCAGCATCATAATACATCCCCCTGCCTTCAATCCCACCACTTTCACTTAAAATAATTTGTACTTGGTCAATATATCTATTTGACCACAACGGCTCAAAGACACAGTTGGTAAAACGAATCATAGCAATATTACTGACAATCTCTTTGGTGAGATAATGATCAATACGATACACTTGCGTTTCATCAATTGTATTTTTGATACATTCATTGATTTCATGAGCCGATTTTACATCATGACCAAATGGCTTTTCATACACAATTCTATGCCAAGGAGCATCACGAACATCTTTGCGTTGTAATAATCCAACTTCAGCGCAGCTGTGCGTTATCGGGCAAAAAAATTGTGATGCTGTTGCTACATAAAAAAGGCGATTTTGCGTACCACCTTGTTTACGCTCGCAATCTTGTACAAACGTATGCAAACTTGAAAAATCATTTTTTTCAGTAAAATTAATTTTTTTGTAATAACTATGCTTGCGCACAATATCCCAATATTGTTCATCGCTCTCTTGCACAAAAGGCAATGCTGCATCAATCATTTGATCAGATGTGACATCATCAAATGCAGCACCAATAATGATGAAATTCTCTAACTTTTTTTTTGAAACAAAACGGTACAAGGCGGGAATTATTTTTCGTTTACTCAAATCCCCTGTTGCACCAAAAAGAATAATCGTTACGCTTTTCATACTATCCCCAACCATTTATCGAACATACGAACAACAGAACGTTCCCGAGTGGGTACATTATCCCTATTTTTGTCTATCCATGCAAGCGCATGTGATTCATCACTGACAATGACTTCCTCATCACTGACCACTTGCAATAAAAAGCGTATATCATAATGATAATGCGCTTTTTCTTCTTTATTTTCGGGAATAAGATGCACATCAATATCAAAAATACCTTTATGCACCGGTTGTATACCCATAATTCCTGACTCTTCTTGCGCCTCTTTTATTGCCACTGCAAGGGCATCGGTATTGCCATCACAATGTCCACCAAGCTGAAACCACAGCCCAAGCTTGCGGTGATGCGTCAATAACGCCTTCGTGTCGTCCTTATTCACCAGCCAAGCCGATGCCGTTATGTGCCCAACATCAAGTGACCGCTCAAAGGCATTGGCATATGTGTTCAAAAATTCTAGAATGATTCTTTTGTACTCTTGTTCAGCCGGATCCGTTGGCATGTAATTGGCCAACAGATGTTGTAAAGAAAAGGTTTGTTCCATAGTATCTCAATCTAACTAAAATGCAAAAACACCCTATAAATACTACTGCATCCGTAACAAAGGCACAAGTCACTTTTTTACATAGCAGCTCCAGGATATCCCCATTTGACAAAATTTCAGATTGTAGTAAAATCAAAAACAAGTCAATTAATATAGATATTTTTAATAATAGAGGTTATATGAATATTATAAAATATATGTTCTACATCGGACTGTTTGTTACGGGGTATAATGCATATGCCATGGAACAAGATACCAATGCCCACAATCTCCTAGTACGAGAAGTACTCCACAAGAAACTGAATGACTTCGAATTTGAAGTAAATTATGCTGCACTTTCAATTCTTGATGACAGGGATCGCCTAACATTTCTAGATTTTGCTTATTCTCAAAACACATTCGATGAGCTGAAAAAACAAGCAGAAGCCGAAGTCGCAGCGAAAATGTTACTGGCAAATAAACAAAACCTTAACAATCAACTGCTCTATACTTCTCCAACAAAGCCAAGCAAAACATTGCTCGTAGATCACAAAAGAAAGTTGATATCACGAGGAAATACTCCTCCAGCAAAAAGAAGATTGTTCACAAATTCTGAAATCGAAATCGAACAATAACTTTACAAAGCAACTCAACTATAATTGTAAAAGGTGATATGATGAATACACATTCATCTATCACCTCATTTTTTTTAACATCAGGACGAACCGGAAATGCCAAAAATAAAACAATTATCACACCATGAAGCACAAAAAATCGCAGCAGGAGAAGTTGTTGAACGTCCTGCAAATATCGTCAAAGAATTACTTGAAAATGCTATTGATGCTGGTGCAACACGCATCAGCTTGTATATAGAAGATGGTGGTAAGCAATTGATTCGTATTGTTGATAATGGTTGTGGCATGGATGCTGTTGATGCGCAAAAATGTTTTGATCGTCATGCGACAAGCAAAATTACTCGTGTGGATGAATTAGAGTCGATTGATACATTTGGATTCCGTGGTGAAGCGCTTGCCAGCATTGCTTCAGTAAGCCACATTACATTGATAACAAAAGAAGAAAATAGTCTTGAAGGTACGCACGTTACCGTTGAAGCAAATAGTATCACACAAGTTACCACTATCGCATGTGCAACAGGAACTGATATTGGTATTCACAATCTTTTTTTTAATGTTCCTGCTCGTAAGAAATTTCTAAAAGCAACGCAAACAGAATGGCGCGCTATTCAGCTCCTGTTTAATGCTTTTTGTTTTGATTATCCTCACATTCATTTTACGTTATTTTCCGAAGGTAAACAGATACATAATTATCCAGTCGTTACTGATATAAAAAATCGTGCACTTCAAATTTTTGAACCTGCAACACACAGACATCTCCTGACATTATCAACAAACGAAGATATTTCATTGGCTGGAGTTATTTCTGATCATCAACAGTACCGCTATGATAAAAGTGGAATTTATTTTTTTGTAAACAAACGATGGGTAAAAAATCAGCACTTGAGTAGTGCATTACTTAAAGGATACGCGAATGTCATTCCCAATGGACGTTATCCACTTGGTATACTACATATTACCATCCCAGCACATGAGGTTGATATTAACATTCATCCACGCAAAGAAGAAGTTAAATTTCTTCATCCACGTCGTGTTGAACAAGCATTACAACAAGTGGTGAAAACAGCTTTGGAAAATAATTTATCGCGACATCTTGGAAAAGATGTCATGTTTACACCGGAAAAATCAAAAACATATTCTCAACAATCTCGCGATTTTAATCCCTTTAATTTTGATCCTCTTTCGCCAAGGCTACAAAGGACAAGTGCATTTCTTAATCAGAAAACGATACAAAATACAATAAATGAAAATCCCGCATCCTTTTTACCGTCCGCTCCCTTCGACCCGTCCTTCGCCAAGGCTTCGGAGGGCAAGCAGGCGTTTACTGCTGAGCCTAGTCGAAGCATCAGGGCGAACGGGATGGATGAATCAAATAAAAATACGAATCTTAATCGCGCTCATTCTGAACTTGTTGAAGAATCAAGCGCTCTAATCCTTCAACAAGTTCAGGATGAGCGCAGCGAGAGTCTAGACTTGTGGTCACTGCCGAGCTTGTCGAAGCATCAGGATGAACACATAGAAAATAGAAATTTATCAAGTTATGAAAATATTGAAACCCACATATCCTACCATTTGATCGGCCAATATAATGCAACATACTTACTGGTTGAAAAAAAGGACGGATTATTTTTAGTAGATCAGCACGCAGCACATGAACGTATTTTGTACGAACTTTTTTCACAACGTTTTCATGAAGTTGCAACAGTTCAATTGTTATTCCCACACGTCATTACGCTCAGTACACATGACATCGAGATCATCACACCGCATCTTGAAATTTTCATTGAAAATGGAATCATCATAGAACAATGTGCAAGCGACCAGCTTATTGTACAATCGTTACCAGTGCATTTAAAAGATCAATCAATTACTGATATTGTCAAAGAAGCCATAGCATGGATCATTGAATGTTCATCGCTTGATGAAGGTACATTAAAAAAAACAATGCATCACAAACTACAAGCACAAATGGCTTGCAAAGCTGCAGTCAAAGCGGGTGATATTTTAACACAAGAAAAAATGGAACAATTATTACGAGATTTAGAACGAACAAAGAACCGATTTTCTTGCCCTCACGGAAGGCCAACCGGATGGCTATTATCATTAGTTGAAATTGAAAGAAAATTCAGACGGAGACTGTAAGTTTCATTTTTATGTTCTTCATCTTCTATTACGGGGTCCCCATGTGGAAAGAATTGGAACATGGGGTATAAAACAGCCAACCGATTTTCTTGCCCTCATGGCAGACCAACCAGCTGGCTGTTATCACTAGCAGAAATTGAGAAAAAATTTAGACGACGACTATAAATTTCATTTTCATACTTCAAAATCTTTTTTGGGGTCCCCATGTGCATAACATGGGGCTAAAAAAAAATTCAGACGACGTCTGTAAGTTTAATTTAGAATGGGGACTTAAAAAAACCTTCACCTTTACCGCTATCCGCAACTAACTTACGATAGAAATATGCATATGCAAGTGTTGAAAGTGGCCACGTAATAATAACGCCCATCCAACTTACAAAGCCAAGAGAAATTACTATTTTCATTGCAACCCAAAATGCAAAGATATCCCACATGTGATGCTGCGTAACTTCATAACTTTTTTTGAGCGCATCTATAGGACCCATATTTTTGTCGACAATAAAGTAAGGGAAGAATGCAAAACGCAACAATGCAATAAAACCTGGTAACACTAATAATAACCATCCAACCCATACCATGACACAATACAACGCCCATCCAACAAGTGCTTTAGGCGCTAAACCAAAAGAAGAAAACATTTCTTTATAGGAACTATCATTACGATCATGGACTTGCAGTGCAATTTTTCTAAATCCTAAATCTAAACCAACAAAAAAAACTGCTAAAACTACTGCAGAAATAAGTAATGAAAAGAAATTTGATGTTACCATACTCATCAATGTAGTGCCTGATTGGTATGCTACTGCCGCGCAATTGTAACCAATACATTCTTGATAATCTTTGAGGGCCTGGGACGTCATCACCATTTGAATAAAACCTTTATTCAAAGCGGCTATGATTCCGACAACAACTGATATGATACCCGATCCAACCAACAAAATAATAACAAAAAGACGTACCTGTTCAATGAGCGACTTAAAAGCAAATCCTATTGCCTCTAATGTAAAACTTTTTCCATTCATCTGCTACACTCCTTTTTTATACATTACTGACATGGATACTATCTAATCACACTACCAAAAAAAATTGCAACAGCTCTTGCATTAATCAATTTAAATTAGTCTGCACAATAGTTACAACACGCTTATCTTTGTCAAACTGATCCTTTAACTGCTGCATCAAAATTGCCGGTGCTGATGAAAAATGTTCCCTCGAAACCCACACACGTATGGTAAGAAATATTCGAATTTCAGTATTGTAATCATGCTGTCCAATTTTCTGCAGCATTACGACTGGAGCAGGTTCTTGCAAAAATAATCCATTATTTTTAATGAGGCTGTAAATTTCAGATTTGATGTGCTCGATATCATCTGTATAAGCAATAGAAAGAACACACTCGATTCTTTTGACTGGATAATATGTAAGATTAATCAATGACTGCTTCAAGACCATTTCATTGGGTAAGCGCACTAATTTATTATCAAGCGTGCGAACACTAACAGAAAGGAGATCGATTGATTCGACAACACCTGTTACTTCTCCACTTTTAATGATGTCACCGATAAAAAATGGACGCTCGAGCACCAAAAAAAATCCACTAATAATATTGGAAATACTCGATTGAGATGCGAAACCAATTGCAAACCCAAACACTCCAGCGGCTCCAAGTAGTGCAGTTACATTAAAACCGAATTCATGCAAAATAGCACCAATAATGAATATTAAACCACAATAAAAAATAATGCGCCCCAAAAGTATGCCACTGTGCTGAGAAAAACGCTTTGTACACATGTTAGAAAACGTTTTTTTACACCATACAAGTACAGGAATACCAACAAAAATAAGCAATGCTATACGCAATACGTTACCTGCATACATCATCAACCAAGATATGTCATTCATAAAAAAACCTTACATCTATTAAAACCAACGATTTCTACTTGCAAGCAGCGGAATTAATAGTTGCAATGGCGGTAGCCCATATAAACGCAAACCGTAATTAATGAGAGATAGCGCTAAAAGAGCTATGATCACACGCAATAGTAAGTCACCGATCGCAAGAATGGCAACCGCAGTGCCTACTCCGATGCATAAGAGGCCTAAAACCTGATTAGAATTCATGAATTTCCTTTCTGAAAATGTATACGGTGAGTATAACAAAATTATCTCACGTAACATAGGTTACCGTTGTTGTACTCCAGCAACACCTTTGCCCGTTGTCTGAGGAACTGGTTTGATTTCTTTTTTTGCCGGAAATAGGTAATTGTATAAATTATTCATTGCTTGTGTAATGTTTTCTCTCATACGCACAAACCAACCCATTTGAGCTCTTTCCTTCTCTTTTTCTTTTGCTTCAATCATTGCTTCTTGCCATACAGGTGCTAATATTTCTGCAATTTTTGTTCTATGCGCGAGAAATTTCTTTAAGTCGTGTTTTATATAAGCCTCAAACAATTGCTTAACCACTTCTTCAAGCTCCTCATAAGGACGCACTAATGCAATGAGTTTTTTTACTATTGCTGCTCTTTTTTGCTTCATCGCTGCGGTATCTGTAAGGCCTGCTGGCACCCATAAATCTTCAAAAGCATTAACAGCATCCCATATTTCATAGGATTTTTCAGGAGTCATAAAAATAATAGGTTTGGGCTCTACGGTGCTTGCACCAAATATACTACTTGCATACAAATACAAAAAAGATGCGGTAATAAAAAAGATAGCCAATTGAACACCAATAAACTTCTTCATCATTTTCATTCCCCCCTCTAAAAAATAGAAATACCTAACCATTTTCCCTGAAATAGTTTGATATCAGCATAGATAAAAGTAAGTGGAGTTCGCTATAGATATGGGAAAAAACCATTTTTTATCGTTAATTTTTATTGACTATTTGAAATCACAATTGATACTATTAAAGAAGAATTAATATATAATTTTTATAAAAAAAGGGGTCATAATGAACAAAAATACCTTATTAATCGTAATTTTACTGTTGATAACAGGTAACATGAGCATGTATGGTATGCAACCCCAAGTAGCAAATAGTATTGGTGAAGCACTCATCACTGACCAAAATCCTGCAGAATTTCCTCAATTCGCTCAGCTACCTAAAGAGATACAAAATGAAATTTTGAGCATGTTTACTGTACTATCAGTGACAAATTCACTTGCAGATGCTGGACAAACAATCAGTGCTCTTGCCGGGGTAACTAAAGAATTAGATAAGAAATTTAATGAGCCCAAGTTCTGTCTTCAACTTATAAAATATCTTGCAGCGAAATTTGACTGCTCTGATGAAGATGCTGCAAAAGCGTTAAGTTTTAGAGAAGCAAAAAATCGTCTTGCCAATCAAATGCAACTCGCAGAATTAATATATGACTTTGGCGATATAAATACAGTAGATTCGGTAGATCAAATTTCAAATTTGCTACAAACTAGTAATCTCGATATGACCTTTACTGTAAATAATGAAAGAGATGAATCACCAAGATTTTGTACACCACTCCACGTAGCCGTAAGCTCTAATCATACGTGTGCTGATGTAATACAAATTATATCTTTGCTTCTTAAAAATGGCGCCAACCCTCGATTAAGCTCCGACGGAATCACGCCTCTTACATACGCAACAAGCATGAAATGGGTATGGGGTACAAAATGCCCAGAGACAGTAAAAGTACTTGCACGTGCACTCAAAAAACGCTAAATCAAGTCAAGATTTAAAACGAAAACGGAGCACTTTCTAAAAAAACTACTCCCCAGTAAAAACAAAATATAGAGAGATCTTCTGACACAAAAAAAGAGGCTGGCACGCACACCAGTCTCTTTTTTTGTTTTCGCTCAGTTTACTAATTTCCATGCTTGCGGATTAAACTGTATTTTTATTTCTTTTACATTTGAAAGAAGTAATTCTTTTTTTGTTTGATTATCTTTGAGATCAATTTTGCCATCAATAACTGTGGGGTTTTCAGGTTGGTCATGAAATATGACTTGGATAGCTTCATAACCTGATTCTGGATAGCCTCCAATAACATTCAGAACTTGGGGATTGATCAAAAAACAATTCTTAAAATTCATTGTATTACCTGTAATTGAAATGAGCGGAGATTCAAGACGTGTATTAACACAATCTAAGGAAATTTTTGCTTGGATATTCAGGCGTTCTCGTCCAATAAGATAACCCGCATTATCAATGAAAATCTTGGATGATATGTCACATGTTCTTCCACTAATTATACCAGCATCAGAACGATTAAACAGTACTATTTCTGAAACCTCTTTTAGATTATCAAGTTTATTAATATCACCATCCTTTATATCAAAATTATCATTTTCCATTTCCAATATTACAAAGCTATTCTCTGGAAACGTTACACAAAGAACTTGGTCAGTCCGTATGAAATTACTGAGAGGCTGATTTCTGAATGTGATAGCATGTAGAGAGCTACTCAATAATACACCTAACATGAGAGAAAAGAATTGCTTATTGTTTTTAATAAAGCTATTCATGAGTTGATCCTTGCAGTAAAAATTGAACTATTATGTATAAACATTTTAATTGTATCTTAATATGGGGTAAAAATCTAAACTTGGATAAACGACAAAAAGCCTATTGAACAAGATTGATAAGAAAGCCCCTTTTTAAAAAAGCTCGCCTTTCTTCAATTAGCTTACTCCTATAGACCCTTTAGGATGGAATTTTCGATACAGATCTTATAAATTCCTTGCCTCATTTTTTGTGCCAAAACATTACTTTTTTCTTTCCTAGACAAGGAATTCATCAAAAAAGCTATTGTCCTAATTAAGATTGTAATGTACAATTAAAGGGTTAGCATTATTTTTTTTAAAGAGTCGAAGGAATCGTATGTTGAGAAAATTATCTTTATTGCTATCCTTGTCCACGTTCATCTTATCGTACGCAAATGCTACAGTCGTTGAGGCTGAAGTTGCACTACGAATTGGTGATAGAACTGAAAAATCGGTTGTTCAAATTAGCTCAGAAATCCTTACATCATTATCAATGAAGAATGAAAGTCTTGGATTTGCGCTAAGATTAACAGATGAGACAGAAGGAAATGAAAGATTTGAAACAGTTCCAACCTGTAACGGACAACCTCTTATACGTAACTTCCATACAGGAAAAAAAACGACTTTTAGAGCTAAATCAAGCATTAATGGTCACAAATTTGAAAAAGACTTATCAGTCGAATTCATTTCTATAAAGAAAATTTCATAAAAAAAAATTGAAAATTTATATACAAAAAAGGACATGTTTTACGCATGTCCTTTTTTATTTTCTAGGCTCTGTGAATTTCAGAATTTATTTATTCACCAAAATCGTTTTTTGGCAATAAAAAAATGAAAACAAAAAACTTTCATGATTACTTAAAAACGAGGCTTACATGTGAAGAAATCGCTGAGATTGAACGACAAGCACAACTTGAAGTAGATATTCTCAAGTCGTCCTTCGCTAAAACTTTTATCCCCAGCTTCAATCCCCAATTCCGTTACTCTTCATTGGGGTCCCCAGACAGAACGAAGTGAAGAATGGGGTTAAGTTTCGTTTCTCTGCGCCGAGGTCCCCATGTGAAATTAAATGGAGCATGGGGTTGAGATGGCAGGCGGATATTTACCGCTGAGCAACATCGAAGCATCAGAACAAGACACAGGAAAAAGATTCAAGACGGGCAATGTTAATAACTCAGGCTATACCTGCACAGGCTACTTATAAAATAAATCCAATCTGAACAATTATACCACCAATCAATATTTTATAAAAAATTTGTTAAATACAAAAAATTCATTATAATTAAAAAACAGTGTTTTCATAATATATTCTTTTCGGAGTAACCACATGTCGTACACACGTCATACTATTCTCACATCTATATTATTTTTCCAAATTTCCCTATCAAACAATTCCATCGATTCTAACGATATTCGTCACGTACATTTCGACATAAAATCATTATATGCACCTGAAGTACCAGAAGAAATTCGTAAAAAAATTATGGATGAAATAGCTCAACAACAACAAAATTCCAACACCACCAAAAAAACCGAGCCTTTTAATGAAAAAGATATCGAAACAATGGAATTTGTCTTTGCATCTTCCCCAGAAGAAGCTCAATGTATCGTCAACTATTTACAAGATCCCAACTATTTTCCTGGTGTTGAAAATTATAGATCGGCATTTTTTGTTGGAGACCCTGGAACAGGAAAATCTGTTACTGCTCAGGCCATTGCTCATAAAATGTCCCAAAAAGGTTGGGAATATAAATTTTTATCAAGCACATCCTTTTTAAGAGAACATCGCAATCAAACGGCTATACAGCTACAAAAAGAATTAGAAAAAATTGAATCTTCTAACAAACCAACCATTCTAATTATCGATGAAATACATCGATTACTTGAAAATACTGAGAGCAAACATCATGACACAGATGAAACAGCTACAGCATTATGGACATTTCTTGATAGACAACGAAATAACAATAATTTCTTCCTTATTGGGACAATGAATCGTATCCATAAATTACCCAAGCCTGTTAAAAGTAGAATCATTTCCGATTTTATAGAATTTCCATTAATAACTGATCCCACAATAAAAAATAATATTATTCGTAAAAACCTAACCACTAAAAATAGTCAAATCAGTACAGAAGTAACTGAAGATTTTTTAATTAAAGAATTAAAAAAAATAAATTCTTATTCTGGACGAGATTTAGAAAAATTATCGAAAGAAATATTGGTACAAAGCAAATTAAACAATAAAAATCAACCTTATCCAATAACTATAACCCAAAACAACATCTCTCAAGGAATGAATAGTTATCTAAGAAAAAAAGATAAAATACAATATGATCTTGAAGAAGAAGCCGATGAAGAGCGACAAAATCGTTATCATAAAGAAATTTTAGAAATGCATGAAAAACATTTTGCCCAACAACAAATAATGCAACCTTCTATTATCAAATATCAACGCAACTTAAACAAATGGGGCATGACTGACCCGGATACCATAAAAGCAAAAGAAGAGATAGACTCTCTCATTCCAGATGAACAAAAAGAGCTTCATAAAAACATGCTGGCAAACACAGAAAAAAGAAAAGCTCGAGAAGCTGCCGAGAAAGCTGCCGCCGAGAAAGCTGCCGCCGAGAAAGCTGCTGCT
>Ga0075420_100002311_pt1 | contig 16489 bp, 21 predicted proteins | sample SoiMetdeltSBSDD4_FD_75296 | JGI IMG/M metagenome (GOLD analysis project Ga0075420, IMG submission 75296) | Bulk soil microbial communities from a Populus tree surrounding site in Tennessee, USA - Soil MetaG P. deltoides SBSDD4 | ecosystem: Environmental > Terrestrial > Soil > Tree plantation... | reverse complement strand
GATCAAGGACGGTGACGTCACCTACGTGGAGGCGGGGCGAACCGAGCCACTGCGCCTGAGCAACCTCCAGGTGCGCACGCAGGACATCCGGAACGTTCGCTCCGAGCCCGGCGACTATCCGTCCCCGCTCCGGGTGCAGGCGACCATCTTCGATCGCGGCCGGCTCACCATCGCGGGCCACGCCGACTTCCTCGCCGAGCCCCATCTCGGCGTCAAGGGCCACGTCGAGCTGGCCGATGTCGGCCTCGACTACTTCCGCCCGGTCCTGCAGCGCGCCAACGTCACGGTGACGCGCGGGACGCTCCACGGCAGGGGCCTCGTCGAGTACGCGCCGCAGTTCAAGAAGGTCGACCTCGAAGAGCTCCGCGTGGACGGCCTGCAGGCGGAGTATCTGTATCACAAGCCCAAGGCGGCGGTGGCCAAGGAGGCGGTGAAGACGACGGCCCAAGCGGCGCACGACGTCAGCAACGATCCCGGCATGGTGTTGCACGCGCGCGAGGTGAAGCTGACCGATGCGACGGTGGCCTTCGTCAACAAGGACACGGCGCCGAGCTACCGCGTCTTCATCGCCAACACCAACCTCACCGTCGAGAACTTCTCCAACCAGAAGGAGGAGGGCTACGGTCATGCACGTCTCACCGGCCGGTTCATGGGCAGTGGCCAGACGCTGATCGATCTCGTGATGCGCGCAGAGAACAACGGGCCGGACCTGAGCCTCAACGCCAAGATCGAGAACACCGACGTGCGCGGCATGAACGACATCCTGCGTGCGCACGCGAAAATCGACGTCGCCTCCGGTGTGCTCTCGGTCTTCTCGGAGATCAACGTGAAGAACGGCCGCGTCCAGGGCTACGTCAAGCCGCTCTTCAAGGACCTGGACGTCTACGACAAGGAGCAGGACGAGGAGAAGAAGCTCGGGGCGAAGCTCAAGGAGAAGGCTGCCGACGTCGTGGCCAAGATCTTCAAGAACCGCAAGCGCGACGAAGTCGCCACGCTCGGAAAGCTGGAAGGCCCCCTCCAGAATCCGAAAGCGAGCACGTGGGAGGTCCTGGTGAACCTCGTCCGCAATGCGTTCTTCCAGGCCATCCTGCCGGGTTTCGAGCGGCAGCTCGGAGGCCGCGGCTGAGCGTCAGGCCAGCACGACCTTCCACGCGCGCGCGAGCAAGCTGAAGAACCAGATGGAGCGTGGCACCCACAGCTCGCTCTGCAGCCAGGCCGCGCACACCAGCGTCACCGCCACCGTTGCCGTCGCCGCCGAATCCGGAAGCTGCATCCACCGCGTGACCGGCAGCACCGCCCCGCCCAGCATCGCCATGACGAACACGACGAGCACGATGCCGAAGAACACGGCGAACGGCCCGAGGAAGAGCGTGCCGAAGATCAGCATCAGCGCGTCCGCGCGACCGAAGTGCGGCTCGCTGAACGCCCGCAGCACTTCCGGGCGGCCGGAGAACCACACGGCGATCTCCTGCGGCTGGAGAAATCCCGTCTGAATCGCGAACCAGATCACGATTGCGCTGGCGAACAGCCAGTGGGGCAGTCGCCAGGCGGTAGGGGTGAAAATTTCCCGCATGGTCACCTCCTGATCGATACGCGCGCTCACAGTTTCAAGGCAAGACAAGTGCCACGGTTACGGCCAATAGATTCAAGGAGTTGAACGACCTCTCGACGGCCCGGGTGTCGCCGGGCTGACATTGTCTGTGCCGGAGGGTCCTCACACGGGCCAGCGCTCGCGCCGGTGGCCCATATCCCAGAACATCCACTCATACCGTGCCGTCGTCACCGCATGCCGCCGCATGGCCTCGCGCTCGGTGGGTCCGAGGCGCGCCGCCACCGCGTCGACCACCGCGAGCACGGCGCGGACGACGGCGCCGAACTCCTCGGCGGCGTACGTGGCGATCCAGCGCCTGTAGAGCGGCTCCGGGGAGCCGGCCTGCTCCAGTGCCTTGCCGACTTCCCAGTAGATCCAGTAGCACGGCAGCAGGGCGGCCACGTTCTCGTGAAACGGCGCGCCGTAGGCGACGGCGAGCAGATAGCTCGTGTATGCCTGGTTCACCGGGGCGAGCGGCGTGGCCGCTACCGCCGCCGGCGTGAGCCCGAATTCCTGGAAGAAGCCCTCGTGGAGCGCGCGTTCCACGCGGAGCGCGTTGGCCGCGTGCTCGTTGAACATGATGATCCAGTCGTCGGCGGGCGCCCGCGCCGCTGCCACCGACAGCGCCCGCGCGAACTCACGCAGGTACAGCGCGTCCTGGACGACGTAGAACCCGAACGCCTCGCGCGAGAGAGTGCCGTCGGTGAGCCCGCGCACGAACGGGTGGGCGAGAATCTCCGTGTAGATCGGCTCCATGGCCGCCCACAGCTCTTTGGTGAAGCTCATGCCGCAGGTATGATACGCGCACTTCCGCGGAGGCAACGATGACCAACGACTTGCTCGAGAGCGTCAAGGACGGCGTGGCCGTGCTCACCCTCAACCGGCCCGATCGGCTCAACGCCCTGTCGGGACCGATGCTCGATGCGCTGCTCGAGGCGCTGCCTCGCCTGGCCGCCGATGCCGCGGTGGGCGCGGTCGTGGTCACCGGTGCCGGCCGTGGATTCTGCGCGGGCGGCGACGTGAAGGCCATGGCCGAGGGGCGGGAGTTCGCGGAGACGGGGCTCGAGGAAAAGACGCACGGCCTCCGCAGCAAGATGGAGGTCTCGCGCCTCCTGCACGAGATGCCGAAGCCGACCATCGCGATGGTGCGTGGCGCCGCCGCCGGCGCCGGCCTGTCCATCGCCCTCGCGTGCGACCTGCGCGTGGCCGGCGAGAGCGCGAAGTTCGCGACGGCCTTCGCCCGCGTCGGCTATTCGGGCGACTTCGGCGGGTCGTGGTTCCTCACGCAGCTGGTGGGGACGGCCAAGGCGCGCGAGCTCTACTACACCGCGGAGATCGTGGACGCGAAGACCGCCGCCCAGCTCGGTCTCGTGAATCGCGTGGTGCCCGACGAGCGGCTGGAGGAGGAGGCGCTGGGGCTGGCGCGCAAGCTCGCCGGCGGCCCGCGCGTCGCCCTGCGCTACATGAAGCGGAACATGAACGCGGCGGAGACGCAGCCGCTCTCGGAGTGTCTCGATCTCGAGGCGATGCACCACACGCGCACCGGATTCACCGAGGACCACAAGGAAGCCGCCAGGGCCTTCGTGGACAAGCGGGAGCCGGTGTTCCGCGGACGCTGAAGCGGCCTAGGAGCCGAGCAACGCCAGGAGGCGATCGACAAGCGCCTCGGCGAACGCCACGCGGCCACGACCAAGGTCGTGGCCGGCGTCCTCGACGCGGAACAGCCCGCTGGGCGCGCCGAGAGTGGCGCGGGCGGCGTCCAGCTCGTCGGTTGTGGCGAACGGATCGCGGGTGCCGTGGACGAAGAGCGAGGGCGTGCGGATCTTCGGAAAATGCTCCGCCCGCGGGGCCTCCGGCCGACCCGGCGCGTGCAAGGGATAGGCGAGGAGCAGCAGTCCGTCGACCAGACCCGGCTGCTCGGCCACGAGAAGGGTCGCCTGGCGGCCGCCGTAGGAGGCGCCGCCGAGCAGCACGCGGCCAGGGCACCGGGCCCGCATCAGCTCCACTGCGCGCCGCAGACCGGCCCGGTCTCGCGCCGCCCCCCCGGGCGCCGGCGGTCCCTTGGACCGCGCCTGCCGGAACGGCAGATCGCAGCGGAGCACGGTCGTCCGCCGCGTCGCGAACGCTTCGGCCACCGCGCGGAGCACGGGCGCCTCGTGGTCGCCGCCGGCGCCGTGAGTGAGGACGAGCACGTCGATGCCGGGCGAGGTGGGCCGGTGCAGGGCGCCGCGCACCGGCACGTCGCCGGTGTCGTCCACGAACCGCTCGACGGCGCCGCTCACGGCGCCGAGAATAGCGCGGTTGTACGATGGAGACGGAGGAGATCGCGATGACGAGTACGCGACGTTTGATGATGGCCGTCGGCCTGGCCCTGGCCGCGGCCGGCTGTGCCACGCCGGACACGACACCGTCGGCCACCGTGACGACCCTGATGCCCGGCAGCGAGCGCTTCTTCCGGGTCAACTGGGACGTGCGCCCGGAGCGGGGTGACACCCGCCGACTCAGCGGCTACGTCGAGAACACGTACGGCGAGGCGGCCGCGCGCGTGCAGCTACTCGGGCAGGCGCTCGACACGTCGGGCGCCGTGCTCGGTCAGCGTTTGCAGTGGGTGCACGGCGCCATCCCGGGTTTCGGGCGCGTCTACTACGAGATTCCCGGCATGCCGCCGGCCGATCACTACCGGGTGACGGTGTGGGCGTTCGAGCGAATCCAGGGCCGCGACGGCGGTTTCGTGATCCGGTGACGCGTCTGACCGAGTCGGCGCGCGGGGTCTTCGTCATCGCGGCGACGCCGTTCACGCCCGAAGGCGCGCTCGATCTGGCCAGCGTCGATCGCCTGGTCGATTTTTACCTGGGCCATCGCGTCCACGGCCTCACGCTGCTCGGCATCATGGGCGAGGCCCAGAAGCTCACAGCCGAGGAGTCGCTGCAGGTCGTGCGTCGCACGCTCACCAGGGTGGCGGGCCGGGTGCCCGTCGTTGTCGGCGTGTCGAGCCCGGGCCTCGCGCCACTGGCGTCGCTGGCAGGGGCGGCGATGGACGCCGGCGCGGCCGGCGTCATGGTGGCACCGGCCGCGGGCCTGCGCGGGGACGCGGCGCTCTTCGACTACATGGCCTCCGTGTTCCGCGTCCTCGATCCGGCGACGCCGGTCGTGTACCAGGATTACCCGCAGTCGACGGGCGTGTACCTGCCGGTGCCGCTCTTCCATCGGATGGTGGACGCGTTCCCAGGTCTGGTGGTCCTGAAGCACGAGGACGCACCGGGCCTGGCGAAGCTGACGCAGCTTCGCCAGGAGACGGAGCGTGACCGGCGCCGCCGCGTCAGCGTGCTGGTGGGCAACGGGGCGCTCTACTATCCGCAAGAGCTCGCCCGCGGCGCCGATGGCGCCATGTCCGGCTTCGCGTATCCGGAGATGCTGGTCGAGGTCTACGAGCGCTTCGCGGCGGGCGACGTCGATGCGGCGGAAGACGTGTTCGATGCCTATCTCCCGCTCCTGCGGATGGAGCATCAGCCGGGTGTCGGGCTGGCCGTGCGGAAGACGCTCCTCCACCGGCGAGGCGCCATCGCGAGCCCGGCGCTGCGCGCGCCCGGCGCGCGGCTCGGCGTCGATGATCAGCGGGAGATCGAGCGGCTGGTCGGCCGTCTGGAGCGCCGACTCAAGGGCTGAGCGTCAGGCGTGGACGAGCTCGGCCACCGTCCGGCACAGCTCGTCGGGGTCGATCGGCTTGGCCAGATGCGCTTGAAAGCCGGCGGCCAGCGCGGCTGCGCGCGGGTGCTGGCCGCTGAACGCCGTCACGGCGACGGCCGGGACCTTCTCCGGCGGCACGCCGAGCTGCCGGCGCACTTCACCGATGAGCCAGTAGCCGTCTTCGCCGGGCATCGCGATATCGCTCACGATGGCCTGCGGGTGCTCGCGCGTGAAGGCCTTCAGGCCGTCGCGTGCGGATTCGGCGCAGAGCACGCGCGCTCCGCACATCTCGAGCATCACCTTCAACACTTCGCGCGTGTCCTCGTCGTCCTCGACGACCAGGATGGTGAGGCCCGTGAGCTCGGTCATGAATGTCTCCCTGGGTGACATGGCGCCGATGGCGCCGTCGGGTTTATGTACAACACTTCCTGCTCGCGGGAAAGCGGTGACGCGACACCGTCGTCAAAACCGCGTAATCCGGTGTAAGGAAAGATTTGTCCCACGAGATCTAGGCGTGGCATCCCGCTTGCGGGGGGTGCGCGCCGGAGGTGCCACCATGAAGGGGGCCCGATTTGTTCTCGCGTGCATCACACTCGCCGCCACTCCGCTCATCGCCATCGCCGCGCCCGGTGACCCACGCCTCGTCAACGGTGTCCTCGAATGGCCGCGCACTGTGACAAACGAATCGTTCGTCATCGTGCGCGGTGACGACGGCGTCCTCTACTACGTCGGCCTCGCCGCGACGCGACGCGATGGCACGGTGACGGCCGGCGCCCGCGTCGCCGTGCTCGGGATCGAAGGTCGGGGCGCGCACGAGATCACCGCCGTCGGCTTCGGCAGCGGCGCCACGACCGAAGCGGCACTCGCGCAGCTTCAGGGTGCCCGCTCACCCGCCGCGGCAGCAGCGCCTGCACCCCTGGCCCCGCCGGCGCCGGTGCCAGCCGCGCCGGCACCTGTCGCCGCGCCGGCCGCGCCTCCCGCCGCGGCTCCTGTTGCCGCGCCGTCGGCCCCGCCGGCGCCAACGGTCGCGGCACCGATCACGGCGCCTGCCGCGCCGCCCGTGACCGCTCCCGTCTCCCAGCCGCCGGCGCCGGCAAGCTCGCAGCCGGCGCCGTCAGCGCCGTCGGCCACCTCACCGAAGCCGGCCTCCCCGGCGCCCGCGCCGCCGGCTCAGGCCACCGCGGCCGTCGCCGCCACTCCGGCGCCTGTCGTATCGCCGACACCCGTCCCGGCCGCGCCCGCCCCGGTGGTCGCCGCGCCGGTGCCGCCAGCGCCCGGCGTCGTGCCGACCGCGGCGACGTCGCCGAAGGCCGCGGTCGCACCGCCCGCCGTCCCGCTGTCGGCGCCGATGCTGCCCGTCGACGACCGGCGCTGGACGGAAGTCACCGGCGAGATCGAGGCGTTCGTGGGCCGCACCGTCGTGCTGAAGGTCGATGGCGGTCGGGTGACCGTCGACGTGTCGAGCCTCAGCGGCAACCTCGAGCGCATGGTCGCCCCCGGCACGAAGGTGAAGTTCTACGGGGTCCCGGTGGAGCTGCGCTTCAAGGCGATGGGCTTCATCGATCCGGACGCGCGCGGGCGAGCGCGCTGAAAATCCATCGGCTCTGGGTCGACGAGCGCGGCGAGTCGCACTTCCAGGACATGGAGGTGCGACTCGACGAGGCCACGCGCGCGGGCCGCCTGTCGGCGCGGATGCCGGCCACCGGCATCATCTTCCGCGAGGTGCCGCCGGACTACGACCTCGACTGGCATCCGGCGCCCCGCCGCCAGTACATCGTGAACCTCGATGCCGGAGTCCAGATCACGGCCAGCGACGGCGAGACGCGCAAGATCGGCGCCGGTGAAATTCTGCTGGTCGAGGATACGTGGGGCAAGGGCCATCTCTCCAAGGCCCTGGACGGCAAGCTGCGTCACTGCCTGTTCATCACGCTTGATTAGCCCGGCGCTCCCGGCTACCCTCGCCGCGCCATGAAGCTCGCGGACCGGGTTGCCCTGGTGACCGGTGGCGGGTCGGGAATCGGCCGCGCCATCTGTCTGCGCTTTGCCGCCGAGGGCGCGCGCGTCGTGGTGAACGATATCGACGGCGCGGCCGCCGAGGCCACGGCGAAGGCGATGGGTGGGGGCCGTGCCTTGCCGGCCGACGTCGCGGACAGCGCACAGGTGAAGGCCATGTTCGCCGCCATCGAGCAGGAGCACGGGGGCCTCGACATCCTGGTCAACAACGCCGGCATTGCCTCCGGCGGCTTCCAGGACCGCCCCGGGCTCCGCGAGCGTGTGGAGGCGCGCATCAAGGAGACCGCCAGCGGGCAGGGCGTCCAGACACATCTCGACGCCACCGAGGGAATCGACGACGCATCCTGGCGACGCATGCTGGCCGTGCACCTCGACGGCACGTTCTACTGTACTCGCGAGGCGCTGCGGCTGATGAAGCGTCGGGGTCGCGGCGCCATCGTCAATCTCTCGAGCGTCGCCGCCCTCAGCGGCCTGGCCACGGTCCCGCACTACAGCGCGGCCAAGGGCGGCATCCTGGCCTTCACCCGTGCGGTGGCGCAGGACGTCGCCTCGCGGGGCATCCGGGTGAACGCCATCTGCCCCGGCTACATCGACACGCCGATGACGGCGCCCGCGTCACCACTGATGAAGGCGGTCACGCTGACCCGGACGCCGCTCGGCCGTTTCGGGGAGCCGGACGAGATCGCTCGGACCGCGCTCTTCCTCGTCTCCGACGACAGCTCCTTCTTCACGGGCCAGTGGCTGTCGCCGAACGGCGGTCTCTTCATCGGGTGAGCGGAGGATCCATGGAGCTGTACGACGTCATGCGCACGACGTTCGCCGCCCGCGACTTCACCGACGATCCGCTGCCGGATGCCACGCTGGCCCGCATCCTCGATCACGCGCGGTTCGCGCCGAGCGGCGGTAACCGGCAGGGCTGGCACGTGATCGTGGTGCGGGAGCGGGCCACGCGTGAGGCGCTGGCGGCGGCGGCCGCGCCGGCGGCCAAGCGCTACGCCGCCCAGGTAAAGCTCGGAGAGAGTCCCTGGAACACGATCGACCCAACGAAGGCCGACGCGGCCACCATCGACGCGACGCCTCCGCCCGCGCGGCTCATCGAGCCGGTGCTGAAGGCGCCGGTGGTGCTGGTGGTGTGCGTCGATCTCAAGGTGGTCGCTTCGATGGACCAGCACCTGGAGCGTGTCGGCGTGATCAGCGGGGCGTCGATCTACCCCTTCGCCTGGAACATCCTGCTCGCCGCACGCCACGAGGGCTTCGGCGGGACGATCACGACGCTGGCGGTGTCCCAGGAGCCGAAGCTCCGCGAGGTGCTCGGCATCCCGCCGCATGTCGCCGTCTGTGCCGTGATGCCGCTCGGCAAGCCGGTGAAGCAGCTCTCCAGCCTCAAGCGCAAGCCCGTCGACCAGTTTGCCACGCGCGAGCGCTTCAACGGCCCTCCGCTCAGATCCTAGATCGAGGCGCGCCACGGCTTCGCCGGGGCGCAACGAGGGTCGGGGGTATGGGGGGCTATTTCGTGCCCCCCATCTACAACCACTCGCGGAGCGGCTTGACGATGGCGCCGGCCTTCACGAGGCCATCGCGCACGGCGGCGACGATCTTCTCGGAGCCCGGGCTGTCGCCGTGGATGCAGATCGTCTCCACCTTGACGTCGATGGTCTTGCCCGTGATCGTGCGCACCTTGCCTTCCATCGCCATCCGTACCGCCTGATCGGCCGCCTTCGAGGGATCGGCCACCAGCGCGTCCTTGCCAAGCTTGCGTGAGACGAGCTGGGCGTCGTCGGCGTACACGCGGTCGGCAAAGCCCTCGGCGGCGATGCGCACGCCCTGGACCTTGCGTGCCTCGGCATCGTACTTCGTCATCGCCATCGTCATCAGGATGAGCTCGGGGTCGAGCTCGACGACCTGCTCGGCGGTGGCGCGGCTCAGCGCGAGATTCTCCTCGAACATGTGGTACTGGATGCCGTGCGGCTTGATGTGCTGGAGCTTGGCGCCGGCGGCCTTCACGAAGGCGCCGAGCGCGCCCGTCTGATACCGGTGATAGTCCTTCAGCTCCGCGGGCGTGACCTCCATGCGCCGCCGCCCGAAGCCCATGAGATCCGGGAGCCCAGGGTGGGAGCCGATCGCGACGCCGTACTGCATGGCGAGCTCCACGGTTTTGCGCATCACGTGCGGATCGCCGCCGTGAAAGCCGCAGGCGACATTCGCGGAGGTGATGTGCGGCATGACCTCCTCGTCGTTGCCGAGCGTCCAGCGGCCGTAGCTCTCACCCATGTCGCAGTTGATGTCGATGTAGACGCTCATGGCCTCTCCTTGTTCGTGGGGACTCCACCGTTATAATCCCGCCGATGGGCCTTGTCGAGGTGCTGGACGATGCCAGGAGCGTGCTGGACGAAGCCATCCAGCTCCGACGCCGCATTCATCGCCACCCCGAGATCGGCCTCTCCGTGCCGCGGACGCAGGCCGCGGTCCTCGAGGCCATGGATGGCCTGGGCTTGGACGTCCGTACCGGAACGCGAACGACCTCCGTGGTCGCCCGGCTCACCGGCGGCCGGCCAGGACCGACGCTGTTGCTCCGCGCGGACATGGATGCGCTCCCGCTGCGCGAGGAGACCGGCCTGCCCTTTTCGTCCGAGGTCGACGGTGCGATGCACGCCTGTGGTCACGACGCGCACGTGGCCATGCTGGTGGGGGCGGCGCGTCTGCTCGCACGCCGCCGCGACACGCTGGCCGGCTCGATCCTCTTCATGTTCCAGCCGGGCGAGGAGGGCTACCACGGTGCCCGCGTGATGCTGGAGGAGGGACTGCTCGACGGCGCGGCGCCGCCGACCGGCGCGTTCGCGCTTCACGTCACCCACCGTCAGGCCGCGGGCGTGATCGCTATCAGGCCGGGACCGACCATGGCCTCCGGGGACACGATCCAGATCGTCGTGCGCGGCCGCGGTGGCCACGCCTCGGCGCCCCACGATTGTCTCGATCCGATTCCGATCGCCTGCGAGATGGTGCAGGCCTTCCAGACGCTGGTGACCCGACGGGTGCACGTGTTCGATCCGGCCGTGCTCACCATCGCGAAGATCGAGGCTGGCACCACGCGCAACGTCATTCCGGAGACGGCGAGCCTGCTCGGCACCGTGCGGACGGTGTCGGAGGCCACGCGCGAGCGAATGCTCGAGGGCATCCGTCGCGTGGCCGCGGGCGTGGCCGCCGCGCACGGCGCCGAGGTCAGCGTGGAGCTGATCCGCGGGTATCCGGTGACGGTGAACGACGAGGACTTCGCGGGATTCGTGCTCGACACGGCGCGCGAGCTGCTCGGCGGAGAACGGACGCACGAGATGCGGCATCCCGTGATGGGCAGCGAGGATTTCTCGTACGTGCTGCAGCGGATTCCCGGAGCGATGGCCAATCTCGGCACGCGTCCCGACGCGGGCCCCGCGTTTCCGAACCACTCGAACCGGATGCTCGTCAACGAGTCGGCGCTGGCCACCGGCATCGCCATGCACGTGGCGGTCGCCCTGCGCTTTTTTCAAGAACGTGGGGGGCCCCGAGATGGCCCCCCGCACCCCCCAGCGCTCGGACACGCCCCGGCGTAGCCGGGGCGCGCCTCGGGATCACGCGCCTCGGGATTCGTGCCTCGTCATCACGCGCTAGGGAGCTAGCGCTTTCTGCACTTCGGCGAGCGAGGGTGGGGTGGGCGCGTCCTTCCAGTGCGCCATGCGCTCGAAGACCTCGGCCGCTGCCTGGTGGAAGCCCTCCGGCAGCCCCACCGACGCGAACGTCGAGGCGATCTCGTGCATCTCGCCGACGAATCGCCACGCCTTCTTCGTGTTGCCCGCCACCGCCTGTTCGGTGCGCTTGGCGAGATCGGGCATGGACAGCGCCCACTCGCGCACGAGCGCTTCGTCGACGCCCTCGCGCGCGGCCAGGGCGCGGATGGCGAGCAGGAGCGCCTGCGAGCCCTTGTTCCAGCCGGCGTAGGCCATCTTGAGCGCGGAGGCGGCGCCGATGCGATTGTCGAGCGCGATGGCGGTGAGGGGACCCTGCGTGAACCGCGCGGCGACGTCGGCGGCGCCGAGGCCGGAGAGATAGAGCCGCGTGGTGCCCGGGCGATGCGGCGGGGGACCGATGAGACCGCCGTCCACGAATGCCGCACCGCCGCCAGTGACGATATCGCCGATGGCGATCGTCGTGTCCGGCGCGACGGCGTTGCCGTCGACGTAGATGCCGCGAAAGCCCAGGCCGGCGACCTCGCGTCCCACGTCGACGGCGGCCGCCGGCGGACAGATCGACAGGATCAGCGTGCTCTCCGTGACGAGGCGCTCGACCGTGCCGACATCCTCGAGGCCGGCGGCACCGGCACGGCGGCGCGTGGCGTCGCCGCGGCCGTCGGAGGCCCAGACCACCCGCGCTCCGTTGAGTCGCGCGGCGGCGCCGACGGCGGCGCCCATCTCGCCCGGATGCAGCACGCCGATCACCATCGTCATCGTCGCTCCCTTCAGCTGCCGGCTTTCTTCGCCGGGCGTGCGGCCACGGGGAATCCGGCGTTCTTCCAGGCCGTGAAGCCGCCCTCCATCTCGACCACCGGTGCCAGCCCCATCTGCTGCGCCACGTCGGTCGCCAGGGCCGAGCGCCACGCGCCGTTGCAATAGAACACGAACTCCTTGCCGGAGGCGAAGATGTCCTTGTGATACGGGCTCTCCGGATCGATCCAGAATTCCAGCATGCCGCGCGGGCAATGGAAGGCGCCCGGAATCATGCCCTCCCGCTCGAGCTCACGCACGTCGCGAAGGTCGACGAACACGACGTCGCCCTTGGCGTGGCGCGCATGGGCCTCGTCGAGTCCGATCGTCGTGATGCGCGCTTTTGCCTCGTCCACCAGCTGGCGAAAACCCTTCTTGAGCTTCAGCGTAGCCACCTCCGTGGGATCGTCTTCGCATGGTACACCGGGGGCCGGCCCGTCGGGGCGAGAGCGGGCGATCAGTCGCGCACGCGCGGCGCGACTGCCAGGAAGACGAAGATCAGCGCGTACAGCAGGGCGAGCGCACCGCCGTTCTGCAGTGGCACCATGCCGCGGGGCAGATGGGCGATGACGTACGCGACGAGCATCTCTCGCGCAGCAAGCGGGATGCCGATGGACCGCGCGGCGGGGTCGTACTACAGTCCCGGCCATGCGCTACGGGTTCTATCTTCCGACGCGCGGTCCCTCGGCGACCCCCGAGGCGCTGCAGATGCTGGTGGAGCGGGGTGAGGCGCTCGGATTCCACTCCGTCGTGATCGCCGACCACGTCGTCTTTCCGGTTCGCATTGCGTCGAAGTATCCGTACACGGTGAGCGGCGTTTTCCCGGGCGCGGGCGACACGCTCGAGCAGCTGACCCTGGCCGCCTTCGTCGCCGCCCGCACCACGCGGCTGCGCCTCGTCACCAGCGTGATGATCCTGCCGCACCGGCATCCGGTGCTGGCCGCGAAGATGCTCGCCACCCTCGATGTCCTGTCGCGCGGGCGCCTGACCGTCGGCGTGGGCGTCGGCTGGCTGCGCGAGGAGTTCGAGGTGCTGGGCGCTCCTGACTTCGAGCGGCGCGGCGCCGCCAGCGACGAGATCCTGACGATCTTCAAGACGCTGTGGTCCGGAGCGCCGGTGTCGTTCACCGGCGAGTTCTTCCGGTTCGCCGAGGTCCGATGCCTGCCCGTGCCCATCCAGACGCCGCACCCGCCAATCTGGATCGGTGGCCACAGTCGGGCGGCGCTGCGACGGGCGGCCCGTCACGGTGACGGCTGGCATCCCGTCGGCGCCAATCCGGCGTCCATGCTTGGGCCGGCCGAGCTGCGCGAGCTCATCGGCGAGCTGCGGCGTCTCACCGAGGCCGCGGGCCGCGACCCCGCCCGGCTCACCATCGCCTACAAGGCGCCGCTGTACGACGTCGAGAAGGGCAGCGACGCGCTCGGCCGCCGACCGTTCTCGGGCACCGACGCGCAGGTGCGCGACGACATCGCCACGTATGCGAGCCTCGGCGTGCACGAGCTGATCTTCGACTTCCGCAGCGACGGCGTCGAGCACAGCATGGAGCGGATGGAGCGCTTCGCGGAGCTGGCGGAGCTAGGACGCGACGGGATTCGCCGCTGAGCGCGGCCGCGCACACAGTGCCGCGCCCGCGCGGCCGCACCACGCGCCGGCGACGGGCAGCAGCTAGCAGTTGCCCGCCGACCCGCTGCAGGAGCATGCGCACGGCTGCGGCCTTCCAAGTTCAGTGCCGACAGCTATTCGTCGTCGTGGTCGAGGCGCGGCGAGGCGCTGGGATGGGCGCCATCGACCATCTCGACTTCCACGATATCGCCCACGCTGACGTCTCGAAGATCTTCCTTCGGGCCGCGCAGCGCGATGACGCCGATCGGCGTCTGGATCACGATCGTGCCTTCCTGCGCGTTGACCCGCACCACGCGGCCGGTGACCACGCGCGGGCTCTCGGTGTCGGATTCGGTGGATCGCGCGCTCGCCCCCTCCGGTGGCGGCCGTCGCTCGATCGCGGGCATCGGCGCGGCCGGCACCGAGCCGGCCACCGTCAGGCCCAACGCCACCGCGGAACATACACTCGCGAATGTCTTCATCACGCCCTCCCCACGCTGTTCAGGCCGATCGACCTGCTGGCGCAAGGCCTGTGCCAGCGAGACGATGGGCGGGGCGACTAGAGCGGGATCGCGAGCAGCGTGTCGAAGCGGTTGTTGTCGCAGACGACGACGCGCTCGCGAAAGCGAAGCGCGGCGCCCTCGTCCACGAGCACGTCGAGGTAGCGCCCGGTGGCGAAGAGGTCCATGCGCCCATCGCGCATGATGCGGACGACGAGGAAGGCCGTCTCGGCGCGCACCACGCCATCCGTCTCGCCTCGCACCGCGGGTAGGCCGATCACGTGGCGGTATGCCTGCCGCTCGTAGATGTTGGCCTCGCGCAGCGCGGTGATGCGGTCGCGGAGCATGCCCTGCGAGTCGGCGTACACGACGCCCGCCGTGTAGCCGTGACGGTGGTTGTCGGCGGTGGTGATGAGATACAAGCAGGGGTCGCTGAAGAAGCCCGGCCAATCCTCCATCCGGTCGTCGTCGAGGGCGCGGGCGTAGTCCGCGTTCAGCTGGGCCAGCCGGGACTGCAGATCGGCCGACGCGACACCGATGACGGCCACTCAGTACCCCATGTAGCGGCGATACGCTTTCCAGAAGCCCCGCACGGAGGCCTCGGTGGCCCGCGTCTCCTGCGACTCCGCGCCCTCGCCCCCCATGTTGACGACGGACAGCTGCTCGGATGCGGCGGCGGCGCCGCGCTGCACGAACCCGCCGACGCAGCCGTCCTCCATCGACACGTAGCCGGCCGGCCCCACGAGGTTGGACTGCTTGAGGCGACGTCGCTGCATCTCGGCACCGTCGTCGTCGAAGCCGAAGTACGTCCAGTGCAGCTCCATGGCGCCCGGCCCCTTGGGCAGCACCTGGCGCACGGCCAGACAGTTCTGGATCTGCTGCAGGACGAAGTTCGGGAACACGGTGAGGATCTGCAGCTGAATGCCGTCGCCGAACTCGTCGACGCCGTCGAGCAGGCTCGGGTCCAGCAGGCGGTAGCCCTCGCGCTCGGAGCGGATGCCCTGATCGCGATACGCGGTCGACGTGCGGTCTTCGGGACGATTGATGGTCGTGGACGCGTGGTGGCCGCCGTCGGCGCTCACCAGCACGCCACCGCCCTGGGTGAGCCGGGTGATGCGAAACGTGCCGAAGAACGCGTGCAGCAGGCTCGCGTGATACGTGTCCTTCACGTTCTCGACGTAAAGCTTCCAGTTGTTCGGCAGCACCTGCACGAAGCGGCCGAGCACGCGCAGGCGGCCGCGCAGCACGCGGGTGATGCGTCCGTGGATCTCGTCGCCGAGATACGTCTCGAGGGGCGGCGTGTCGGCGGACAGCGTGGCGAAGACGAGCCCCCGCAAGGTCGCCGTGCGCAGCTGGCGCGGCCCGTGGGCGCCCTTGCTGAATCCCGGGGGCATGCCGCCGCGACCGTTGGTGCCTTTCTCGAATGCGATGCCGGTCAGGTTGCCGCAGAGGTCGTAGGTCCATGCGTGATAGACGCACTGGAAGTGCTTGGCGCAGCCGGTGTCGTCGAGCGCGATGAGGGCGCCGCGGTGCGCGCAGCGATTCTCGAACGCGTTGATCCGACCGTCCTCGCCGCGGACGACGATGACCGGCATCTCGCCCACGAACGTGGTCCGGAAATCGCCCGGCCGCTCCACGTCGGACTCGAGGCACACGAAGTTCCACACCGGCCCCTCGAAGATCTGCCGGAGCTCGTCGCGATAGTTGCCCGCGTCCTGATAGACCCAGTAGGGGACGCGGGTGAGGGTCGTGCCGGGCCACGTGCGCGACGAGTCCGGAAGCGCCATGGGCGGGAGAATACACCCGGTGATACCATCCCGGCCATGACGCACGCGACGCTCACCCGGGAAGCGAGGGCGACATGAAGGTCGAGGAAACGCTGGCGAAGCAGGGCCTCGAGCTGCCGAAGCTCGAGGATCTTTATCGCACAAATCCGTCCGGCGCACATTACATCTCACACTTCGCCGTCCAGAACCTGCTCTACCTGTCCGGCACCACGCCGAGGAAGAACGGTGCCGGCTACTTGCCGGGCGTCGTCGGCAAGGACCTCACGATCGAGCAGGGGCAGGAGGCCGCGCGCTACGCGACGCTGACGACGCTCGCCGCCGTGAAGTACGCGCTCGGCGATCTCGATCGGGTGCAGCAGGTCGTCCACCTGCTCGGCTTCGTGAACTCGGCGCCGGGCTTCAGCGACCAGCCGCGCGTGATCAACGGCGCCGCCGATCTCCTCGTGGAGCTCTTCGGCGACCGGGGCAAGCCGACGCGCGCGGCCATCGGCTGCCAGGGGCTTGGCGGCAACGCCTCCGTCGAGATCATCGTCACCCTGCTCTTCACCGGCAGCGAGGTTCGCGCGCCGCTCGCGCGCGACCACTTCCAGAAATAGCGCTCGCTCGCGCGTCGTTCCGACGACACGGGCGGGCCGGCGGACCGGGCACGGCGGTGCCTCGCTCGACCCGCGCTTTAGGGTTAGGCGTCGGATCCGGCGGAACAACGTTGCCCCGCTGACAGGCGCAAACGCATTGTCGATTTGCGTGGTCGAGCGGGACACCGCCGTGCCCGGCCCGCCGGCCCGCTCCACCGGC
>Ga0075420_100002308_pt1 | contig 16497 bp, 14 predicted proteins | sample SoiMetdeltSBSDD4_FD_75296 | JGI IMG/M metagenome (GOLD analysis project Ga0075420, IMG submission 75296) | Bulk soil microbial communities from a Populus tree surrounding site in Tennessee, USA - Soil MetaG P. deltoides SBSDD4 | ecosystem: Environmental > Terrestrial > Soil > Tree plantation... | reverse complement strand
GATCGCGAACCCGGCAGGGATCGACATCGGCGCCCGTGCCCCCGAAGAGGTGGCGCTCAGCATCCTCGCTGAAATCGTCCGTACTCGGCGCGCGCAGGGAGAACAGAGCGCCACGGAGACGACGAGCGCGCCTCCCGTACTTGAGGAGCGAGATCCCGTCTGTGGCATGACCGTGGAGGTCGCAACCGCGCGCCATCGCGCCGAGCACGCCGGGCGAACCTACTACTTCTGCTGCGGGGGGTGCCGCGAACGCTTCCTGGCCACTCCCGACCGTTATGTCCCGGCAGTCGTCCGGTAGAGCAACGTGAATCCCGACATCCACGCCCTTCTGCGCGAGATGGAACAGCTCGATTACGTGGCCGACGAAGCCATCGCGACGGCCGCGTACCTGGCGCGTGAAATGCGCAAGCCGCTGCTCGTCGAGGGCGAGGCCGGGGGCGGGAAGACCGAGCTCGCCAAAGTGATGGCGAAGCTTGCCGGCACCGAGCTCATTCGCCTTCAGTGCTACGAAGGGCTCGACGTCAACACGGCGCTCTACGAATGGAATTACGCGCGCCAGATGCTGCGCGCCCGGCTTGCCGAGCACGACGGGCGCAGCGCACCCGAAATCGAGGCACTCATCTTCAGCCGCGAGTACTTGCTCGAGCGTCCGCTGCTCCGCGCGATCACAAGGCGCGACGGCCCTGCCGTCCTGTTGATCGACGAGATCGATCGGGCCGACGACGGCTTCGAGGCATTTCTGCTCGAAGTCCTGTCGGACTTTCAGGTCACGATACCGGAGCTTGGAACTATTCGCGCCGAGCACATCCCGTACGTGATCCTCACGTCCAACCGGAGTCGTGAAATCGGCGACGCCCTCCGCCGGCGATGCCTGTATCTCTTCGTCGATCATCCAAGCCTCGAGAAGGAGGTGCGAATCCTCCAGCTCAAGGCGCCCGGCGTCAGCGAACAGCTTGCGCGTGAGATCGGACGTTTCATGCTGGCAGTTCGGCGCCGGCGCCTTTCGAAGATGCCCGGGGTTGCCGAAGCGATCGACTGGGCGCAGGCGCTCGTCCGGCTGCATCAATCGCATCTCGATGCCGAGGTCGTGGCCGAAACGCTAGGCTGCTTCCTGAAGGATCGTCACGACGTCGACAATCTCGACCGTGCCGCGATCGATTCCCTGGTGGCGGAGGCGCGAGGCGTAGAGGCCTAGCCGTGATCGCAGACGACGATCTCATCGTTCACCTGGCGCGCTTTGCGGGGGCTCTGCGCGGCCGGGGGATCGATGTCGCGGTCGGCGACGAGGTCGATGCCGCAAGAGCGCTCGCGCTGGTCGATCTGTTCGATCGCGCGGAGGTCCAGCGCGCGCTTCAGATCGCGCTCAAGATTCGGCCTCGCGATCGGGCAGCGTTCGAGGCGCTCTTCCGATCGTTCTGGACTCTGGCTCAGTCGGATCCGCAGATTCGCGAACCAGCTGATCGCCGGCCCGCGAGCGGCGCGGTTCCTCGCAGCCGAGCGAACAGCGGCTCCGGCATCCTGACCGATCATGAACGCCGGCAGCCGGCGACGGAAGACAGCACGCCCGGTTACACGAGGGACGTCGTCCTCCGGCGCAAGCCCTTCGAGGAATGCTCCGACCGCGACCTTGCGGACATGGAGCGTCTGCTCGAGCGGCTCGCACCACGCTGGGCCGCAAAAAGGACCCGCCGGCTGAAGCCAGTTCGCGGCCGTGGCGTGCCCGATATCAGGCGCAGTTTCAGGCGCGCGGCGAGCGCCGGAGGCGAAATGCTGTGGTTGGCGCGGCGGGCTCGCGCCCTGGACGAGCCGCGGGTCGTGGTCTTGTGCGACACGAGCGGATCGATGGACGTACATGTCAGGTTCCTGCTCGCGTTCGTTCTCGCGCTGAAACGGGTGGCCCGGACGACCGAGGTCTTCGCGTTCAACACGTCCTTGACACGCCTCACGCCGTGGCTGTCGCCAGGTAAGATCGGCCACACGATCGATCGGCTCTCGGCCGATGTGCCCGGCTGGTCCGGCGGAACCCGAATCGGCGAGAGTCTCATGGAATTCGTGACGAAGTACCAGCACCTCGTTACAGGTCGCTCGGTGGTTATCATCCTCAGCGACGGGCTCGATCGCGGCGACACGACGATGGTGGCTGGAGCGATGCGGTTGCTCCATGCGAGGGCACGGCAAGTCGTATGGCTCAACCCGCTCTCGGGCGACCCGCGGTATGAGCCGACCGCACGTGCCATGCAGGCAGCGCTGCCGTTCATCGATCGCTTCGCGCCCGCACACAACCTCGAGTCGCTCGAGCGGCTCGTGCCGGAACTGGCCGCCTAAGATGCCTTGAAGGAGCGGGATGGAGATTTCGAAATCCTTCGTGGTGAAGGCTTCCCCCGAGGCGGCGTGGAATTTCCTCACCGACCCGGTTCGCGTCGCACGCTGCCTCCCGGGTGCCGCCATCACGAACCAGGTCGACGAGCGGACGCATGCCGGGACAATCACCGTGAAGGTCGGTCCGGTGGCGGCGACCTACAAGGGGACCATGCAGTTCGAGCGGCTTGACCCGCAGGCGCGGACGGCTGAAATCGTCGCCACCGGACAGGACACGCGCGGCAAGGGCGGCGCGCAACTCCGCATGACCAGCGCGCTCGTCGAGCGCGCGCCCGGGGAAACTGAAGTGACCATCACGTCGCACGTGAACGTCATGGGGCTTCTTGCCCAGCTCGGTCGGGGGATGATCCAGGATGTCAGCGATCAGATGTTCGCCACGTTCGTCGCCGCGGCACGAGCGGAGCTCGAACGGCCCGAAACTTCAACGAACCCGACCACAGGCTCGTCCGGAGGCAACGCTGCGAGCGCTGCGCCGAACACTCCTGCGATTGTCCAGGAGCACACTCCCGTGAAACCTCGCGAGGCTGCCCCTCCCGTCGAGGTGCTGTCGCTCGGTTCGACGGTGGTTGGACGCGCTGCCTGGCGCGCTGGTGCGAACCCGGCTCTCTGGATTGGAATAGTTGTTCTCCTCGTCCTCTTGTGGTGGTGGCTTGCGTGAGAAAGGAGTGGTTTCGATGATTCCCGCGCCGTTTGATTACCACGCGCCAACGACACTGTCGGAGGCAATTGCGCTCCTTCAGCGTCACGGCGATCAGGCGAAAGTGTTATCGGGTGGACAGAGCCTGCTGCCGCTCCTCAAGCTTCGCGTCGGGGCCGCCGGTCATCTCGTCGACATCGGCCGGATTCCGGGCCTGGAGTACATCAAGGAGGAGGACGGTTTTCTCAAGATCGGTGGGCGGACGCGCGAATCGGAGGTCGAACGATCGGAAATCATCAAATCGAAATATCCGATCCTTCACGACACGGCGCGGGTGATCGCGGATCCGCTCGTGCGCAACCGCGCGACCATCGGTGGCAACCTCGCGCACGCCGATCCAGCGAACGACCATCCGGCCACCATGCTCGCCCTCGGCGCCGAAGTCACGGCCACGGGCGCCAAAGGACACCGGACGATTCCGATCGGCCAGTTCTTTACCGGACTGTTCAGCACGGCACTCGCCGCCGACGAAATCCTCACCGAGATTCGCGTGCCCATCCCGCCGCCACGGAGCGGCGGGGCGTACGTGAAGCTCGAGCGCAAGGTCGGCGACTTCGCGACCGCCGCAGCGGCCGCCCAGATCACGCTCGGCACGAACGGCGAGGTCGAGCGCGCCGGCATCGGCCTGACGGCCGCCGGTCCGACGCCGATCAAGGCCACCGAAGCCGAGCGCTTTCTGCTGAAGAAGAAGCCCGACGCCGCCGCGATTGCCGAAGCGGCGCGGCTTGCAGCCGCCGCCGCAGCGCCCACTGCGGACCGTCGTGGGTCTGTGCAGTACAAGCGCGAGATGGCTCGCGTCTTGACCGCCCGGGCATTGACCAAAGCGATCGAGCGGGCAGGAGGACGCTAACCATGGCGATGCACACCATCCGTGTCACGGTCAACGGCACTCCATACGAGAAGCAGGTTGAATCGCGCTTGTTGCTCGTCCACTTTCTGCGGGACCAGTTGCGGCTGACGGGAACGCACATCGGCTGCGACACGACGCACTGCGGTGCCTGTACGGTGATCGTCGATGGCGAGCCCGTGAAATCGTGCACCGTCCTCGCGGTGCAGGCCGACGGGAGCGAAGTCCGCACCGTGGAAGGGCTCGAACAGGGCGGCAAGCTGCACCCGATTCAGGAAGGATTCTGGCAGGAGCACGGACTGCAGTGCGGCTACTGCACGCCGGGCATGATGATGACGGGCGTCGCGCTGCTCGGACGCAACCCGAACCCGTCCGAGCCCGAGATCCGCCAAGCGATTTCGGGCAATCTCTGCCGCTGTACCGGCTACGTGAACATCGTGAAATCGATCCAGTACGCCGCCGCACGGCTGCGTTGAGGGGGGGAACGATGGCGCCGCGAACCACAGCCGACGTCGGAGGAATGGGCCATTCCATCAAGCGCAAGGAGGATCCGCGGTTCATCCGGGGTCAGGGCCACTACGTGGACGACATCCAGCTGCCAGGCATGCTGTATCTGGACATCGTCCGCAGCCCATACGCTCATGCGCGCATCAAGTCGATCAATACCGAGCGCGCTCTGAAAGTGCCGGGCGTGCTCGCCGTGATCACCGGCGAAACGCTGGCGCAGTACAACCTCCACTGGATGCCAACGCTGATGTCGGACACCCAGATGGTGCTGCCGACCGAGAAGGTGATGTATCAGGCGCAGGAGGTTGCGGGCGTCATCGCTACCGATCGATACGCCGCCGCCGACGGCGTCGATGCCGTCGAGGTCGACTACGACCCGCTACCGGTCGTCGTCGATCCGTTCAAGGCGCTCGAGCCGGACGCCCCGGTGCTCAGAACCGACAAGAAAGACAAGAAGGACAACCATATCTTCCATTGGGAAGTGGGCAACAGGCAGGCAACCGATCAGGCGTTTGCCGGAGCCGATGTCAAGGTGCAGCAGGACATCTACCTGCCGCGCATTCACGTCGCGTCGATTGAAACATGCGGGTGTGTCGCCGACTTCGATCGAGTCACCGGCAAGCTCACGGTTTACATGACGACACAGGCGCCGCACGCCATTCGCACCGTGGTCGCGCTGGTCGCCGGTCACGTCGGGCTGTCGGAGGAAAAGATCCGGATCGTCTCGCCGGACATCGGCGGCGGGTTCGGCGGCAAGGTTCCGGTCTATCCGGGCTACGTCATCGCGATTGCCGCGTCCGTGGTGATCGGCAAGCCTGTCAAGTGGATCGAAGACCGCATGGAGAACCTGCAGGCCGACTCCTTCGCCCGCGACTATCACATCAAGGCGGAGCTCGCCGCCACGAAGGACGGCACGATGACGGCGCTGCGGATCAAGACCGTGGCCGATCACGGGTATGCAGATGCCGCTGCGAACCCTTCGAAGTTTCCTGCCGGTCTCTTCTCGATCTGCACCGGCTCGTACGATCTCAAGAACGCGTTTGCCGAAGTGGACGGCGTCTATACGAACAAACCGCCTGGCGGTATCGCGTACCGCTGCTCCTTCCGTGTGACGGAAGCGGTGCATGCGATCGAGCGTATGGTCGATGTCCTCGCTCTCGAGCTGAAGATGGATCCCGCGGAGCTGCGCTTCAAGAACTTCATCCCGGCTGAAAAGTTCCCCTATAAGTCGGCGCTCGGCTGGGAGTACGACAGCGGCAACTACTCCGGTGCGTTGAGGAAGGCGATGGATCGGATCGGCTATGCCGATCTCCGGAAGGAACAGGCCGAAAAGCGGAAGCGCGGCGAGCTGATGGGGATTGGCATCTCCAGCTTCACCGAGGTCGTCGGCGCCGGGCCGTCGAAGCAATTCGACATCCTCGGGATCAAGATGTTCGATTCGGCCGAAATTCGCGTGCACCCGACCGGCAAGGCCACGGCACGTTTCGGCACCAAGTCGCAAGGCCAGGGCCACGAGACCACCTACGCACAGATCATCGCCGAGGAGCTCGGTATCCCTGCCGCCCACGTCGAGGTCGAGGAAGGTGACACCGACACGGCGCCGTACGGCCTTGGTACCTACGCCAGCCGCTCGACGCCGACTGCAGGCGCCGCGGCTGCGATCGCCTCGCGCAAAATTCGCGACAAGGCGAAGAAGATTGCCGCGCACCTGCTCGAGGTGAGCGAGGACGATCTCGTCTGGGAGCCCGGCAAGTTCTCGGTCACAGGTGCGCCGCAAAAATCCAAGACTATCCAGGAAATCGCATTCGCGGCTTATACGAATCACCCGCCGGGCATGGAGGCAGGGCTCGAAGCGGTCAACTACTACGATCCGCCGAACCTTACCTACCCGTTTGGCTCTTACATCGCCGTGGTCGACATCGATCGCGGTACCGGGGCCGTGGCGCTGCGTCGCTTCGTGGCGGTAGACGACTGCGGCAACATCATCAACCCGATGATCGTGGAGGGCCAGGTGCACGGCGGGTTGACGATGGGAATGGCACCCGCGCTATTCGAGGAGATCAGCTACGACGAGGCCGGGAATATTCAGGGCGGCAGTTTCATGGACTATCTGCTCCCGACAGCGATGGAGACACCACGCTGGGAGACGGACAAGACCGTCACGCCGTCGCCGCATCATCCGCTCGGCGCAAAAGGTGTCGGCGAGTCGGCGACGGTCGGCGCGCCTCCGGCCATTGCCAACGCCGTCGTCGACGCGCTCGCGCACCTCGGCGTGCGCCACATCGACATCCCGATTACACCGGAGAAGGTCTGGAATATCCTGCGAGAGAAGGGGGTGGCGGAGTAGCACGTACTCACACGTGATCCAGTTTGTCTCCTGGTGACGGCTCCCGCATCTGACGCTCCAGCGATCGGCTGACCATGTCCTTCGCTCCAAGCCCGACCGCCAGCGCGGTGGCCAGCACGATCCCTCCGAAGGCGATGCCGAATGCGAGCAGCAGGGCGGTGCGTCCGATGCCAATGTGGTCGAGCGCCATTGCCGCCGCCACCATGAGGACGACCCATTTCACGGCGAGACTCAGGAGGCGTGCGGACCGGATGCCCATGTTGACGGCCTCAATGAGGACCGCCCGGGCCAGGAAACGCGCGATCAGCCCGCCGAGCACGAAAATCGTGATCGCGGCGACGAGGTGCGGCAAGTACTCGAGCACCGACGTCGCGAACCGCGAGGGCAACGCGGCATCGAGCGCGGCGAAGCCGAGCATCAGCCCAATCAGCAGGATGATCCAGTAGGTCACGGAGGCGACGAGCTTCGACGCACTGCGTGACGGCGTCCACTCGGCCACCGACACGCCGAGCTCTTCAGCACGCCGGTCGAAGTCGAGCCCCGTCAGCGCGCGGAACACGGCATAGCGGACGATCACCGCCACGATCAGCGACGCAGTCAGGAGCAGCAGCAACACCAGCGCGCCCGGCAGAAAGTTCGCGATGCCGTCGACGATCCGCGTTCCCGCGATGCTAAGCGCTCGCTGTATTCCTTCCACCATCGTCGTGTCCTCCACTTGCGGCAACCCTACATGCTGGCGCGTCAGGTGCGCACCCGCTCGGGCCAGCGCCATTTCGAAATCAAATACGGCTTCTGTTCCTCAAAGGCCGCACACAGCCGTTCGAGGCGCTGTTCGACGTCCTCCTCGCCGCGATCCCGAATCTCCACGATGAACGACGCGAGCCAGGCGAGGTACAACGGCACGAGCGAACGCAGGAGATGCTCGCGTGCGATCACTCTCAAGCGATACCCCAGCGCGAAGTCGTAGACGATCGTCGCCCACAGCGAGTCGTCGAGCCGGAAGCTCGCTCCCGGGCCGTTCATCAGGCGGCGAAGGTCGAGAATGGTTCGCGGTGGAAGCACCCATGTCCAGATATCGCGAAGCTCCCGGTATCCCAGGCGATAGGATTCGATCAGCTTCTCGGGATCGACGGACACGGGTTGGAGCGAGTTCCCCGTTGCCAACTCTCCAAAGGGCTGCACGGCAACAGAGCTGCGCACGCGCTGCCATCTCTCGACGCGGTTCTCCAGATCGGCAAACAGCGAGCCGATGACCTGCGTCACCAAGGTGCCAAGGTCGAGCGTCTCGTCAGCGTGAGCGTGGTGATGCCGAACGCCAAGCGCGGCTTCGCCGATGCGGAAGTCGCCCGACGCAGCGGAGCTCGCCAGCCACAGGTCGATGCCTGCGTGCGCGCCATCGCGATCCCAGACATTCTCGTCGAGGAAGTGGCCGAGCAGCCGCGACGAGCACGCGAATTCGCCCGTAATGGGCTGCCGAAGACGGACGCCATAAAGCGCCCGAAACATGGGATACACGATCCCTTTGGTCAACGCACCCTCGTACGGGTGGCGACGGTAGAGCGGCGCCACGAGGTCGAACCCATGCGTGAGCACGGGGTCGATCAGCCAGTGAACCCACTGCGGCGTTACGGTCTCGATACCGGCGTCGAGGACTACACATGCTCGAGCGTCGAGGCTCTGCGCAGTGGCCAGGATGCCTCGCAGCGCACGAGCCTTTCCCGGCATCCTGTGGTATGGCATCTCGAGCCGATCGGTCGTCGGCGGCGACGGCACCTCGAGAATCTCGGCCGTGCCGCGGAGCGAGTCGCGTGCACGGGCCGGCGAGCCGTCGCTGGACCCGCAATCGGCAAGCACGACGCGGCTTGCGGCACCGGCAAAATGCCGGGCCAAGCCGTCGCGCACAGCCGCCACAACGGCCCCCACAGTGGCGGCGTCGTTGTAGCTGGTAACGCCCACCACGATGTCAACTGAGGCCGACCTGGTCTCAGTCGCGACGCTGGAGCTCGAACCAGTAGAAGTCATAGGGGCCGAGTGTGAGGAAATAGCGACGCTCTCCGATGATCGGAAACTCGGTATAACCAAGCACTTCGATCGGAACGAATCCGGCAAAGGGCGCGAGGTCGAGCTCCACCGGCTGCACGGATCGGGACAAGTTGGCCACGCAGAGAATCGCGTCGTTTTCCAGTTCACGAAGATAGGCGAGCACCTTCCGGTTCTCGCACTCGAGAAACCGCAAGGTACCGAGGCCGAGCACTGGAAACAGCTTGCGCAGCCCGATCAGGTTCTTCATCCACTGCAGCAGCGACGAGCCGTCGCGCTCCTGTGCCTCAACGTTGAGTCCCTGATATCCGTAGATGGGATCCATGATGATCGGGCTGTACAGGCGCGCGGGATCCGCTTTGGAGAACCGGGCATTCCGATCGCTCGTCCACTGCATCGGGGTCCGGACGCCGTTTCTGTCGCCGAGGTAGACGTTGTCGCCCATCCCGATCTCGTCGCCGTAGTAGACGATGGGCGTGCCTGGAAACGAGAACAACAGGCTATTGAGCAGCTCAATGCGCCGGCGGTTGTTACCCATGAGCGGCGCAAGACGCCTCCGGATGCCGAGATTGATCCGCGCCTGCGGGTCGGCGCTGTACGCCAGGTGCATGTAGTCCCGCTCCTCGTCGGTCACCATCTCGAGTGTCAACTCATCGTGGTTTCGCAGAAAGAGCGCCCATTGACAGACGCCTGGAATGGTCGGCGTCTGCTGCATGATCTCCACGATCGGATGCCGGTCTTCCAGGTGCAGGCCCATGAATATGCGCGGCATGAGCGGAAAGTGATACGCCATGTGGCATTCGTCGCCGTCGCCGAAATACGCGCGGACGTCGGCCGGAAACTGGTTCGCCTCGGCGAGCAGCATCCGGTGTGGCCCCCGTTCATCGATGTGGCGCCGAATCGCCTTGAGGACGGTATGCGTGTCGGGGAGGTTCTCGCAGCTCGTGCCCTCGCGCTCGACCAGGTACGGAACGGCGTCGAGACGGAACCCGTCGACCCCGAGCTCGAGCCAGAAGTCGATCACCCTGAGAATTTCCCCAAGAACGGCTGGATTGTCGTAATTGAGATCGGGCTGATGGTGAAAAAAGCGATGCCAGTAGTACGCACCCGCGACCGGATCCCACGTCCAGTTCGACCGTTCGCTGTCGACGAAAATCACCCTTGCATCGCGATACTTCTCGTCCGTGTCGCTCCATACGTAGAAGTCGCGCTCGATGGATCCGGGAGGCGCCTCGCGCGCTCGCCGAAACCATAAGTGCTGGTCGGACGTGTGATTGAGCACCAGCTCGATGACCACGTGCATTCGCCGTTCGTGTGCGGCGTCCAGAAAGCGCCTGAAGTCATCGAGGGTTCCGTAGCTCGGGTGGATGTCGCAGTAGTCCGCGATGTCGTATCCATCGTCGCGGAGGGGAGATGGAAAGAACGGAAGGAGCCAGAGGCAATTGACGCCAAGTCCTTCGAGATAGTCGAGTTTCTCGATGAGCCCTGGGAAATCGCCGACGCCGTCCGCGTTCCCGTCGCAAAACGACTTGACGGGCAGCTCGTAGATGACCGCGCGCTTATACCACAGACCATCGCTTTGGCTACTCTTGTGCGCCATTTGGACCGCTATGCGGCTCGTTGCGTGAAATTTGTACTCATTGTGACCCGCATAGCGGTCCTAGGCACGCGGCGCGCGCCAGGAGACACTGGCAACCAGCCGAGGGCTCTGGAGGGATATCAAGGGCAGAGCCCTTGGCTGGTTCACACTTGCCAACCCGACCGTTGGGAATGTTCAAAGATACTTGATGATTACCTGAGTCTGACGCCAGTTCGTCCATCGAACAGATGTCGCCGATCGGCGGGAAGAGTGAGAAAGACGCGCGCTCCGGCTGGTGGTGCTGCCCCAGCGATGACCGCAAGAACCGATTCGGCGCCTGGTGAATCGAGGCGCAGATGAAGCAAGGAGTCGTGGCCTCGCGGCTCTACCAACTCGACGGTGGCATGCATCTGACCGTCGGCGCCAAGGGTGACATCGTGGGGGCGGATACCGGCCAGAGCACCGGACGGCGCCTCGATCCCGACCAGCGTCGCGGGCACAAAGTTCATCGACGGAGCGCCGATGAACTTTGCCACGAACATGTTGACAGGCCGTGCGTACACGTCCAGCGGTGGTGCCACCTGCTCGATGGCGCCTTCACGCATGACGGCGACGCGCCCCCCGAGGGTCATCGCTTCTTCCTGATCGTGCGTCACGTACACAACCGTCGTGCCGAGTGTGCGGTGCAGCCGCCGCAGCTCCGCGCGCGCCTGTGCGCGGAGCGCGGGATCGAGGTTGGAGAGCGGCTCATCCAGCAAAAACGCTTTCGGCTGTCGCACGATCGCCCGGCCGAGCGCGACGCGCTGGCGCTCGCCGCCTGAGAGTTGCGCAGGACGACGATCGAGCAGCGTCTGTATGTCCAGCGCCGCGGCAACGTCGGCGACCAGCTGCGCTGCGACAGCGCGATCGGTCCCGCGCGCCTTCAATCCGTACCCGAGGTTGTCCCGTACGGTCATGTGCGGGTAGAGGGCATAACTCTGAAAGACCATGGCAAGGTCTCGACGCTGCGGTGAATGCGCGGTCACGTCGACGTCGCCGATCACAATGCGGCCGGCTGTGGGCGTCTCGAGGCCGGCAATCAATCGAAGCAACGTGCTCTTGCCACATCCCGAGGGCCCGACGAGTACCAGGAATTCTCCATCGTCGATGCGAAGGTCGAGATGGCGGATCGCAACGTGGCCATTCGGAAACGTCTTGGCGAGTCCAGTGAGCGTGATCGCCGCCACGAGCTCACCCTTTCGTGGCACCAACAGTCAGGCCGGCCACAATTCGGCGTTGACACGCCAGCACGAGCAACGCGACAGGAATCGTGGCCACCACCGTTGCCGCGAGTACCTGGCCCCATGGCACTTGGTAGCGGCCGCGGAACAGCGTAATGGCGACGGGAACGGTGTAACGATCGGGGCCAAGCGTGAACGAGAGCGCAAAGAGGAACTCGTTCCAGCAGTAGAGAAACGTCAGGATGGCCGTGCTCGCGATGCCGGGCGCAGCGAGCGGCAGCACCACGTCGCGCAGTGCTCGCATCCGCGTCGCGCCGTCCAGCATCGCCGCCTCTTCGAGATCCTTCGGAAGCTGGCGGAAGAATCCCGTCAGCAGCCAGACACCGAGCGGCATCGAAAACGTCAGGTAGGGAAGTACGAGTCCAGGGTAGGTATTGAGGAGCCGAAGCTCGCGAAGGATCAGGTAAAGCGGCGGCACGATCGAGATCTGCGGAAACATGGAAATAGCGAGGACACATGCGAGTACCAGACCCTTTCCACGCATCCGCAGGCGTGCCAGCGCGTACGCACACAGCGCCGCCACCGGCACGGCCACGAGCGTCGTAAGCCCGGAGACAAGCAGGGAATTGCGGATGGGAACGAGGAAATCCCGCTCGTCAAAGAGCGCACGATAGTGCTCGAAAGTCACTGCGGTCGGCAGGAGCGGGCGCGACTCGAACAGCCGCGACTCCGGCATCAGCGACGCGGCCAGCATCCAACAAATCGGGAAGAGCAGCGCGGCGAGGAGGAGGGCACCGGCCATCGGGAGAACCAGTGATACCGGACGGCTGCTCACGACCGCGCTCCGGTGAGCGAGCGTCCGAGTAAACGCACCCATACGAGAGCGAAGGCGAACGTCAGCAGGAACACGGTGATCGATAGCGCCGATCCGTAACCGAAGCGAAGGCGCTGCATCAGCGTGATAAACGCATAAAGGGACACCGGCTCTGTTGCCGAGCCCGGGCCGCCACCGGTCACTACGTACGCCAGATCGAACAACCGTAACGCATCGAGCATTCGAAATGCCGCGGCTACGACCAGCGCAGGCGCAAGCAGAGGCACCGTGATTGTGAAGAACCGCCGCACCGGGCCCGCGCCGTCAATTTGCGCCGCTTCGCCCAGCACCGGGTCGATCGCCTGCAGACCTGCTAAGAGCAGAATTGCCACGAAGGGCGTGGTCTTCCACACGTCGGCTGCAATGATCGGCAACCAAGCCGCGAGCGGGTGCACAAACCAGTCGAACGCAGGACCGACCACTCCGAGCGTTCGGAACGATGCCGCCAGGATCCCAGTCTGGGCATCGAACATGAACCGCCATAGCAGCGCTGCAACGACGGTGGGAATCGCCCAGGGCAGCAATGCAGAAACGCGTACAAAAGCCCGCCCGCGCGTGGCGGAATGCAACATCACCGCGAGCCCAAGACCAAGCACAAGCTCCAACGGCACGCTGATCAGAGCGAACGCAACGGTATGCAACAGGGCAGCACGAAAACGCGGATCGTTGACCGCCTCCACGAAGTTCCCGGCGCCGATGAACGGCCGGCCCAACCACGGCAGACGGAGATCGTGGACGTGCAGCGCGTCCCACCCGGTCACCGCGATTGGCACGAGCGAGACGAGCACGATGACCGCGAGCGCTGGCGCAACCAGAAGCCACGCCAATCGTGTCTCGGCACGTTCGATTGATGCCGTCCCATGATTCATCGCGTCGGACCTTCCGTGGACAGGCCGGCGCGGACCAGCACCGCGCGCATCTCGCGCGCCGCTTGCTGGAGTGCCACCGCTGGCGGCTCTTGCCCTGTCAGGGCGCGATGGATCCACACCTGCAGAACCTCGGACAGTTCACTATAGACGGGCGTCGCCGGCCTCGGGACCGCCGCCTCGAGAATCGGCCGAACCTGCTCGAGCGGCATCGGCAGCGCCGCGACCAGCTCCGCGTTGTCGTAGAGCGAACGCCGGGGCGGTAGCTGTGCGGTCAATCTGGCACGTTCGATCATCTGATCGGGCGCGGTCAGGAACGCCACGAGCTCTGCGGCGAGCATGGGATGGGCGCTTCGGGTATTGATAGCCAGTTGCGCCCCGCCCAGCGCAGCGGCGGGCTGGCCACCTTCCCCCGCCGGAAACGGCGCGACGGCAAAGCGTCGTGCGACGCGTGATCGTGATTCGTCCTGCAGGAGCGCCCACGCGTACGGCCAGTTGCGCATGAAGGCGGCCTCACCGTTCTGGAACGCGAAGCGCACCTGCTCCTCTTGCCACGTAAGCGCAGACGAGGGCACAACGCGATCGACGTTGACGGCATTCGCCATGAAAGTGAGCGCGCGGATTGCCGCCGGATCGTCGACGATCACGCGTCCGCGGTCGTCGAGGATGCCGCCCCCGAACGCGGCCAGGTGCTCCAGGAATACGGTGATGAGCCCTTCGTACCGTGCGCCCTGCCAGACCAACCCAAGTCGTGCGGACTTGGCTTCACGCACGCGAAGCGCGTCCTGCCGCAGCTCGATGAGTGATCGGGGCGCTCGGTCGAGAAGATCGGTCCGCCAGTAGAGCATACCGACGTCGACGAACCACGGGATGGCATAAAGCGCCCCGCGCCAGCGGGCAGTCGCAACCGACGCGGGCAGGAAGTCGTCAATGCCAGATTCGAAACCGTCGAGCGGCAGAATCCATCCAGCCGCTGCAAATTCCGCAATCCAGATGACGTCGAGCTGCAGGACGTCGGGGGTCGCCGCGTGGGCGTTCAGCCACTGTACGAATAGCTGATGGCGTTGATCCGCCGAGTCGGGTGTGACCTGCAGTTCTACCCGCACCTCAGGATGCCGCTCAGCAAAGCGTGCGAGCTGACGTTGGACGACGTCGGCTTCGGGTCCGAGTGCGCTGCCAGAGAACGTAAGCCGTGTCGTCGCCTCTTGGGAGCTGCAAGCGAGGGTGTGTCCACTCAGGATCAGCAGGCCGAGTGCAGCACCCGTGGCATGCGCAATCAGGCGTGGCATACGTGGAAATGTTCGTCGAGAACGTCGATCGTTGTTTGGGAGGCCGCCTAACCGGGGGAGTTATGCGGTCGCGACGTCAATCAGAAATCAAATCGCCAATCCTGATGCTGCAGAGTGTTTGCATTCATCGTCTCGGCGCGTTGTTCCTCCGGCACCGATTCACGGGCAAACTCTTGTTGATGCTTTCGGCGGCTCGCCCTGCCGCCCTTTCTGCCGGCCTCACGCGCTTCCTCACTGCTCCATTCGTGAGCGGTTCCTCTCAGGTGCGCCGCTCTCCCGCCCTTGCGGGCAATTTCACGCTGCTTAGTACGGTCCATCGACGCAAAACCGCGATCCTCTATACCCATAATGTCCTCATTCACCAGAACGCTCTGGTCATTTCGACGGCCTCCCAAGGCACCACATGGGTGCAACCGATGTGCCGCGATGAACTGCCGCTCCAGACCGGTCTGCTATGCCTGCGAACACGAGGGGCTTCTTCACGTCGAAGTCCGGCCGCCTCAGGAATGGGATATGTCGGTACGGTAATTTCTACTCGGCGAGTGCGCGGCAGCCTCAGTGGGAGAACTCGCGCAGGATCGCAAGCTGCCGGCGCGTGAGCAGACAGGCAAGTTCGCGCGGATGCGAGGACTCACAGACCAGGACGCGTTAGTTCGGGATCGTGCAGCTCCCACCACACACGTGCGTGCCGCGGCTCCCACCTGTCGGCAACCGACAGCTTGCTCAACCGTTCCCAAAGGACGTCGGCATTGGCAGGCCGCAGGGAGGGCGCCTTCGACAGGCACTCGAGAACGAGCGCGTCCACGTCGGCAGGAATGGATTCCTCGGACATCGTCGATGGCGGAAGCGGTGTCGTGTTGGAGTGATGCATCAACATCGACAGCGCGTCGCCCGCCTCGAATGGCGGCCGCCCCGTGAGCAACCAGAAGGCGACGCAGCCGAGAGCGTAGATATCGGCTCGCCCGTCGAATGGCCCATCGCCCGACACCAGTTCAGGGGCAAGAAACGCCGGGGTGCCCAAAACCATGCCGGTCACGGTGATTGACGCCGTCGATTCCCGCGCTTGTCGTGACACCACGCCGAAATCCAGCACCTTCAGAAAGTCGTACTGCGGTCCCAGCCGGCAGATGAAGAGGTTCGCCGGCTTGATGTCGCGATGCACCAGTCCAAGCGCATGCGCCTCAGACAGCGACAAACACGCCTGCTTCAGCAGAAAGACTGCCCGCTCCGGTGGCAGCGGACCGTAACGTTCGACCATTCGCTGCAGGTCCATTCCGCGGAGCCGTTCCATTACGTAGTAGAAGCTTCCCGTATCAGTGACGCCGAAGTCGAAAAGCTGCACGGTGTGCGGCGACTGGAGTTCCGCGGTCGCCTGCGCCTCCCGAGTGAAACGTAGTCGCAGGGCATGCGCATCCTCTCCCGCTCCGGTGGCTGCCTCCCGAACGATCTTGACGGCCGCCGGCCTGGCGAGCAGCTGATGGCGGGCAAGCCACACCTCACCCATGCCTCCGGATCCGAGCTGTTCGATCAAGCTGTAGCTTCCGACCCGGACACCGTTGTTCAGCAGGTGATCGCCAACCTCCAGAATGGGGTCTTGACTGCCCGCGAGCGCAGAGCCCAGCACGTTTCGAAGCTCGCGGATATTGCCTGGCCACCTGTAGCGCTTCAACCGCTCGAGCGACTGATCCGAAAGTATCGGCACGGTCCGGCCGGCCTGTTCGGCCTGCCGGCGCAGGATGTAAGGGGCGAGCACGGATAAATCATCGACCCTCGTACGCAAAGGCGCGAGATCCAATGTCTCGGGAAGCGCGCGGCGTAATTCTGGAATCAAGCGGCCAGCCGCAAGCTCTTC
>Ga0075420_100002306_pt1 | contig 16503 bp, 18 predicted proteins | sample SoiMetdeltSBSDD4_FD_75296 | JGI IMG/M metagenome (GOLD analysis project Ga0075420, IMG submission 75296) | Bulk soil microbial communities from a Populus tree surrounding site in Tennessee, USA - Soil MetaG P. deltoides SBSDD4 | ecosystem: Environmental > Terrestrial > Soil > Tree plantation... | reverse complement strand
GCATTCCACGAACGTCTCGACCGCGACCACCAGGGCGCGCTCACAGCGCCCGGCGCCGAGAAGCATGGCCGCCTGCCACAGCGCCTCCACGCCTGCCGCCGCCCCGCCCACAAGAATGACATAGCCGCCCCTGAGTCCGTAGTCGATCGCGACCTCGGCGGGGACCGCGCTGGGAGCGGTATACGGGAAGTACAGGCCCGACGTGGTGCCGCCCCGGCCCGCGTCGCCGTCGATGAAGCGCCGGTTCGATGATCCATAGGCCGCCGCCGTGACGTACACGAGCGCCGTGTCGGGGCCGCTGATCTCGGCGCGGGAGAGACCCGCGTCCGTGAGCGCGGCTTCCACGGCGGCCACGCCGAGCACGCATTCGCGGGTCGCACGGCGAAACCGCTCGCCCTCGCACGGCGGGGTCGCGAGCGGGATGACGCGCCGGCCATCCGCCGCCGCCCGCGCGTCTCCCGGCAGCGCCGATGTGCCCGAGCCCCAGCCGGTGAGCAGGCCGACGCCCAGCACCAGCATCACGCTCCGCCCTCGAGGACCAGCGCTGCGTTGCAGCCACCGAAGCCGAGCGACGTCGACAGGCTCACGCGCGTACGGACGTGCCGCGCCGCGCGCGGCACGTAGTCGAGATCGCACTCGGGATCGGGCTCCTCATAGCCGAGCGTGCTCGGCACCACGCCGTCGCGGGCCGCGAGCAGGCACATGATCGCCTCGAGCGTGGCGGCGGCGCCCATGGTGTGACCGAGCGCACCCTTGATCGAGTTCACCGGCACCCCGCCGGCGCGGGCGCCCAGCACACGCTTCAGCACACCGGTCTCGATGCGATCGTTGAGCACGGTGCCCGTCCCGTGCGCGCTGACCAGATCGACATCGGCCGGTGCGATCCCGGCGGCCGCCATGGCGCCGCGCACGGCGTGCTCGAGGCCGCGCCCCTCGGGGTCCGGGGCGGCGATGTGCGAGCCGTCGCTGCTGCTGGCGTGGCCGAGCAGCCGTCCGAGCGGCGCGCGCGCGTCGCACGCGCGGGCGAGCAGCATCAGGCCGGCCGCCTCGCCGAGCAGCAGCCCGCTGCGACGACGATCGAAGGGACGCACGCGGTCGCGCGTCAGCGAGCGCAGCGCATCGAAGCCGCGCATCACGAATCGGCCGAGGACGTCGTAGCCGCCGGCCACGACCAGGTCGGCGGCGTCGGCGGTCAGGAGATCGGCGCCGACGCCGATGGCGGTGGCGCCCGACGCGCACGCCGTCGACACCGTCAGCACCGGCCCGCCCGCGCCGATCCGTCGCGCCAGCGCGTGCGCCGGACTGTCGTACAGCCCGCCCGCGGCCACGCGAGGCCCCGGCGCCTCCGCGATCGCGCGGTCGAGCTCGTCCACGCCGCCGAGGGCGGTGCCGAGCACCACCGCGATGCGTGCCGGCTCGGCCGTAAGCGTGGCATGGGCCAGCAGGTCGTCGGCCGCCGTCAGCAGCACGACCGAGGCGCGACAGGACGTGGCGGCGGCGTCGGCGAGGGCGGCGAGCTTCTTGATCTCGCCGCCGCGCCCCACACGGAGATCCGCGACGGCGAAGCGCTCAATGGGACCGATGCCGTCAACGCCGGTCACCAGTCCCGACCAGAACGTCTCGAGGTCGAGCCCGAGCGGCGTGGCCACCCCGGCCGCGACCACCGCCACCGGCGCCCTCAGCACGTCCGCCACACGTCGTAGAAATTGAACCATTGCGTCGGGTGCTGTCGCACCATGCCCTCGAGGACGGAGACCCAGCGCGCCAGCGCCTCCGACTCCCCGTCGGGCGCCACTGTCCACGGCTCGCCGATGACGACGGTGTAGCGACGGTCGGGTCGCAGCAGACAGAAGGCGGGCAGGACCGGGGCACGCGCCGCGCGCGCGAGGATGAAGGGGCCCAGCGGGAATGGCGCCGGCACGCCGAAGAAGCGGTGAAGACGATCGCCCCGACCGCCCAGCGCGCGGTCCCCCTGCAGCGCCACCACCTCGTTGCGGCGCAGCGCGGACAGCAGCGGCAGCACGTCGCGCGGCGCCGTGCGGCGGAGGAAGCGCACGGGGCCGGCGTCACCGCGCAGGAAGCGCTCGACGCCGGGATCGTGCTCGGGCGCCACCACGACATGAGTCGGTCGGGCCACCGTGCCCGCGAGCAGGCGTCCACCGAGCTCCCAGTTGCCGAGATGGGCCGTCACCACGACCAGCCCGCGACCGAGACGGTCCGCTTCGCCGAGATGCTCCATGCCCTCGGTGCTCGCCAGGAGCTCCGGCATCTGCCGCGCACGGTTGCTGGTGATGAGGTCGGTGAAGCAGACGGCGAAATTGTCAAAGACCTCGGCGACCAGCGCGTCGAGCGCGGCCGGCGTCGCGCCCCCCACGATCCGCGACAGCGTTGCGCGCACCACGGCGCGCTCGTCGGGAAAGCGCCCGGCGGCCGCGGTCGCCACCACCTGCGCGGCGCGCAAGCGCAGCGCCCGTGGCAGCACGCCGGCCACGGCGGCGCCGACGCGGTAGACGGCCAGACGGTTCAGGCCGTGCGCATACCAGCGCGGCGGCGGGGCCGGGACGGGAAGGAGCGCCTCTCTCACAGGAACCACGAGTAGTACATCCGGAAGACACGGATCGTTCCCGGCTCGGTGTCGTACACGCGCGTGGCCCAGAATTGCTGAACCGCGCCGTCGAAGGTCACGGTCCCGGGCGCGTGGGGATCATTCGGGTCCCACACGGCGAGATCCATCCCCGTCGCGTGCCGTCGATAGCCGTACGCGACGACGGTGTGGTTGAGCTCGGGCTTCGGCCAGTTGGTGACGAGGAGCTGCACCAGACGACCGGCGGCGAGCTCGTCGCGGACCTGGTGGAGCACTTCCCCCTGGTGACCCGGCGGCAGCGTTTCGAACGTGACGCGCCAGTTCGTCCAGTGCAGCCACGTCCAGAACGGCCCGCCGAGACCCGCCTTCACCGCCCGCTCCTCGGCCGCGGACAACGCCCGGAGATTGGGATAGCCGGGGATGACCACGCGGTCTTCCGGCGGCAGCGGGGGCCGCCAGGGCGCCCGCGACACGACCGTGCGCACGAGCCGCTCGTACGCCGGGCCGTCGAGCCGCGGCGCCGCGGGGTCGAAGCGCGCGAACTGATGGAACTGACGCACCGCGCGCGCAAGGACGAAGCAGTAGTTCGCGTAGAGCCCGGCCACACCGGGGTTGCGGGCGCGGATCTGGTTGGGGAAGGCGAACGTGTCGGCCTCGAAGGCGAAGGCGGGGACAGTGGTGACGTCGGGGGCCACGATCGCCGCCGGACGCGGGGGCGCCGGGGCGCAGGCGGCCGCCAGGACCGCCAGGACGAGAACCGCGAGCCGCACCACCTGAACACCCTAAATTGTCTCGATTCCCGGCGTCAAGGATACGTTCGCGCCTGCGTGCTATCCTCCGGGCGGCCGCGCATGACGGAGGCGCTTGCGACGCTCTACCGGCTGGTCTACCACGGGCTCCTGAGCCGCCTTCCCGAGCCGCGCGCGGTCGCCCTCGGGCAGACCGCCTTGCGCCTGCTGCCGCTCGATCGCCTGCCTGTCTTTCGTCTGGACGATCCCCGCCTCGCCGTGACGCTCGGCGGCGTGCGGCTGCCGAATCCGATCATCCTCGCCGCGATGTACTACGACACGCGGATTCTCGCCCGCGCCATGGGCCTCGGCTTCGGCGCGGTGACCGCGAAGTCGATCACGCGCGAGCCGCGCCCCGGGCATCCGGAGCCGAACCTCGTGCGCGTCCGCACGGCGGCGGGCCCCGGCCTCGTGAACTGCAACGGCTTTGCGAACCCCGGCCTCGAGGCGTTCCGGGCCGCGGTCTCCGCGCTCCCCCACCGGGTGCCGCTGATCCTGAGCGTGGCCGGCGAATCCGTCGACGACTACGTCACGCTCACGCGCGAGCTCGCTCCCTTCGGCGATCTCGTGGAGTTCAACATCTCGTCGCCGAACACGAAGCTCGTGTACGCCTGGTCCGAGCGCCCGGCCGAGCTCCGCGCGCTGATGACCGCCGTGCGGCGCGCCACCACGAAGCCGCTCATCGTGAAGATCTCGCCGGACTTCGCCGACGTCAACGAGCGCCACGTCATTCCCGCCGCGCTCGAGGCCGGTGTCGGCATCGTGAACTACGGCAACACACGTCGCATCGAGGAGCGGCGGCTCTCGCAGGGCGCGGGCGGACTCTCCGGGCCCGAGATCTTCGAGGCAACGCTGGCCAACGCCCGCCGGACGCGGCGCGTCTTCGGCGATCGCCTGCAGCTGATCGCCACCGGCGGCGTCGACACGCCGGACAAAGCGCTCCGTCTGCTGGACGCCGGCGCCACCGCCGTCGGCTACTTCACGGGATTCATCACGCGTGGGCCGATTCTCACGCGCGGGATTCTCGAGGCGCTGCGCGGGCGGCTGTGACTTGCGCACATCTTATCCACATGTCCACATCTATCCACAGCACGCAAAATCTCACGGTCTGGCGCGGCGTCACGTGGGGATGGTCAGAAAACACCGCGTCATTCGTCCACGGATACGCACACGTGAAAAATTTTGCGCACATTCATGGGCCGCAGCGCGCACGGCGTCGAGCAAATGCGCGCTCGATGCGGGGAAACGAGATCTTGACACTTAAAACGCGACGCTCGTAAGGTGTGCGGCGTGCTCCACGCCCCGCTCGTGAGCGTTGCCCCTCGGTTCACTCCTGACCGGCATTCGTTGAGAGGACCCGTAGCCATGGACGGTCGAAAACCCCTTGCGAAGGTTGAAGGGCGCCGACGGTTGCGGATGAGCGGCGTCACGGTGGCGTACCGCGGCACGCCGAACCTCGACGACTGGGTGGCCTACATCGCCAACGGTACGAAATCGAAGAAAACCATCCTGGCCGACCACGCCTCCGAGCGAAAGGTGAAGGGCTTGATGACGAAGCTCTCCACGATGTCGAAGAAGGAGATCGAGAAGCTGGCGAAGGGCTAGCGGGCGCTACAGCTCGAGCGGCCGAGAGCTCGCGACGGTCTCCGGTCGGTCCCGCCAGGTCGCCGGATCCGCATCGACGTACAGCTCGACATTGTTGCCATCCGGATCGTTCACGTAAATCGACTGGCTCACCACGTGATCGCGCAACCGCATCTGCGTGATCCCGTGCGCCGCCAGATGCGCCTGCGCGGCGCGAAGCTCGTCCAGGCTCGTGCCGATCCGCAGCGCCACGTGATAGAGCCCGGTGGCCTCCGGCGGCGGCGCGGGCGCGTCCGTCCCCACCTCCATGACCGCCACATCGTGGTGGTTGTCGCCGGTGGAGAAGAAGGCCATCGGCCGGCCGAAGGTGCCGCGCGCGACCTCCTTGAGGCCGAGCACGTCACGATAGAAGCGCGCCGCGCGCTCGATGTCCCGCACCTTCAGGACGACGTGACCGACGTTCCGTACCTTGATGCCCATGACGCCTAGATGATACCGCGTTCGGTGAGGCTGATGAACCGCCCGCGGCCGATGATCACGTGGTCGTGAATGCGCAGGTCGAGCAGCCGCGCGCACTCCACGAGCTGCCGCGTGAGGCGGATGTCTTCGCGGCTCGGCGTCGGGTCACCGCTCGGGTGATTGTGCAGGAGGATGACCGAGGCGGCGGACTCGAGGATGGCCGGCTTGAACACCTCCCGCGGATGCACGAGGCTGGCCGACAGCGTGCCCTCCGAGACGACGACGTCCCGCAGCAGCCCGTTCTGCGCGTCGAGGAGCGCGACCCGGAACACCTCGCGCTTGAGGTCTTCCATCAGCGGACCGAACGCGGCGTAGACCTCGGCCGGACTGCCGAGCGGCGTGCGCGCGCCCGGCGTGCGCGCCCGCAAGCGACGTGTGAGCTCGAACGTGGCCGCCAGGCGGGCGGCCTTCGCGCGACCGACTCCGCGCTGCCGCGCGAGCTCTACGAGCTCGCAGCTCGCGATCTCGGCCAGCGAGCCGTACGCGGCGAGCAGCTCGCGCGCGACCTCGACGGCGTCCTTGCCGCGGCGGCCCGAGCCGAGCTGGAGGGCGAGGAGCTCGGCGTCGGCCAGCGCGGTCGGACCATTGAAGTAGAGACGCTCGCGAGGCCGCTCGTTCTCCGGCCACACGCGCATCGCCATATCTTCCAGTAATCTCTCCGCGAGTGCGCGTCAATGCCCTGGATTCGATACGGCGTCGCGGCCTCCGGTGATGGTGATCCGCCGCGGCTCCTCGCCGACGCCCTCGATGTGGACGCGGATCGTGCGGGGCGGCAACAGTGGCTCACACCGATCCGCCCACTCGATGACGGTGACACCACCGCCGGCGAGCATCTCTTCGAGCCCGAGGTCGAGCAGCTCTGTCAGGCTCTGCGTGCGATAGACGTCGACGTGATGGACGGGCAGACGCCCGCGATACTCGTTCACGAGAACGAACGTGGGACTCGTGGCGGGCGTCGCCACGCCGAGCCCGCGCACGAGTCCCTGGACGAAGCAGGTCTTGCCAGCCCCGAGCTCACCGGTCAACCCGATGACGTCACCCGGGCCGAGCCGCGCTCCCAGACCCTCGCCGGCCGCCGTGGTGGCCTCGGGCGAGTCGGACACGAGGCTAGTCGCCATGCGCGAGACGCCGGAATGCCTCGCCCAGCGCCTCGACGACGTCGCTCGCGACCAGCGCCTCCTCGCCCACCCGCTCGGCGGCGACGTCACCGGCCACACCATGGAGATAGGTGGCGGCGGCCAGCACACGGTCGGCGGGCAGGCCGCGCGCAAGGAGCGCGCCGGCGATGCCGGTGAGCACGTCGCCGGTCCCCCCGCTCGCCATCCCGGGATTGCCCGTCGGGTTGATCAGCACGCGGCCGTCGGGCGACGCCACGACACTGCGCGACCCCTTGAGACAGACGTACACGCCGTGGTCCATCGCGAACGCCCGTGTCCGGGCGAGCCGATCCCGCTGGAGATCGGCGATCGGGACGCCGAGCAGACGCGCCATCTCGCCCGGGTGCGGCGTGAGATGGCGAACGCCGGCAGCGGCGCGCAGGTCGTCCAGATGGCCGACGAGCGCCGTGAGGCCGTCGGCGTCGACGACCATCGGCCGATCGAGCTCGCGGATGAGCGCGCGCGCCAATCGCCGGGTGTCCTCATCGAGGCCAAGACCGGGACCAAGGGCAACGGCCTCGCGGACCGCGGCGAGCGCCACGATGGCGTCGCGCGCTTTCACGGCCACCGTTCGGGCCTCGGTCTCCGGCAGCGCCTCGGTCATCGCCTCCACGACGAGCGAGGCGACGACGGGCTGCGCGCTGACCGAGGTGGCCACCGTCACCAGCCCGGCCCCCGCACGCATTGCCGCGCGGGCGCACAGTGCAGCGGCGCCGGTCTTGCCGACCGAGCCGGCCACGACGAGCAGATGGCCATAGGTCCCCTTGTGGCTCTCGCGCGGCCGCCGCGGGAACAGCGGGACCACGTCCGCACGCTCGAGCAGGAACGTGCTGATCTCTCGCGTGAGCTCGGCGCCCGGCACGCCGATATCGACGACCTCGACACGGCCCGCGAGCTCCACGCCGACACCCACCACGAGCCCGACCTTGAGCGCGGCGAACGTGGGCGTCAGCCAGGCCTGCACGACGGGCCCCGCGGGCGGCTCGCCGTCGGCCGGCAGCCCGGAGGGGATGTCGAGCGCGACCACCGGACGCCCGCTGGCGTTGATCGCCTCGATGAGGGCGGCCAACGGCGGCGCCGGCGTGCCGTGCGTGCCGGTGCCCAGCAGCGCGTCGACGACGACATCGCTCTGCGCCAGCGTCGAGGCGAGGCCGCCGGCGTCGTCGACGAGGCGCGCCGCGATTCCCGCACGCCGCATCTCCCGGTATTTCAGCGCGGCGTCGCCGGCGAGCGTCTCGGGCGGAACAGCGAGATGGACGACCGGGCGCGCGCCGGCCACCTTCAAGCGCCGTGCGACGACGAAGCCGTCACCGCCGTTGCCACCCTTGCCGCAGACGACGGCGACGCGCAGGCCGCGGGCGCGCAGGCCGCGCGCGGGCAGTGCCCGCAGCAGCGCGTCGGCGGCGCCGCCGCCGGCGTTCTCCATGAGGGTGGCGCCCGGAATGCCGAGCTCGCCGATGGCGCGCGCGTCGAGTCGGCGCATCTGCGCCGCAGTGAACACGGGCTGCACGTCAGCGGCCTCGCGGGAGCGAGACGGCCTGGGCGACGAAGTCGGCGACGATCGCCGTGTACAGCTGGCGGTGCTCGATCCGCGCCGCCTTCGGCAGCTCGATGTGGAGCGCACGCTCGGGCAGCTGGAGAATGCCATCCCGCTTGGCGCCGGAGGCGGCGTAGAACACCGGATCCGCCGGCTCCACGGCGACTTCCAGGCGCGGCGCCCGCGACTGACCCCGCAGATGCGCGTCGCGCACGAGCTCCGCCAGCACCCGCAGGCGCTGCGCGTACTCCTTGTCGACACCGACGGTGGCGATCTCGATGCGGCCGGACGACTCCAGACGGTTGTTGCCGTGGATCTCGGTGTAGAAGCGCAGCGGCCCCTGCGCGATCTCCCGCACTCGCCGCTCGTACGTGTCGTAGACGCGGCGGGCCGCCTCGCTGCGGGTGTCCTCCGACGGCGGACGGGCCGGCGTTCCCTCGAACGGGCGGTTCACCTGATAGCGGCGCCCGGGCCCCTCGCGCCGCTCGGTCTCGAGCTCGAAGCCGGAGGCCACCACGAGCCCGAAGCCCGTGCGCCGCGCCACCTCGGCGGCGATCTCACCGGTCCGCACGTCGGAGGAGCCGTGCGGCGCCGCCACCACGAGCCCTGGACGTCCGGGGCGCGCGGCGATCTGACCGCGCCCCGGGTCCAGCGGATGATCCACGCGCTGGGTGGCGCAGCCGACGAGGACGAGCGGCGCGGCGGCCACCCTAGCGAGGAGGCGCAGCGGCGTACGGCTCATGGTCCACCAGCATGGTCTGGGCGAGCGCATAGTCGCCGTCGTGCGTGAGCGCCAGCAGCATCGCGCGGCCGCCGCGCGCCAGCCCGATCTCGCGCGAGCGCCCGTGCATCAGCAGCCGCGGCGCCTGGCCGCGATCGCGCTTGACCTCGAGGTCGCGCCAGCGGACGCCGAGGCTCAGCCCGGTGCCGAGCGCCTTCATGGCCGCTTCCTTGGCGGCGAACCGCGCCGCGAAGTGCGGCACGGGATCGCGCCGGCTGCGACAGTACGCGATCTCGCCCTCGGTGAAGACGCGCCGCAAGAATCGATCGTCCCACCGCGCGATGACATCCCGCATCCGCGGGATGTTGACCAGATCGACGCCGATGCCGATCGCACTCATCGCCCGAGCTCGGTTCGGATCAGGCCGGCGAGCTCATCGGCCATGGCCTGGATGCGGGCCGCGTCGGCGCCCTCGATCATCACGCGAGCGAGCGACTCGGTCCCGGAGTAGCGGATGAGCACGCGGCCGCCGCCGTTCATCTCGCGCTCGAAGGCCCCGACGCGCTCGCCGAGACCGGCGATGGAATCGATGGGCGGCTTGCGCGCGACAGGGACATTGACGAGCACCTGCGGAAACTTCCGCATGCACGTCGCCAGCGAGGCGAGCGGCTCGCCCGTCTCGCGCACGACCGACAGCAGCGCCAGCGCCGAGAGGATACCGTCGCCGGTCGGCATGTAGTCGGGGAACAGGAGGTGTCCCGACTGCTCGCCGCCGAGATTCGCGCCGCTCTTGAGCATCTCCTCGTGCACGTACCGGTCGCCGACCTGCGTCTTCGATACGCGGATGCCGGCCGTCTTCAGCGCCTCGTCGAGTCCGAGGTTGGCCATGACCGTGGTCACCACGATGTTGCCCCGGAGGCGCCGCCGGCTCGCCATGTGGCGTCCAGCGATGGCGAGCGCATAGTCGCCGTCGCGAATCTCGCCCAGATGGTCGACGGAGATGAGACGGTCACCGTCGCCGTCGAAGGCGAAGCCCACGTCGGCGCGGATGGCGCGCAGCTTCTTCTGGAGCCCGTCGGGATGGAGGGCGCCGCAGTCGGCATTGATGTTGGTGCCGTCGGGCTTGGCCGCGATCGCGACCACGCGCGCGCCCAGCCGCCGGAAGACGCTCGGCGCCACGCGGAAGGTCGCGCCGTTGGCGCAGTCGATGGCGACCGTCACGCCGGCCAGATCGAGCGGGAAGCAGCGGCACAGGAAGTCCACGTAGTACTTCTCGGCCCGATCGTAGGCGACGAGGCGGCCGATGCCGGCGCCGGTGACGCGCGGGGCGCTGTCGTCGGCGGCCAGCCGGGCCTCGATCTGCGCTTCCCACGCGTCGGGGAACTTCGTGCCCTCGCCGGAAAACAGCTTGATGCCGTTGTCGGCGAACGGATTGTGCGAGGCCGACAGCACGATGCCGCCGTCGGCGTCGAGCGCCCGGGTGAGCATGGCGATGGCCGGCGTCGGAAGCACGCCGACCGCATAACAGTCGGCGCCGGCCGAGAGCAGGCCGGCCACCATGGCCGCCTCGAGCATCGGCCCCGAGCGCCGGGTGTCGCGGCCGATGACCAGCCGCAGTGGCCTGCTGCCCTCCTGCTGGGCCGCCAGCGTGGCCACGAGCTCCCGGCCGACCCGGTAGGCGAGGTCGGCGGTCAGCGGCGGGGCGTTGGCCACGCCGCGGATGCCATCGGTCCCGAACAGCTTGGTCACCGGGCGCCCCCCGGTCGTCGAACGCGCATCGAGTCCTCCGGTCGTATCTCGACGGTCACCTGCACCGTGCGCTGGGTGGTTGCGTAAACGGAGTCGGGCAGCAGCAGCCCGACACTCTGGGTGATGCTCTGGCGGATCCCGCTGACGTCCACGGGGGCCGTGTCCACCGTCGTCCGCCCCTCGATTGTAGTGCGAGGACCCTTGACCTCGACAATTTGCGGTTCCACCGCCACCCGCGCGAGCGCGTGATCAGCGGCCGGCGTGCCGCGGATCTGGGGCACGACGCGCACCGCCTTCACCGCCGCGCTGGCGAGAACGACGCGGACCGCCGACGGCCAGACGCGCAGGACCTGCACGCCCGGTGGCGCCTCGACGTACTCGGGTGAGACCGGGACCACGTGCTCGCCCTCGCCGAGCTTCGACACGTCGATGCGCACGCGCACGGTGGCCGGGGTCAGCCGGGCCGCCGCCCAGCGGGCGGCCTCGAGCTGGACGTCGACCGTCTCGCGCGGCGTGCCCAGCACCACCCGGGAGCCTTCGAGCCCGACGTACTCCACGGGCGCCGCGAAGCCGATCTGGCTGCGATCGGCGCTCACCACGAAGAACCACACCACGGCCGCCACGACGATGGCGAGGAGCTTGAGCTCCCAGTTGTGCACGAGCCAGCGCGGCATCAGGCCTGCGTCGTCTCCGACGGCGGCGCCGCCGCGCGCGGCCGGGCCCGGAAGAGCGTGACCAGACGGTCCGCCATCGGCCGCGGCGCGTTGGTCTCGAGCAGCTCGGACAGGCGCGCGCGCAGCATCTCGACGCCGGCCAGCGGCTCGATGCGGCCGTCCAGGGCGATGGAGATCCGCCCCGTCTCCTCGGAGACGGCCACCGCCACCGCGTCCGTCTCTTCAGTGATGCCGAGCGCCGCACGGTGTCGGGTGCCGAGCTGTCGCGCGACCTGGGCGTTCCGGGACAGGGGGAGAAAGCATCCGGCCGCCACCACGCGGTCGTCGCGAATGAAGACGGCGCCGTCGTGGAGCGGTGAGTACGGCAGGAACACGCTCGTCAGCAGGTCGGCCGACACCAGCGCGTCCAGCGCCACGCCGAGCTCGGCGTACTGGCGGAGCCCCGTCCCGCGCTCGATGACGATGAGAGCGCCGATGCGCCGGTCGGAGAGCGATGCGGTGACCGAGGCGATCTCGTCCACCACGCGCGTGCGATCGCTGCCGGCGCCGCCGAGCAGTGTGCGCAGCCCCTCGCCGTGCCCGATCCAGGCCAGCGCACGGCGGAGCTCGGGCTGGAAGAGGATCACCAGCACGACGACCCAGAAGGACCAGAGCGCGTCGAGCAGCCAGCCGAGGCTGTGCAGCTCGAGCGCGCGGGCTCCCAGCGAGGCGCCGACGAGCACGCCGAGGCCGACGAGCATCTGCACGGCGCGCGTTCCGCGGAAGAGCACGAGGATCCGGTAGAGGACGAGCGCGACCAGCCCGATGTCGACGGCGTCACGCCAGCCGAAGGTGGTGAGCACGCCTCTCACGGCAGCGCGCCTCGGAGGCGCTCGGCCACCCGGACGGCGTCGACCGTCTCGCGGACGTCGTGCGTGCGGATGAGCGCCGCGCCGTGGAGCACGGCCGCGGCGGTGGCCGCCAGCGAGCCGGGGAGGCGATCCTCGGTGGCCGTGCGGCCGGTCAGGGCGCCGATGAAGGACTTCCGCGACACGCCGACGCAGAGCGGGCGCCCGAGGCTGCGCAGCGCCGCAAGGCCGGCCAGCACCGCGAGGTCCCAGTCGTGCCACGCCACCGGCGCGTCGCGAAAGAAGCCGATACCCGGGTCGAGCACGATGCGCTCTTCCGCGACTCCGGCGGCCCGCGCGCGCGCCAGCGCGTCGCCGAGCAGGCTCCGGACCGTGGCCACCGGCGCGCCGAGCGTCCGCCCCGCACCCGGCGACGCCATCGTGATGAGCGAGGCGTCGTGCGCCGCCACCTCCCGTGCCAGCGCGGGGTCGCTGAGCCCGGACACATCGTTCAAAACGCCGGCGCCGGCCTCGAGCGCCGCACGCGCCGCCACCGGCCGCGCGGTGTCGGCGGAAACGGGCACCGGGAGCTTGCCGACGAGCTGGTCCACCGCCCGGGCGAGACGGTCGCGCTCCTCGGCCTCGGAGATCTCGGTCGCCCGGTACGGCGCCGTGGAGCGGGCGCCGACATCGATGAGCGCGGCGCCGGCGTCGACCATGTCGAGGGCCGCGCGCACGAGAGCATCGCCGGCATAGACGGAGCCGGGATGGAACGACTCGGGGCTGACGTTCACGACACCCATCACCGCCACGGGGGCGCGCCCGCCGATCTCGACCGAAGCGAGACGCGCGCGCGCGTCAGACATGCGCGCGCTGCTACGCGGGCGCGGGCGCTTCGGAGAACGGACGCGCGCGAAGGATGCGCGCGATCTCTTCGGAGTCGAGCGACTCGCGCTCGAGCAGGGCGCGCGCCAGCGCGTGCAGCTTCTCGATGTTCTCCTCGAGGATCTGCCGCGCGCGGGTGGCACAGTCGACGACGATGCGCTTGATCTCGCCGTCGATGGCGAGCGCGGTGTCCTCGCTGTAGTCCTTCTGGCGCGCCACCTCGCGGCCGAGGAAGATGTGCTCCTCGTTCTTGCCGAAGGTCAGCGGCCCGAGCTTGTCGGACATCCCCCACTCGCAGACCATCTTGCGCGCCATCTCGGTGGCCTTCTCGAGATCGTCGCCGGCGCCCGTCGTCTGCTGCTGGAGCACGATCTCCTCGGCGGTGCGGCCGCCCAGCAGGATGGTGATACGGTTGATGAGGTACTCGCGCGAGTAGTTGTACTTGTCGTCCATCGGCAGCTGCATGGTGAGGCCGAGGGCACGGCCGCGCGGGATGATGGTCACCTTGTGCAGCGGGTCGGCGCCCGGCAGGAAGTCCGCCACCAGCGCGTGACCGGCCTCGTGATAGGCGATGGTGCGCTTCTCCGAGTCGCTGATGATCATCGAGCGGCGCTCGACGCCCATCAGCACCTTGTCCTTGGCGTTCTCGAAGTCCGGCATCTCGACGAGCTTCTTGTTCTGCCGGGCCGCCAGCAGCGCCGCCTCGTTGACGAGGTTGGCCAGGTCGGCCCCCGAGAAGCCGGGCGTGCCGCGCGCCAGCACTTTCAGCTCGACGTTGGGCGCCAGCGGGATGCGACGCGCATGAACGCGCAGGATCTCTTCGCGCCCCTTGACGTCGGGCCGCGGCACCACCACCTGCCGGTCGAAGCGGCCGGGCCGCAGGAGCGCGGGATCGAGCACGTCAGGACGGTTGGTGGCCGCGATCAGGATGACGCCCTCGTTGGTCTCGAAGCCGTCCATCTCGACCAGCAGCTGATTCAGCGTCTGCTCGCGCTCGTCGTGGCCGCCGCCGAGTCCGGCCCCGCGATGGCGACCCACGGCGTCGATCTCGTCCATGAAAATGATGCACGGGGCGTGCTTCTTGCCCTGCTCGAACAGATCTCGGACGCGCGAGGCACCGACGCCGACGAACATCTCGACGAAGTCCGAGCCGGAAATCGAAAAGAACGGCACGTTCGCCTCGCCGGCGATCGCCTTGGCGAGCAGCGTCTTTCCGGTGCCGGGAGGACCGACGAGGAGCACGCCCTTGGGAATCTTGCCGCCGAGCTTCTGGAACTTCTGCGGATCCTTGAGGAAATCGATGATCTCGCGCAGCTCTTCCTTCGCCTCGTCGACGCCCGCAACATCCTGAAACGTGATTTTGTTTTGTTTCTCGGAGATCAGCCGTGCTCGGGCCTTCCCGAAACTCAGGGCCTTGGCCCCGCCACCCTGCATCTGACGCATGAAGAAGATCCAGACGCCGATGAAGAGCAGCATCGGCACCCACTGGAGGAAGATCGCGTACCACGGGTTCGAGTCGGGCGGCTTCACGGCGATGCGGACGCCCCGCTCCTTGAGCGTCTTGATGAGATCGGGATAGTCGACGGTGTAGGTGCGCTGCGCGGGCGTGCCGTCCTTCAGGTTGTACGTGACCAGGTTGCCGCGAATGACGACCGACTCGACGCGCCCTTGATCAACCGCCTTCAGAAACTCCGAGAAGTTAGGCGACTCTTGACCACCAGGCTGCGTGTTGCTGAACACCGTGAACAGGAGGATCACGATGAGACCGATCACCATCCAGAGGGCAAGGTTCTTGTAAACCTGGTTCATCGCAATTAGTGTAGCACAGCGCCCGGGGTGACACGCCGCGTCAGGCCTCGTCGTCGGAGAGCGCCGCCACGTACGGCAAGTTGCGATACAGGCCGGCGATGTCGAAGCCGTAGCCGACGACGAACACGTTCGGAATGGTGAAGCCGACGTACTCGATGCGCACGTCGACCTGGCGTCGCTCGATCTTGTCGACGAGCGCACAGACCTTGACGGTCTTGGGATGGCGCGCCTCGAGGTTCCGCCGGAGATAGGAGATCGTCAGACCGGTGTCGACGATGTCCTCGACGATGAGCACATGCCGTCCCTCGACCGGCATCGACAGGTCGGAGACGATCCGGACCTGTCCCGAGGAGCGATTGCCTCCGCCGTACGACGCCAGCCCGATGAAGTCGGTCGTGATCTCGGACGGAATCGCCCGCACGAGGTCGGCCATGAAGAGGAAGGCGCCCTGCAGCACGCCCACCAGGACCGGGACCTCGTCACCGTAATCCCGCGCGATCTGCTGCCCGAGCTCCGTCACCCGCGTCCGCAGCTCGTCCGCGCTGATGAGCACGCGGCCCGGACGCGGAGGCGCCACGTCAGCGGGTGGTGACGAACGTCGGCCCGCTGAAACGCGCGGCGGCCTCGCGGGCGGCATCGCGAGAGGCGAAGTCGCCGATCTGCACGCGGAAGCGCACGCCGTTCGCCGCGTCGTGCTCGACCACGCGAGCGTCATGGCCCCCCGCCGCCAGCGTCGCACGCAGCGCGTCGGCCGGAGAACGCTGACGATAGGCGGCGACCTGGATGGTGAAGCGGTTGGCTGTTGTAGCGGGTGCGGCGAGGCCGGGTTGGGCCGTGGGTGGCCTGCTCGAGGCGGTGGTGGCTCCGTCGCGCGCGACTGAAGTGTCCGGAGCTCGCGTGTGAACAGCCCGCGTGTCCGGAGCTTGTGTGGCTGAAGGTCTCGTGTCCGGAGCTCTCGTGTCCAGAGCGGTGGTCACCGATCGCTCCGGCATCGCAGGGCGGGCCGGCAGCGTGCCCGTCGTCACCAGCGGCGGCGGGGAGGTCTTGGCGGGCTTCGGCGGCGGCGGCGGCGCCGTCAGCGGCGCCGTGAGCTCCTGATAGAACGTGAGCCGCGGCGCCGGCTCGGCCAGGCGCGGCGCGCGCGTGTCGCTTCCACGCCGGGCGGGCTCGCGCTCGGCCGGCGAGACGGCGGCCACGACCTGAGGCCGCGTGGCCCAGATGCGACCCGCATACGTGCCGGCCGCGAAGGTCACGGCCAGGATCGTCAGGATTCCGATCAGCACGAAGAGCCCTGCCGCACCACCGGACCGCTTCACCGGGCGCCTCATCACATGGTCTCCGGTGCGCTGACGCCCAGAAGCGCCAGGCCGTTGGCGATCACCTGACCGACGGCCGTGCAGAGCGCCAGGCGCGCGAGCATCAGCCGTCGGTCGTCCTGGATCACGCGATGGTTCTTGTAATAGGGATGGAACAGCCCCGCCAGCTCGCTGAGCCAGTAGGCCACCCGGTGTGGCTCGAGCGCCCGCGCGGCGCCCGCGGTGACGTGCGGGAAATCGAGCAGGCGCTTGATGAGCGCCTGCTCCTCGGGCTCCGTCAGCGGCGCGAGGTCCACGTCGGGCCACGGCGGCGGCACGATGCCCTGCTCGGCGACCTGCCGGTGGATCGACCG
>Ga0075420_100002304_pt1 | contig 16509 bp, 9 predicted proteins | sample SoiMetdeltSBSDD4_FD_75296 | JGI IMG/M metagenome (GOLD analysis project Ga0075420, IMG submission 75296) | Bulk soil microbial communities from a Populus tree surrounding site in Tennessee, USA - Soil MetaG P. deltoides SBSDD4 | ecosystem: Environmental > Terrestrial > Soil > Tree plantation... | reverse complement strand
ACCTCGCGGTTCGTCAGCACGATCCGCTCGGGACCGGCTCGACCAACGGCCACGGCATCGTCAAGCCGGCCGATCCGACGACCGCCTCGCGCGAGCAGGTGGCCGGCTTCTTCCTGAGCCTGCGCGAGGACAAGGGGTACTCGGCGGCCACGATCGCTCGCAAGATGGCGGCCGTGAAGTCGCTCTTCCACTACTTCACCCGGCAGGGGATCATCACCACCAACCCGACCGCCGACCTCGGCTCGCCGGAGGTGAAGAAGCCGCTGCCGCGCGCGATCTCCGTCGACGACGTCGATCGCCTGATGCGCCAGACCGACAAGAAGGCGACCCCCGAGGGCCTGCGCGACCGCGCCATGCTCCACCTCTTGTATGCCACCGGCATGCGCGTCTCGGAGCTGGTCACGCTGGACCTCAACGACCTCGACTTCGAGCGTGGGGCCGTCCGCTGCGTCGGGCGGGGGCTCCGGGTCCGGACCCTCCCGGTCGATCAGAAGTCGCTGATCGTCCTGCGCGACTACCTGGAGCGCGGGCGGCCACAGCTGCTGCGCCCCGGCGCCCCGACCGTCGCCCTCTTCCTGAACCATCGCGGCCAGCGCCTGACCCGCCAGGGGTTCTGGCTGATCATGAAGGCGGTGGCGCGCGAGAGCGGCGTGACCTCGGAAGTCACCCCGCACACCCTCCGTCACTCGTTCGCCGCGCACAAGCTGAACGATGGCCTGGCGCTGCCGAAGCTGCGCGAGCTGCTGGGGCACGCCAACATCTCGACGACGCAGATCTATACCCAGGTGAAGGCGGAGCCTGCCCCCCGGCCGCTGGTCGCGGCGGGACCGCCCCAGCGCCTGGCCGCCGCCGGCAGCCGCCGGGGGTAAGGTCTTGGGTGATAGGTGATGGGGGAACGAACATGCTTGCGTCTCCGTCCCCCATCTCCGAAGCCCGAGCGATTCATCCCCTAATACCCATAACCTATCACCAATGACTACGTCGTCGCTGGCGTACCGAGTCCGGGAGGCGGCCTCCAGCTTGCGGGGCCGTCTCTCGGTCGTGCCGCGCGTCGGGATCATCCTGGGATCCGGCCTCGGGCCGCTCGCGGACGAGGTCGAGAACCCTGCCGTCGTGCCGTACGCCGAGATCCCGCACTTCGCCATCTCGACCGTCTCCGGGCACGCCGGCCAGCTTGTGAGCGGCATGCTCGAAGGCGTGCCCGTCGCGGTGATGCGGGGCCGGGTCCACTTCTACGAGGGGTACTCGCTCCAGCAGGTCACCTTTCCCGTCCGGACCTTGCACCGCCTGGGCGCCGAGATCCTGATCATCACCAACGCGGCCGGCGGACTGGACCCGGCCTATCGGCCCGGCGACCTGATGGCGCTCAAAGACCACATCAACCTGCCGGGGCTGGCCGGCCTGAACCCGCTGATGGGCGCCGACGAGCCTGAGCTCGGCGTCCGGTTCCTCGACATGACCGACCAGTACGACGATGCGCTCCGAGCCCGTGCCCTGGAGATCGGCGCCGACCTCGGCGTCCCGATCCACGAGGGCGTCTACGTCGTGGTGGCCGGCCCCAGCTTCGAGACCCGGGCCGAGCTGCGCTTCCTGCGCCAGCTCGGGGCCGACGCCGTCGGGATGTCCACCGTCCCCGAGGTGATCGTGGCCCGCCACGAGCGGATGCGCGTCCTCGGCATCTCGGTCATCACGAACACGGCCGATCCGGACGCCGTGGTGGCCGACGTCAGCCACGTGGGCGTGTTGAGTGTCGCCGAGCGGGCCGCCTCGGGCCTGGCGGCGATCGTCCGTGGGGTCCTCCGCACGCTGGACGGCGGCCCGCCGGACGCCGGGGCGTGATCGCGCGCCGCAATTCTTTGCGGCGATCAGCCCGGACCGGGATCATCCGGATGGTGCGGACCGCGACGCTCGCCCTGATCCTGCTGGCGATCCTGGCGCTGCCGTTCCGGGCGGACGCCCGGGGAGCCCCCACCCCCCAGCCCCCTTCCCCGGCCGCGGGGGAGGGGGAGATGCACCGTGCGTTCTCCCCTCTCCTCGTAGGAGAGGATGTCGGCGCAGCCGATATTCGCGCCGCGCAGCGGTCGAGGGTGAGGTCACTTGACGACCCCCAGGCCACCCTCGATCGCCTGCTCGCCACCCCCCGGCCGACGCGTGATCCGGTCGCGATGGCTGGCCGGCTGGCCGGCAGCCCGATTCCCTGGACAGCCACCGAGCCGTTCGTGGGACCGTTGCAGGTCGGCCGGCAGGACACCTTCTACGTCCTCGATCAGCGCGACAACCAGTACAAGCCCCGGCTTGCCACGCTCCGCCACGTCTCGCAGCAGGCGTACTGGTACGTCCAGACCGATCGCTCGGTCCGCGACGACGAGCTGGCCAACGCCGCCGCTCGGTTCGACGAGGTCGTCGTCCCGGCCGTTCGGGGGCTCTCCGGTACCGAGTGGTCGCCCGGCATCGACGGCGACGAGCGGATGACGATCTTTCTCGGCGACGTGCCGGGCGTCTCCGCCTACTTCTCGTCCTGGGACGAGTACCCGCGCTCCGTCTACCGCTACTCGAACGAGCGCGAGATGGTCCACGTCGACTTCCGGGGACCGACGATCGGATCGTCGCTCCACGGGACGCTCGCCCACGAGCTCCAGCACATGATCTCCTGGCGGCAGAGCCCGTCGATGGAGACCTGGCTCGACGAGGGGCTGGCCGAGCTGGCGAACTCGCTGGTGACCTCCGGCTCCGGTCCGGGAACGGCCACCTTACAGCGACGCCCGAACGTCCAGCTCACCACCTGGGCGCAGGGCGGCGACAACGGCCTCCATTATCAGGCGTCGTACCTGTTCGCGCGGTACTTCGCGCAGCGGTTCGGCCGGGAGTCGATCCGCCCGCTCCTCAACGAACAGGGGCGCCCGCCGGAGTCGATCACGGCGTATCTCGGCCACGCCGGCCACGGCATCACGTTCGAGGACGTCTTCCAGGACTGGATCGTGGCGAACCTGCTGGACGACCCGGCCGTCGGCGACGGCCGCTACGCCCACGACGGCGTCGAGCACCGGGCGGCGATCGGCCTGACGATCCAACCGGACGGCCAGCCGGCGCCGCTCGCGGTGCGCCAGTTCGGCGCGCAGTACGTCGAGCTTCAGGGGACCGGCGCCGACGCCGAGCTGCGGTTCGAGGGGGCGCCGGCCGTGCGCCTCGTCGGCGCCGACGCCACCAGCGGACGCGGCCTCTGGTGGAGCAACCGGGCGGACGGCCTCGACTCGACCCTGACGCGCCGCTTCGACCTGACCGGCGCCAGCAGCGCGACCCTCCGCTTCAGCCTCTGGTACGACACCGAGCACGACTTCGACTACCTGTACGTCCTGGCCTCCGCCGACGGCGGCACGACCTGGCAGGTGCTGCATGGCGCCGGCGCCGGCGACGCCAACCCGACCGGTAACGCCATCGGTCCGGGCTATAGCGGCAAGAGCGGCGTCTCGACCGGCCAGCGCGGCGACCCGGCCTGGGTCGCCGAGCGCGTCGATCTGACCCCGTTCGCCGGCCGTGAGGTGCTGGTCCGCTTCGAGTACGTGACCGACACGGGCTACAACGAACGCGGCGCCCTCCTGGACGACGTCGCCGTGCCGGAGATCGGGTTCTCCGACGACGCCGAATCGGACGGCGACTGGACCGCCGAGGGCTTCCTGCGCTCGGACAACACGATCCCGCAGGCCTGGAGCGTGCAGCTCGTGGAGTACCCGCGCGGCGGCACGCCACGGGTCCGGGCGCTCCGCGCGGACGCCGATGGCCGGGTCGTCGAGCGGATCGCGGGGCTGGGCGCCCAGACCGGGCGGGCCGTGCTGGTGGTCAGCGGGCTCGCGCCGCGCACCCTCGAAGAGGGCACGTTCCAGGTGACGCTCAGGGCCGTGGAATAAACACCACGTCGCCCGGGCCGTGGAAGCATATCCACGCCTACCATCGTGAGCTGCTACGCGGCTCCGGCGGGGGCGGATCCCGGTCGCGTAGCGACCGACTATGGTAGACGTCGGTTTCAACCGACGGTCCCGGTGAGGGGCTTCATTCAACCTGCGGCTCGCACTCCGCCGTCCTGCGGGCGCGGCCGTATACTCAGAACATGGCTCCAGGAGACGGCGCTACCCGGGTCCTCGTCGTCGACGACGAGGAGAACCTGGTCGAGCTGGTCCAGGGCTACCTCGAACGCGACGGCTACTCGGTCCTGACGGCCGGCGACGGCCGGGCCGCCCTCGCCCTGGCCCGCGACGAGCGCCCTGACCTCATCATCCTCGACCTGATGCTGCCCGGCATCGACGGCCTGGAGGTCTGCCGGAGGGTCCGCCAGTTCTCGGACGCCTACATTCTGATGCTGACCGCCCGCGCCGAGGAGGTCGACAAGGTCGTCGGCCTCTCGGTGGGCGCCGACGACTACCTGACCAAGCCGTTCAGCCCGCGCGAGCTGATGGCCCGCGTCCAGGCGATGCTGCGCCGGCCGCGCTCCGGCAGCGCCGAGCCGAGCCCGCCGGCCCCGCGCTGCCTCGGCGACCTCGTCGTTGACACCGCCCGCTTCGAGGTCCGCAAGCGCGGCGAGCCGGTCGCGCTGACGGCCCGCGAGCTGTCGCTGCTCGCGACCCTCGCCGCCCACCCCGGGCACGTCTTCACCCGGGCGCAGCTTCTGGAGAAGGTCTGGGGCAGCGCCCTCTACGACGACCACGTGGTCGACGTGAACATCGGGAACCTGCGGCGCAAGCTGGAGGACGACCCCGCTCGCCCGCGCTGGCTCCAGACCGTACGCGGCGTGGGGTATCGCCTGGCGGAGCATCCGGCGTGAACGTGCTGCGGCGCGCGGCGCGGGGGCTCTACGTGCGGCTGCTGCTGGCCCACCTGCTGGTGATCGTCGTCGGGCTGGTAACGGTCTATGCCGCCGCCAGCTACGCCGCGCCGCGCTTCTTCGAGCGGAACATGCTGGCCCAGGCCAGGCGTGCCGCCGCGCAGCCGACGCAGAGCCCGATCGCCCGGCCGGGCCAGGTCGCTCCGCCCGCCCGGCCCCAGGTCCCGGGGCCGGGCCGTTTCGGCATCATGTCCGCCGAGCTGGAGCAGCGCGTCACCGAGATTTACCTCGACTCCCTGGCCGACTCGCTGCTGCTGGCCGGCGGCGTCGCCCTCGCCACGGCCGTCGTCGCCAGCATCCTGGTCTCACGCGGGATCGCCAGCCCGATCCACCAGCTCGCCGGCGCCAGCCGTCGCCTCGCCGCCGGCCAGTACGGCGAGCGCGTCCCGATCGACGGCACGACCGAGGTCAACCAGCTCGCGACGAGCTTCAACGCGATGGCCGTCGCCGTCGAGGACGCCGAGCGCCGCCGCCAGGAGCTGATCGGCGACGTCGCCCACGAGATGCGGACGCCGATCGCCACCCTCCAGGGGTACCTGGAGGGGTTGCTCGACGGCGTCATCGACCCCTCCGACCGCCTCTGGGCGAAGCTCCACGACGAGGCCGGCCGGCTCCGTCGCCTGATCGAAGACCTCCAGGAGCTGTCGCGCGCCGAGGCCCACCAGTTGACGGTGATCTGCCGCGCCACCCAGCCGGCCGCGATCGTCCGGCCGGCCGTCGAGCGGCTGGAGTCGGACGTTGCCGAGCGCGGTCTGAGCCTGAACGTCGAGCTACCGCCGGGCCTGCCCGAAGTCCAGGCCGACCCGGAGCGCGCGATCCAGGTGCTCACCAATCTGGTCACCAACGCGCTCCGCTACACGCCGCCGCCGGGCCAGATCGACGTCCGCGTAGCCGCCGAGGACGGGGTGGTCCGCTTCGAGGTCTCGGACAGCGGCATCGGGATCGCCCCGGAACACCTGCCGAGGGTCTTCGAGCGTTTCTACCGCGTGGATAAATCGCGGTCCAGGGCGCTCGGCGGGGCCGGCGTCGGCCTGACGATCGCGCAGGCGCTCGCCGAGACGATGGGCGGGCGGATCTCGGCACACTCGTCGGGCCCCGGCCGGGGCTCCACGTTCACCCTGGAGTTACCAGCAGTAGCGTGACAGAGGCACCAGGCCACACCTGCCACAGCGCTGAGTCCATGCCCACGCTCGCCGATGGCGGCGCGCCGATCATGCCCTGGCCTCGGCCTCCCTGAGGATTCGAGCGAGGTTCTCCGGATTGTAGAACGTGTCACGCGGCCGCGTGCCGTACCGGGCGCCGAAATACGCGTTGACGTCTTTCTGGCTAGCGGTGCGCAGCGCGGCACGGATGCGTCGCTCGTCCTCGGACGGCGGCACGAAAGCGGCAATCCGGCAGTTCTGCTCGTAGAGTGGAACGGCGGCCTCGTTGCGGCGTTGCTCGTACTGACTGAGCGCCTGCTCCATCGCCTTGTCGCCGGCGAACGCGGCATGGACCTCCTCAGCCAGGATACTGGCATCACGCACAGCGTCCGAGATGCCATGCGCTCCGACGGGGTCTCGGTGATGACCGGCATCGCCCACGAGCGCCCAGCCAAGTCCGTACGGCTTCCGGAAGAAGTTCGGCACGTCGGCGATGCCGTAGTAGCGCTCGGCCGGCGCGCTGTCCGCGAGACGCTCAGCGACCGCCGGTGACACGACGCGCACCGCGTTCCGGTACTCGGCCTCGACGTTTGTACGGACGCGAGCGAATTCGTCAGCAGGCCAGCCGACCAGGACGCAGGTCATGCCCCCATGGGTTGGGAGGAATATCAGATGGCGCCTGTCTCTCGACCCCGAGACGTGCCCCAGGTCTTGAACGCCCGGCCAGTAGGTGTAGTACCAGCAGGCGATGGACGGGACCTCTCGATACTTCGAGGCACGCACGGTCGAGGCGACAAACGAGTTTCTGCCGTCCGCGCCGATGACGAGCCGCGCCTGCTCGACGTGTTCCTGGCTGCGTCCCCTGGTGCCCATCACGCCGATGACGCGGTCGCCGTCGAAGCGGAGTTCGCGCACCGAGACCCCTTCTCGCAACTCGACACCGGCCTCAACCGCTGCATCGACCAGGATCTTGTCGAGCACCGTTCGGCGCGGGCACATGCTGACTGGCAGGCCTTCGGCTGACTTCGGAACGTAGCCGGTCAGGGGAAAGTCGCCGTCGTCACGGGTGCGCTTGTTGAGCTCCGGGCAGCCGGTGGCCGCGATCCGCTCGTAGAGTCCCAGCCCGTGGAGCGTGACGAGGCCCCGATGCAAGATGTTGTGCGTAGAGATAGTGTCGCTCGGAAAAGTGGCACGGTCCACCAGGAGCACACGATGCCCCTGTCGCGCCAGCAGCATGGCGGTGGTTGAGCCTGCACATCGCGCCCCAACCACGATAGCGTCGTACATGGGTATCCCCAGCCTGCACTGCCATACAGTGGGCACATCCTAGATGGCAGTGATGAGGAAGCGCAACTCGCGACGTCATCGCTGACAACCATGAGCGAGAGCCTCGCCGCGCCGGCCTGGTCGGTGACGAAGCGGTGGGGGCGAGTCAGATCCCCTCGCTCCTCACCGCTTCGTCACGTCTCGCTCCTGGCTACTTCACCACCCGCTTGTCGCGCTCGTCGCGGACCAGGTTGACGAAGGTGCCCCGATCCATCGCGCCCAAGTCGCCCGCCCCGCGCTCCCGCACCGAGACCGTGCCGCCCTCGATGTCCCGGTCGCCCATCACCAGGATATACGGGATGCGCTGCTGCTCGGCCTGGCGGATCTTGTTCTGCATCCGCTCGCGGCGGCTGTCCACCTCCACCCGGATGCCGTACTCCTTCAGCTCGGAGGCCACCTGGCCGGCGTACTCCAGGTGCCGATCGGCGATCGGGATCGCCAGCACCTGGACCGGCGCCAGCCAGAGCGGGAACGCCCCGGCGTAGTGCTCGATCAGCACGCCGAAGAACCGCTCCATGCTCCCGAGCAGCGCCCGGTGGACCATGAACGGCCGGTGCTGCGCGCCGTCCTCGCCGATGAACGAGAGGTCGAACCGCTCCGGCTCGTTGAAGTCGAACTGGACCGTCGAGAGCTGCCACTCGCGGTTGAGCGCGTCGCGGACCTTCAGGTCGATCTTCGGACCGTAGAACGCGCCGCCGCCCTCGTCCACCTCGTAGGGCAGACCGGACGCCTCCAGCGCCGCGCGCAGCGCCTCGGTCGCCCGGTCCCAGATGGCCGGGTCGCCCACGTACTTCTCCGGCCGCGTGGAGAGGTACGCCGCGAAGTCAGTCAAGCCGAACGCCCGCAGGATGCTCAGCGAAAGCGCCAGGCACTCCTTGATCTCATCCTCCACCTGGTCCGGTCGACAGAAGATGTGGGCGTCGTCCTGGGTAAATCCCCGCACCCGGGTCAACCCGTGCAGCACGCCGCTCCGCTCGAAGCGGTAGCAGGTGCCGTACTCGGCGTACCGCTGCGGCAGGTCGCGGTACGACCGGATCTGGCTCTTGAAGATCTCGATGTGGAACGGGCAGTTCATCGGCTTGGCGAAGTACTCCTCGCCCTCGATGTCCATCGGGGAGTACATGTTCTCCTTGTAGAACCCGAGGTGCCCCGAGATCTCCCAGAGCTTCCCGCGCCCGATGTGCGGCGAGAAGACCCAGTCGTAGCCGTGCGCCAGCAGCGTCCGGCGGCAGTAGTCCTCGGCCTCCACCCGGATGATCGCACCCTTCGGGTGCCAGAGGATCAGCCCCGGGCCGACGTCCTCCGAGATGCTGAACAGGTCAAGGTCGCGCCCGAGCCGCCGGTGGTCGCGCTTACGGGCCTCCTCCAGCCGCCAGAGGTACTGGTCCAGCTCCTCCTGCGACGGCCAGGCCGTCCCGTACAGCCGCTGGAGCATCGGGCGCTTCTCGTCGCCGCGCCAGTACGCCCCGGCCACGGACATCAGCTTGAACGCCTTGATGTGGCTGGTGGACGGCACGTGCGGCCCGCGACAGAGGTCGGTCCAGTCCGAGCCCGTGTCGTAGAACGAGGTGACCTCGCCCGCCGGCAGGTCTCGGACGATCTCTACCTTGTACCTCTCGCCCCGGGCCTCGTTCTCGGCGATGGCGGCGTCTCTCGGGACCTCGCGCCTGACGAACGGCTCGTCGGCGGCGATGATCCTCCGCATCTCCGCCTCGATCGCCGGGAAGTCCTCTTCGGACAACTGCTTCGCCGGCACGTCGATGTCGTAGTAGTAGCCGTTCTCGATCGGCGGGCCGATCCCGAGCATCGAGCCGGGGTAGAGGCGTTGCACGGCCTTCGCCATGACGTGCGCGGTGCTGTGCCGCAGGATGTCGAGTGGCGTCTGCTCCTTGTTCTGACCTTCGTCGGACACGACGATCCCTCCCGGAACGGGTGACCCCACCGTCGCCATCTCCCCTCCACCGCGCACGGGGGAGGGGTTAGGGGAGGGGGCCACCTACACGGCAAACGGCCCTGCCGTCCTCGGGACGACAGGGCCGTTCGTGGTTCCACCCGGGGTTCCCCCGCGCTCGTCATCCGGCATCGCCGAACAATCAGTCGTGGGGCTCGTTGTCGCCGCTAACGGGGCGTCCGTGCCCCCATACTTGCAGCCTGCGCGGTCGCGTTCTGGGGCAGGCTCGCGGGTGGTGTTCGCCGGGAACCGTCCACGAGGGCTTGCAGCCGGTGACCCTCGCTCTCTGGTGACGATCCGCCCGGGTACTCGTCCCGGTCATCGCCGCTATTCGGCTCGACCGCTCGTGCGAGCGGCCAGTAGATCAAGCATACGACCGCCACCGGCACCCAGTCAACGGGTCGGGCGCAGCGGACGTGGAGCTCGTTCCGTGGCGGCGGCGCCCTGTGCGGTCGCCGCCGGGCCGAGGACGGCGCCGCCGTCATGCTCCTGCCGTACGACCCGACTTACGATCACGCCACAGTCCCGCTGGCGAACTAGCAAGAGAGGAATGCGATCCGGCGCGGCACCGCGTGGCATCGCCTGGCACTGACCTGCCCCGGCTCGATCGTCGACGCGATCGTGAACGGCCAGGTGGTGGCCTCCGTCCAGGATGGGACGTACCGGGACGGACAGGCGATCCTCGGCGTCAGGGGCTTCGCTGGCCAGGGCGCGCCCACCGAGGCGTACTTCGACGAACTTGCAGCCACGCGCCGCTGATTCGCCCAGCTCGCTCGGAACTCCGACCGAAACCTGCTCACGGACGGACCCGACGAGAAGGCCCGTACCGGTCCCGAACGGCCGCGCCGGCACGTTCTACTCTGGCTCGACTCCCTTGCTCGCCCGGGGTGCTTCTGGTACCATGCGCACCGGCCGGGCGACGAGCGGTCCGCTTGCGCGTGCTGAGCGTGTGCATGTCGGACTCGATGAAGGCGCCCCGGAGGATCCATGGTGGCAGCGGCAGACGTCAAGGCGATTCGGCTCGGGCACCCGAGCTACGTCTGGCGCAGCGGCCAGGATCGGCGGCTCAGCCAGATCCGCCAGTACGTCGCTCTCGAAGATCGCAAGATCCTCGACATCGGCTGCGGCCTCGGCATGTACGTCGACAAGTTCCGCCGCTTCAGCGACGAGGTCTACGGCGTCGACGTCGACGAGGAGAAGGTCGCGCAGGCCAGCGAGTGGCTGCCGAACATCCAGGTCGCCCCCGGCGAGCACCTGCCGTTCGCGGACAACCAGTTCGACGTGATCCTGCTTAACGAGGTCATCGAGCACGTCGACGACGACCGCATGACGATCCGCGAGGCGTACCGTTGCCTGCGGCCGGGCGGCCAGGTCGTGATCTACGCACCGAACCGGCTCTACCCCTTCGAGACGCACGGCTTCTACGTCTTCGGGCGGTACTACTTCCGGCTACTGCCGATCGTGAACTGGCTGCCGCACGCCATCCGCGACGTCTTCTGCCCGCACGTGCGGGTCTACACCGCCCGCGAGATCCGCCGCCTCTTCGACGGCCTGGACGTCGAGCTGGTCGCCGAGACCCACATCATGCCGGGCCTGGACAACGTCGCCGAGCGGTACGGGCCGTTCGGGCGGCTGATCCACAAGGGGCGGGACCTGATCGAAGCGACGCCGCTGCGCTGCTTCGGTATCAGCCACTTCGTCGTCGCCCGCAAGCGCTGACGGTGTCGCCGCCCCGCCTTCATGGTGCGGCAAGGATGGAAGCCAGCACCCGACGCAGGTCGGCCTCCGGGGCCGATCGCGCGGAACGGGCCCGCCAGGCCACGTGGCCGTCCGGACGGACCAGGACCGTGCCGTCCGCCTCGACGCCGTACGTCGCCTGCCAGTCGCCGGCCGGGTCGGACAGGTCGCCACCCGGGCCGATGCGGTAGGCCGAAAGCGGACACCGGTCTGCCAGGGCCGCTGCCGCCCCGCACCAGGCCCGGTCGTCCGGGCCGGCCAGGACGACGAACCGACTCCCGAACAGATCCAGGCTGGAGATCGTCGTGGCGCCACGGCGCAGCCAGACGTGGGGCGCCCGCGCACCGGGGCGAGCGGACGGCAGGTAGTCGCAGGCCGGGTCGGCGACCGCCGCCGGGGGCGTGCCATCCGGGACGACGGCAGCCGAAGCGTACGACGCGCCGAAGATCAACCCCCATTCATTGTGGTGGGGCGGGGGCGATCCGGCTCCCGCCGCCGGCATGGCCGGCGTGCGCTCGTCGCCGGGTACACGTACACCCGCCGCCGAGACGACGTTTCCCAAGGCTCGCTCGGTGGTCGCGCGGCCGATCGGCAGCCGCTCCGGCTCGTACGTGTCGAGGAGTCCGGGGCCGGCCCAGCCTTGTAGGACCCCCGCCAGCTTCCAGGCCAGATTGTGCGCGTCGTGGATGCCGGTATTCATGCCCAGCCCGCCAAGGGGCGGCATCTCGTGGACGGCGTCGCCGACCAGAAAGACACGCCCGTCGCGGTAGCGCTCGGCGACGTGGGCGCTGATGCTCCAGGGGTCTCGTGCAACGATCTCGACCGGCAGATCGGGCACCCCTACGGCTGTCCGGATCAAGGCGACGCAGCGCTCGGCCGTGAAGTCGTCGGAGCGTTCGCCGCGAGCCGGCTCGTAGTGCGCGCTGAAGCGCCAGTTGATGGTGCCGTCGATCGTGAACAGGCCACCGCGCGCCTCGGGATGCTGGACGATGCAGAGGTAGGGCGGCCGATCGGCGAACCAGGGCCGGAGGTCGGCGCGAAACGTGATGAAGACGCGGTGGGCCAGATTGGCGTGCCCGACCATCCGGATCCCCAGCGCCTCGCGGACGCGGCTGCGCGCACCGTCGGCGGCAACCAGATGCGATGCTCGCACGCGCGTCTCCTCGCCGCTGTCGCGCTCCCGCAACGTGGCGGTGACGCCGTCGTCGTCCTGGACGAAGCCGACCAGCTCGCATCTGAAGTGGAGGTCGATCTCCTGGCGCTCGCCGACGGCGGCACGCAGGGATGGTTGGATCGCGCCTCCCGGACTGACGCAGGCCGCGACCGAACTGAACGGCTGTGGGGCGCCGGCGCCGAACGGCGCGGGCCGCCGTGCGATCTCCCGGCCGGCGATCGTCTCGACGCGCAGCATGTACCGTCCAAACTCGGGCGGCAGGCTTGACCCGCGCAGGTGCCGTTCGGCCCCGCACTGGCGCAGGATCTCCATCGACCGCGCGTTTACCAGGCCGGCCGCCGGCCGGTGCCGACCGTCCGAGCGGCGCTCGACCACCCGGCACGGCACCCCGTGGTGCGCCAGCAGGAGGGCCATGCTCAGGCCGACGGGCCCGGCGCCCACGATCAGGACCGGCACCTCGAACGTCGATGACTGGCTCACGCTCCCACCCCCACGATGCGTCTGGCGGGCAGCCCGGCGAGTGCCGTCCCTGCAGGGGCGTGGATCGCCGCTCGCCGCCCGGTCTCGCGACTCTACGGGCGGCGCGACGGCCATCGCATCGGGAGAATGATGCAGATCGCCGATCCTGAGCGTGGCGTCGTCGGCGACGAGAGGCACAAACTGTGTAGGCGAGCCGGGCGTCGCCCCCTCAGACCAGCCCGTTGCGGACGGCGTAGGCCGTCGCGTCGGCCCGGCCGTGGGCGTCGATCTTGGCGTAGACGTTGGCGACGTGCCGATTCACCGTTCGGATGCTCAGCACCAGCTCGGCGGCGATCTCGCGGTTGGTCCGTCCGGCGGCGAGCAGGCGAAGGATCTCCATTTCGCGGGGCGTCAGCCCGGCCGGTGCGGAGATCCTGGCCGCCGGTACTCGCCCGTCGACGATGGCCAGCGCCCGAGCGAGCGCCGGCCTGGCCCCGAGCACGTCGAGCACTCGGCTCGCCTCGATCGCCTGGACGCGTGCTTCTGCCTCCTGGCCGAGTGCCAGGTACGCTTCGGCCGCCGCGAGCAGGGTCAGGCCACGCTCGTACGGCGTCCCGCAGGCATCGGCGAGCACAAGGGCGCGGTCGAGGTGGTCGAGCGCCCGTCGGCGCCGGCCCGCCGTGGCGGCGAGCTGACCCATCATGCGATGGGCAGCCAGCAGCGCGAGCGGCTGGCGCGGTGCGCTCGCGAGCGTCAAGGCGCGCTCGGCGTGGCGCTCGGCTCCCGGCCGGTCGCCAGCGAGGAGGGAGTACGTCGACCAGAGCAGCGCGCCCTCCGCCCGGCCCAGGCAGGCGTTGCTCCAGGCGAGCCAGCGATCGTGGGCGGTCAGCCAGGCGTGCGCCGTCGGGAGGTCGCCGCCCTCCAGCGCGAGGGCGGCGGCGACTCGCTGAAGCTCCTGGGTGAGGAGGTGTCGGCTTGTGCCAGGTATGGCGCCGGGCCCGTCTGGAAGATGGCGATGGATCAGCTGCCGGCCCGACTCCGAATCGCCGCGCGCCAGAGCCAGCCGGCCGAGCGCCGCGATCACCACCGCCGTGTTACCGCCACCGCGCTCGCTCGGCAAATCCTCGGCCAGCCGCTGCGCCTCGGACCAGCTCCCGTGCAGCCAGAACGTCGGCAGCAGCGCAAGCTCCTCAGGAAAGCTCTGTACAGATGCGTCGGCCGCCCGGCGGCGCGCGTCGCAGGCCTCCGCGGTGAGTGCCTCCAGGGTCGCAGGCGAGTCCGCGGCGTACGAGAGCTCGACCCACCAGAGCTGACCGAGCGCCGCCGCCGCTTCCTGGCTGGTGTCGCCAAGTGCGCGGTGCGCCATTCTCGTCCTGGTCAGGAGTGCTCGGGCTTCGGCCACCGACCCGGACGCGGTCTCGGCCCACCCCAGGGCGAAGAGGGCGTTGGCGGCGCAGGCGGCCTCGATGCTCTTGCAGGGCGGGCGAGTGGCGAGTCGTGCGGCGACGGGCGCGCCGAGCTCCCGGGCCTCCGCGTAGCGGCCGACCAGCGCAAGCCACAGCGCCAGCTTACCGCGTTGGTCGTCGAGATCGTGCGGCAATCCGAAACCTTCGAGCATGCGGACCGTGTCCTCTGCCGGGGGCGGGAGCGACTCCAGCTCGGCGAGGCTCGCCTCCATGCACGCGATGCCAGGTCCAAACTGTCGCGTGAAGCAGAGCAGGAAACCCCGGGTGAATGCCACGCGGGCGGCGAGGAGCCGGTCACCCGCCTCAGCCGCGTGGCTTGCTGCACGGTCCAACGCTTGCATGGCGCCTTGTGGATCGGCGTACCGCCGGAGCTGGGCCAGTCGATACCATTGCCAGCCGACGTCAACCATCGGACGGGTGTCCTGCTCGAGCAGGGCGAGGGCCGCTTCGAGCCGCTCGGCGGCGGTCCGCCAGGCCCCGACCCGTTCGGCGTGATCCGACGCCCGCAGGAGCCACCCGGCGGCTGCAGGATCGCCGGCTCGAACGAGATGTGCCGCGATGGCGTCGGCGTCCGACTCGTTCTGTTCAACAAGGACGCGGGCAACCATCTGATGCCAGCGGCGGAGCCGTGGCGGCAGGATGCTTTCGTACACGATCGCGCGGATCAGGTCATGGGCGAAGTGGACCCGTGCCCCGTCTGGATTCGGCACCAGGATGTTCGCGGCGGTCATTCGCTCGACGATCGGGATCAGGGCCTCCTCGTCGATCCCGCTTGCAGCCGCCCAGATCGTCAGCGGCACCTCCTGACCGACGACCGCGGCGACGTCGAGGAGCGATCTCGCTCCTGCGTCGAGCTGCGCCAGGCGGGCCGCGACGACCTGGCGCAGCAGGCGTGGGACCGGCTGACCGGACAGATCCCCGACCGTCCACGGTGCCCCACGTTCGGGCGGAGACGTGAGCACGCCGGCCTGTTCCAGCGCATGGAGGAGCTCGCCGATGAAGAACGGATTACCTTCGGCTCGCTGCAGATAAGAAACGAGGCGTGCCTCATCGGGTGGCCGCAGGGAGTAACGGCGGCGGACCAGCGTACGCACCGCTGGGGTGTCGAGGGGTCGGAGCTCGATCCGTTCGGGATCTGACTCACGGATCAGCGCCGGCAGTACCACCTCAAGCGCGTGCTGGCCGGGCTCGTGGGTACGGTGGGTTGCCACGAGGAGCAGCGACAGGGAGCTCGATCGGCGCGCTACGATCCGGAGCAGCTCCAGGCTCGCAGCGTCAGCCCAGTGGAGGTCTTCGAGGACGAGCATCAGCGGACGTTGGAGTGTGAGCTCCGCGATGAGGTCGAAGATCTCGGCCAGGGCCGTCGGGGCTCTGTGGCGCTCGTCCGCCCGCGGCTCTCCACCTCTGGCGCCCAGTGCCGCTGCCACGGTCGCCAGGTCGGGATCGGGCGGCCAGGGGTGGAGGGCCTCCAACCACGGGCCGTATGGCGGCGTCTCGGTCAGCTCGTGGGCGCCGCCAAGCAACGTTCGGGCACCGTGGTCCCGTGCGGTCGCGGCGAAATCGCTCGTGAGAGCCGTCTTCCCGACACCGGCCGGGCCGGCGATCAAGACCAGGCCACCGTGCCCCGCGAACAGCCCGTCTAACCGCCCGGCGAGCAGTTGCTGTTCGCGCTCGCGGCCGACGAGCCAGGGATGAGGACCGAACAGACGGGCGTGCCGCATCGACCACATGATGCTCGAACGGGCCTCCGACGGCTACCTGGCCGGAGCAGGACCGACGAGCATCGTCATATCGTGGTGCCGCCGTCCGTCAGCGGTGCGAAGGCACCGGTGCTGCGTACGATACGCCTCGATTCCGTTCGTTTCGCCTGTCCTGGTGGCGGACCTCTCGCACGTTTCGTTCGTGCGAGGGTGCGCCCCAGGTGATCGCTCGTGCACGGCCCGGGCGGCGCCCGTCGAGCACCCAGGAGCGGCTGATGGAGCGCGTCGTCGCGAGATAGTCGACAGGCCCGCTATCGACTCGCCCGAGCGGCTCGAAACTCCCCATCCGGCCGGTGTACGCTGTTTGGACCACCGACGGAGGGGAAACATGAAGGTCTCCCATGCCATAGGGCAGATCCTGAAGCGGGAAGGCGTCGAGTTCATCACCGGCTATCCCGTCAACCACATCCTCGAAGGCGCCGCCGCCAACGACATCCGCACGATCATCGTCCGTCAGGAGCGGACCGGGATCCACATGGCGGACGCGGTCAGCCGGACGACGTCCGGCCAGAAGATCGGCGTCTTCGTCATGCAGCACGGGCCGGGCTCGGAGAACGCCTTCGGTGGCGTCGCCCAGGCGTTCGGCGACTCCGTGCCGATCGTCGTGATGCCGATGGG
>Ga0075420_100002301_pt1 | contig 16518 bp, 19 predicted proteins | sample SoiMetdeltSBSDD4_FD_75296 | JGI IMG/M metagenome (GOLD analysis project Ga0075420, IMG submission 75296) | Bulk soil microbial communities from a Populus tree surrounding site in Tennessee, USA - Soil MetaG P. deltoides SBSDD4 | ecosystem: Environmental > Terrestrial > Soil > Tree plantation... | reverse complement strand
TTGGACCAGGCGCGCTCGAGCGTGTCCTGCACCAGATCGTCCGCCGCGGAGCGCTCCCCCACCAGCGCGCGCGCATAGCGCCGCAATCGCGGTATCAGCTCGACCAGGCCCTGCGCGTCGCTCATTGCACAGAACAGTGCCCTGCTGGGCGCTATTCCGTCAACCTTCGCAAGAATTCACGGCGACTCGTCCGCGACCGCAGGCAGGGCGCGAAGATAGGCAATCATTGCCGCCAGGTCCGCCGGCACCAGCTGGCTGGTGGTATTGCGGATCACTTCGGCCATCGCTTCGGCCGCAATATCGCCGTCGGGCGTGATGCCGCTGAGCAGAAACTCGCGCAATTCCGCGTCGCTCCACCCTTTGAGGCCCTCGGGCGTCAGGTTCGGGGTCCGCTTGCCCTCGGCACCGAAGGCGGCGCCGGCAAGCCGGCGCTCCAGCTTCGCGCCACCCAAGCTATTGCGGGGGGTATGACACTCTCCGCAGTGCCCAAGCGCGTTGACGAGGTACGCGCCGCGGTTGACCACCTGCGGTTGCGCGGCATTCGCGACAAAGGGTCCGGGCGTGAAGTACAGCCACTTCCAGAGCCCGAGCAAGAATCGCAAGCCAAAAGGAAATCTCAACGCGTGCGCGCGATTGGGTCGGGCGTTCGGCGGCAATGCGCGCAGGAAGGCCCACAGGTCGCGCGCGTCCGCGTCCGTGATGCCGGTGAAAGAGGGGTAGGGAAAGGCCGGATAGAAATGCGCCCCGTCGGGTCGCAACCCGGTCCGCAACGCGCGCAGAAAATCTGCCTCGCTCCAATGACCGATGCCCGCGCCGGGATGCGGCGTGATGTTGGGTCCGTAGAATGTGCCGAAAGGCGTTTTCAACCCACGCCCGCCGCTATAGGGCACCGCGTCTTTCGCCACCTCGGTATGGCAACCCTGGCATCCGGCGGCCTTTGCCAAGTACGCGCCGCGTCGGGCGTCGCCCTGCGCGTACGCCGGCGTCGCCACTAGCAGCATCGCAAGAACAAAAAGCCCCGCGCGCGCGGGGCCCGGTGTCGCGGACAAGCTACCTGCTACTTGCTGCGGAAATCGTCGTGGCAGGAGTTGCAGGCGTTGCCCACGGCGCCGATTTGCGCCTTCACAGCGGCCTCATCGCCACCCTTGCTGACGCTCACGAGCTTGGATGTCTCGTTCTCCAGTTGCGCGGCATACTGCATGAACTTGGCCTTGTTGTCGTAGATCGCGGGCAATGCGCGGCTCTTCTCGCCCTTGGTGCTGGCCTCAAAGCCATCCCAGGCCATGCGTGACAGGTTGTCGAGGAGCCCCGCGTTTCGCTGCACCGTTGCCGCGTTGTACGGCACCCTGCCTTGCGCCACTCCGAACAGCGGGCCAAAGTACTTGAATTGCAGCGTCATCACCGCCTGGCGCTGCTTCACCAGAACCTCGGGCTTCGCCTGGGCGTAGGCGCCCTGCGCGATTCCCGCTCCCAGAATGGCCGCCACGCTGGCCGCTAACAGCTTGTTACGCATTGGGGACTACCTCCTCGGGTTGGAACACTCGCAGGCGAACAGCGCCCGCGGGGATTTTATTTCACTCGCCGGCTAGCGCAGTCCGGCAGCGTACTCGGCCGCGGCCTTGATCTCCTGGTCGCTCATGCGCGCCGCCACGCCGCGCATCATGCCATTGGGGTCGTTGGCGCGGGTCCCGGCGCGGAACTGCTTGAGCTGCGTTTCGACGTAGGCGGCGTATTGCCCCGCGAGCCGCGGGTACTGGCTCGGCACGCCGGCGCCGGCGGGGCCGTGGCAACCGGAGCAGGCCGGCACGCCGGTTGCCGCATTGCCGCCGCGCCACAGCTTCTGCCCGGCCGCCGCGAGAACCTTGCTGGTCGCCTTGGCCGGCTGCAGCTTCTGCGCCGCGTAGTAGGCCGCGACATTGCGCATGTCGCCATCCGACAGGCCGGCGACCATGCCGGCCATGATCGGGTCGATGCGCTCCGCCTTCTTGCCGCCTTGCGCCTTGAAATTGACGAGCTGCTTGTGCAGGTACTCCGGGATCTGGCCGGCGAGCTTCGGGTTCGCCGGGGCAACGCTGTTGCCGTCGGCCGCATGGCAGGCGGCGCAGACCTGCTTGGCGATCTGCGCGCCTTTGTCGAGGTCGGGCTTGGCGGAGCCTTGCGCAGCAGCCTGTGCCGCCCACAACAATCCCACAGCGGCCATTCCCGCCAGCGTACGATTCATTCTGCAACTCCCCGAAATTCGTAGGAAACGCCTCATTTTATTGGAATTTCAGGCATGCCGGAATCCAGCAACGCGTTTTCGCGTCTCCAATTCCTCGCCTCCGCCGGTCCGACCGGCGGGATGCCGCCCGAGGACCTGCCCGAATTGGCGTTTGCCGGCCGCTCGAACGTAGGCAAGTCGAGCGTCATCAACGCGCTCGCCAATCGCAAGCGCCTGGCCTTCGTCTCCAAGACACCCGGGCGCACGCAGACCATCAATTTCTTCGACCTCGGCGGCAAAGGGCGGCTGGTGGACCTGCCGGGCTACGGCTATGCACGGGTGCCGCAGGATGTGCGCGCGCAGTGGGATCGGCTGGTGGGCGGGTACCTCGGTTCGCGCGGCACACTGGCGGGAGTGGTCGTGCTGATGGACGCCAGGCGCCCGTTCACCGAACACGACGAGGTCCTGCTGGAATGGCTGCGGCCGGCAGGCCGTCGCTTGCTGGTGCTGCTGTCGAAGTGCGACAAGCTGACCCGGCAGGCGCGCGCCCGGACGCTCAAGGAGGTGCAATCCCGCCTTGCGCAACGGGCCATCGACGGCGAAGCGCGCCTGTTTTCCAGCTTGTCCGGGGAGGGCGTGGAGGAAACGCGCTCGCTGCTCGAAGCTTGGCTTCGGGCAGCGGGCGCGGGGCATAAAAGACCCCCGGTAAAGGGGAAGTAAACCGGGGGCGAAACGCCTTAATTTGGAGTTAAGGCAACCCGCTCAGGGAGGAGAAGCGGGAGACGATGAATATCGTCTGAAGGTAAGATTGCGCCGCAGGGGGAAAGTTCCAAGACCTGAAACACCCAGGAAAATCAGCACCATGAAGATCTATGGCCAGTTTCCGGCGGTACGCATGCGCCGCATGCGGCGGGATGATTTCTCCCGGCGGCTGATGCGCGAGCACCGGCTCAGCGCGGACGACCTGATTTACCCGGTATTCGTCCTCGACGGGAAAAACCGTACAGAGAAAGTGGCTTCAATGCCGGGCGTCGAGCGCATGACCGTCGACCGGCTCCTGCGGGTGGCCGAGGAGTGCGTGAAGTTGCGCATCCCGGTGCTCGCGCTGTTCCCGGTCATCGAGCAGAAGCGGAAAACCCCGGACGGACGCGAGGCGTACAACGCCAAGGGACTCGTGCCGCGTGCGGTGGCCGCGCTGAAGAAGCGCTTTCCCTCGCTGGGCCTGATGACCGACGTGGCGCTCGACCCCTACACCTCGCACGGCCAGGATGGCGTCACCGACAGTTCGGGCTACATCGTCAACGACGTGACGCTCGACGTCCTGGTCAGGCAGGCGCTGTGCCAGGCGCAGGCCGGCGTGGACATCGTCGCACCGTCGGACATGATGGACGGCAGGATCGGGCGGATTCGCGGCGCGCTGGAGAAAGCCGGCTACCTGCACACGAAGATTCTTGCCTACTCCGCGAAGTACGCCTCGGGCTTTTACGGCCCGTTTCGCGACGCGGTCGGCTCCGCGAAGAATCTGGGCAAGGGCGACAAGCAGACCTACCAGATGGATCCGGCGAATTCCGACGAGGCGTTGTGGGAGGTCGGACTCGATCTCGCCGAAGGCGCCGACATGGTGATGGTGAAGCCGGGCCTGCCCTACCTCGACATCGTGCGTCGCGTGAAGGACGAGTTCAAGGCGCCGACCTACGTGTACCAGGTCTCGGGCGAATACGCCATGCTGCGCGCAGCGATCGACAAGGGCTGGCTGCCGAAGAGTTGCGTGCAGGAAGCGCTGCTGGCGATGAAGCGCGCCGGCGCCGACGGCATACTCACCTACTTCGCGCTGGAAGTCGCGCGCGAACTGCAGAAGACAGCCTAGCCGAATACCACGGCGACGCCGTGCGCGTCCTGGGCGCTCACGGCGCAGGCGCCGTCTGGCAGCACCACCGGCTGCAGGCCGTTGCGTCGCAATACCTTGGCTGTCGCCGCGCGGTCCGCCACGCGGATGAACAGCGCAGCGGCAAGCGGCCGCTGCCGCAGCGGCAGACCCACGCCGTGCAGGCGATGCCCCAGCTTCCATCGCGACGCGAGCGCAATGGGCGCGCTGCCGGTCTGCACCAGGAGACCTTCGTCGATTGCCTGCGGCCTCGCGGCCAACAGCTTGCCGTAGCGCGCCGCGGCCGCCTCGACGTCTTCGGCGACCACCGCCACCGCCGCGATCGCGGCGGCGCCGTTCGCGTGGCGCTGCAGCTCCGGGCGCCACACCAGTTCGGGCGTGAAATGCTGGCAAGCGAACATGCGGCAGCCCGGCGAGGCCTCCGGGGGCAGCTGCACGATGCGAAAGCGCGCGTCCCCCAGACCCTCGACTGGCCGCGAGAAATCCAGGGGCGCGTCGGCAACGATGCCATCCGCGGCGAGGCCGGCATGCAAGCCATTCGCGTCGTCGGTGGCGAGCGCCACCGCGCCGAGGCCCTCGCCCGCCGCCAGGAATTCGGTGAAGACCTGCATCGCCGGATGCGACCTGGGCACCGCCAGCAGTTCGACGTAATCGCTGCCGAACATCAGGCAATGGTTCTGCGAGCCCAGCGTATGGAAGCCGCGCGGCGTCAGCGTGAAGCCCATGCGCGCGTAGGCCTCGCGCGCCTTGTCCAGATCGCGCACCAGGACCACGACGTGGTCGATGCCCAGGAGGTGCTGCCGCATGGCCGCGCTCAATCCGCGGCGGCCTGATCGAGCGTCTGCAGGAAGCGTTCGGCATTCTGGTAGCCGATGACCCGCAGCCCGCGGAGCTCCCGGCCCTGCGCATCGAAGAAGATGATGCCCGGCGGGCCGAACAGCGCGAACCGCTTGAGCAGGGCCTTGTGGTCCGCGGAGTTGGCCGTCACGTCTACCTGCAGCAGCAGCATGCGTTCGAACTGCGCCTGCACGCGCGGGTCGCTGAATGTGAAGGCTTCCATCTCCTTGCAGGACACGCACCAGTCGGCGTAGAAATCCAGCATCACCGGCCTGCCCGGCGCGGCGAGCCTGGCGTCCAGCTGCGCCACGCTGTCCACGCGCTCGAATACGGTGTCGCCTTTGCCGTCGAGGAACAGCGGCGAGACGATCCAGGCCGCCACGGCGAGCAGCAGCACGCCGAAGAACGCCTTCACCACCGTCATCCAGCGGCCCGCCTTTGGCAGCAATGCGCCCCCGGACACGCCGATGACGAGCAGCGGGATGCCCATGCCGAGGGCCATCGCGAACAGCGCCGAGCCGCCGAGGGCGACGTCGCGGCTCTGGCTGATGTAGAGCAGCGCCCCGGCCAGCGGCGCCGCGACGCAGGGGCTGACGATGATCGCCGAGAGCACCCCCATGCCGGCCACGGAAGCGAGCTTGCCGCCCTGCAGACGGTGGTGCGCGGCGGACAGCGGCTGGCGCAGGAATCCGGGCAGCTGCAGTTCGTACAGGCCGAACATGGACAGCGCGAGCAGCACGAACACCAGCGCGAAGGCACCCAGCACCCAGGCATTCTGCAGCGAGGCCGCGAGCAACGACCCGGAATAGGCGGCGGCGACGCCGGCGCCGGCATAGGCCACCGCCATGCCCAGCACGTAGGAAGACGACAGGGCGAAGGCGCGTGTCTTGTCCACGCCGCTGCCTTCGCCGGCAATGATGCCGGAGAGGATCGGAATCATCGGCAACATGCAGGGCGTGAACGCGAGCAGCAGGCCGAATCCGAGAAAACTCGCCAGCACCAGCCAGGTGCTGCCCTGGAACATCGCCGCGATGTCGAAGTCGCTTGCCGACAGCGCGGCGCGCCCGCGCGGCGCCTGGCCGGGAAAGGACGCCAGGCGCAGCGTCGCCGCCGATTCCATCGGCACGTAGCACACGCCGATGTCGGCGCAGCCTTGCGAGGTGACGAGGAGCTTGAGTGGATCGCCCGCGCCCGCCGCCACCGGCACGCGGATCCGCACTGTCTTGCGATAGGTCTCGCTGTCGCCGAAGAACTGGTCCTTCTTCCTCTCCCCGGCGGGGAATTCCGGTGCGCCAAGGCGCGCATTCTCGGCGGCGAACTTGAACCGCTCGCGGTACATGTAATAGCCGTCGGCGATGGCGAACTGCACTTCCAGCGCATTGCCGTCGACGGCGCGGACGGAGAAGCGGAAAGCCTGCTCGGGCTCGAGCAGATCCTGGGGCGCGGCCGCCAGCGCTGGCGGCGCGGCCAGCGCAAGGCCGAGAAGGAGCGAACGGATCATCGTGGCGGGATGGTTTCCGCGGCCAGCCACTCAAGATAAGCGGGCAGGCCGCGCTCGATTGGGACCGCCACGATCTCCGGAAGTTCGTAGGGGTGCAGCGCACGGATCGCCGCTTCGAGCGCGGCATAGCGCGCGCTTGTGGTCTTGACCAGCACCGGGTGCTCCTCCTCGTGGCGCACGGCGCCCTGCCAGCGGTACACCGAGCGGCAGGGGGCGAGGACATTGACGCAGGCCGCGACGCGCTGCTCGACCAGCGCAGCGGCGAGCTTCTCCGCGCTGGCGCGGTCCGGCAGGTTGGTGAAGACGAGCAGCGTATTCACTGCGCCGCCAGCGGGCGCGGCACGCCCTCGAACACCGTCGGGTAGCGCAGGCGCACGCCCAGCGCCTCCTTCATGCGCCGGTTGGCGAGGCGCCGCGATTCGCTCATGAAGGAAAGCGACTCGGCGGAGATGCGGCCCGGCGCCTCGGCGCGCGCGATGCGCGGCGGGCGCGGCAGGCCGGCGCGCTCGGCCACCAGGTCGAGCCAGTCGCCCATGCGGATCGCGCTGTCGTCGCAGGCGTTGTAGGTTCCGGCGGGCGCGGCATCCTCAAGCGCCCGCACCACGATCGCCGCCAGGTCCTCGGCATGGATGTGGTTGGTATAGACGTCGTCCTCGGCGCGCAGCACCGGCGCGCCCGCGCGCAGCCGCTCCAGCGGCAGCCGGTCGGCGGCATAGATGCCGGGGGCGCGCAGGATCACCAGGTCCACGCCGCGCTCGCTGCACCATAGTGCAAGCTGGCGCTCGGCATCGACGCGCCGGCGCGCCCGGTCGGTCTGCGGCCGCACGGCGCGCGACTCGTCCACGCGCGCCCCGCCGCAGTCCCCGTACACCCCGCTCGTGCTGACGTAGACGATGCGCGCCGGTAGAATCCGGCGGTTTGCGAGCGCTGCCAGCAGGTGGGTGGTGCGCGTGTCCGCCGCGCCCGTGCTGGGCGGCGGCGCGCAGTGCAGAACCGCATCGGCGCCCTGCAGTGCGTCCAGGGTCTCGGGGCGGTCGAGGTCGAAGCCGTGGCGACGCGACAGCGGCTGCACCGCGAAGCGCGTCTCCAGCCGTGGCGCGGCGCGGCGCGCGATATCGCCGTAGCCCGCGATCAACAGCATTTTCATCGGTGACATTCTAGCCACATGCACAGCGTCACGATCCAGCCCAGCGGTCACCAGTTCCAAGTGGAGGACGGCGAAGCCGTGCTGACCGCCGCGCTGCGCCAGGGACTGGTGCTGCCATACGGCTGCAAGAACGGCGCCTGCGGCAGCTGCAAGGGAAAGATCCTGTCGGGCAAGGTCGACTACGGCAATTACCAGCCGAAAGCGCTGCCGGAGGCGGACAAGGCGCAGGGCAAGGCGCTTTTTTGCCAGGCTAGGCCGCTCGGCGACCTGGTGATCGAGGCGCGCACCATCGGCGCGGCCAAGGACATCCAGGTGAAGACCCTGCCCTGCCGCGTGCAGAAACTGGAGCGCGTCACGCCGGACGTGATGCTCATTGGCCTCAAACTGCCGGCCAACGAACGGCTGCAGTTCCTCGCGGGGCAGTTCCTCGAGTTCCTGCTGAAGGACGGCAAGCGGCGCAGTTTTTCGATGGCCAACGCGCCGCACGACGACGAGCTGATACAGCTGCATGTTCGGCACGTGCCCGGCGGGCAGTTCACCGACCACGTGTTCGGCAAGATGAAGGAGCGCGACATCCTGCGCTTCGAGGGGCCCCTCGGCACCTTCTTCCTGCGCGAGGATTCCGCCAAGCCCATCGTGTTCGTCGCCTCCGGCACCGGCTTCGCGCCGATCAAGGCGATCATCGAGCACGCGCTGAAGAAAGGAGTTTCCCGCCCGATGGCGCTGTACTGGGGCGGGCGGCGCCCGGGGGACCTGTACCTGCACGCGCTCGCCACGGGATGGTCCGCGCGCGGCGTGCTGCAGTACGTGCCGGTGATTTCCGATGCGCTGCCGGAGGATGCATGGACCGGGCGCACGGGCTTCGTGCATCGCGCGGTGATGCAGGATTTCCCGGACCTTTCCGCACACCAGGTCTACGCCTGCGGCGTGCCTCTCATGGTGGATGCGGCGCGCAAGGACTTCACCACGCGGTGCCGGCTGCCGGAGGAGGAGTTCTACGCCGACAGCTTCACCACACAGGCGGACCTGCCTCAGCCGGCGCCTTCCCCCAGATAGGCCTCGCGCACCTTCGGGTCCGCGAGGAGCGTCCGCGCCGCGCCGGCGAGCGTGATGCTGCCCGATTCCATCACGTAGCCGCGGTGCGCGAGCTCCAGCGCCAGGCGCGCGTTTTGCTCCACCAGCAGGATGGTCATGCCGCGCGCCGCCACTTCGCGCACGATGTCGAAGATCTTCGCCACCATCAGCGGCGCGAGGCCCATCGACGGCTCGTCCAGCAGCAGGAGCTTCGGCCGGCTCATCAGCGCACGGCCGATGGCAAGCATCTGCTGCTCGCCGCCCGAGAGCGTGCCGGCGGTCTGGGTGCGGCGCTCGCGCAGGCGCGGGAAGGTTTCGTACTGGCGCGCGACGTCCTCGGCGATGCGCTTCCTGTCCTCGCGCGCGTACGCGCCCATGGCGAGGTTCTCCTCCACCGTGAGCTGCGGAAACACGCCGCGCCCTTCCGGTACCATCACCAGGCCGCGGCGCGGCAGTTCGAACACGGGCAGGCCTTCGAGGGCCTGGCCGGCATAGGTCACCTTGCCGCCGCGCGCGTGCAGGCCGCAGATCGCCTTCAGTGCCGAGGTCTTGCCCGCGCCGTTGGCCCCGATCAGGCACACCAGCTCGCCTTCGCCGACCTCGAGGTCGATGCCTTTCACCGCGCGGATGCCGCCGTAATGGACCTCCAGCCCCCGCACCTCAAGCAGCATGCGGCGTGCCCAAGTAGGCCTCGATGACCTTGGGGTCGCGCTGCACCTCGGCGGGCGTACCCTCGGCGATCTTCTCGCCGTAGTCCAGCACCAGCACGCGGTCGCAGACGTTCATCACCAGGCGCACGTCGTGCTCGATGAGCAGCAGCGTTACCCCGCCTTGGCGGATGGCATTGAGCAGCCCGCGCAGCGCCAGCGTCTCCGAAGAGTTCATGCCGGCGGCGGGCTCATCGAGCGTCAGGAGCTTGGGCTCGGTGGCAAGCGCGCGCGCGATCTCCAGGCGCCGCTGGTCGCCGTAGGGCAGGTTCCCCGCCGGGTCATTGGCGCGCGCGCGGATGCCGACGTAGTCGAGCAGCTCGAGCGCGCGGCGCTGGATTCCCGCCTCCTCGGCCAGCGTGGCGGGATTGCGCAGGAGGGCGCCGACCACGCCCGCGCGCGTGCGCAGGTGGCGCCCGATCATGACGTTCTCCAGCACAGAGAGGTTCGCGAACAGGCGGATGTTCTGGAACGTGCGCGCGATGCCGCGCGCCGCCACCTCATGCGGCGCCAGGCCGGCGAGCGGCGCGCCGTCGAACGCAAAACTCCCGGCGTCCGGGGCGTAGATGCCGGTGAGCAGGTTGAACAGGGTCGTTTTGCCCGCGCCGTTGGGGCCGATCAGGCCGTAGATTTCGCCGGGCCGGATCGAGAACGAGACCTTGGACAGCGCCTGCACGCCGCCGAAGCGCTTGTCGACGCCCCTCGCCTCAAGCAGCGCGTTCATCGGTCAACTCGCGTTTGCGCACCGCGGAGGGCAGCAGCCCGGCAGGGCGGTACAGCATGATCAGCACCAGCGCCAGGCCGAAAATCAGCATGCGGATCACCTCGGGCTCGACCAGCATGCGGCCAAACACGGCTTCCTGCAGCGGCTGCACGGTCCAGCGCAGGATTTCCGGCACGAAGGACAGCAGCAGCGCGCCGAGCACCACGCCCCAGATGTTGCCCATGCCGCCCAGCACCACCATCGACACCACCATGATCGACTCGACCAGCACGAAGCTCTCCGGCGAGATGAAGCCCTGGATCGCGGAGAACATGCCGCCGGCGACGCCGCCGAAGCTGGCTCCCATGGCGAAGGCGAGCAGTTTCATGTGCGTCGTGTTGATGCCCATGGCGCGCGCCGCGATCTCGTCCTCGCGCACCGCCTCCCAGGCGCGGCCGATGCGCGAATTCTGCAGCCGCACGTTGACCACCAGGATCAGCACCATCACCGCGAGCAGCAGGTAGTAGTACTTGATCGGGCCGCTCACCGCGAGCCCCAGCAGGGTTTCGCTGCTCGAGAAATCGAGCGGCCCGAGCGTGAACGGGTCGATGCGCGCGATGCCCTGCGGGCCGTTGGTGATGTTCACCGGGCGCGACAGGTTATTCAGGAAGATGCGCACTATTTCGCCGAAGCCGAGCGTCACGATCGCCAGGTAGTCGCCGCGCAGTTTGAGGGTCGGCGCGCCCAGCAGCACGCCGAAGAACGCCGCCACCAGCGCGCCGATCGGCAGCACCGCCCAGAACGGCAGGTGCAGGCCGAACTGCGGGCTGGCGAGCAGTGCATAGGTGTAGGCACCGACCGCGTAAAACGCGATGTAGCCGAGATCCAGCAGCCCCGCGAAGCCGACCACGATGTTGAGGCCGAGCGCCAGCAGGATGTAGAGGATGGCGTAATTGGTGATGCGCACCCACGTGGTGCCGACTTGCGCCAGCGCGAAAGGCAGTACCAGCAGCGTGAGCGCCAGCATGACCACGCCGGCCCAGACCAGCCGCGGGTTGTTGCGCGTGTCGAACAGCGCGTTCATGCGCGGTCGCCGACGCGCTCGCCGAGCAGCCCGGAGGGCCGGAACACCAGCACCAGGATCAGCACGATGAACGCGAACACGTCCTGGTAGTTCGAGCCGAACAGGATGAAGTGCCCGTCGCCCGCGCAGCGCGCCTCGACCAGGCCGGCGAGCCAGCCATAGCGGCACAGGTCGGTGAGGTCGCCGATGTAGCCGGCGCCCAGCGCCTCGACGATGCCCAGCAGCACGCCGCCGAGCATCGCGCCCGGGATGTTGCCGATACCGCCGAGCACCGCGGCGGCAAAGGCCTTCAGGCCGAGGTTCGAGCCCATGGTGTACTGCGCGACGCCGTAGTAGCTGCCGACCATCACGCCGGCGACCGCGGCAAGCGCCGCTCCGATGACGAAGGTGGCGGCGATCACGCGGTTGATGTCCACGCCCATCAGCCCGGCGATCTGCGGATTCTGCGCCGTGGCGCGCATCGCGGTGCCCAGGCGCGTGCGGTACACCAGGACCGCCAGGCCGGCCATGATCGCCACGCACAACAATACGATCGTGATCTGCACGTTGGTGACCGCGGCGCCCGCGTAGCTGTAGGTGCGCGTCTCGATGATCTGCGGGAATGCGATGACGTTGCGCGTCCACACCAGCACCGCCAGGTACTGCAGGATGATCGACACGCCGATCGCCGAGATCAGCGGCGCCAGCCGTGGCGCCCGCCGCAGCGGCCGGTAGGCGAGGCGCTCGACGGCGTAGCCGACCAGCATGCACACCGGCACCGCGCAGCCCACGCCGATCAGCACCACCGCCAGCGGCGGCATGGTCCCGGCGAGCGCGGTGATCACCGTGAATGCGACCATGGCGCCGATCATCACCACTTCGCCATGGGCGAAGTTGATCAGCTGGATGATGCCGTAGACCATGGTGTAGCCGAGGGCCACCACGGCGTACACGCTGCCCAGCGTCAGGCCATTGACGACCTGCTGCAGGAAAATGTCCACGCGGCGGAGCCTAGCAGAAATGAAAACGGCACCCGCAGGTGCCGTTTTCGCGAGCCGTTGCCGGGACGCTTACTTGCCGAACTGGGCGAAGGGAATGGTCTTGCCTCCCTTGATCACCGCCAGCGGCTCGATCTTGCCGCCCTTCATGGTGAAGATCGTCATCTCGGCGTCCTTGCGGTCGCCCTTGGCGTCGAAGGAGATTTCCCCGGTGGCGCCCTTGTGCGTGATGCCCGCCAGCACTGGCAGGTATTTCGCCGGGTCGGCGGAGTCCGCCTTCTGCATCGCGGCGATCAGGATCTTCGCTGCGTCGTAGGTGAACGGCGCGTACAGGATCGGATCGACGTTGAATTTCTTCTTGTAGGCGTCGAGGAAGCTCTTGTCCGCCGCGGCCACCGGGATGCCCGCCTGCGAGCACAGCAGGCCCTCGGCTGCAGGCCCCGCGAGCTTGTTCATCTCGTCTGTGCAGGCGCCGTCGCCGAACGCAAACACCGCCTTGATGCCGAGCTCGCGCCCTTGCCGCATGAGCGGGCCGCCGGTGGCATCCATGCCGCCGTAGAAGATCGCGTCCGGGTTGCGCCCCTTCAGCTTGGTCAGCACCGCTTTCCAGTCGGTGGTCTTGTCGGTGCCCTTCTCGCGCGGCAGCACCGTGACGCCAGCCGTCTTGAGCGTTTTCTCCACCTCGTTGGCGATGCCCTCGCCGTAGGCCGTGGCATCGTCGATCACCGCCACCATCTTCGGCTTGTTGTTGCTGGCGAGGTAGCTGGCGATCGCCGGGCCCTGCTGGTCGTCCCGGCCGACGACGCGGAACTGGGTCTTGAAGCCCTGCTCGGTGAGCTTCGGGTTGGTGGCCGACCCCGAGATCACCGGGATGCCGGCCTGACTGTACAGCGGCGAAGCCGGGATCGAGGTGCCCGAATTGAGGTGGCCGACGACGCCGGCGACCTTGGCGTCGACCAGCTTCTGCGCCACGGTGGTGCCGACCTTGGGATCGGCCTGGTCGTCCTCGCCCATGAAAACGAAGCGGACTTCCTTGCCGCCGAGCTTGATCTTGGCCTCGTTGGCCTGGTCCACCGCGAGGCGCGCGCCGTTCTCGTTGTCTTTGCCGAGGTGCGCGATGCCGCCGGTCATCGGTCCGACGTGGCCGATCTTCACTTCGAGCCCCGCGCCAGCCTTGGCGGCGGGCTTCTGCTCGCCGCAACCTGCCAATGCGACCGCAGCGGCAAGGAGGGTCAACGAAATCTTGGGAACCTGCATGGCAAACCTCCGGGAATTGTGGTTCAAGTTACTTGATTGAGAGTATCCACTTCACAAGCGTGCGCACGTCGCCGTCGGGCACGGCGGCGTTCGGCGGCATCGGGATCTGTCCCCAGACTCCGGTGCCGCCATTCTTCACCTTGTCGGCCAGCTTGGTTTCGATGCCCTTCTGGCCCGCATACTTCTTCGCCACATCCGCATACGCCGGGCCGACGGTCTTGGCCCCTTTCGTCACGTGGCAGGTGGTGCAATTGTGCTTCTTGGCGAGCGCCTCGTTCGCCTGCGCCGGGGCCGCCAGCGCAAGCGCGGCGGCCATGGCGGCCAGCGCGATCCCTTGCATGATTTTCCCTTTTGAACCGAGGGCCGAAATGCTACCCGAACTCGGCCTGTTTGCAAGCGCCGCTCAGCGCTCGCGCTCGATGCCTTCGAGCGTTTCGCGGTAGCCCGCCAGGCGCGGCCCGCCGAGTGCGACTGCCCGGCGGGCCGCCGCAAGCGCCTCGTCCCGGATGCCCAGCTCGTGCAGGGTTTGCGCAAGATTGTTCCAGGCATCCGCCAAGTCAGGATGGGCGAGCGTCGCCTGGCGGTACGCCGCCGCCGCAGCTTTCAGGTCGCGCAGCGCGTAGCTTGCATTGCCCAGACCGATCCGGGCGGCGGCGTTGCCCGGCCAGCGCGCCAGCGCCGTCTCATAGCCGTGGCGCGCCGCCGCCGGCGTCACGCGCTCCAGCGCCGCGACCGCCGCGACATAGGTCGTTTCGGCAGGGACTGCGGGCAGCTGGTCGGGCGGCAGGGCAAGCATCGCCCAGTAGCCGCTCCTCGCCCAGGTCCGCTCGAAGGTATCGAGCGACATCGCCAGACGCGGCGTTACGCCCGAGCGCAGGACGATGCGCCGCGCCTCCAGGTCGTAGCCGATCGCCACCGCGTAGTGCCACTGGGGCGCCCAGTCGAGCGCGAGGTTCTGCAGCACCAGCACCGGATTGCCCGCCGCGACCTCCTGCAGCAGGTCTTCGAGACGCGGCGCCAGGGGATAGGCGACCACCCGGTGGCGCCGCGCCGCGGCGAGCATTTCCGCCTGCAGCGAGCCCTTGCGGGCCGGCAGGTAAACCTGGGGCAGGAGGGATTCCGGCGTCGCAGCCCGCCCGGCGTGCACCAGGACGGCAGCCAGCGATGCCGGGCCGCACTGGTAGTCCTCCTGCGCGAAGAACGGCGTTGCGGCGACCTCAGCTGCGACGGGAAGCCCCGCGGGCGGCTGCTCGAGGAGGCCGGCGACCTGGGGCGCGGCGCAGCCGTAGAGGAGCGCGGCCCCCAGGATCAGCGTGCGGAGCGCGTGAACGGAAATATCTTGGTGTACCCCATGATGTCGGTGAACAGCAGCACCAGGAAGACCAGCACCGCGGCCCACAGGACGTCGCCGCCCGCGGGCAGCTCGTCCATTTGCGCGGCGAGCTGCGCAGCCTCTTCATCCGAAAGCGCCGCCACACGCGCCTTGGCGCTCGCCGGATCCACGCCCAGGGACTGCAGTCGCGCCTGCACTTCGACGCGCTCCAGCAGTCCCGCGAGGCGCTCGCGCTCGGCTCCCGCGATCACGCTGTCGGTGCTTACAATTCCGGCCAGCGCCGGCAAGGGCGCTGACAACCCTCCCATGCAAACGACCAGCAATCCCGCAATGATGCGGCGCAAACGACTTGTCATTGTTGGTTGCTCCTTTGCTGTGTGCGATCCTGAAAAGGGTAGTCTGCGCTCACCTGCAGCGTCAACCGCATCTTGTCGGCACTTCACGACAAATTGAGACGAAAATGAGCGACCCCAAGTCGGCCGAGGTCCTGCATTTCTGGTTTGAGGATCACTCTAAGGATTGGTTCGCAAAGAACCCCGGCTTCGATGCCGAAGTCCGCGGTCGTTTCCTGGCATTGCATGGGTCGGCGGCCATAGGCCATCTGGCGCATTGGGCCGACGAGGCGCGCAGTTGCCTCGCCCTGGTGATCGTGCTCGACCAGTTCCCGCGCAACATGTTTCGCGGCGAGGCGCGCGCGTTTGCGACGGATCCGCTGGCGCGTGCCGCCGCGCGCGTCATCCTGCAGCGCGGCTGGGACAAGCAGATGCCGCAAGCCGAGAAACTATTCGCCTACCTGCCGTTCGAGCACAGCGAGTCGCTGGAAGACCAGGACCTTGCGGTGCAGTTGATGAAGGACTTTGACGCGGAACAATTGGGCTACGCGGTCCGGCACCGCGAGATCATCGAGCGCTTCGGCCGATTTCCCCACCGTAACGGCCTTCTCGGCCGCGATAGTACTGCGGCCGAGATCGAATTCCTAAGGCAACCCGGCTCAGGTTTCTGAGCTGTCGGTGATTGCGCCTTTCGAGGCGGTGCTCACCAGCTTCATGTACTTCGCCAGCAGCCCCGTCGTGTAGCGCGGCTTGGGCGCCTTCCATTTTTTCCTGCGCGCGGCGAGTTCCTTGGCCGGAACGTTCAGCTGGATCAACTGCTTTTTCGCATCGATGGTGATCGAGTCGCCCTCCTTCACCAGCGCGATCGTGCCGCCGACGTAGGCCTCGGGCGCGACGTGCCCGACCACCATGCCCCAGGTGCCGCCGGAGAAGCGGCCGTCAGTCAGAAGGCCAACAGACTCACCAAGGCCTTGGCCGATAAGTGCCGAAGTGGGCGCTAACATTTCCTGCATCCCGGGGCCGCCCTTCGGGCCTTCGTAACGGATCACGATCACGTTCCCCGGCTTGATCCGCTTCGCCATGATCGCCTGCATGCAGGCGTGCTCGGAATCGAACACGCGCGCAGGCCCGGTGATCACCGGGTTCTTCAATCCGGTGATTTTCGCCACGCAGCCTTCGGTGGCGAGGTTGCCCTTCAGGATCGCGAGATGGCCCTGCTTGTAGATCGGGTTGGACCAGGGCCGGATCACGTCCTGGTCCGCACGCGGCACAGACGGGATGTCACGCAGCATCTCGGCCATCGTTTTGCCGTGGATGGTCATGCAATCGCCATGCAGCACGCCGTTCGCCAGCAGGATCTTGAGCACCTGCGGCACACCCCCGGCGCGGTGGAAGTCCACCGCCACATAGCGCCCGGAGGGCTTCAGGTCGCACAGCACCGGCACCTTGCGGCGCACGCGCTCGAAATCGTCGATGGTCCA
>Ga0075420_100002299_pt1 | contig 16521 bp, 10 predicted proteins | sample SoiMetdeltSBSDD4_FD_75296 | JGI IMG/M metagenome (GOLD analysis project Ga0075420, IMG submission 75296) | Bulk soil microbial communities from a Populus tree surrounding site in Tennessee, USA - Soil MetaG P. deltoides SBSDD4 | ecosystem: Environmental > Terrestrial > Soil > Tree plantation... | reverse complement strand
CGCTCGCCATCCGGCAGGCCGCCGGGGCCGTCGTCATAGCGGCCCGCGCCCAGGATCAGGCCGTTGTTGTTGATGTCCCATGCGTTGCCAATCGTCAAGGTGCTGCCCACGGCGGGGTGAGCGGTGTGTCCCACGGCAGGTAGATGACCTCGCCGGGTGCTCCGAGCACAATCGCTGGCCAGCCCGCGCCCCCCGCGCACGCGACGACGGCTGAAACGACAAGGACGCACCAGCCCCTCTGCGCATTTCGCATGTCCCGCTCCAATGATTTGTACCGGACGACGCCCCGGACATGAGTTGGAGCGCGGAAGTGAACAACTCGCTCCGACCTTGGAGCATATCTACTTGAATGTTTCCATGCCACGACTTGCGATGGCCGTTTGACATGCATCAGCGTGGCGCGGGCGCTGTGGGCTGCCGGGGGAATCACGTACTGGCGGGCCCGAAGGCGGCCCGGAGCTGTCGACGGTCTTCGGTCGGAGCCCAACCGCTCTGGCGCATGTGACAGCGCGACATCGAAGGGCCAACTCTCCTACACGAGAGTGGCGGCGGCACGCTTTCCGTCCCAGCGTGCGAACTCTTCCGCCTCAACCTCGGGAGTGACGTCTCCGATCCAATGCGCGTTGTCGAAGGAGGTTGCGTCGGGAACCCACCAGTCGTTGCGGGAGCCGTCGGGCTCGTTCACCCACCCGATGAGGTTGTCGTAGGCGGTGTTGTTGTAGAAGTTTCCGGGCCCGGTGTCGTACAGGTCCCAGATGTACACGCCGACGTTCTGCTCGGCGATCCAGCGGCCGTCAGGCAGGCGGCCCGAGGAGACGACGCGGTTGTGGTGGAAGGAGACGTCGTGGCCGGCGGCGATGGCGATGCCGTAGTTGGAGGTGGAGACGACGTGGTTGCCGAAGGCCTCCACGTACGCCACGCCGGAGGAGCCGTCGCCCAACAGGATGCCGCCGCCGGCGTAGCCCCAGTCGTAGTCCCAGGTTCCGTCGGTGGTGGTGCCGCCCTGCCACGGCCGCACCGTGTAGGCGCCCTGGATGTAGTTGTCGTGGATCCGGATCGGGCTGCCGGGGGCGCCGCTGCTCTTGTAGACGTTGATGTTGTCCTCGACGCGGCTCCTGCCCGGCTCGTTCACCACCCGGTTCCACGCGATCTCAATTCCCGGCACCCCCTGCACCTTGTCGAGCTGGAGGAACTGGCGAATCTTGTACCCCTCTTCTTCGAGCCCGTCGCCCCGCCTCGTCCGCTCGTTAAAGTCGAGGAAGCCGCCGGCCCCGTCGCTCCTGCGGCCGTCAATGTTCAGGGCCGAGTTGCCGACGACGCGGACGCTGTCGGCGGGGGTGTGGTTTCCCAGGTAGTCCAGCAGCTTGATGCCGCCCGTCCCCTCCAGGTAGTTGTCCTCGAGCACGACGCCGTCGAAATTCACGGCTTCAAAGAATCGCCCGGGGGACAGGCCGTAGACGTCCGGGTTCAGGCCGTATCCCGTCGTGCTTTTCACCGTCACCCGCGCGTGCTCGGCCAGGCTGACGATGAGGTCGCCCCGGCCGCGGACAATGGCGTCTTGGATGATGACCGGCTCGGCGGTCTCGATTCGCACCGCCGGCACCGCCGGGTCGAGGCTCTCCCAGTTGCCGGTGTACGTGCCGCCGCGGGTGATCACGATCGGCCCGGAGTAGACGACGTCGGCCGGGCGTGGGATCGTAGCGTCCGGGGAGTTTGAGTAGAGCGAAACCGCGTCACCGCGATACGCCGCCACCCGGTAGTGATAAGTGGTCCCCGCCGCTAATCCCGAATCGATATAGCCGGTTGCGCCAGCCGTGAGTTCCGCCAGCCACGCGAACGTCACCCCCCCGTCCGCCGACCGCTCGACCCGAAAGCCCTGCTCGTCGTCGCTGTTGTCCCTCCAGGAGAGGGAAATCCGCCGGCCTCCGAGCGTTGCCGCGGTCAGTTCATCGGGCGCGGCCGGCGGCGTCGAGACGGTGACGGGGGCGGAAACGGAAGCCGTCGAGGGTCCCGCCTCGTTGAAGGCGGACACGCGGTAGCGGTACTGGCCGGGCGCGAGTGTGGGGTCGGCGTAGCTCGTAACGTCCGGAGCAATAGTTCCGATATGAACGAACTCCCCCCCGACGGCCGCGCGCTCCACGCGGAAGCCGTCTTCGTTTCCGGCGTTGTCGGTCCAACGGACGACTACTCCCGCGTCTGCCACCACGGACGCCGTCACTGCGGACGGCGCCGCGGGCCATGCCTCGTCCACCACGGCGAAGTGAATGGTCAGCCCCGCGCCCGCGACGCCCCTGGCGCGCTTGCGCGAGTAAGGGGTCGCCGTAAGCACGTGATCGCCGACGTCCGGCGTCCACGCGAAGTAATTCTTCCGCCGGTTGCCGGCCAGTGCGAAGCGCCTGCTGCTGTCCGTGTGGTAGGCCGGGTTCTCGTCCAGTCCAAAGAGGACGCTCTTCACCCGACCGGAAGGGTTCGCGCGGATGTTGAGTTGGCGGGACGGGAGGGCCGCGAGGTTGATCGTTGCGCCGTCCGCGACCACCAGGACGTCGCGGTCGGTGACGGCGTCAACGAGGGTGAAACTGGTGACGGCCGCCATCAGCGCCCGCGCTTCGAGCGACTCGATGGATGCCGGGGCTGGAGCCTCCGGAGCTGGTACGGCAATGCGGGCAGTTGAACGCCGGCACGCGCGCTTGTCGGCCCGGAAGGCGTTCGCCAAACCCGCGACTGTCTTGAGCCGAAGCAATCCATCCTCCCGAGCTAAGCGGGGCCAGTTGCGGGAACTGTGCCGGCTGTAGCGGCTGGGCAATCGCCGGGACATCGGCGGGCGTTCCGTCACTTCTTACCCATTATTGCTTCGACGTCGGGCGAGGCCGAGTTAACCGCCGAAGGCATTGCCTCCGGCTTTGGCAAGCGCTTGACCAGTGGCCGTAGCGACTCGGCGAGTTATTCGGCCGATGCGCACCTTGTCCTCGTGTCGCGTTCGGTGTTTTTCTCTTGCGGTAGCGAATTGCACGAAGTTGCTGGGAATCTTTAGAGAAATCAAAATTCTTGCGGGCCTCTCATCCTTCTCTAACCTTTCGCTCGCATATTCCAAAGGAAGCACGTCGGAGCCAATTTCGCCGGGGTCCTGCATGAAGTAAATGGGGCAATCTGCCTGAATTGGGTAACGGGGCGCACTCATAGCTCAGCCTTCGGGCGGGTACTGAATTCCCGTCCATGTCGGGCGGCCGCGTGATTCAGCGCCCTGTTGGTCTGTAGTTGGGAGCGGTGCGCCGTTCGCTGCCGCCGCCGGTTTCTCCGCGTCAGGTGTTTGTTAGTGAAATCATAGAACCACTTACAGGGGATCTGGAGGTCGGAATGCACGTCGTTACGCAAATTGGATAGTTTGGGAAGTGCAGGGGCCTTCCCGCCTGTGGTGCGCAAAAACGGGAAACATTCGCGCGAAGCTGTCCTGCGTGGCGGGGGAAAATGGAAAAGATGTCCACCCGGCGCCGGCGTGCGCGGTGCGGCTTGTTTCACGCTAGGACGGCAGCGAGGGATCGACCCTGGCGCCCAGGGGATCCTTTCGCCCATATCGGTGCGGCAGCTCCCCCGGGTGTGCGTCACTTGGCTTGCCCAAAGCCCCTGTTCGGGTGACGACTCGGTGGCTCAGCGACCTAAATGGTTGAAACTACAACTGTAGCAGAAACCGTCATAACTCCATTCCGTTGGGGCGCTTGACGGGACTGGACCCCGGGTTAAGGGGGGGCTGGTGCGTTTTCGGAGAGCCTTGTGATGTTTCTGGAATCCCGTTCGATCGCGACAGTCGGCGAAATCACTCCGGGTGGGATGTCCCCCGCCTCACGCCGCAAGGTCGAGCTGGAGCCTCACGAGGTGTTCCAGGCGGTCTGGCAGAAGAGGTGGACGGCGTTCTGGACCGTGGTCGGCTGCCTCGCCGCCGCCGGCGTTTACCTGAAGTTGGCCACCCCAGTCTATACCGCCACCTCCCGCCTCTACGTGGTCCCGGACTTGGCCGACCCCGGCGCCCAGATCGGCTGGCGCGAGCGATCAAAGAACTACTTGAGCACGCAGTGCGAACTCCTCGCGAGCGCCCCCATTCTGGATCGGGTCGCCCAGCGTCCGGACGTCCAAAAGATGGAGACATTCGTCGGGGTCCGTGCGATTGCGCCAGCCCTCAAGCACCAACTCAAGGTTGCGCTCGGCAACAAGGACGACCTGATCGAAGTCAGCTTGGATTCGACCAATCCGGAGGAGGCGGCTGCGGTCGTTAACGCGGTAGTCGAATCGTACGTAGCCTACCAAAGTTCTCAGAAGCGAACTTCCGCAACCGAGATGCTGAAGATCCTGCGGCGCGAGAAGGAGGCGCGCGAGCAGGAACTCGCCGACAAGCGGCTGGCGGTGGTGAACTTCAAGCGGCAGAACCCCGAGTTGTCATTCCAGGACCACGAAGGGGGAATCATCCTCCGCCGGCTGGCGCAACTCTCCGAGGCGAAGACCACCGCACAATTGCAGGTGATGGAAGCGAAGGCGGCCTATGAGAGCGTTCGGGCGGCCCTTTCCGACCCCCTCCGCCGGCGACAAGTCGCGACGTCCCTTGCCGTTGACGACACGCAGACCGCGGCGGACCGGGGAAGGGCGGAGATTCAGAGCGCGTTGTACGAGGCCCAGGTCAAGCTGGTGATTATGCGGCGGCAGCTGGCGCCGGGCCACCATTCCGTTACCGCACTCGCTGACAGCATCGTCGAACTGCAGCGCGCACTCAACCAGATGGACCTCGAACTGGCGACGGCCCGTCTGGCGTCCCTGGAACAGGCCGCCGTTGCCGCCACGCAGCGGCTGACATCAATCGAAGAGGCCTTCCAGAAGCAGCAGCAGGAGGCGTCGGCGCTGAACTCGTCGGCGGCGGAACTTGCGATCCTTGAGTCCTCGGTCCAGCAGGCTCAAAAGTTGGTGGACGGCATCGAGGCTCGGATCAAGGAGTTGGGCCTCGGCGGCGAAACCGGCGCGCTGAACGTCACCGTGCTGGAGCCCGCCGTCGCCGCCGACGAGCCGAGCAAGCCCCGCAAGCCTCTCGTCCTAGTCGCGGCGGGCCTCCTCGGTGTCGTTCTCGGCTCGTTCCTCGCGTTCGTCCTGGCGTCGACTGACAAGAAACTACGCTCGAGCCAACAGGTTGAGGACGTGCTGGGGGTGCCGGTGCTGACTTCGGTGCCGTGGGTCAAGCGCCGCTGGAGTACGCCGGGCGGGGCCTTGAGACCCGGATCTGAGGCGGCCGACGCCTATCGCGTGGTTCGTGCCGCGCTCCAGTTCGGCAATCGGGGCCACGCGGTGAAGACGCTACTCGTCACGTCCGCGGTCAAAGGCGAGGGCAAGAGCACTCTCGCGGCCAATCTCGCCGTGGCGATGGCGCAGGGGGGGGAGCGAACCCTCCTGATCGACGCCGACTTACGCCGCCCGTCGCTCCACGAGACCTTCAAGGTGGAAAACGTGGCCGGCCTCAGCACCATCCTGGAAGGGAAGTTCTATTGCCGAGATGGAATTTGCCGCACGGGGATCGACGGACTCGACCTGCTCCCGTCGGGTCCCGTCCCGTCCAACCCTGCCGCCATGCTGAGCAGTGTGCGGTTCCGGGGCCTCCTGTCGCAACTGTCGAAGGGGTATGACCGGATCGTACTGGACGCGCCCCCGGTTCTCGGGATGGCTGACGCCCTCGTGCTGGGCGCGTTGTGCGACACGACCCTGCTCGTCGTCCGCGCGGAGGTATCTGACCGCCGGACAACCGAGGCGGCCCTCGCGGCGCTGGTGAACATCGGCGTGCGGTCGCTCGCCACCGTAGTCAACGGGGCGAGGCCCGGGGACGGCTACTCCCGCTACGCGCGCGGGTACTTCACCGACGTGGTGCACTCGTCGCCGGGTGGAAGGGTGGCCGTGTCGGCCGAAGTCGGTGCGGCCAAGCCGCTTCCCGGTGCGAATGCGCATGACCATTCCGGCAACGGAACGCGACTTGACTCGGCAGTGGCGGAGCTTCTGTGGCCGGTTCCGTAGCGGCGTGTGAAGCGACGCCGCAGGTGTAGCGTCGTTGGACGCGTTCGCCGCCGAGGCGGAAAGAAAGGTCTCGCGGGACGAGATCCCGCCGACAAGGGGCTCCTGCCAGGGGACCAACTTTAACGCTGTACCACGCGGTCCGGGGCAAGGACGCCCAAGGGGAACGCGCGCGGAGAAGCACGGAGGAAAGTTCCGCGCTAATTTGGGAGGTAAGTGCCCGTGCTAGTCTCAATGAAAACGCCCGGCCGTGCCAAATCGGCAAAGGCCAAAGTGCGTAGATTCTGCCTTGCTGAAAACTTACCTGCCGCCTTGCGTCGAGAACGGGCGCGGGCGGACCGGAGTCGCAGCGGGTTTTGTGTGGTCTTGTTCGGACTACGGGGCCAGCCGGCCGACGCCACCTCCCTGGCCGGGCTCGGCAAGCTCGTCGCCCGACGCGCGCGGGAGACGGACGAGGTAGCGCTGGTCGCCGGACGATTCATCTGTGCGGTGCTTCCGGACACGCCGGCGGTAGGGGGCCGCCGGTTCGCCCTGGACGTACACGCGTCCCTGAACGGTCAGGCGAAGTACGCGGTCGTCGAGGTGTTGAGCTACCCCGCTCCCGACGCGCGGGACGCCAACGGACATGCCCGCGACGGCGGGACCATGCCTTTCGGCACACTCTCGGGAGCGCCTGCGTGCCGCTTCGATTCCGAGGGCGGTGAGGCGGCCCATAGCATCGACCCGGTTCAGCCGGACGTCCAGTCGCTGTTCCGCGCCTTTTTGGAGCACGTCGCACCCGAGACGTCCTTTCACCGCGACGATTCTCGGTCCCTGGAAGTCGTCTTCGCCTCGCCACTGCCGCTCTGGAAGCGGGCGATGGACGTGGCGGTCGCGGGGCTTGCGCTGGCTTGCCTATCGCCGCTCCTGTTGGTGATCGCCGGCGCCGTGCGGCTCACCTCCGGCTTGCCGGTCATCTTCAGGCAGTACCGCGCCGGCTTCCTCGGCCGGCCGTTCGAAATGTACAAGTTCCGGACAATGGTCGTGGACGCAGAGCGCCAACAGGAGGCGCTGCGCGACCGGAGCGAGCAGGACGGCCCGGCCTTCAAGCTGACGGACGACCCGCGCGTGACGCGCCTCGGCCGATTCCTGCGCAAGACGAGCCTGGACGAGTTGCCGCAGCTCTGGAACGTGCTGAAGGGGGACATGTCGCTGGTCGGCCCGCGGCCGCTGCCGTGCGGCGAGTCGTCCGCGTGCAGCGGGTGGCAGCGCCGCCGGCTGGACGTGACGCCGGGGATCACGTGCATCTGGCAGGTGGAGGGAAGGTCGCGCGTGTCGTTCCACGAGTGGATGCGGATGGACGTCGCGTACGTCCGCACGAGGCGACTCCTGCGCGACGTGAAGCTGTTGTTGCTCACCATCCCCGCCGTGGTGCTGCGGCGCGGCGCGCGGTGAGGCGGTTGAGTTTCAGCAAGAAGAGCCATGCGACTGAAGGAGACGAACGTGCGGGTCTTGAATCCTGTGGTCTGGCCGCCGAAGCACACACTCTTCGGCGTGACCGTCAGTGCGACGGACTATGAAGAGTCGGCCCGCGCCGTAATGGCCGCGGCCGGCCGCCGCGAGGGCGGCGTCGTCACGCACCTCGCGGTACACGCCCTCGTGACCGCGGCCCGGGATGCGTCGTACCGGGCAAAGGTGAACACGTTCGAGGTCGTGGCCCCGGACGGGCAGCCGGTGCGGTGGGCGCTGAACTGGTTCGAGAAGACGGCGCTCCCCGACCGCGTCTACGGCCCGGAGCTCATGGTCCGGCTCTGCCGCCGCGCGGCGGACGTCGGCGTCGGGGTCTATCTCTACGGCAGCAAGCCGGCGGTCGTCCGGTCGCTAAGGGACAAGCTGCTGGAACGCTTCCCCGCCCTGCGGGTTGTCGGCTGCGAGCCGTCGGCCTTTCGGCCGCTGACGCCGGAGGAGGATGGGGCGCTGGTGCGGCGCGTCAACGACAGCGGGGCCGGCCTGCTGTTCCTCGGCTTGGGCTGCCCCCTGCAGGAGTCATTCGCCTACGAGCACCGCCGGTCGATCAAGGCCGTCCAGTTGTGCGTCGGTGCGGCGTTCGATTTCCACGCCGGCAACAAGCGCATGGCGCCGCCTTGGATGCAACGGGGCGGGCTGGAGTGGCTTTTCCGTCTCACGCAGGAGCCGGGCCGCCTGTGGCGGCGCTATCTGGTGACCAACGCAACGTTCTGCCTGCTGTTCGCGCGGCGGCTCGTCGCCGGCGCATGAATCGGACTTCAATGAGGGGAGAGGGTGGTCCGTGTGAATAAGCTACTCGTTACCGGTTCGTCGGGACTGATCGGCTCGGAGGTCGTCGCCTACTTTTGTGGCCTCGGGTGGGAGGTCTGCGGCATCGACAACAACCAGCGGGCCGACTTCTTCGGCCCCGGCGGCGACACCCGCTGGAACCAGAAGCGGCTCGAGTCGCTCCACCCGACGTTCCGGCACTGGGAGCTGGACATTCGCGACCGGGCTGGCGTCGCGGATTGCGTCAAGGCGCTGCGGCCAGACCTGATCGTACACGCCGCCGCCCAGCCCAGCCACGACCTGGCCGCCTCGCGGCCGTTCGACGACTTCGACACCAACGCCGTCGGCACCATGAACCTGCTGGAGGCGGCCAGGCAGGGCGCCCCCGACGCGGTGTTCGTGCACATGTCCACCAACAAGGTCTACGGCGACGCCCCCAACGAGCTGCCGCTGAAGGAGCTGCCCACCCGCTGGGACTACGCCCGGCCGGGAGACTTCGACGGGGTCGGCGAGTCGATGCGGATCGACCAATCGAAGCACTCGCTCTTCGGCGCCGGCAAGGTGGCCGCGGACGTGATGGTGCAGGAGTACGGCCGCTACTTCGGCATGCGGACCTGCTGCCTCCGCGGCGGGTGCCTGACGGGCCCGAACCACAGCGGCGTCGAGCTGCACGGGTTCCTCAGCTACCTGGTGAAGTGCAACGTGGAGGGCCGGCTCTACAAGGTGTACGGCTACAAGGGCAAGCAGGTCCGCGACAACATCCACGCGCTCGACGTCGCCCGGTTCGTCCACGCCTTCTTCGAGAACCCGCGGCCGGGCGAGGTCTACAACCTCGGCGGCGGGCGGGCCAACAGCTGCTCGATCCTCGAAGCCTTCGACCGGGCCGAGTCCCTGAGCGGGCGGAGGATGCAGTTCGAGTACCTCGAGAAGAACCGCGAGGGGGACCACGTCTGCTACGTCAGCAACCTCGCCAAGGCGAAATCGGATTTCCCGGGCTGGGACGTCACCAAGTCGCTGGACGACATCTTCGACGAGCTGTTCTCGAGCTGGCACCGGCGCTTCCGGAAGACGGGGTGAGCCGCCGCCTCGCGGCGGTGCAGCGCCGCTCGCGCGGCAAAGGACCGTTCGACATGAACACCGAGATCGCTCGATATTCACCAGCAATTCCCGACGAGACGGCGTCGGGCGAGGAGGGGGTCGAACGCGAGTTCCTGAGCCTCCTCGACCAGGTGTTTCGTCGACTGCGGCAACACAACATCCGCCACTGCGTCCTCCGCAACCGCGACCGCATCCCTCGCGGGCTCCTTACGGGCTCCGACGTTGACGTCCTCGTTCCCGCCGGCACCTTGGCGTCCGAACTCGTACGGATCATGGGGGACCTGCGGCCGACCCACGTCGTCCCTCACCGCTCGACGCTGGAGGTGTACTTCCCGGCCGGGCCGCTGCTCCTTCATGTGGACTTCCTCATTCAGGACCGCGAGTGGCGCGGCGCCCGGTACCTCCGGAACGAAGAGATCCTCGACGCGGCCCGCGACGACGACGGAATGCCGGTGGCGTCGCCGGTGCACCAGGCGTTCTGCGCCTGGTTCAGCAGCCTCACTCGCCGCGGCAAGTTCAAACCCCGGTACGTCCCGCTGATCTCCTCGGCGTTCCGTGATTCCCCCGACGCGATGGCCCGGCTGCTGACGCGGGCGTTCGGGCGGCGCCTGGCCCTGGAACTCCTGGGCCTGGCCGAGCGGGGCGAGTTGCAGCGGTCGGACGAGTTTGCCGGCCGCTGCCGCAGGGCCATCTGGCTCCGCGCACTCCGCCGCCAGCCGCTCGCGACGCTATGGGGACTGGCGGCTCATTATGCGGCCGAAGCGAGGCTTTGGGCGCGGCCGCCGGGGCTCTCGGTGGCGGTCCTCGGACCGGACGGCTCGGGCAAGTCGGCGGTCGCCTCGGCCCTCACGTCCGCGACGCGGGCCGTTCTGCCTTTCACCGCGGTGTCGGTCCACCACCTGTATGAGCGCGTCCTCCCGCGGCTCTCGGAGCTGAAGAAGGGGCGTTTGCGGCGGAGGCCCTCCGCCCCGGCCGTCGTACACAACCCGCACGGCAAGACCGCCCACACGGCCTTGGGGTCGCTGTTCACCCTCGGCTATTCAATGCTCGACCAGTGGCTCAGCCAGTTCCTGTTCGTCCGGTCCAGGCTCGGCAGAAACACGCTCCTCTGCCACGACCGCTACATGATCGAGATCGTGGTGGACCCGAAACGGTTCCGCTACGGTGGCCCTCAGTGGCTGGCCCGCGCGTTCAGCCGAATCACGCCCCGGCTCGACCTGGTCGTCCTGCTGGACGCGCCGGCGGAAGTACTCCAGTCGCGGAAACAGGAAGTTGAGTTCAAAGAGACGAAGCGGCAGCGGGAGGCGTACCGGGCGCTGGTGAGCGCACTGCCGAACGGCCACGTCGTCGATGCGAACCGGCCGCTCCCGCCGGTGGTCGAGGACGTGCGGCGGATTCTCCTTCTGTATCTCGCGCATCGGACCGCCCATCGGTTCCGCTTCGCCGTGGCCGGCGCGGCAACCTCTGGGGTGTCAACTTCCGGCGCCAAACTCTCCAGCCCGGCGGCACCCGCCGGCGCGGCCCCAGCCGCTGTTGCCCCCGCCACGGCAGTTCCCTTTGAGGTGTGCAGATGACGTCCGTTCACGCCATTCCTGCATCCTCGTGGAGGGCGCGCCCGGCCGGTGCGCTGGGACTGCTGCGCAAAGGCTCCTGGGGCATTGCGGACCAGATGCTCATCTCCGGGACGAACTTCGTGACCATGGTGTTCCTTGCGCGCGGGCTCGGTCCGGCGGCGTTCGGCGCCTTCAGCCTCGTCTACGGGGCGATGCTGTTCGTCAACAGCATCCAGGGGGCGTTGATCATCCAGCCGCACAGCGTCCTTTGCGCCTCGCGCAAGGGGCAGGCCTGTGCCGACTACACGCTCTCCACCGCCGTCGCCCAGCTCTTCTTCGCCGCGGCCGCCGCCGTGCTTTCCGGCGCGGCAGGCGGTGTCAGCTTCCTGGCCGGGTGGCCGACGACGCACCTGTTTCTGGCGCTGGCCCCCTGCATCGCCGCGTGGCAGTTGCAGGAGTTCACGCGCCGCGTCCTGTACGACGAGCGGCGCCTCGGCGCTGCCTTCGCCAACGACGTCATCAGCTACGGCGGCCAAACCGCGGTCGTCGCGACGCTCTGGGCACTCGGTCTCCTGACGGCACCGATCGCCCTGTACGCGATCATGGCTACGTCGGCGCTGGCCGCGGTCGTGGGGGCGTGGCAGCTCCGCTCCAACTTGCGCGGCCGGTTCTCCCGCTCCGTGTTCTCCGAGAACTGGCGGTTCGGCAAGTGGCTGGCAGGGGCCGAGATCGGCTATTGGGCCTCCAACCAGTTTTACCTGTACCTGACGGGCATCCTACTCGGGGTGGCGGCGACGGGCGTGCTGCGGGCCGGGTACGTGATCTTTGGGCCCACCCGCATCCTCGGGTTCTTCCTCAGGACCGTCCTGCCCAACCGCTTCGCCCGCACGCTCGCCGACGACGGCGATCCCGCGATGCGCGAGCAGGTGAAGCTGGTCACTTCCGTCTCAGCGCCGCTCATGGCGACCTACTGCCTGCTCGTGGCGGTTTTCGCCGACCCACTGGTCCGCCTGCTGTACGGGCCGCAGTTCGCGGGCCACGCGATGGTCGTGGTGCTATATGCCGTTTCCGCCTTCGTCTCGCTCATGACCTGCGTAGTCACGTCCGCCCTCCGCGCCAAGCAACTCTCCCGCCGACTGTTCATCAGCCAGCTCTACGCGAGCCTGGTCGCGGCGCCGGTCGGGTGGGCGCTGATCAAGTTCCTGGGGGTTGAAGGCGCCGTGGTGGGCATCATCCTGACCAACGTGGTCGTCGGCCTTTCGAACTACCTCGCCTACCGCCGGACCGGGCGCCGCGACGGCCCACCGGAAGTGGTGGTGGGTGAAGGGGGGTCGCCGGAATGAAGACCGACGTCGCACCAGTCACAGGTCTGGCTACGGCGGACGGCGCACCCGCCGGCGGTCGCGCGGCCACGTTGACGCGCCTCTTCCAGACGCTGGAAGAGGCCGGCATCGGTTATTGCGTCCTGCACGGGTACGACGACCTGCCCGCCCGCGTCGCGTCCGACATCGACTGCGTCGTCTCCGCGGAAGTGCTCCCCCGCCGCCTGGCCTCCGTGCTCCGGGCGGACCGGGAACGGCTCGGCGCCCGGATCGTGCAGTGGTTCGACGACGCCGCGCACTTCATCGTCTTATGCGGCCGAGCCCCGGACGGGGAGCCGTTCTTCGTGCAGCTTCACGCCTGCGCCGATTACCACCTCGCCCGTCGGACGTTCTACTCCGGCGAGGAATTTCTCAGGGGCCGCGAGCGGCGCAACGGGTTCTGGATTCCGGCCCCCGCCCTCGAATTCGCCAGTCACCTGGCCAAGAAGATCGCCAAGGGTGAACTGACGGAAGAGGCGGCGCGTTCTCTGGAAGTGCTCTACGCGCGCGACCCGGCGGGATGTCGGCAGCACGCGGTCCGGCTCTGGGGGGGCGAGTACGCCGACCTCGTCACCGCCGCCGCGGAGCGCGCGGAATGGGACACGGTCCGGCAACACGTCGTTTCGCTCCGAAAGGAGCAGAACCGGCGAATCCTCCTCCGCGCGCCGCTGGGCGTCGCACGGGACTGGCTGGCCGCCGCCGCCCGGCGCGTCCGTCGCGTTCGGCGCGCCGACCGGGGCCTGAACGTGGTCCTCCTGGGGCCCGACGGCTCGGGAAAGTCGTCAGTCGTGGAGGCGGTCCGGTGCGGCGTGGCGCCGGCTTTCGTGGCGACGCAGCGCCGGACGTTCCCGCCCGCCCTGCTTCGGCGCGGCTCCGGCACGAACGCCACGCCGCACGCCACACGCGAGCGTTCCTTTATCAGCTCGGTCATCCGCGCGGTCTGCTACTGGTTCGTCTACTGCACGCTCGGGCATTACCTGCTCATCCGCCCGGCGATGGCGCGGGCGACACTGCTCTTACACGACCGCCACCTCGTGGACGCGCTGGTCGACCCGAAGCGGTACCGCTACGGCGGCCCGCGCTGGCTGCTGCGCCTCATCTGGGGACTCGTCCCCAAGCCGGACCTCGTGATCCTGCTCGACGCCCCGGCCGAGCTCGTGCAAGCGCGAAAGCAGGAAGTGCCGGTGGAAGAGACGCGGCGACAACTGGCAGCCTACCGGGAACTCGTCTCCGGCATGCGCAACGGTCGCGTGGTGGACGCCGCGATGCCCCTGCGGGAGGTGGTCGCGGCAGTGGAGGACCTGATCCTCGACCGTCTCGCCGCCCGCGCCGCGGGCGGACTCCGACAGGAGGCCGGCCGATGAACGCCAGTTCGCCTTTCTTCAGTTGGACCTGTCTGTTTCCGGCGGACACCTCGTACGAGTTTGCCCCGCACACGGCATGGGCGCGCGAGGGCGGCGGGTCACGCGCCCGCGGCGACGTATTTGTTACCTCGGATCGGTCGTCCGCGGCGCTGCCCGATCTCGATTCCTATGGTGGCCTCGTCGCCGTCAATTGCCAGGGGCTGTCGGAGCGTCGGCTGCAAGAGGCCGGGTTCGCGTACGTCCGCCGGTTCGCGCTGCTCCCGGGCCTGGAATCGCCGCGGTGGTTCATTCCCCTCGAGACGCCGGCGCTGTCCTCGGCGGGATTCTGCCTTTCCGCCCCGTTCAAGTTCGCAGCGCAACTCCGGCGGTGCGCGGGTCGGGCGGCGGCGCGGGTCGGGCTGCCGGGGTGGTACCGCGACCAGATCATCATAGCCCGGCGGGAGGTTCCGCCCGTCGAGCGCGCCATTCAAGAGTTATTCCCCGGGCGCCCGGTCCGGCTGGCGCTCTCGTCCGGCACCCCGCCCCCCGCGATCAACCGCAAGATATCACTGGCCGTGTTAGCGGCAGGCGGGCAGGTCCTGGCGTTCGGGAAGCTTCCGGGCCCCAGCGGCATTTCCGAGCACAATGTGCGGCGCGAGGCGGAGGTGTTGTCCCACCTTTCGCGCTGCCCCGGCGGCACGCGCGCGCCGAGGCTCCTCTTCTCGGGCAGCGTCGGCGGCAGGTTTCTGGCGCTTTCCACACCGCTGCCGGGCCGGCCGCCGGGGCCGGAGCCGGCCGACGCTCACCGCCGATTCCTCGACGGCCTGAGGACGGGGCGGCTGCGGCCGGCCGACGACAACGCGTACGCGCGGAGCCTCTGGGAACGCGCTCCGCTGCTGGCCAACCGGCCCGACCTCGCGACGGCCCATCGGGACCTCCTTTCGGCACTGCGTGCGTCCCGCCTGCCGGCGACGACCGTTCACGGCGACTTCGTGCCGTGGAACCTTCGCGAGCACGAGGGCGCCATCGGCGCCTTCGACTGGGAGTACGCGCAGGTGGACGGATTGCCCTTAATCGATGAGACGCACCACCTGCTGGCGGTGGGCTACCTCCTGAGGAATTGGTCGCCGGCGGAAGCGTTCGACCGGCTCAGCAACGCGGCATCGGACTCGCCGCTCGACCTCCCGCCGCGCGTCGTCGGCCTCCTGCAACTGGGTTACCTGCTCGATTACCTGCTCCGGCTGTTCGGCGAAGGGCACGGCGACGACTACCCGCGGGTCAAGTGGTGCCGCGACATCGTTCACTATCTGGCGCCGCCCGCTCTGAGGGGAGTCGCCGCATGAACTCCACCTCGACCGATGTCGCCCTGCCGCCGTCCCCCGCCGCGCGCCGCGCAAAGCCGGCCCCCATTCCCCGTCGCGTGGCCGAGGTGCTCGAACCGGTCCTCAGGAACACGGACGGGACCGGGTGGTCGGTGCGCAAGCTTGCGGATGGGGGCCAGGCCCGGCTCTTCGCCGTCGAGGCCCGCGAAGCGCGGGCCCGGCTGAGCGCCGACGGCCTCATCGTCAAGGTGTATTACGGCGACGGCGCGGCGGACCGGGAGGCCGCCCGCGACGAGTACGAGTGCCTGCGTCGACTTCACGCCCGGCTGGACGGCACGACGCAACACGGGTGGAGGGTCTGCTGCCCCCGCCCCGTTCATTTGTGTACCCGGTCGGCCGCACTGGTCATGACCCGCGTCCCGGGGATCCCCTTGAGCCGGCACCTAGCCAGCCGGGAGGGGCCCCCGTCGGAGGTGCTCGAGTCAGTCGCACGCGCGGCGGTGTCCTGTTTGCGGCGTTACTGGGAGGGCGAGGCCCGGCTGTACGGGGATCTGATCCTGAACAACATCCTGTGCGACCTGCCGTCGCGCACCCTGTCGCTCGTTGACCCCGGCATGCCCGAGCCGTTTTACGACTGTGCCGCCGCGCCCCGCGCGTGGTACCCGGCCTCGCGCGACCTAGGCTTTCTGCTGTTCTGGACGGCGTCGCTGGTCCGCGCGTCGATCCCGCACCCGGTCCTTCACGCGCGGCAGAAGCGGATGACGGGCCGGATCCTCCGCACATTTCTCGAGGGATTCGAGTCGGCCGCAGAGAGAACCGACGCGACGAACGAGATCGAGGCGTGTGCGCGGCTCCACCTGGCGCGGATGGCGACTCCACTTTCGCCGCAGGGGATATGGCGACGCCTCGTAAAGCGCGCCACAACGAGGACTGTCACTCGGATCCTGCGCGACTTGCGGGAAGCAGACCGGATGGCCGTGTCACGAGGCAGGCTGGCGTGACGACGCAACCGCTCCATCTTGGCCCCTCGCGCTTCGGTGTCCCGCCGGAGGCGGCCTTCATTCCGCCGGCCCGGCTCGACCAGGAAGGAACCGCCGGTCCCCGGCACTGCGCCTGGCTCGACCTGCTGTGCTTCACGCTGCTCGGGTACGCGCTCTTTGGAAAGGGCTTCGCCTACCTCGGGCTGCCGCCGCTGTTCATCGGCGACGCGGTCCTGCTGCTCGGCGTGTTGTGGCTGCTCGTGCTGACCCGCACGACTTCCGTCGTCCTCTCGTCGCCGCCGGTGTGGCTGCTGCTCCTGCTGATGGGGTGGGGGCTGGTGCGCACGTGGCCGTACCTGGCGCGGTACCGCGTGGACGCGCTGCGGGACGCGGCGCTGTACGGCTATGCCGCCTTCGCCCCCGTCGTCTTCGGCGTGATCGTCGCCCGGCCGTGGCGGCTGGCGGCGCTGCTGCGGAGGTACTCCGTCTTCGCCCGGGTCTTCCTGGCGGCGGTGCCGGTCGTGTGGCTCGGCTCGCGGTTTTTCGGCGACGCC
>Ga0075420_100002297_pt1 | contig 16528 bp, 16 predicted proteins | sample SoiMetdeltSBSDD4_FD_75296 | JGI IMG/M metagenome (GOLD analysis project Ga0075420, IMG submission 75296) | Bulk soil microbial communities from a Populus tree surrounding site in Tennessee, USA - Soil MetaG P. deltoides SBSDD4 | ecosystem: Environmental > Terrestrial > Soil > Tree plantation... | reverse complement strand
GTCTTCGAGCGGGCCGCCGGGCAGCCGGATTCATGATACAGCCGATAATGGCTGACGGTGCACACGTGACCCACTCTTCGCCCTCGAGCCTTTCCGCACGCGCGAACGACGACCGCCTGTCTTCGTGGCTGCAGGCGCTCGAAGCCCGGCACCTTGCCAATCTGAGGTTCGCGGAGGTTACGCGCGCACTGCGCGCCCTCTCGAGCGCCTACGTAGAACGACGACGGGACGGCGGGCCACGGGCGGCACTCGACAGCGCTGGCAAGCGCGCCGCATTCGCGTTGTTCTACGCGCCGCTTCACTTCATTGCCACGACCTGCGTCGTCCAATCGCTCGAGGCAGAATCACCAGCACCGAACCAGATTCTGGACCTCGGCTGCGGGACCGGAGTCGCCGGCGCGGCATGGGCGCTCGCAAGCGGCTCCACTCCAGGCATTTCCGGTATCGATCGACATCCCTGGGCGGTCGAAGAAACGCGGTGGACCTACGCACAGTTGGCGCTTCGCGGGCGAGCAAGCACGGGTGACATTCCTGCCCGTCCACGCATCAAGCCCGGCGACGCCATTGTCGCAGCGTATGTGCTCAACGAATTGTCGGATCCCGCGCGCCGGACGCTGGAGGACACGCTCGGGCGCCTGGCGTCGGAGGGCGTCCGTGCCCTCGTTCTTGAGCCCATTTCACGGCAGGCGGTGCCATGGTGGAACAGCACGGCCGAGCGCCTGCAGAGCGCGGGATTCCGCGCCGATGAGTGGCGGTTCGACATCGAACGACCCGCCCTCGTTCAGAAACTGGATGAAGCCTCTGGCCTGGATCACCGAACGGTTACACTGCGTTCCCTCTATCATCCATAGGCGAAGGACAGGCCAGCGGCGCCGTGGCCCGCAGGCAGAGACGTAGAACAGGCGCGAACGGGAGGACACGATGGGAAAAGAATTTCGTCAGTTCATCGCCCGGGGCAACGTCGTCGATCTGGCGGTGGGCGTAATCATCGGCGCGGCGTTCGGCAAGATTGTGACGACGCTGGTCGAGGGCATCATCATGCCGCCCATAGGTCTCATCCTCGGGCGGATCGACTTTTCGAGCATGTTCTATGTGCTCGATGCAAGCAAAGGCTTACCGGCCTCGCTTGCCGACGCAAAGGCCAAAGGCATTCCTGTCATCGCCTACGGCCAGTTCATCAACGAGATCATCGGATTTCTGGTGGTGGCGTTCGCGGTGTTCCTGCTGGTCAAGCAGGTAAACCGGATCAAGGGAGTGCTAGAAGCACCAGCTCCGGCTCCGGTGCCAGTCACAAAGGACTGTCCCTTCTGCGCATCGGCCATTCCAGTCAAGGCCACGCGCTGTCCGTTCTGCACCTCGCAGCTTTGACACTTCTGCGGCCAACCTGAGGTGCCGACCTACTCGCTCGCCGACCCGGTTGTCGCGACCTTCGTCGTCATTCCTGTGGCGCTTGTGCTCCTGCTGCTCTGGGCAACAGCGGTGGCCTATCGCCAACGAGGGGCGGCGCTCATCGTCACCCTCGTCGGTGTCTGTGCCGCGCTCTGGATGGGCGGCACGTGGACTCTCGCCTCGACTGGCGTCTTGAGGCGTTGGGATGCCACGCCTCCGCCTTTCGCGGTTCTGGTCGTCGCCATCTTCGTGCTCGCGGGCACGCTGGCATGGTCGCCGTTCGGGCATCGGCTCGTCACAGCGATTCCGTTGTGGCTGCTGATCCTCATCCAGGCATTCCGCTTTCCCCTCGAACTCGCGATGCATGCGATGTACGAGAGAGGGGTGATGCCAGCGCAAATGAGCTATTCGGGCCGCAACTTCGATATCGTCACCGGCGTCAGCGCAGTGATCGTGGCGATCGTTGTCCGCGCGGGCGGCGGGCGCCGCCTTGCCAAAGCGTGGAATGTGCTGGGGTTGCTGCTCGTGCTGAACGTGACAACCGTTGCGCTACTCTCGACGCCACGGTTCCGCTACTTTGGCGACGACAACCTCAACACCTGGGTGACCTACCCACCGTATGTCTGGCTGCCGGCCATCATGGTGCTTGCAGCGATCTCGGGACATCTATTGATCCTTCGAGCGTTCAGGACTTCAAAGTTCCCGGGCTGACCTGCCGATGGGTTGTACAGACGCGTCCAGCAGGAGCGTGCTGCCCGAATAACGCGGCGAGTGGAGGTCTATGGAGCCACTACGGGAACTGCTCGGTGTCGACCAACGGCGGGCCCTCGAGTTCTTCGTCCTTGGCCTGAAGGACGTCTCCGAAGCCACCGTTGACAGGCAGGAGCTCCTTTACAACGCGAGTGTGCTGGCCCATTACGCGCAGGTCTCTACGCATTCCGACACCGAGATTCCTGCACCCGCCGACCTGCGCACCGTCTTCGAACAGTTCGTTGTGAACACCAACGTGCCGTACGACAGCGTGATCATGGAAACGGCTGGCGCGCAGTGCCTGTTGCTCGCCGGGTTCTTCGAGGATCAGATGCGCGGGCGGCACAGCATTCGCTGGTATGCCGAGCTTGGCGCAGGCTTCTTTTCACGCGCAGCGTCTCATCAGGAATCCCGGGAGAAAGCGCGCCTGCTCACCATGCTCGCTCGGCACTTCGAGCCGTGGCGCCAACGACACGCGCGGCTCAGTCGCGAACTTCGCGATCAGGCCTATCTGCTTACACCACCCACATCGCGGCTGATGTAACGACGTGGCGCGAACCTTGTTAGGTTCGCGAAGCGAGTCTGACAAGACTCGGCCCACGCCCGCAACGTGTCACTGCGGCGGGCGACCCGCACGAAACAGCAGATCTGCCGCGACGAGAATCACGTTCCGAAGACGCAACGGCCAGTCATCACACTCAGTCAGACACTGGCGCACGATCGCGGCAGCGGCCGGCGATGCGTGGCCGCCCAGCACTGCCTCTGCCCAGCGGGCAGGAAAGAAGATATCGCCGGTTTGCTTGATCTCTGGCAACAGCGCAAGGCCTGGACGGATGAACCGTCGCGCATGCGCTTGCCTGAGTGGATGACTGAGGTACGACATGGCCGTCAGCACCCAGGGCTCGCGCGCCCTGGCGCGCCGATCTCCGAAACGCGTGAACGTCGCCTCTCGTTCAGATGCATCGCTCGAGAGTGCCGGAGCGATGAACGTGAACCGTGCCCGACGTTCAGGATCCTGAATGCGTTCGCGCTGCACATCGAGGATCTCACGCCAGTTCGCCACCGACCGGACGGCCAGCTCGAACGCCAGCGTTGTCTCATCGCCTTCGCTCAACGGCAACCCCGCCACGCTTTCTTCACGTCGCCAGAGGCGCTCCAACTGGGCGCACCCTTCACCTGTGATCGTTACCTGACGCAAGGCGGCGAACCAAGACGCACGCTCCGTGGTCGTGCGCGCACTTCTCAGCCGCTCGGCAACACAGCCCTCGAGGGCCGCTGCCATGTCGTCACGCTCGGTAACCGACAAGAATGTCCAGAACGCGCGCACTGCAGTCGACAGCAGCCGCTCGATGTTCTGCCCGTCCGTCTCGCGCGCAAGCGCGCGAACCGCAGTTCGGAGAAACGCGATGGCTGGAATCGAGCCTTCCAATAGTTCGTCCCACAGCGTCACCCACGCAACGCCCCGCGTCAGGGCGTCCGGAACGTGCTCCACATGATCGAGCAGCCACTGGCAACTCGTGCGATCGAGCGGAAAGCGGCCGTAGCCTAAGCCGGCGCCGCCGGCGAGCACGTACGCCGGCCGCTCGCCGACGACCGCGGCAGTGGTCATCTCATCGAGTAACGTCAGGGGCACGTGCTCGATCCGATCGGCATAGCCAAGCGCCACGTCGATGCGTTGTGGCCAGATACGCCCTCGCGCAGCCGGATCGCTCGCACGGCAAACCAGGCCGGCAAGACGCCCCCCGGGACCGAGGCTGGTTTCGACTCTCACGATTGGCCGCCCGGCCTGGTCGATCCACGCGGAACTCCAGGCCTCGAGGTCGGTGTCCGCGCCTGACGTGAGATGCGACAGCAGGTCATTCCACGTGGCGTTTCCAAACCGATGCGCGCTCAGATATCGGCGGACCCCGTCGCGGAATCGATCCTCCCCAAGGATCAGTTCGAGTTGACGAAAGACAATCGGCGCCTTCAGATAAATGATCGGTCCGTAAAGCTGCCCGGCATCGGACAGGTTCTCGAGCGGTTGGCGTATCGCGTTGGGGCCCTCGCTGCGGTCCACCGCGTACGAAGACGGATAGTTCGCGAGGAAGAAACGAAGGGCATGGTCCTGGTCGGGGAACACCTTCGCCAGCACCTTTTCTGCGACGAAGTTCGCGAATACCTCTTTCAGCCACACATCGTCGAACCACCGCATCGTCACCAGATCGCCGAACCACATGTGCGCTGTCTCGTGAGCGATGAGCGACGCTCGCGTCAGGTGTTCGTGCTCGCTCGCTGATGACTCGAGGAGGAGGCGCCCCGCGTTGTAGAAGATCGCACCTGGGTGCTCCATGCCCGAAAACTGAAACGAGGGGACGAGCACCGTGTCGAACTGACTGAACGGATATGGGATTCCGGTATACGACTCCAGCCACGACAGCGCGCTCGCATGAAGGTCGAGGATCGCGTCGAGGTTCCCGTCGATCAGCTTGCGGTCATGCTCGCGGTGCCAAACGCGAAAGAGCCGTCCGTCTCGGCTGCCGTGTTCAACGGCGAGCAGCCCCGCGGCGAAAGCGAACAGATACGTGGCGAGCGGCTCGGTTTCGCGAAAGCGCACGCGATGCCTGCCTTCGCTTGCCGCATCCGTGTCGATTGGTGTGTTCGACACCGCTTGCCACCCCGCTGGAATATCGAGCGTCAGCGTAAATCGCGCCTTGAGATCGGGCTGGTCGAAGCAGGGGAACGCAAGACGCGCCCGCGCGGGCACGAAGAGCGAATACACAAGGTCCGCTCCACGATTGAGAACGGAAGCGTCCGATATGAAATCGAACACCACGACGTTTTCACCGGGGCGGATGACGTCAATCGGAACGACGATGTGTTCGCTGGCGAGCGTTGGCACCACGTCCAGGCCGCCCACACGCGTCGCCCGCAAAGATGTCTGGGCGGCGGCGAAATCGAAGACAACCTCGTGCGCCGTCGGTGTGGTGAATCGCACGGTGATCCGTCCGGTGACAGGATCGGCCACGTCCGCCGACAGCGTCAGTTCAAGGGAGTAGCTGATGTGACTCAGCATCGCGGCGCGGGTACGCGCCAGGGCGAGTGACACCCCGGGCTCGAGCGCGGGGTCATGAGGCTCCATGGTCACACCGGGAAACGGTACCCCAACAGCCCGGCCCCGGTAGAATGCTCCGTGTGACGAATGCCCTCGGACGGCTTGCGCCCGCGGCGCTGCTGGTCGCGCTTCTCGTGGCGCTCAGTCCTGACGTGCCGACGGCGCAGGGCGTAGTGACAGTCCGGGGCCGCGTGACGATTGGAATTCCGGTCTCAACCCAGCGTCCTGTCAACACTTACTCGCGGGCCGCGCGAGAGGTGACGCTGGCGCCAGTCTCCGAGCTTCGCAACGTCGTCGTATACCTGAAGGACGGCCCTCGCATCGATGTGGCTCCCACGCGAGCCGAGATTCGCCAAGTGAATGAGACGTTCATCCCACGCGCAGTGGCAGTGACCGTTGGATCCGAGGTGAGTTTCCCCAACGGCGACCCGTTCTACCACAACGTTTTCTCGCTCTCGCGTCCCCGTACATTTGATCTTGGACGCTACCCCACCGGACAGACGCGGACGGTTCGATTCGACAAGCCCGGACTGATCAAGGTGTTCTGTCAGATTCACTCCCACATGTCGGCATCGGTGATGGTGTTCGATCACCCGTGGTTTGCCGTTCCTGACGGAGAGGGGCGGTTTGAACTGAATGACGTGCCACCTGGCGCGCGCAGCCTCGTGGCGTGGCACGAACGTCTCGGCGAGACTGCGGTCAGCGTGCGGCTTGACGCGGGTCGAGCGTCCACGGTGGATTTCGTGCTGCCCGTTCCGCAACAGTGATCGTGCTGGTCTCCCACAACGACCGGGCACGTTCTCCCCTTCTGACCGCGCCGCTGATCGCAGCCGTCTGCTTCACCCTTGTCCACGCAGCCCCGGCGGTTGCACAGCAGAGCCAGCCATCGCGCCTGGCCGTGGACACCGTTGCCGCCGTCGACGTGTCCGTCACTGACGAGGGCGACGCCGCCACCGGGCTCACCGCCGACGCGCTCATCTCCGTTGAGTTCGGCCGAGGTGTCGAGTTCATCACGCGTCCCTTCCTGCAGCGACTCGCGAGCACGGGCGAATGGAACGCTCAGTTGTGGCTCGCGGCGATGCGATATGAATATGGCGACAAGGTTGCGGTGCGCCTTGATGCCGGGTACATCCCGTCGCCCATAGGGATGGCGAATCTGATGCTGCGGCCACACACGAATCCAACCATTGCCCTGCCGGCATCACTCTTCGCGTCGCTACCGCTCGTGGATGCTGGAGGCCCACGGACGACATTGCTCGGCGCGGTCTATCCCCTCGGCGTCTCGGGAACAGTCTCGTCGCTGCGATGGGACGTGCGTTCGGCGGTCATCGACTCGTCACCGGCCCGCACGCGGCGCGTGTTCGCAGACAGTGCCCCGCCCAATCCTCCCCGGTTCACCAATTTCGTCGTGGGGGGAGGCGTGACACCGGTTATTGGCGTCCGCTTTGGCGCCTCGATCGCGCATGGACCCTGGGAGCGCGCCGGCGAGAGCCCCTCAGCCGACAGGTCTCGCTCGTTGACAATCGCGACTCTCGAAGCGGACGTGTCGTACGCCCACACCCGTGTGCAGGCCGAATGGACCCGCGATCAGTTCTCGGTGAACACGGGCAATGTCACGTCGCGAGGCTGGTTCGCCCAGGGAACCCAGACGCTCTCGCCGCGATGGTTCGTAGCCGGCCGGGTCGAGCGACTGAGCGCGCCCGCAATCGTCGCGGCTCCAGACATCGTGCACGTCTCGCGGCAACGACAGCGACTGCACGGGGCTGAGACAACGGTTGGGTATCGCCTGTCACCCGAACTCACGCTGCGTGCGAGCTACCGGATGCGGCGGCCATTCGGCCGTGACGACATTGATCACGTCGGCGCTGTGTCGATCGTCTGGTGGCGCCGCTGGCGTTAATTCAACCGTTTTCGTACGTAGGCCGGGTCTTCAGACCCGGCACCTGCGGCGCTTCACGTCGAGTCCCGGTACGCGCGGCCCGCGTAACTGTTCACAGCCCTGACGAGCGGGCCTGGCATCAAGGACGAGAGGGTTGCGATCGCCCGGTTGACGCGACCCGGAATGTAAACCGACGTCCCGGCCTCGACGGCTTCGTATCCTTCCCGCGCGACGCGCGACGCGTCCATCCAGAGGAACGATGGCATCCGACTGACCTTGGCGCGCATGCCGTTGACGTCGTGAAACTCACTGTAGGTAAAGCCTGGGCACAGGGCGCTGACATGCACGCCGTTCTCAGCGACCTCCAGTGCCAGCGCCTGTGAGAACCGGATAAGAAAGCTCTTGGACGCCCCATAAAGGGTATGACCGGCCGACGGGGGCACCAAGCCAGCCAGTGAGGCGACATTGATGATGCGACCGAATCGGCGCTCGACCATCCCCGGCAGCAACCGATAGGTCAGTTCGGCCACGGCCGTCGTCATCACCCTGAGGAACGCCTCGTGCGTCTGCCAGGAATTTCGAAGGTATCGACCAGGCACGCCGTAGCCGGCGTTATTGACGAGCGCATCCACCGCAACACCCTCAACGACCAGGGCGTCACTCAATCGTGCCACCGCGTCTGGTCGCGAAAGATCGCAGCGCATCACGCGCGCGCGAATGCCGTGCGAACGTTCGAGCCGTGCCGCCAGGTCCCGGAGTCGATCTTCGCGACGGGCCGCGAGTACGAGGTCGTAATCGTGAGAGGCGAACTCCTCGGCGAAGGCGGCCCCGATACCAGCCGAAGCGCCGGTCACCAGCGCGGTTCGTCGGGCGGACGATCGGTTTGTCTCGAGGGTCCCGGGGGTGCTCACTCTACCCGCCTGAGGATGAAGCACTTGAGATAGTGAGTTTCCGGAACGCCGACCAGGACCGGATGATCGCGCCCTTGCGTTCGCTTCTCCACCAGCGTCATGGATGTGTGGCTGTCGATTGTCGCCTGATGAATCACATCGCCGAACATCGCCTCGCTGACGTTGTAGGAGCAACTGCAAGTCACCAGGTATCCGCCTGGCGAGAGCAAGCGCATGGCGCGCAGGTTGATCTCCTTGTACCCGGCGAGCGCATTCGGGACCGACGCCTTGTTCTTTGCAAACGCGGGTGGGTCAAGCACAATCGCGTCGTATCTGATGCTCGCGCGCTCGAGGCGTCGAAGTTCATCGAACACGTTCGCCTCCCGCGCCTCGACGTTCCCCGCCCCGTTACGCTCGGCGTTCTGTCGGATCCGCGCGACGGCGTCGGCAGACACGTCGATCGCTTCCACACTGGAGCAGAGATTCGCCAGATGCAGCGCAAAGCCGCCGTTGTAGCTGAAAGCGTCCAGCAGCCGTCCGTGGGCATAACGTGCCGCGGCCTCGCGGTTCTCGCGCTGATCGAGAAAGAGTCCGGTCTTCTGGCCCTTCCACAGATCCGCCTCGTAGCTCACTGGTCCTTCCCGCACGGTGACGACGTCGGGAACGGATCCATGGAGCACGCTGACGCATTGCTCAAGGCCTTCGAGCGTTCGCACCTTGGGATCGTTGCGCGCGAGGATTCCCTTGGGCGCCAGCGATTTAACCAGCGCGCGTGTCACCACCGGCAGGAGTCGATCCATGCCCTGGGACAGCGTCTGAACGACGAGGTAATCACCATAGCGATCCACCACAAGCGACGGCAACAGATCGCCTTCGCCGTGCACAAGGCGGTACGCGTCGGCGTCGAGATGCATGGAGTCGCGGAACGAGATGGCGTGGCCGATTCGGCGCTCGATCAATGCTTCGTCGGCCGGTACGTCGCCAAGCGTCAGCAGCCGGAGGGGAATCTGGGAGCGGTCGCTGAAGAGCGCGTGTCCGACATCACGCCCGCGCGGTGCGACGACGCGAACGATATCGCCGCCGGCCGCATCGACATCCACGACGTCCGCGCGATAAATCCACGGATGACCGCTCCGCAGTCTTTGTTCGCCGCGCGCGGAAATAACGACATGTGGTGAGGCCATTGACAACGTTCACTCTATCAGGGCTCCGCCCTTCGAAGACGTTTTGCCATGGGGTAGAATCATTGGATGGCCAACCTCGCGTCACCGCTAATGCAGCGCACGCTCCAGGAGTTTGACCCCGACGTCGCCGGCGCCATCACACACGAAGCCCGTCGACAGGCCGAGGGCCTCGAACTCATCGCGTCCGAGAACTTCGTCAGCCAGGCCGTTCTTGAAGCGGTCGGCTCGGTGATGACAAACAAGTACGCGGAAGGGTACCCGGGGCATCGCTACTACGGCGGCTGCGAGTTCGTGGACGTCGTAGAGTCGCTCGCGATCGATCGCGCCAAGCAGCTCTTCGGTGCCGAGCATGTGAACGTGCAGCCGCACTCCGGAGCACAGGCGAACATGACCGTGTACCTGACGCTCCTCAAGCCGGGCGACACGGTGCTGGGTATGAACCTCGCGCACGGCGGCCACCTGACGCACGGACACCCACTCAACTTCTCCGGCAAGCTCTACACGATCGTCCCTTACGGTGTCCGTCAGGACGACGAGCGGATCGATTACGCGGAGCTGGAACGTCTCGCACACGAACACAAGCCAAAGATGATCATGGTCGGTGCCAGCGCATATCCGCGCGTGATCGACTTTGCGCGGATCAGCGAAGTCGCCAAGGCGGTGGGTGCCCCCATGGTGGTTGACATGGCACACATTGCCGGGCTCGTCGCCGGGGGGGTTCACCCGAGTCCGGTGCCGCACGCCGATTTCGTGACGTCTACCACGCACAAGACGCTGCGCGGCCCGCGCGCCGGATTGATCATGTCACGCGCGCAGTATGCGAAAGACGTCGATCGCGCGCTGTTTCCCGGCGTGCAGGGCGGACCGCTGATGCACGTCATCGCCGGTAAGGCGGTGTGTTTCAAGGAAGCGATGGAGCCGGCGTTCGCCGGGTACCAGCGGCAGATCGTAGCGAATGCGTCGCGCCTGGCGAAGTCGATGATCGATCACGGATTCCGTCTGGTCAGTGGCGGCACCGACAACCACCTGATGCTCATCGACGTGTTCTCGAAGGGCATCACGGGCAAGGTAGCCGAAGCCGCCCTGAACAAGGCGGGCATCACCGTCAACAAGAATGCGATCCCCTTCGACAAGAATCCGCCGATGGTCGCGAGCGGCATTCGCGTCGGCACTCCTGCGGTGACCACGCGCGGCATGGGCGAAGCGGAGATGGACCTGATCGGCGACTTCATCGCCCGCGTGCTCGCGACACCAGACAACGACACCGCGATTGGCATGGTCAAGTCTGAGGTCGAGCGCCTCTGTAAGAAGTTTCCGCTCTATCCCGACAGACAATGACCGAGTCGGGGGTAGCCGCGCTCCTTCCGAAGGTCCACACGACCTTCGCAACAAGCGGCACCCTCGCGCGCGTGCTCGACGGCTACGAGCCGCGAGAAACGCAGCGTCTGATGGCCGCGGAGGTCGCAGACGTCATTGCGAATGGCGGCGTCCTGCTGGCTGAGGCCGGTACCGGCACCGGCAAGACTCTCGCGTACCTGGTGCCGGCCATTCTCAGCGGTGAGCGGGTGCTGGTGTCCACAGGCACCAAGAATCTTCAGGAGCAAATCTTCTTCAAGGATCTCCCGGTCCTTGAACAAGCCCTTGGCGTGACGATTTCAGCCACGCTGATGAAGGGTCGGTCGAACTATCTCTGTCTGCATCGGTTCGAGATGTACCGCGACGGGGTGTCGGGCGGTGTCACCGGTCCAGGTCGTCTGATCGACACATCCGATCGCGTCCTTCTGCCCGTTATCGATGCATGGGCCAAGACGACCGCGACCGGTGACCGCGCGGAACTGCGCGACCTGCCCGAAGACCTCCCAATGTGGAGGGACATCGCCGCCGACGCCGACACCTGTCTCGGGACGGAGTGTCCGCGCTACAGCGAATGCTTCGTCACCTTGATGCGTCAGCGCGCCGCCGAGTCAGACGTGGTGATCGTCAATCACCATCTGCTGTGCGCGGACGCAGCCCTTCGGCAAAGCGATTATGGGGAGGTCATTCCCTCGTGCACCACGCTCGTCGTGGACGAGGCACACCAGCTCGAAGACGTCGCCACGCAGTACTTCGGGGTTGCGCTCAGCAATTTCGGGGTGGAAGCGCTCGTCCGGGACGGTGCCCGCGTAGGCTCTACGGGCGCTTTCGGGCACGAGTCCGCACAGATCTATCGCAACCTCGAACGGGTCACGGAGCACGCCCGCGCCTTCTTCGGCGGGGTCTCGATGGCACGGGCTGCGGCGTCGGCCGCCGAATCACGCGCAAGGTACACGGCCGAAACCATCGGAAACGTCTTTGAAGACGGGATGATGCTGGCGGGGGCGCTCGAGGGATTGGAATCAGCGCTGGCCCTGTCGAGGGTGGCGCCCAGCTCCTCCGGTGCCGAAGGCACGGCGACGAGACCCGACCGCGCGGACAAGGGAGAGTCGGTCGCCACGCTGATACGGCGCGCGGGCGGCTTGAAGGACAACCTGCGCTTCCTTATGCGAGCCGCCGATCCGGACTTCGTGTACTTCGTCGATTCACGTGGGCGTTCGGTTCACCTGCGGGCGTCGCCGATCGACGTCTCACGGATCGTGCAGGACGCGCTCTTCTCGAGAATGCGGACAGTCGTCCTCACCTCCGCCACGCTGCGGGTCGACGCCTCGTTCGACTACACGAAGGGGCGACTCGGCATCCGGCAGGCGCGGGAAATAGCCGTGCCATCCGAATTCGACTACGCCACGCAGGCATTGCTCTATCTGCCGCGACGGATGCCTCCGCCCAAGACGCCCGCATTCAGTGAAGCCGTTGCTCGAGAAGTGATCGAGCTGCTGAAGAGATCCCGGGGACGGGCGTTCGTTCTGTTCACGAGCTATGCGTCCATGCGGACGGTGCAGCGATTCGTCGAGATGGCTCTTCCGTTTCCCATCCTGGTGCAGGGTACCGCGCCCCGAACCGCGCTCATCGACCAGTTCAGAACGACGCCAGACGCTGTGCTTCTCGCAACCTCGTCCTTCTGGCAGGGCGTCGATGTGGTCGGCGATGCGCTCAGTTGCGTCGTCATCGACAAGTTACCGTTTGCGTCTCCGGCTGATCCGGTCACCGCCGCCCGCATCGAGGCTATGGGCGCAGCGGGCGAAGATGCATTCTCGAACTATCAGGTGCCTCTGGCCATCCTGGCCCTCCAACAGGGGTTGGGGCGTCTAATCCGGCACCGGACCGACCGCGGCGTTCTGGCTGTGCTTGATCCACGGCTCAAAACGATGGGGTACGGACGCCGTTTTCTGGAGTCGCTCCCCCCGGCCCCGGTCACGCATGATCTCGATGCGGTCGAGCGGTTCTTTCGGGTAGACTGACCGAGCGGCTCTGAGTTAGCCCGCACTATGAGCAACTTGCTTTCTTTCGGAGGGATGTGTGTTATGCGGACCCAACTGTTCCGCGGCCTGTTGGTGCTGGTTGTAGCGTTGACGGTAGCGGCTCCTGCGTTTGCGCAGAACGTTCTCAAGGGCAATGTAGTCGACGCGCAAGGGAAGCCCATCGAAGGCGCGACCGTCCTCATAGAGGGCACAGATTCTGCCTCCCGTCGCGAGACGAAGACGAACGCGAAGGGCGAGTTCATGCAGATTGGTCTGGTGTCCGGCTCCTACAAGGTGACCGCGACGAAAGACAAGCTGACCATGTCGCAGAACACGCGGGTTGGCCAGGCCAACCCCCGGCCCTTGGAGTTCCAGTTGTCACCAACCAGCGGCTTGTCGGAGGAAGGAAGGAAGGCCGCAGCGGCAACTTCCAAGGCCGCGGCTGAGGCCGTCGCTGCCATGCAGGCCGGTCGTGACGATGAGGCGATTGAGAAGTTCAACTCGATTCTCGTAACCGTGCCCACGTGCGCGGACTGCCTCTACAACCTCGGTGTCGCCTACGCCCATAAACAGGACTGGTCCAAAGCCGAGGAGTCCTTCAAGAAGTTGTTGGTCCTTCGTCCGGACTACGCCGATGCCTACAACGGCCTCGCCAACGTCTATAACGCGCAGAAGCGTTTCGACGATGCGATTGCGGCGAGCAAGAAGGCCACGGAGCTCGGGGGCGCGTCGGCCGCCGCAGGTGGCGGCAGCGCAGAAGCGCTCTACAACCAGGGCGTGATTCTGTGGAACTCGCAGAAGTTTGCCGACGCCAAGGTGCAGTTCGAAGCAGCCATTAAGGCCGACCCGAACATGGCGCTCGCCTACTACCAGCTCGGGATGGCCAATCTCAATCTCGGTCAGATCCCGGATGCGGTCACCGCATTCGAAGGGTACCTGCGGGTCGATCCCAACGGCGGCAAATCGGCCGAGGTGAAGGGCTACGTCTCCCAGTTGAAGAAGTAGTCCCGGACAATCGTTCAGTCGGCCCCATGCCTGTAAAGCGTGGGGCCGGCACCAACCCGGCGCCTTCCCCATCGCGCCCTCCTCCCAAACCAAATGTCTTCGATTGCCGAGTGCCTTGCCGACGTGCGAGCGCGCATCGCTGTCGCCGCTGGCGTGAGCGGACGCGATCCGTCCTCGGTCCGCCTGATCGCGGTTTCAAAGACCTTTCCACTCGAAGCGATCAGAGAAGCATACGAAGCTGGACAGCGGGATTTCGGCGAGAACCGCGTGCAGGAGGCGCTCGAAAAAAGTCGCGCCGCAAGCGATTTGGCGATACATTGGCATCTGCTAGGGCATCTGCAGGCGAACAAGGTGCGGAAGGCTGTTGGCCCTTTCGGCATGCTGCACGGGATCGACAGCGTGGAGTTGCTGCGGAAGGTGGATGACGCTGCCGCTGACGCCGGCGTTGCTCCTGAGCTACTAATCCAGGTGGACCTCGCGGGCGAAACCACGAAGTTCGGCGTACCACACGGCGACGTCCCGAGGCTGCTGGAAGCGGCGGATCGGTGCCGAGCGGCGAGGGTTGTGGGGCTCATGCTCCTTCCCCCCGCGCCCGATACGCCGGAAGACGCGAGACCCTGGTTCGCGCGTTTGCGGAAGCTCAGAGATGATTGGCTCGCCGACGGCATCCGGCCGTCGATGCTTCGTGAGCTGTCGATGGGCATGAGTGGAGACTTCGAGGTGGCAGTCCAGGAAGGCGCCACGCTCGTCCGGGTCGGCACCGCAATTTTCGGGAGACGCCATGTTCAAGGTTGATGAGTACCCGCAGTCCGGAGAACCCCGGCGACTGATGAGCGCCGACCGCGGTTCAACCGTCACCCCCGTAGACCTTCGCCAGGCACGCTTCGGCACCTCGGTACGAGGGTTTGACAAGGCCCAGGTGTCGGCTCTGTTAGCCGAAGCCGCCGATGGCTACGACCAGGCCCTGCGCGAGAACGAACGGCTGCGCCAGGAGTTGGTCCGCCTCGAGGCAGCACTCGCACAGTTTCGGGATCTCGAAACAAGCCTCAAGAACACGCTGATCAGCGCCCAGAAGGCCACCGACGACATGAAGGAAAACGCGACGCAGGAGGCCGCTCGGATCGTTCGCGAGGCCGAAGGGCGCGCGGAGCTTATCGTGCAGAAAGCCGAAGCGCGTCGCGAAGAACTCGAGAGCGACCTCACGACGTTGAAGTCCAAACGTCGCGACGCCGAAGTCAGCGTGGAGGCGATTATCGCGACGCTGAAGAGCACGCTCGATGAGTTCCGCGAACAGGCACGCGCGGAGCGCGAAGATCGCGTCGTCCCGCACCGCCCGCTCGCGGAAGTGTCGCGCGCGGTGTAACGCTCACGTCATCTCTGCCTATTCGTCAGACCGAGTCGGGGGTGTTAGTCACCCTCCGAGTCATTCCTCGCGCAGCGAAGCCCGGAGTCGCGGGAATTCGCGGAGATGCCCTTCTCATTCGCCTCACCGCGTCGCCAGTCGATGGCGCCGCCAACAAGGCTCTGACTCAGTTGCTCGCCAGGGTCTGTGGAGTGCCGGCGCGCGCAGTCGTCATCGTTGCTGGCGAGCATGGACGCCGGAAGACGGTTCGAATCTCAGGGCTGGCGATCGATGTGCTGACAGAACGCCTCGGGCTTGGCCCGCCGGCGCGTGGAGCTGAAACTACTTGAGGCCGGTGAGTGAGACGGCTTCGACGCTGAAGGAAAAGGTGAACGGATACCGGTACCGCGGAAAGACCTCGACCGATTGCGTGTAGCTGGTCTCGGCTTCAGTCCTGATCCCCTGTCGTTGCACGACAACGGCTTCGGCCTGTACAGGAAGGTCGAGTTCGATGGCCTTCTTGAGAATCCTGCCCTGAATCTCAGCGGGCGGTTCCTGCGCGCCGAACATGACCGCTTGCTGCGCGGCGTCTCTTAGCTGGTAGTAGTTCCAGGCGGCCAAGCCCACACGCCCTACCGCATTCAGAACGACGACAGCCACGACGACCTTGACGATAGTTTTCATCGGTTTCCCGGGGACTCACTCTGCGCATCGGCACGGGAAAGCGCGGGCGATAGCCCTGGAGCGTCAGTGAATCTGATGCAGGAGGCGATTCCAGCGGACGGTTGTGAAGATGCGTGAAAGGCCACCACCCTCACCCCCGCCCTCACTGCCATCGTCGAACGACCAGTAAATGAAAAGGGCCTTGCCCTTGACGTAGCTCCGCGGCATGAAGCCCCAGTAGCGGCTGTCCTGGGAGTTGTCGCGGTTGTCGCCCATCATGAAGTACTGATCGGGTGGCACGGTAACGGGGCCGTACTGCACGCGAACGTCGAAATCCTCGGACGAGGACTCCTCGGGCGGACTCAAGTACCTCACATACGGTTCGTCGAGCAGCACGCCATTGACATACACGCGCTTCTTCTTCAGCTCGATCGTGTCGCCGGGAAGGCCAATAACGCGCTTGATGAAGTCGCGTTCCGGCTCGACCGGATACTTGAACACAACGACATCGCCGCGCTTGAGCGGATCGATGGGAAGAATGCTCTTCTCGAAGCTCGAGACCGTCGGCGCAAAGACAAACTTGTTGACGAGCAGGTGATCGCCAATGAGGAGGTTGTTCTCCATCGAACCAGTGGGAATCTTGAACGCCTGCACAACGAACGTCCGCACGAAGAGTGCGAGGATGACGGCGACGCAGATCGACTCAAAATACTCGCGCGCAGTGGACTTCTGATACGGCGCGGGCGCTGGTGTTGGAGCTGCCGAGGTGGAAGTGCGATTGGTACTCATTCGATACCTATCTTCAACACGGCGAGGAACGCCTCCTGCGGGATTTCGACGCTGCCGACGCGCTTCATCCGCTTCTTCCCTTCCTTCTGCTTCTCTAGCAGCTTCCGCTTGCGCGAGATGTCGCCGCCGTAGCACTTGGCGAGCACGTTCTTGCGCAGTGCCTTCACCG
>Ga0075420_100002296_pt1 | contig 16533 bp, 11 predicted proteins | sample SoiMetdeltSBSDD4_FD_75296 | JGI IMG/M metagenome (GOLD analysis project Ga0075420, IMG submission 75296) | Bulk soil microbial communities from a Populus tree surrounding site in Tennessee, USA - Soil MetaG P. deltoides SBSDD4 | ecosystem: Environmental > Terrestrial > Soil > Tree plantation... | reverse complement strand
GCGGTCAACAACGGCAAGTTCTTCGAGACCTGGGACCAGCTGATCGAGCTCGGCCCGAAGGCCCAGAAGCCGCCGCGGACCTACGCCATCGCCTTCTGCCTCGGACACGAGGGCGACCACATGAACAACTTCTTGACGGTGGCCTGGTCGTATGGCGGCCGGCTGGCCGACGAGAAGGGCGTGCCGGACATCAAGAACCCGGCCAACAAGGCGGCCATCGAGACGATCAAGCGGATGTGGGACGCCAAGATCATCCCGCCGGACTCGTTCGCCCAGACGATCACGTCCTGGAACAACGAGACCTATCAGAAGGGGCGGGCGCTGATCGCGATCAACCCGGCCACGATCATGGGCTGGCTGCTGGTCAACGACAAGGAGTTGGGCGACAAAACCGGCCTCGCCCAGGCGCCGAAGGGGCCGGCCGGATCGTTCGCCGAGGGCGGCGCCTTGATGTTCAACTACTTCAAGAAGGCGCCGCTGGCGGCCCAGGCGCCGGCGGCGATCGAGTACTTCATCCAGCCGCCGAACCTCGAGAAGATCTCGAAGTCGGTCGAGGGCCGGTTCGTGCCGGTCTACCGCGACCACACCAAGGGCGACTTCTGGCAGACCTCCAAGTTCGCCGAGATGCGGCTGATCGCCGAGAACGGCCGCAACCGCGAATACCCGGCGCCACCGCAGCCGTGGCTCGCCGAGGTCACCGACGCGAAGTACACCATCTCCGACATGATGAACAAGGTCATCAACGAGGGCATGAAGATCGAAGATGCCCAGGAGTGGGCGCAGAAGGAGTTGATGGACTCCTACACCAAGCTGTCGAAGCCGGCCTAGCCGGCGGTCCCGCTCTCGGATCGGACTCAGACCGCTGGTGGGCGACGACGCCCACCAGCACGGGAGGCACGCCTGTGGCGCAACAGCAGCTTGCACTCGGGGCGAGAGAAGCTGGCGTAGTACGAAGGAGCCCGCTGCAGCGAGTCCTGGGGCGCGACTGGCTGCTGAGCTGGCTCATGGTCGGCCCGGTCGTCTTAATCGTGCTGGCGCTCTTGATCTACCCGTTCGTCGACGCGATTCTGCTCAGCTTCCAGGATCGGTTCATCGGCAAGGCCGGTGTCTGGATCGGGCTCGACAACTACGTCGCGTTCTTCAACGGCGTGGACAGTGGATTCGGCAAGGCGTTTCTGGTCACGTTCGTGTTCACCGGTGGCGCCATCGCTGGAAAATTCATCGTCGGCATGGCGATGGCGAGCGTCCTGAATCAGCAGATCCCGATGCGGAACATCTTCCGTGGGATCATGTTCCTGCCCTGGGCCGTGCCTGCCGTCGTCTCGGCGTACGTCTGGCGGTTCCTGTTCGACACGACAGGGCCGATCAACGGGATGATCGCCGAGTACGGGTGGATGGACGACTACATCTACTTCTTCAACGACGCCCGCATCGCACTGCCGGCGCTGATCCTGGTCACCATCTGGTCGGGCACGCCCTTCTGGACGATGAACTTCCTGGCCGGAATGCAGGCGATCTCCCAGGAGCTGTACGAGGCTGCCGAAATCGACGGCGCGGACACCATTCGCCGGTTCTGGTACATCACCCTGCCGGGCCTCCAGTCCGTCATCGTCGTGACGGCGATGCTCTCCACCATCTGGACCTCGGCCAACCTGACCCAGATCTTCGTGCTGACGGGCGGCGGCCCGAACTACGCGACCACGACGCTGCCCCTCTACGCCTACCTGACCGCGATCCCAGGGCATCGGCTCGGGGCAGGCGCGGCGATCTCGATGGTGATCGTGCCGTTCTACATGATCCTGGTCTACTTCCTGACCAGGAAAATGCTGCGGCAGGAACAGGAGTCGTAGGCCATGGCAGTCGCAGCACAGGCCCGTCCCCGGGGCTCCTCTCGCGGTGGCCTTCGATCGATCGGCACCGGCTGGCTCATCGCGACCTACGCCCTGCTGATCTTCTTCACACTCTGGACGGTGGTCCCGTTCTTCTGGATGTTCCTTGCGTCCGTAAAGACGAACAAGGAGATCTACCAGGACTTCACCTTCCTGCCACGGCAGTGGTACTGGGGCCACTACTACGATCTCGTCACCGGACACTACGGCTCCTGGATGCGGAACAGCACGACGGTGTCGGTGGCCGCCACGCTGCTCTCGATCATCCTCGGCTCGTTCGGGGCCTATGCGATCACCAGGCTCCAGTTCACGGGTCGGAACCTGATCGCCCGAGGGCTGGTCTTCACCTACCTGCTACCGGCCTCGCTGCTGTTCATCCCGCTGTTCCAGATCGTCGCGGGCGTCGGCCTCAGCAACTCGGTCTTCAGCCTGATGCTGGTCTACCCGTCGTTCACGCTGCCGTTCTGCACCTGGATGTTGATGAGCTACTTCAAGAACATCCCGATCGAGCTCGAGGAAGCGGCGCTCATCGACGGTTGCGGTCGGCTCGGGGTGCTGTTCAGGATCGTGCTGCCGCTGGCGGCTCCGGCCCTGGTGGTGGTCTGCCTCTTCTCGTTCACCAACGCCTGGAATGAGTTCCTCTACGCCCTGGTCTTCATCAGCTCGCGGGATTCCCAGACGGTCACCGTGGGTCTCGCGCTGATGCAGGGTGAGGACGTGTTTTACTGGGGCAAGATGATGGCCGGCGCGCTGCTGACGGCGCTGCCTCCGGTCATCATGTACACCCTGGCCCAGCGGCTCGTGATTCAGGGGCTGACGATGGGCGGCGTGAAGGGCTGACACGGAGGAGTCAGTAGACAGGAGTCAGGAGGGGGTGGCAGCCGGCCGGGCTGTCGCCCCCTCTCGCATGTCCGCTGCGGCGCCGGCGGCCGACGTCATGGAGGTCGGCCCGCCCCATCCGGACTCGCCTGGCTCCTGACTACTGGCTCGTGACTACTGACTCCTGACTCCTCGTCCGCTACACTCTGGGCCAGAGGTGAGTCCCGGGTGGCGGTGGCGCCGGTGACGGGAATCGGGGAGGTCGGCATGGACGAGAGGGTTGGGGCGAGATGAGCTCCGAGCCGAGGCGCTGCCCCTTCTGCAACGCGGTCATGACGCCGGGCCAGCGGATGTGCCCGAACCCCGACTGCGGCAACCCGTACCCCTTCGACGACGAGCAGCCCGCCGGCCCGCCGCCGGCCGGCGTGCCGCCCGGGGCGGCACCGACCCGGAACCCCCGTGCCGCCCGTGGCGGCGGTCGCGAGGGCGGGGGCGGCGGCGCGCTGGCGGCCCTGGCGCCGCATCGCACGATCCTGGTCCTGGTCGGCGTGCTGATCCTGATCGTCCTGGTCGGCTTCCTGCTGTTCCGCTTCGGCATGTCGTTCTTCGAGGCCGGTCGCCCGGATCCGTCGACGCTGCCGACCTCGACGGCCGGGCCGGTCGTGGTGCCGCCGACGCTCGCGGCGGGCGGATCGCCGGTCGCGGGCGCCTCGCCATCGCCCGGCACGGTCATCGCGCCGGCGGCGTCGCCGTCGCCGGCCGCGTCCGGCGTCCGGATGAGGATCGCCAACACCGAGGGCCAGGGCGCCAACATGCGCCAGCGCCCCTCGACGACGGCGCCGGTCCTCCGGACGCTGCCCGACGGGACCGTGGTGGAGGTGATCGGCAACGAGCAGAACGCCGAGGGACGCAACTGGCGCAACGTCCGCGACCCGGGCGGCGCGACCGGCTGGGTCGCCTCGGAGCTGCTCGCCCCGGAGTAACGAGTATCGAGTTGCGAGTTACGAGTGGACGGTGATCGCTGCTCGAAACTCGCAACTCTCCACTCGCAACTCGTCTGGTAGAATCCGCACACCATGCGAAGCCCCTTCCTCGATCGGCTCGAGCGCGGCGTGCTCCTCGGCGACGGCGCCATGGGCACCCAGCTCTACGCCCGCGGCGTCCCGTACGAGCGCTGCTTCGACGAGCTGAACCTGACCGAGCCCGCGCTGATCCAGCGCATCCACCGCGAATACATCCGGGCCGGCGCCGAGCTGATCGAGACGAACACGTATGGCGCCAACCGCTACAAGCTGGCGCCGTACGGGCTCGAGGACCGGGTCCGCGACATCAACTTCCGGGCCGTCAAGCTGGCCCGCGAGGCCCGCGAGGAGTGCGGCGAGCCGGTCTTCCTGGCGGGTGCCATCGGGCCGCTCGGGCAGGCCATCGCGCCGGTCGGCACGATCTCGGACGAGGAGGCACGGAGCGCGTTCCGCGAGCAGGCCGACGCCCTGCTGGAGGCCGGCGCCGACCTGATCGTGCTGGAGACGTTCGGCGACCTCCAGGAGCTGCGCGAGGCGATCGTCGCCGTCCAGGCCGCCTGCGACCTGCCGATCGTCGCCCAGGTCAGCCTGACCGACGACGGGCGGCTCCTGACGGGCGAGAGCCCGGCCGAGGTCGCGCGGCTGCTCGCCAGCTTCCAGGTGGACGTGATCGGCGTGAACTGCGGGGTCGGCCCCCAGAGCACGCTGGACGCCGTCCGCCAGATGGCGCTGCCGCTCTTCGCCCAGACCTCCGCGATGCCGAACGCCGGCGCGCCGAGCCGGCTCGAGGGGCGGTACCTCTACTTCTCGACGCCGGAGTACTTCGCCGAGTACGCACGCCGCTTCGTTGACGCCGGCGTCAGGCTGATCGGCGGCTGCTGCGGCACCACGCCGGCCCACGTCGCGGCGATGAAGCAGGCGCTCACCGAGCAGGCCGCCGACGCCCCGCCATCGATCGCCTTCTCGGCCCCGCCGGCGCCCGCGTCGCAGCCCCCCGCCGAGGCCATCGAGTCGGCCGTCAGCGTCGAGCCGACGCCGCTCCAGCGGGCGCTGGCCGAGAAGAAGTTCGTCGTCAGCGTCGAGCTGGACCCGCCGAAGGGGCTGAACCCGACCCGGATCGTGAACGGCGCCGCGCTCCTCGCCGACGTCGGGGTGGACTGCATCAACATCGGCGACAGCCCGATGGCCCGGGTCCGGATGGGCTGCATCAGCCTGGCGCTCCACATCCAGCGCCGGGTCGGCCTGGACACGATCATCCACTTCACCACGAGAGACCGGAACCTGATGGCGCTCCAGTCCGAGCTGCTGGGGGCGCACTCGCACGGCATCCGCAACATCCTGGCGTTGACGGGCGATCCGCCCCGGATGGGCAACCTGCCGCAGGCGAAGGCCGTCTGGGACGTCGACTCGATCGGCCTGATCAAGATCCTGAAGCGGATGAACGAGGGCCAGGACTGGGCCGGCAACTCGATCGGGATGCAGGCGCAGTTCTTCGTCGGGTGCGCCGTCAACCCGGTCGCGGACGACCTGGAGCTGGAGCTGGACCGCTTCCACCGGAAGCTGGAGGCCGGCGCCGACTACGTGATGTGCCAGCCGCTCTACGACATGGAGCAGCTGACCGCGTTCCTCGATCGCGTCGGCAAGATACCGGTGCCGTTCCTGCTGGGCGTGATGCCGCTCCAGAGCTACCGCCACGCCGAGTTCCTGCACAACGAGCTCCCGGGCGTCTCGATCCCGGACCAGCTGAGGGAGCGGATGCGGCTGGCCGGCGACCAGGGCATGCCGGAGGGCATCCGCCAGTCCCAGGAGTTCCTGGCTGCCGCCCAGGGCCACTGCGACGGGACGTACCTGATGCCGTCGTTCGGTCGCTACGAGATGGTGGCCGAGCTGGTGAAGGTCCTTGACCGGCAGCGCTGGTCGATGGAGCGCTCGGTCGACCCGTCCGGCGTCGCGGAGCCGGGGCGGCTGCTCTCGCGCTAGGGCGTCGCGGCGACGAGACGATTCGCCGGGCCTGTCCCCTTTTCTGCGCGGCCGAACTCTGCTACCGTTGCTCTGCCACCCCGGGCCCCCGATGCCCTCGGCGGGTGCGCTATCGTTGATGGATGGGCGAGCTATCGTTCAATGACTGGTGTACACGAACCCGAGCGTTCGAGGTGACGCGATGTCGCACGATCTGGTCTATCGGACCGAGCTGACACCGCTCCTCTTCCTGGAGCGGAGCGCGGACGTCTTCCGCGAGAAGACGGCCGTGGCCTATCGCGGGACCTCGTACACCTACCCCGAGCTGCGGAAGCGGGTGCGGCGCCTCGCCTCGGCGCTGGCCGGCGTCGGCGTCGAGAAGGGCGACCGCGTCGCCGTCATCTGTCCGAACATCCCCCCGATGCTCGAAGCGCACTACGGCATCCCGCTGGCCGGCGCGACGATGGTCCCGATCAACACCCGGCTCTCGTCGGACGAGATCGGCTACATCCTGAACCACTCCGGCGCGAAGGTGCTGCTGGTCGACACTGAGCTGTCCTCGGCGATCGAGCGCTGCCGGGGCCAGCTCGAGACCGTCAAGACGATCGTCAGCATCGTCGACCGGGAGCTGGGCGCCGACGCTCCACCGAAGAGCCTGGACGGGCCGGAATACGAGGCGTTCCTGGCGGCCGGCCGCGAAGACCCCATCAAGATCCCGGTCGAGGACGAGTACGAGACGATCTCGATCAACTACACTTCGGGGACCACGGGCCGGCCGAAGGGCGTGATGATCCACCACCGGGGCGCCTATCTGAACGCCCTCGGCGAGTGCATGACCAGCGGCATCGTCGGCGACAGCCGCTACCTCTGGACGCTGCCGATGTTCCACTGCAACGGCTGGTGCTGCACCTGGGGCGTGACCGCCGTGGGCGCCACCCACGTCTGCCTCAGGCGGGTGGATCCCGCCGAGATCTGGCGGCTGATCCTCGATGGAGGCGTCACCCACCTGAACGGCGCCCCCACCGTGCTGATCGGGCTGGTGAACCACCCGGCCGCGAAGACGGCGAAGCTGAGCCGCCCGCTGCGGGTCACGACGGCCGCGGCTCCCCCCTCGCCGTCGATCATCGCCCAGATGCAGGCGCTGGGCGCCGAGATCACGCACGTCTACGGCCTGACCGAGACGTACGGCCCGCACACCGTCTGCGAGTGGCAGGAGCAGTGGAACGACCTGCCGCCGGAGGAGCAGGCGCGCAAGAAGGCCCGCCAGGGCGTCGGCTACCTCATCGCCGAGGAGACTCGCGTCGTCGACGAGCAGATGAACGACGTGCCGGCCGACGGCGAGACGATGGGCGAGGTGGTCATGCGCGGCAACAACGTCATGACCGGCTACTACGAGCGTCCCGAAGACACGGCTGCCGCGTTTCAGGGCGGCTGGTTCCACTCCGGCGACCTGGCGGTCCGGCACCCGGACGGCTACATCGAGCTGAAAGACCGGGCGAAGGACATCATCATCTCCGGCGGCGAGAACATCTCGACCATCGAGGTCGAGCGCTGCATCTACCAGCACCCGGCCGTGCTGGAGGTGGCGGTCATCGCGATCCCGGACGAAACATGGGGTGAGGTCCCCAAGGCGTTCGTCACGCTGAAGGACGGCGAGCAGGTCGGCGAGCGCGAGCTGATCGACTTCTGCCGCGATCGGATCGCCCACTTCAAGGCCCCGAAGGCGATCGAATTCGCCGAGCTGCCGAAGACGAGCACGGGGAAGGTGCAGAAGCTCGTGCTGCGTGACCGTGAGTGGGGGGACCGTGCGGCGCGTATCAACTAGACGGCAGTTTGCAAGCGTGGCGCCCGCGTCTCGGAGCGCCGAGCGTGAAATCGGTGGGGTTCCTGGTCAACTGTGGCATACTCTACCGGACCAGCGAATCACGTCGATCAGTCTCGGTCGGCCCCGCGTTGGTGGGGCCGGCGGCGTTCAGGGGACAGGATAAGTGACGTCGGTCCAGCGCCTACGCGCCCAGGTCATCCCCCCTGAAGAAAGGGTCCGTTCGACTGATGACTCTTGACACGACTGCTCCGGGCCGCCCGGCAGACGAAGCCGAGGCTGGAACGCAGCCCACGACGGCGTGGCGCGTTCTGATCGCCGACGATGACGCCACCATCCGCTCGCTGCTGAAAGACATCCTCAGCGACGAGGGCTACGAGATCGTGGAGGTCAAGACCGGCGCCGAGGTTCTGCGCACCGTGCCGAAGGTCGAGCCGAACCTGGTGATCCTCGATTTCAAGATGCCAGACATGGATGGCATCGAGGTGCTGCGGCGCCTCTCTTCCCAGGGCAACAAGGTGCCGGTCCTGATGATCACTGGCGTTGGCTCGGCCTCGACGGCGATCCAGGCGACCCAGCTCGGGGCGTTCGACTACGTCACCAAGCCGTTCGAGCTGGACGACGTCCTGCACCGCGTCCGCCAGGTGTTCAACTACCAGTCCCTCGCCTCCGAGGTCCGCAAGCTGCGCGCCGAGCTCGGCCGCGACCTGTCCGAGCGGATGATCGGCAACAGCCAGAAGATGCAGGACATCTACAAGACGATCGGGATGATTTCCCAGACCGACGCGAACGTTCTGATCATGGGCGAGACCGGCGCCGGCAAGGAGGTCGTGGCGGACACGATCCATCACCACTCGAACTACCGCAACGGCCCGCTGGTCAAGGTGAACCTGACGGCGTTGCCGGAGACGCTCGTCGAGAGCGAGCTGTTCGGGCACGAGAAGGGCTCGTTCACCGGAGCGGTGGCCCAGCGCAAGGGCCGCTTCGAGATGGCCCACAAAGGGACCATCTTCCTGGACGAGATCGGCGACATGACGCTCTCGACGCAGCGCAAGCTGCTCCGAGTGCTCCAGGACAAGCAGTTCGAACGGGTCGGCGGCAGCACGGCCGTGAAGGTCGATTGTCGGATCGTGGCGGCGACGAACCGCAACCTGAAGGAAGAGGTCGACGCCGGGCGGTTCCGCGAGGACCTGTACTACCGGCTGAACGTCGTCACGATCAACGTCCCACCGCTCAGGGAGCGCAAGGACGACATCCCGCTCCTGACCGAGCACTTCCTGGTCAAGTTCCGCTACACGCCGACCTCGCCGCCGGCCCGGATCTCCGAGGAGGCGATGCAGACGCTGGTCAATTACGACTGGCCCGGCAACGTCCGCCAGCTGGAGCACACGATCGAGCGGGCCGTCATCATGGCGCGCGGCGGGATCGTCACCAGCCAGCACCTGGCCCTCGACGAGACCGAGGAGCTGAGCTTCATCGACATCAACCAGCGGCTCCAGCAGGGCCAGTCCCTGCCGGAGGTGCTGGCCGAGGTCGAGCGCAAGATGCTCACGCGGGTCCTCGATCGGACGAACAACAACCGGCACGCCGCCGCCCGGATGCTTGGCATAGACATTGCCACCCTCGAACGAGGTCTCGCCGAGCACCGGCTGGGTGGGCGGGCAAGCGTGGAGGATGCTGATGGATAACGAGCGGGGCACCGAGGAGACCTGGACCGACTGGGAGGGTGGCGGTCGGGGCACCCAGATCGGCATGTTCGTGGGGCTGGCGGTCGGCGCCGGGCTGCTGCTGTTCGTCCTGCGGCGGCTGTTCGCCCCGAAGCCCACGCCGGTCGAGGAGATCTCCGACCGCCTCTCGGACGGCGCGCTGTCGCTGTTCGGCGACGAGCCGCTGGCGGCCGGCCGCCAGCTCCTCAGTTCGAAAGTCCTGCCGGAGATGAAGCCGGTCCTGCGGGCACTGCTCCGCGAGGTCGAAGCCTCGGTGGCCCAGGGGTTCAAGCGGGCCGAGCGGGCGATCGACGATCTCTAGCGCCTGCTGGAGCAGCCCGAACGGCAACTGGGGATGCCCGCGTCGGCTCGGCGCGGGCATCGCGCTTTCATCCGTGAAACCGTCCCGGGGTCAGCCGGCTACTCGAAAAGCTCGCGCGTTGGCGGGCCGCGTTCGGCCCCGCTCCGCGCGAGGTGGCACGATTCGTGCACCTGGCACGATCCTTGCGTAATGCTGCGGCCACGGGAGGCACGGCTCACCCATGGAGATGGACCTCGATTTCTCTCAAGAACTGAGTGGGCAGCAACAGCTCAGGGTGTCGCCCCGCCTGGTCGCCGCCAGCTACATCCTGGAGCTTTCGTCCCAGGAGCTTCAGCAGCAGATCGCCAACGAGCTGAACGACAACCCGGCCCTCGAGCTCGTGGACGTCCCGACCTGCCCGGCCTGCGGCAGCGAGCTGCAGGGCAAGGTCTGCCCCTGGTGCATCCAACGGCAGCGCAGCGAGGACACGCCGCGCGACGCGGTCGAGGATCTCTCGGCCGGCATGTACGAGGATCCGCCGCCGCCCAGCTCTCAGCGCCTCACGGACGAGGAGTTCGACCCGCTGACCCAGGTCGCCTCCGAGGAGACTCTGGCCGAGAGGCTGATGTCCGAGCTGGGTGCCATCCTGGACGAGGAGGACATGCCGATCGCGGACTACCTCGTCGGCAGCCTGGACGACAAGGGGTACCTCGCCACCTCGGTCGAGGAGGCGGCCTACGACCTGGACGTCTCGGAGGCCCGCGTCAAGGCCGTGCTCTTGCAGCTCCAGAGCCAGGAGCCGATCGGGATCGGCGCCCGCAACCTGCACGAGTGCCTGTTGATCCAGCTCGCGTACCTCGATGCGATCGGCGTCAGGCAGCCGTACGCCCGCGAGATCATCGAAACCTACCTGGTGGAGCTGGGCGAGCACAAGTTCGGCAAGATCGCTCACGAGCTGAAGATCTCGCCCGAGACGGTCTCCGACGTCTGGGAGTTCGTCAAGTCGAAGCTGAACCCTCACCCGGCGCACGGGTTCTCGGCGACGAATACCCGCGACCGCGACACCCGCGCCATGTACGTCCTGCCGGACGTCATCATCACCAAGGCCGAGAACAACGACTTCGAGGTCGAGGTGGTCGAGTCGCGGCGCTTCATGCTGCGGGTCAACCCGATGTACACCCGGATCTCGAGCGAGCTGCCGAAGAACGGCGCCCTCTCGACGGAAGAGAAGCGCCATGTCCAGCAGTACGTCGGCCGGGCCAAGCTGTTCATCGCGAACATCAACCAGCGCCGCCAGACGATCCACAATATCACGACCTGCCTGGTGGACAAGCAGCGCGAATTCCTCCAGAGCGGCGTACGCCACCTCCGGCCGCTCAGCCGTGCCGCCGTGGCCGCCGAGCTGGGCATCCACGAGTCGACGGTGAGCCGCGCGACGGCCGCCAAGTACGTGATGCTGCCGGACGGCGAGGTGATCCCGTTCAGCCACTTCTTCACGCCCTCGCTGAGCGTGAAGGACATCATCAAGGAGATGATCGAGAAAGAGGGCCGGCCGCTGACCGACGCCCAGATCGCCGAGCGGCTGCGCGAGCGTGGCATCGAGATCGCGCGGCGGACGGTGGCGAAGTACCGGATGCAGCTCGACATCCTGCCGTCCTCGCTGCGCTGACCCCCTCTTCCTCTGGGAGAGGGACGGGGTGAGGGCCGTCACCGGGGCGGCAGCGCCAGCGCGTCCTCGATCACCATCCCGACGTACGCCAGCATCTCCCGTCGGCGCCCGAGCGGCGTGCCGTAGCCCGAGCGGCCACGGTCGCCGCGCCGGATCCGGAGCGCCTCGACGACGATGCGGTGCCAGCGGAGGGGGAACCGGCGCATCGCGTAGAGGCCGGCGCCGTACTTCGAGGCGATCTCGCCGGCGGTCAGCGTGTAGTGCAGCCGGGTGACCCCAAGGACGCCCCACTCCGTCGCCCAGGGCCGCAGCGAGGCCAGGCCAGCGCGTGACGCCGGCCGACTCGCGCGCGCCAGCCAGGGCCGCCAGTACGACCCCAGGTTCTCGCGGGTCCACGCTTCGAGGGCCGCTCGATCGTCCCGGATCCCGACGCTGCCGGGCCGGGGGCCTCGCACTCGGAGGCCGTGGCGCGCGAGCGTCGCCCAGGTGACCGGCGACAGCTCGAAGCGACCCGCCTCGACGAACCGGCGCTCGTAGGCGTACGGCATCGGCCCGCAGGCGGCCGGGTCGCGCTCGAGATCGTGCCAGGTCAGATAGACGCCCTCGAAGGCCGGCCGCCGCCACCGCGCGTTCAGGCAGGCGTGCACCCGCCCGAGCGCCGCCAGCGCCGCCGCCTCGGCCGGTGCCGCCAGGACCGCCACGAAGTCGACGTCGCTCCGATGAGGCCGGAACTCGCCCAGCGCGACCGAGCCCGTCAGGTACAGCCCGACGACCAGGCCCGGCGCCTCGGCGTCGACCAGCTCCAGGTAGGCGGCGGCGAGGTCGTGCGGGGTCGACGGAAGGACGAGGCTCACGGGCGTACCGTACAGCATGCGGTTGACGCGCGGGCCACGGTCGACTAGACTGCAAGTCACTGCAAACCTTTGCGGACGAGTTGCGGATGGCTACGGGGATCAAGGACATCGCTCGCGAGCTCGGCGTGTCCCTGGCGACCGTCTCGCGCGCCCTCGCCGACAGCCCGGACATCAGCGCCGAGACCAAGGAGCGTGTCTGGGCCACCGCCGAGGCGCTCAACTACCTGCCGAACCTGATGGCGCGCTCGCTCCGCTCGAAGCGCTCGCGGGTGATCGGGGTCGTCGTGCAGGAGGTCGCCAGCGAGTTCGGCGCCCAGGCAATCCGCGGCATCAACGACGAGCTGAGCCGCTGCGGCTACCAGATGCTGTTGAGCAGCGGCAGCACCAGTCCCGAGCAGGAGCAGATCGCCGTCTCCACCCTGCTGGAGCGCTCGGTGGACGGCCTGATCGTCGCCGACGCCCTCCACCACGTCGTCGACGCGCTGCCGCCGGAGCTGGAGCACGCACGCCTGCCCGTCGTCTTCGTCCATCGACAGCCCCGGAGCGCGACCACGGCCAGCTTCGTCGGCCCGGACGACGTCTTCGGCGGCTACCTCGCCACCGAGCACCTGATCGGCCACGGCCACCGCCGGATCGGCCACCTGGCCGGGCCGTCGCAGTGGCAGGCGAGCTGGGATCGCCTGGACGGCTACCGCCGGGCGCTCGGCGACTACGGCCTGGACCTGGACGAGCGGCTGCTGTCCTGGGGCGACTGGGGTGTCGAGTCCGGCTACCGCGCCACGCTGGCCCTGCTCGACCAGCCCGATCCCCCGACGGCGATCTTCGTGGCGAACGACGTCATGGCGGCGGGGGTGATCGACGCCGCCCGCGAGCGCGGCCTCTCGCCACCCGACGACCTCGCGCTGGTCGGCTTCGACGCCCGCGAGATGTCGCGCTACCTGCGGCCGGCCCTCACCACCGTCACCCGCCCCACCTATGATCTGGGGCGGACCGCCGCCGGCCTGCTGGTGGAGCAGGTGATGAAGCTGCGATCCGGCCCGGCGACCGTCGCGGTGCGCGGCCGGCTCGTCTACCGGGCGTCGTGCGGGAAGCACAGCATCGACGCCGAGCCGATCGGCGCGGACGACCCGTCTCTCTGCCGGCCGATCGAGCCCACCCCACAACCACGCAGCGGAGCGCAGACGCATGCCTGACGCGTGCCCCGTCATCGAAGTCCCGGCGGCAGGTAGGACGGTCGCCGTCCAGGCCGTGACGCCCGGCGCCGTCAGAGTCCGCCTGTTCGGGCCGCCCGTCGTGCCGGAGGCGTCGTATGTCGGGCGCGAGGCGTGGCCGGACGTCCCATCGGCCGACGACGGCGCCGACGCCGCCTCCGGACGCCGGATCAGCACCGGTCGCCTGACCGTCCTGGTGGGCGGCGGCGATGGCACACCCGCGATCTCCGTCTTCGACGGGGCCGGTCGGCGTCTCTTCGGCACACCTGCAGCCGGCGGCATCTTCCGCGAGGAGGTCACGGACGCCGCCACCGGCGAGCGGCGCGGCCGGGTGGTCCTCCAGCTCCAGCGCAGCCGGACCGGCTACGAGGACGACGTCCACTTCTACGGCCTGGGCCAGGGCGGCGGCGCCCAGCTCGACCGGCTCGGCACCTCGCGCGTCTTCTGGAACAGCCAGGTCGGGCACGGCCCGGGCGTCGACTTCGGCGTGCCGTTGCTGGTCGCCAGCGCGCCGGGCGGGTCGTACGGCCTCTTCTTCGACACCACGGCGATGGCCCGGCTGGACACCGCCCGGGGCAGCGGCGGCCAGACCCTCCGCTACGAGGCCGACGTGCCTTCGCTGGACCTCTACATCCTCGGCGGCCCGACCGCCGCCGACGTCTTGCGGGCGTACTGCGAGCTGACCGGCTTCCCGGCGTTGCCGCCGAAGTGGTCGCTCGGGTTCCTCCAGTCGACCCGTTTCTTCGACCGGACTCAGGACATCGTCGACCTGGCGCAGACGATCCGCGACAGGTCGCTGCCGTGCGACGCGCTGATCTTCCTCTCGACCTACGGTCCCTCGCAGGCCTGGAACAAGGGCGTCGGGCATGTCGAGTTCCACGAGGCGCTCTGGCCTGACCCGGCCGCGACACTCGGGACGCTCCAGGACGACCTCGGGTTCCGGGTCATCACCCACGAGTACCCGGTCATCCACCCGGACGCCCCGGGCTACGCCGAGGCCGAGCGGCGCGGCTTCCTGCTGGACGTCGCCTACCCCGCGCCACCACCGCCGCCCGCCGAGACGCTCTCGGACGCGCGGGACGCCGCCCACCGGCGGCAGGGCTACTTCGAGAACCAGCGCTTCATCAACTTCACCAACCCCGAGGCCCGCCAGTGGTGGTGGGAGCAGCACCGACACCTCGTGGAGCTCGGCGTCGCCGGCTGGTGGCTCGACGGCGGCGAAGGCCCCTCCGGCCCCGCCCCGATGCACCGTGGCAACGCCCTGCTGATGCACAACGCCTTCGACCTGTACCGCTTCCGCGCGTTCGCCGAGGGCGAGGCCAGGGACCGCCCAGACGGCCGGGCCTGGATGCTCTGCCGCTCCGGCGCGGCCGGCATGCAGCGCCTCGGGGCCGGCACCTGGTCCGGGGACATCAACACCACGTTCACCACGTTCGAGGCCCAGCCGCTGCTCGGGCTCAGCCTGGCGATGTCCGGGGTGCCGTACTTCGGCACCGACATCGGCGGGTTCTACCCGAACCGGCTGGACGGCGAGCTGTACGCCCGCTGGTTCCAGTTCGCGGCATTCAGCCCGATCTTCCGGGCGCACGGCTGGGTCTGGCGCGAGCACCTGCCCTGGGCGCACGGCCCCGAGGTCGAGGCGATCTGCAAGAAGTACCTCGAGTTGCGGATGCGCCTGCTGCCGTACCTCTACACCCTCGCCTGGCAGGCCCACACGCGTGGGCTGCCGCTGATGCGTCCGCTGGCCCTGGACCACCCGGCGGATCCGAACGTCTGGGAGCTGGGCAGCGAGTACCTGTTCGGGCCGGACCTGCTGGTCTCGCCCGTCACCCGGGCCGGGGCGACGCACTGGCCGGTCTACCTGCCGGCCGGCACCTGGTACGACTTCTGGACCGGCGAGCGGCACGAGGGCGGGCAGTCGATCTCGGTCCGGACGCCGCTGGAGACGGTGCCCCTCTTTGCTAGAGGTGGCAGCATCATCCCGCTCGGGCCGGTCATGCAGCGCACCGACGAGCGCCCCCTGGACGATCTGACGCTGCTGGTCTATCCTGGGGCACCGGGCGCCTGCACCATCTACGAGGATGACGGCTCGTCGCAGGCGTTCCGTGACGGTCAGTTCGCGCTGACCGAGGTACGGAGCTCGTTCGACGATGGCACGGTACGAGTCGAGGTCGACGCGGTGCGCGGCACCTACGCCGGACAACCATCCTCACGTGACCTGGCGGTCCGGATACGGAGCGATGCCCGGCCGGGCCGGGTCCGTGTCCGGCGCGCGGCCCAGGACGTGGACGTGCCGGAGCGCCCCGGGCATCCAGGCGGTGAGGCCGGCTCGTACTGGTCGTACGATGCGTCGGGCTGGGAGAGCGTTCGCGTGCCCGGCCTGGACCCCCGACAGGCGCTGACGGTCGAGCTATCACGGTAGGAGGGGCACAGCTCGGAAGGCAGGCGGCGGAGTAGCCGCGCATCGGCAATGGCTTCGGATCACCCGGTCACACCCCTCCGGCGCAGGAGGGAGAAAGGCTTCACGGGATGGACGGGCACGAGACCATCGAGACCTTCGCGCCAACACGAGGTCGTGTTTCCCGCCGACTCTTCATCCGGTTCGGTGCGCTGACGGCGGCGGCGGTGCCGCTGGCGGTCGCCTGCGCGCCAGCGGCTCCGGCCACCAAGCCTGCCGAGCCGGCCAAGCCCGCCGAGGCCGCCAAGCCCGCCGCGCCCGCCGCCACGACGGCGCCGGCCGCAGCCGCCCCGGCCAAGCCGGCCGAGGCCGCGAAGCCTGCCGAAGCCGCCAAGCCGGCGGCCGCGGCGCCGGCGGCCGGCAAGCCCGAGCCCAAGCTCGGCGCGGCGTTGATCGGCAAGATGGAGGGGCCGAGCCTCGTGCTCGATCCCGCGCAGTTCCCCAAGAGCTTCAAGGAAGCGCCGATGCTGGCCGAGCTGGTCAAGGCCGGTCAGTTGCCGCCGGTCCAGGAGCGGGTCAGCCAGGAGCCGCTGGTGGTCAAGCCGCTCCACGGGATCGGCAAGTACGGCGGCACCTGGCGCCGAGGCTTCACCGGCCCGGGGGACACCTCCAACGCTCACCGCGCCGCTCAGAACGACAAGCTGCTCTACTTCGACTACACCGGCACCAAGCTGGTTCCGAACATCGCCAAGAGCTGGGAAGTCAGCGCCGATGGGCGCGTCACCACCCTCACGCTCCGCAAGGGCCACAAGTGGTCGGACGGCGCCCCATTCACCGCCGACGACTTCATGTTCTGGTACGAGGACGTCTACCAGGACAAGGG
>Ga0075420_100002295_pt1 | contig 16536 bp, 14 predicted proteins | sample SoiMetdeltSBSDD4_FD_75296 | JGI IMG/M metagenome (GOLD analysis project Ga0075420, IMG submission 75296) | Bulk soil microbial communities from a Populus tree surrounding site in Tennessee, USA - Soil MetaG P. deltoides SBSDD4 | ecosystem: Environmental > Terrestrial > Soil > Tree plantation... | reverse complement strand
CGTCCAACTTTGAATATCCTTCGGAATCGTGATGTGCGCCACACTGCGGCGAGCCAGTGCCATCTTGATCGCTTCGTCGAGGACGTTCGTGACATGAGCAGGACCCATCACACGCTCGCTGAAGACGGCCACATCGCTCAAGAGCTTGTCGAGGTTGACATCCTGCTGGTAATGCGTGCCGATGAGGTCGTGGAAAGTCTGTCCGGTAATCGCCAGCACCGGCTGTCCGTCCGATTTTGCGTCATACAGCCCGTTCAAGAGATGGATGCCGCCGGGCCCTGACGTAGCCAGACAGACGCCCAATCGACGTCGAAATTTTGCATATCCGCAGGCAGCGAACGCCGCCGCCTCCTCATGGCGCACCTGGATGATCTTGATTCGGTCCTGGCGAATCCGCAGCGCCTCATAAATGCCATTGATGCCGTCTCCAGGAAGACCGAAGATCGTATCGACTCCCCATTCAATCAATCGCTCGACAAGAAGATCGCCCACCGTTTCAGCCATCCAGTCACCTCGCTCGTCGCTAGTGAAGCGTCGTTAGCAGTTAGTAGGAGTTTCTTTCTTCACGCTTCACGCTTCCTCGTCTTCTGCCATGCCCTCAGCACTTCGGCCACGCTCCAGGCTTGGGCAATGCAGCCGCGTGGATGAAACGGAGGATCAGCATCAAAAATCTCGCTGACCGTGCCGATTCCGGCTTCGCGGAGGTGTGCTTCGAACCCGTCGAGCATCGCCCGTGCGCGTGAGGGATCCTTGTATACTTTCAGCCACGCATCAACGTAGTGCCCGATCAACCAGGCCCAGACGGTCCCCTGATGATAGGCCGCGTCTCTGGTTCGAAGATCACCGAAGTACATAGGCTTATAATCACGATGTCCCCTGTTCAGAGTTCGTAATCCAACCGGGGTCAATAGCTTATCAGCCATCACATCCACCACCGCGCTCCACTTCGACTCGTGAAGAATTGGATGCTGCAAGGATAGGGTGAGGATTTGATTGGGACGCAGGCTGGCGTCATTTCCCTGCTCACCATCAACGACATCGAAGAGATACCCTTGCTCTTCACACCAGAACCGGGCGTTGAAGGATTGTTCCGCCCGCCCGGCCATCTCGTTCCATTGAACCGGCCGCTCATTCAGCTGCTCGGCCCACTGCGCCATACAGCGAAGCGCGTTGTACCATAAGGCCTGGATTTCAACCGGCTTGCCTCGACGGGGCGTCACCACCCAGCCCTCGACTTTGGCGTCCATCCAGGTGAGTTGATACCCCTCGGCGCCGGCTCGCAACAATCCGTCTTTGTCATCCACGCCAATGCCGAAATGCGTGCCCCTGACGTGCTGCTCGATGACGGATTTTAAGACGGGATACAGAGTCACGAGCGTATCGTGATCATGGGTAGTCCGGTAATAGCGATCGATCGCATGAAAGAACCAGAGCGTGGCATCAGCCGTGTGATACAGCGCTTGCCGTTGTCCCTCGGGAAACAAATTCGGAAGCAAGCCGTCCTTGATATAGTGGGCAAAGGTTCGCAGAATGGATCTGGCTTCGTTCTGACGACCGGTGCACAGCGTGAGGCCTTCCAGGCTGATCATCGTGTCGCGTCCCCAGTCCGTGAACCAGTGGTATCCGGCAATGACTGTCCGCGATTCATCGCCGGACGCCTGCGCGACAGCATGTTCCTCCAAGCGGCTTCCCGGAAACACGATGAATTGGTCGGCGGCCAGGGTGAGCCATCGTTCGAAGTCATCCTGTCCGCCGGCGTTGGATTGCGCCAACAGCTTGGTGATACGTTGCGCTTCAGCCTCAAGGAGAGGCCGAGCCTCGAACTGAAGATGTTCCCAGGCTTCGGTGCTCGCGACAAATGAGATCGGCCTGGACGTTGTCAGTTCGACAGTAAAAAACCCGGGACTCGCCTGGTCTTCAATATGCTCATAGCCGCAATCCTTATCCAGCCGGTATGAAATGCCCTTGCTCAGCAGATCGTCCGCGACGAACACCCCGTCATGGGGCCGAAGACACATCTTTAAAAGAGGAACCCCCTCGCACAGATGCATTTCGTACCGCCCATCCAGGACGTTCAAAGAACAGGGTGGCTGGCGCGCCCCGCTCAATTGTCCATCGAGCATGCGAAACGTGACAAAGGGACGGAGGCGCAGACGGAGAGAATCGCCTTCCAGGAGGCGGTACTCCACATACACCGAGTTCCGGCCATAGGGCATGATGACTCGCTTTTCAAGGTGTCGTCCTTTCGCCACGCAACGCCAAACAGGTGTGTGGCCCTCACGACGGAATTCGCTGAGCATCTGTGGAAGATTTCCTTGCAGTCGGCCGTCTTCGAACTCGACACCGCTCAGAAGCAAAGGCTTTCCATCAACAATCGCTTCTTCGTCGAGGCGAGGAATGATGATCGTGCGCCCCCATGGAGACGGCAGATCCGGCACGAACATGCCGTGGTAGCGACGCGTGGCGACGCCAAGCAAAGTCCCTGAGGCATAGCCTCCGAGGCCGTTCGTGACCAGCCATTCCTTGGACAAGAGAAATTCCGTATCACCCAATTCATCACGGGAAAAGCGGAGCGTAGGTTCGTCGGCTTTAGTCGCGAAACTCATGAAAATTGATCCATCGATTCATCTCATCATTGAGTCAGTGAATAATGGGCAATGACACAATGATCAACTGCTCACGCTGCCCGTGGCATAGAAGGCAGCCGACCCTGCAGAGATGAACCAGCCTTCCTCACTCAACGCTTCAATAATACCGGGACCACCATATCGGGGCGCGTCGCTGGACCAGACGAATCGCCATGGTCCTCGCGGACTCGGGGCCAGAAGAGGCTCGGGTGCCGGCATGTATCGAAGATCAGGGCCTAGATTCACGATCAGCAAACGATCGTCTTCGTCCTCACCAAAATATCGCATAGCGAACGCCTGAGGACCGATCACGGCGCCATCGACCCGATCGCGGGCTTGCCTCGCAATGATTGGATCTTCGCGCCGAAGGCGGAGTAAATCCTGATGGAGGGCGTACCATTCGGCATGTGTGTGACGCTCCGAAAGGTCAAGTTTGGATCGCTCGAAGACCGAAGGGCCCGAAGGGTCCGGAATGGCCGCCTGTGCGTCGGGCGACCCGAAACTCAGGAACTGAGCCAGAAACTGCTTTCGTCCTTGATACACCAGCCTTTTCAATTCGCTATCGGGAAAATCGGTAAAAAAGAGGAACGGGCTGGAGGCGCCAAACTCCTGCCCCATGAACAACAGCGGGGTGGCAGGCGCGAGCAGCAGCAAGGCCGTCAGGGCCCGGCACACGCCGGGACTCGTCTTGACGTGCAAGCGATCTCCCCACAACTGGTTCGCGACCTGGTCATGATTCTGGATATAGAAGACGAAGCGTTCGCTTAGATCATTTCCGACGACGGTGCCCCTGGGTTTCTTGAGTTTCTGTGACCGCTGCCCCTGGTAAAGGAATCCCCGTTTCACGGACGAAATGAGTTCTTGCGGGGTGCCGCAATAGTCGACGTAGTATCCCTCTCTCCGCCCTGTTGCAGCGACACGAGCGGCATGGTGAAAGTCTTCACTCCAAATACCGTCCAGTCCCCATCCGCCCTGCTCGATCGGGCGAATGCACTCGACCAATTGCGAATCACACTCCGCGACCAATATGATCGAGCGGTCGCCTCCTGCGAGCCTGGCTTGCCGGGAGAGATCGGCCACGACATGGACGGGACTGTCGTCATGGATCGCATGGACCGCGTCCAGCCTCAGGCCGTCGAGGTGAAACTCGTGGACCCAGTAACAGGCATTCTGAATAAAGAAGTCCCGGACACCTGACGACTCGGGGCCATCGAAATTCAGGGCCTGTCCCCACTCGCCGTGTCGGTCCGTAAAATACTCATGACTGTAGGTCTGCAGATAATTGCCGTCCGGGCCGATATGGTTGTAGACCACGTCGAGAATCACGGCGAGCCCGCGGAGATGGGCTTCATCGACAAACCGTTTCAATGCTTCGTGATCGCCATAGACATGCGTCGGCGCGTATAGATCGACTCCGTCGTATCCCCAATTCCATCGTCCTGGAAATTCCGCGACCGGCATGACTTCAATGACAGTTATGCCCAATCGCTTCAGTTCATCAAGCTCTTTGATCGCCGAATCGAAGGTGCCCTCCGGCGTGAAGGCGCCGATATGGAGTTCATAAATGACTTGGCCATGCATGCTCACACCAGGCCAATGTTGATCCCGCCATTGGTAGGCTGCCGGATCGACGATGAGCGAGGGGCCGTGAGGTCCTTCCGGCTGGAAGCGAGAACAGGGATCGGGAAATGAATCCTTCCCGTCCAAGCGGTAGCGATAGGTCATGCCGGCTTTGGCGTCAGTGACGAGACCGCACCAGTAACCCCCGTCATCCCTCTGAAGCCGGTGGACTGCGCCGTCTTGGAGGACCACTTCAACCAGTTTCGGCTTCTGGGCCCAGACACGGAACCGGACTCCGTCTTGAGTCAAGCGGGCACCGACCTCGAGTCGCCAGGATGTTGAATCGGCCGGTGTCGTTTTCGATATTATGGGCTTGTTGGAAAGGGCCATGCGTTTTGTCTGCGCGAGAGGATCGTTTGGAGTAACAGCTTCATAGTCTCATCCCAACTAGGAAGATCCCTAGCGTGTTTTTTTTGAAAGTGAGCTTCTGCACATGGTGCGCCAATCCAATTCGGTTCTGCAAACCCAGAAACCATACTTAACAATACTTATGCAGAATGTAATATGGGCTGGTCACGTCTATACCTATACGATCGGCTCGGCATCTCCCGCTTGTCAAGGCTTTGCGAGTACCGGAAGCCGACCTGCTGCAAAAATGTCATGAGCGCGACGTGAACGAAAGGAGTACGGCACCATGGCCTGGGGCACCACTGGTATTACGGAGGACGAATTGAGGAGAATCGCCGCTGTGCGCGAATATCTCTCCGAGCAGTTCCCTGATTCATCGCTCCGTGATTCGTATGATCCCAGTAGATTGGCGCAAGTGTTTCGGATCGAAACTGACGAACCCTCGTCGGTCTATACGGTCGTCATCTCTACCGAATTTCTCAAAGACCATGTCCCAAGCAAAAGTGGAGATCTACTGATTAGTTGGCGATTGGCCGAACATTTGCGCGGCGCGGAGGGGAAGGAAGTGCGTGTCATGAGCTGGGGCATTGATACACAAGACGTTTGAACGATCTGCCCGTCTACGCAAGAAAAAGCGCTGAGCGGAACGGTATGGGAGAGGAAGAGAAGGAGGTAAGGAATGAAGATCAACGCGATGCTGCTCATGTTCACGTTAGTCCTATTACCTGCGTTGAGTGACGCGCGCTGTCGGACCGTGGGTGAGAGCGCCAGCCTTGGGAGCGAATACGGCACCTTCCCGCTCTACCCGGCTGAGCGCATGGTGCAGGCCGGCGAGGACCGCGAGAACCCCGTACTGATGTGGGCCGGCTATGGCATCGGAATCCCGCTCTTTGTCGTGGCGATGCCGTTCGCCATGGTCGGGGCCGGTGTCGGCGCCCTCTCGCATCCCTGGACCAAGTGCATCGAAACCGAGGATCAGCGGATGCCGGAGCTCCAGGCAGTGCGAGGGCTGACGACCATCGACAATTGAGGACAAGAGGCGACGCTGGGAAATATTTGCCATACTATGAGGGTTTCAAGGCCTTTGTTCACATCGACTCTCATCCCCTGCTGATCTTCCCGTTTACTGTTGTGGCAGAAGATCAGTTTGGAACGCCAAGAGGCGACGAGGGCACGCGAATCTTCAAGGCAACGGAACATCAGAACTATAGCGGACACTTCCGCATTTTAGGGCGGCAAACGACCACGCACAGGAATCGGGGGGACCCAATCGTCGCGGTCAATTTCGTCGCATTCGATGACTTGAATCTCACGAAGTGGGGGAACTACGATTGATTGTGCATCAGACTAATGAGCTGCAACGGATGCGGGAGGGTCTGTCGAGAACTGGGGAATAAGTGGGTTGCCGGTGAGGCCGAAGTAGGCCTGCTGGAGCGACCTCACCGGACTTACTTGCATCAGGAACGGTGTCTGCCAATCCCCGTCGTCTGGACTCATCTCGTCCGGTACGATCACGCGCTTGAGGTGCTCTAGTGCTGCCGCTTCGACTTTCAGCGGTATCCCACCGACCGTTAAGATATGCCCATCCGGGGCAATCCCTCCGGTCACAACGCGATCAGGCAAAATCGTCTCTCCTTTAGCCATGGCGATCACTGTGAGCCCTACCATCGCCGACAGGCTATTGCCATAAATAGTGACGTTCGGTTGTACGACCGTTACCATGACCGTCCAGGAATCTGTGGAAAGACCCGCCACGCGTGCCGCTCTGTAGATGCCCTGCTCTGTCGATGTCTGCGCCATAGGCGAAAGTTTTCCGACCGAGCCGGGAAAGATCACCGCCAAACCAGTGGCATCGCTCCGCTCGGCAAATGACACGACAATATGGGTTACGGTCCCAATCGATCGGTCGCCCCGCATCATGACTCCCAGAATGGGAATCTGTTGCTCCAGCTGCCGAGACGGATTTCCCAAGACCTGAAAGGCCTCTGCCTCACTCAGAAACAGAGACGAGAGAGCCAGGATGAGCGAATACAACCAGGTCTTACACATCGGATACTCCTGACCAGGAGTTCAGCAAGAAACAGGCCCGACGATTCTGCCTGTAGTCCGTGAGTTGCAAGATGTCAGCCGGACTAGGACGAGACGAAACGATCCCGGTACGACAATTTGTCCCATCCAATCAATGACAAATTATCGCAAGCCTTGATCAGAACACTGACGGTGAAGGCTAGGAAAAAACGCGGGCTACTTTCGCATCACGACGCCGGCGCCCATCGCCATTCAATCGTGCGTGGAGGCAGGTCAAGACGGCCAGTTCATCCCGGGGAAGATCACGGCAGGACCGAGCCAATTCGCTCTTCACCCGTCGGCACAGCGATTGGAGCAAGGTCCCGTCCATATAGGCATTCACGATTTCCGGGTGCACGTAGCATTTGCGACAGACTGTCTTCGTATTGCCGAGTCGCTTCGCCACCGCTTCGATCGCGGAGACCACGTTGCGTTTGGCTTGTGCCGTCGACTGGAAGGTTCTGCATTCCTGTAGAGCTTGAGCGGCCAAGACCGTGCCTGCCCACGTCCGAAAATCTTTCGCGGTGAATTCCTGACCGGCTATGCGTTGGAGATAAGCATTGACGTCACTTGAATCGATCGACCTGCGCGCCCCCTGGTCGTCGATGTACTGAAACAATTCGTAACCTGGCAGATCCTGACTCTCTTTGACGATACGTGCCAGCCTCCGGTCCGTTAGATCCACAGCATGTCGAATACCGCTTTTCCCGCGAAATTCGAAGCGCAGGCTGTGCCCGTTCACCTTTACATGGCGGTCGCGCATGGTCGTGAGCCCGAACGACTCATTGGTCCGGGCATACTCTTCGTTTCCGACCCTGATCAAGGTGGTCTCCAACAGACGGACGATCGTCGCCAGAATTTTGTCGCGCGAGAGGCCCGGGATCGCGAGGTCTTTGGCGACCCGTTTTCGGATCTTCGGCAAGGTTGCCGAAGATCAACATACGATCGTACTTCGTGCCGTCTCGGACTTGCTGCCATCGTGAATGATAGCGATACTGCTTTCGTCCCCGGGCATCGCGGCCCGTCGCCTGCAAATGACCGTCGGGGTCCGGACAGATCCAGACGTTCTCCCAGGCCGGCGGAATCACGAGCGACTTGAAGCGGCGCATGGACGAGGGATCACGCAGAATCTTGCCGGCGGGATTCACATAATAAAATCCCTGTCCTCGTCTCTTGCGAATCACCCCCGGGCTTGTATCCGACACGTACCGCAAGCCCGCCGTCTTCGCCGACCCGCGGGATTCGATCACCTGCTTCCGCCGGTGATTGGTCGCAGGCTCCTCCGTTACACTGGACGATGCCATCACTATCACATGCCTTCAGGCGCTCTTTCGGCGAGGATGCCGCTCCTGTTTTCTCGATGAACGCTTCGCTGGGGATGCCGACTGCTCCTTTGCCTGCACGCTCCGCTTCAACAGCGCCATCAGATCGATGACTTTACCCTTGGCCGGTTTCTCTTCCTTTTCATCGGCCTCGGACTCTGTAATGACTTCTGTTTTACCTGCTTTGATCCGTTTGTCGATCAGTTTCATGAGGTCTTCGTGATAGGTATCCCGGTACTTGTCCGGCTTCCACTGGTCGGTCATTTCATCCACGAGTTTCTTCGCCATCTCGACCTCGCGCGGCGAGACGCCGGATGCTTTCAAGTTGCCCGCAGGCACCTCGAGATCCTTCGCCGGCTTGAGTTCATTCTTATACCGCAATGTGTTCAAGACGATGACGTTGCCGCTCGGGATGAGGGCTGCAAGATACTGCCTAGTGCGTATCACGACGGTGGCGATGGCCATTTTATTGGTCGCCTTCAAGGTTTCCCTGAGAAGAGCGTACCCCTTCTCGCCACGCTTGTCCGGGGCCAGATAATAGGGCGTCTCGAAGTAGGGAGGTGCGACCTCTTCCGCATCCACGAAGGCCGCAATGTCTACAGTCTGTGTGGCTTCGACATTGGCTCGTTTGAAATCCTCGTCGGTCAGAACCACATACCGTTCCTTTTCGTACTCGTAGCCTTTGACGATGTCGTCCCACGCCACCTCTTTTCCGGTCTCCTTGTTGTACCGCTTGAACCCGACCGGCTTCATGTTGCGCCGGTCCAGCATGGTCAAGTCGAAGCTATTGCGGTTCTCGGCGGAATACAAGACAACTGGGATGTTGACCAAACCGAAGCTGATGGCTCCCTTCCACAATGAACGCGGCATAATGAAGACCTTCTTGTAGCGCGGGCTGAATTTATGGCTCTCTGTTGATGCAGGTCACGCAGAACGCTGAATACTGGATGGCGACAAACGGCGTTCCGCATCCCTCACAGCTGTCCATCATTTGTTCTCCTGTCTGCTCGCATCCTTCCACACGGCACTCCGGTTTGACGCAGACCGTGCAATCATAGGGACAAATCTTCACGCGGGACTCCCCTCTTGTCTCTGGACAGCCGGGACCGCCTTGTCGCCCCGGCTCTGCGACTCTCGCGCGGCCTTCTCGATTTCCGCGTTGAGTTCTCCGCCGAGCAGCAGCACCACGCCGGCAAAGTAAAACCACAGCATCAGGACAATGATGCCCGCGATGGAACCGTAGACCTTGTTATAGTCGCCGAAATGGTCCACATAGAGTTTAAAACCCAACGAGACGACCAGCCATAATAGAACGGCCAACAATGACCCTGGTGTCACCCATCGCCAGTCCTGCTCGACATTGGGACAAAAGTAATACATCGCCGCCAGGGCGAAGAGCATCAATGCAATCGCCATCGGCCACTGGAGAATAATCCACACGACTTCGAACAGGGATCCGAGGCCGACGAAATTCGCAAGCCATGATCCGATATACTCGCCATAGAGAATGAGGGTGATCGACAGGATGATGAACCCGGCGAGCCCCATGGTCAGAAGAATCGCGATCAGCCGGACCTTCCAGAACGGCCTGGTCTCTTTGGCTCGATACACGGCATTCAACGACTCGATGATCGCCGTGACTCCGCTGGATGACGCCCACAGCGCCCCCAGCAGTCCGAGGGACAGCAGTCCGGTCCCGCTTCCCTCCACAACCTGTTCAAGATACTTCTGCACGAGCGAGAGCGCATCCTCCGGCAGAACATTCTGGAGATAACTCATCAATTCCGGCATCGCGTTCTGCAGAGGAAAGAGTCCCATGAGCGCGGTAAGAAAAATGAGGGCGGGGAATAGAGACAGGAGGAAATAATAGGCGAGCTGTGCGCCCCGCCCGAGTATCTCATCCTGTTGAGTTTCTTCCCAGAGACGGACCGCAAGTTCTTTTACCGTCAGCCCTCCTAGCTTCCAGGGATTCGACGCAGGAGAGGAACTCTCGAGAGATGCGGTCATGGCGCCGGATTTCATGATCGCCCGCGCTCCTTTTCCAGCCCGGGGAGAATGGTCTTGAAGAAGGCGTTCTGAATCAAACTACCCACGATTTGCCAGGTATCGGCTTGCGGATTCGCCACCGGACCGGACAGGTCCGACTCTGCGGCCACTTGCTCATGCCGGGGATTCTTGAGTAACTCGACGACCCCGCCCACAACCGCCTCATACAGCTTGCGCGCAACCGCCTTGTCCTCATCCTGTTTGGGATCATAGACCTCGACGTTTCCGAAGATTGGTTTGACGTATCCCGTCACCTGTCCATTCTTGACCGATAACTGGCTGAAAAACGAAAACGCGCCCTTGCTGACATCGACGTTTGCATAGGCACGAAGAACCTCATTGAACGATTTGAGCTCCGTCTTCACGATCCGGACATCAAGATCGAACGCGGGATTCGGGTCCTCCCGGCCGAACGTGCCGGCCGCGACGGTACGCCCCGTTCCCATAAAGAGCCCGGTCACCTTGGCGACGGCATCGCCCTCCTTTAGTTCCTTCAGCCGGTTGCTGAAGTTGTCGAGTTCGGCATTGACGTCCGTCATGAACACCCGGTACTCCGGCTTAGTCGATTTGTTCACGAGCCCCAACTGACCGTGCAACACCTTCCCGTGTTTCACATAGACGACCACTTCGCCCTTCCGCTGTATCTCCTTCGCCGTCTCGGCTACTTCCTTGCGTCCCGCTTCGTCGCGGGGGTGCTTCCGGTACACATAGTCTGCTTTCACTTCCTCAAGCAGGAATTCCTTGATATCGGCGGTCTTTTTCCAGGGAGCATATTCCACCCGTCCCTCGGCCTGGAGCAGACCGCTTGTCAGTTGAAGATTGTACCGGCCGGTCAGGCCGATAAGATCCTCGATCAAGACGCGTTCGAGTTTGAAAGCGGAGTTCAGGGCGAGCACTGGCTTGGTCAAGAAGTTTGCCCTTCCGTCGAGCGTCACGCGGCCCGCCTTGAAGAGTTGCGCGTCGAGACGAATCGTCGAGGGATAGTCCTGTTCAGGCGCACGATTGCTGATGTCGCCGAGTGCCACCTGTACATGACTCAGCTTCAAGGGCCGGGCTTTAGGATGATCGAAATAGGTCACCTCGGCATCCTCAATTTTGAGTTCATTGATGCGCACGGGGAAGATCTTGCGTACCGCGTCCTGCCACGTGCTCTTTGTGGGGTCCGCCAGTTCGGATTTTGCCTGGGGCCGCGTCACATATACGGCAGGGCGTTTGATCACGTGGTCACTGACGATGTTCGCCTTCAGAAGCTCAGTCCATTGCAGGCTGGCATGCCATTGGGGGATCACAACCATGGGAGGTTCGGGGTTGCGGTGCTGAATAAGGCTCACGTCCTCCAAATCCAATGAAAGGGTCAGGGGATGCAGGTCCAACTTCCCAACACGGAGGGAATACACGTGCAACTGCCGATTGACTTGATGTTCAATATAGCGGCGTACAGGCTCGTCGATGAGGAAGGCGGCTACGATGACGAGCAGCAGAATGACGGCGAGAGTTCCGCCGATCCATACCATCCAGCCACGTCTCTTGGGTGATTCATCCATTGCCATGTTTCGGAACGACGGCGCCGTCCAGGACTGGCCATGTTAAGGGCAAGGCATCGCCTCCGCCGCGACCGGTCGTTGTCTGCTCTCAGACGTGATGCTGATCGTATTCGTGATCAGGAGTGAATTTGGGATCAGAAACACCTGACCCTCCTTTTCCAATCTGGTGTAGCGGAGATCGATTTCAGTCACCACCCCGCCCAGTCCGGTCACGGTGATATGGTCGTTGAGGCTGAATGGACGGTACAGCAGGATCAGCACACCGGACATCAGATTTGACAGAATGTCTTTCATCGCGAATCCCAATGCGAAGCCGGTAAGGCCCAGGCCTGCGACCAGAGCAGACACGTTGACGCCGACCGTCCCGAGCGCCGTGACCAACCCGAACAATAGGACCGCGGACGACACCACGCGACCGGTCAATCTCATCACAAACTTGGTATTGAGATCGGTGCCGGAGGCCAGACGATTGATGAGCCGACGCACCCCCACGCTGGCAAGCCAAAACCCGACCACAATGAGGCTTGCCATGCCGATTTTAGGCGCCCACGCAATGAGTTGATCCTCAACTTCAGCGAAAAACATATCTTTCCCCACGGCTCAACGGCCGGACGCAAGCACGACGACGAGTGTGAGTTGCGTCGCTCAGCGATCGGTTGGACGGGATCGGGCGCGATATTCTGATGAGCGACTTTCCGAAGAGGTGCTCTTGCTGAGCGAGCGAAGGATGGTCGGGATGATCTGGGACGTGACATCCCGAATGAGGCTGCGACCAGCCTCGATCAGTCCGGCCTTGACCTGATCCAATTCCTCTATCATCTCTTTGGTCACGTCCTGCAAGAGGGAAGAGGCAATGCCGCTTCCACGAGACGAATCCGATCCTCGGGCTCGCTGGGCTCCGCCTGCCGCCGGATAGTAGGGATACACGCCGGGGCGTGGTTCATCGTCCTGTTGGGAGGACGGCATGACCGGGGCCTCATGCGGCGCGTCGTCGGTGTAGTAGGGATACACTCTGGATGATCGTAACCTGGCTTCCAACAACCCTGCGAGATATCCAAGCATCACGGCCCCTCCGAGCATCACCCATGGTCGTTCTCCAAACTGATGAAGAGGATCGAGCGTCTGTTTGGTCTTATGCACCATGTCTCCCACCACTCCCGCCGTGTGATCGACCAGATCCTGTACTGCGATTTTCGACCGTTCCATCTTTTGCTCGACCTGCTGCTCCAGCATTTCGAGCTTCTCGGCGATCGCGACACGGGTCTGAACAATATCTTTTACGTCTTGTTCGATGCGAGTTGTTCTTTGATCCATCGGGCATCTTCCTTCATGGTTTGTATGGTCTGGACGGGAAGCGCATGCACCGTCCCGCTGAGTTTCATGGCCGATTTCACCAACATGAATCCACCCACGGCAAGCATGGTTCCGACAATCCCGTAACAGGCCCACAATGGGAGGCCGGTCATAGCCTCCAACAGATGGACGATCGTAATAATAAAGAACAATCCACCGAGACACATCAAGGCTCCGCCCGCCGCAAGCCATATCGAAGCCTTTTTCACCTTGTCGACTTCCGCCTCGATTTCATGCCGGAGGAGCTGGACCTGCTGCCGCATGAGCGTTCGAAGGTCGGCAAGTAGGTCACTGATCAAACGAGCGATTGACGGTACCGGATGTAAGGTCTCCTTGGCCATACGTCATCTCTCCCGGCTTCTCGACAACAAGTAGCCCACGGCGAATCCGACGAGCAGGGTCGGCCATGGATACCGGCGTACAAATACCTCTGTATCTTTCAACACTTCGGTTATGAGATCTGAGAAGTCTCCTTCTATGCGCGACGGCCGATGACTTTGAAAATCGTGATCCTCGTCTGGGTGCTGATGAATACCGCCGATGCACGCATCGTCTGACTGATCGCTCCGACCGAAAGATTCCGCCCGCAGGAAATCGGCGCCGGTCTCATCTATATGGGAAGTTTCGTCTACATCCTGCCGTGACGTCCGCTGCGTTCCCGCCGATGGGCTTGAAGATCCACTGTTTGATGACTCCATGCTCGTCTCCTTCGCACGCGTACCAGCGAGTGCCGCCTATTTTCAGGAGTCTGAGATACTTTTCGACCCCTCTATTCTTTTTTGGTCTGCTCAGCGTACCATGCCGGTCACCCAGGCCAACTGGGACAATCCCTAGCTCACTTTTTGTGCTCATCTTCGAACATCCCGGCTAGCTTCGGTCAACTCCATGCTCTAGGCGTTCAAGCAATGCAACAGGACAGTCTTGAAAGATATGCTGGAGTTGGAGAGCGTTATGGCCATCATGCATATCCGAACGTATGATGTGACTGGTGAAGAGGTTACGGTATTCGACTCCCGGTTCGTCATCGGGCAGGAGGAGACAGGTATCCTGCCAGACCTCCGCTCCCAATGGAGCGGCCCCCTTGGTCTCCGACATCAGCCCGCCGAGTAGCCGCGGGACCACCGCGACGACGGTCTTTTCCTCATGAACTCGTGCAAAGGCACAGACGTGTTGGCTTCTCGAACCTTGCCCTTCCAGAGCGACATACCGACCCTTTACGAATACCAGCGGATGGGCACGCCGATGCTGCAGTCCGATCATCGTCACATAAAACTTGATCCTCCCGTCTGTCTTTTGGTCCAGTAATTGACCAACCAATTTCCGTCGGTCGGGACCCGCCCCGTCGATCTCCCGTTTCATTTCGTCGAGTATGCTCATTCGAAGTTCATAGTTAACAGGCCGACGATTGTCCGGATCCACCAGGCTAAAATCCCACAACTCCATTCCTTGGTAGATGTCTGGAATGCCGGGGGCTGCGATCTTCACCAGGAGTTGGGACAACGAATTAAACAACCCATAGTGCGCGATCTCTCGTTGAAACTTGAGAAAATCATCCAGAAAAGACTGGTTCTCTTTGCGATCGAGCACCTGACACACGAATCGACGAACCGCCTCATCGTAGTCCTGATGGGGATTGATCCAGCTAGTATGGACTTTTGCCTCGTAAATCGCCTTCCTCATATAGGCGAGAATTCGCTCGCAGAATGTCCGGTGTTCTTCATCGTCCAGGTCCACCAGCGGCCAGGCACCCACCAGTGTTTGATAGAGGAGATATTCATCATTTCGATCGGGAGCCGGCTGCCCTTCGACGTCGGTACGATATTTCTTGTTCCATTTGCTCCAGCGCCCGACTGACTCGCGCCACCGATTCGGAAACTCCGACAGAAGATTGATACGTGCTCGCACGTCCTCGCTGCGCTTCGTATCGTGCGTCGACGACGCGGACAAAGACGATGGCCATTGCTCCTGCCGCTCTTGCATCCGGCCATGGAATCCCGCGGACGAGAGTCCGAACCGGTCCAGCGAGCCACCGACCTCGTTCAACGACGTCAGTCGATTGTAGACATAGAACACCGTGTCCTCGATCCCTTTCGCCATCACGGGACCGGTGGTTTGCTGAAACTTCATCACGAAACGCATCTGGTCCATCCGATCCTGCTCTGTTCGCGCGTCCGCCTGCTTCAAGAGAATCGCGCGGATAAAGTCGAAGACCTGCCCGCTCAATTCCGGATTTCTGCGCTTGGCGCGGGCCACAGCGGCATGGATATAGGCACGATCTCGTTCCTCGGGAGGTTCTGTCCCATCGGTCATATAGGTGCGGTAGACGGGGAAGCAGGCAATGATCTCCCTGAGCGCGTCCGTGAGGTTGTTGAGCGTGAAATCTCTCGAGCGGCGGTCGCGTTCGGACAACAGATTAAGGCTGTGGCCGAGCACGTTGACTTCGCTGGCCATGGACATGCGCATAATGAGGTTCTTGGATTCGTATACCAGATCTTCATAGGAATCACGACGCCCCGTGAACCGCTGGTAGATATCCGTGAACAGCCGCTCATGGCGCTGGTCGACAAAGAGTCCGTTTGCGAGAATGAGAAATTCGTATCCGGTCGTTCCGTACACCGGCCAATCATGAGGCAATGGCTCTTTATCTCCAAGGATTTTTTCCACGACGATGAAGAGCGGTTTCTGCGGATCCTCCAAAACCGTCGCCAATTCTTGTCGAGCCCAGGATTGCAACTCTTTCAGATACAGTCCCGGATCATACAGACCGTCCACGTGATCGATACGCAAGCCGGTGACGGCGCGTTGTTTGAGCAGCGAGAAGACCAGTTCATGGACCTCCTGGAATACCCGTGGATCCTCCATCCGAATTGCCGCGAGCTCATTGATGTCGAAAAAGCGCCGGTAATTGATCTCTTCTGACGCGACTTTCCAGGACGCCAAGCGGTAGGACTGTCCATTGAGCACGGTATCGAGTAAATCGAAGCTCTCCGGCTTCCCTTTTACCCCATTGAAATGGCGGACGTTGTCGATGATAAAGCGATGGATCTCATCCGCTTGCTCGACCAATGTCGCCAACCGTCTCTTGATGACTTCCTTCTCTCGATAGCGTTCCGCCACTTTGTGCGGGTTCCGCTCATGCTGTGACGGCAGATGACGAAGCGCCGTAATGATGCTGTGAAGCTCGATCACCTCCGGAGCGTCCGTATTCGTCAGGCGATCGAGTTCATGTGACAATAAGTGCAGCCATGATTTAGGGGCCAGGGGCAGTACCTGCTCTCCGTACTCTACGAGAAAGGCCCCGTCAAGAAACCGTATTTGGATCTCCTGGTTCTCCAAAACCGTTCCGTATTGATCTCCAAGGATCGGCAGGAGCACTTTGTTTTCGAGCTCGCGCTTGATCGGATGCCAATCAATGTCAAAGGCATCCGCATAACGCGAACTGGGGCCGTTTTCGAGCACATCCCGCCACCAGGCATTGAGGACTTTGCCGATGCCCATGTGATTGGGGACGACGTCCAGGATAAGCCCCATGGAATGCGTTCGGATGGTCTCTGCCATCGCTGCAAACTCTTGTTCCGATCCGATTTCGCCATTCAGCGTGGTCGGGTC
>Ga0075420_100002294_pt1 | contig 16536 bp, 16 predicted proteins | sample SoiMetdeltSBSDD4_FD_75296 | JGI IMG/M metagenome (GOLD analysis project Ga0075420, IMG submission 75296) | Bulk soil microbial communities from a Populus tree surrounding site in Tennessee, USA - Soil MetaG P. deltoides SBSDD4 | ecosystem: Environmental > Terrestrial > Soil > Tree plantation... | reverse complement strand
CGAAGGATCCCTCGCACGGCGCGGGACACGACTTCGACGGAAGCCGCCATCGCGGCGACCTTAGCACGGGCGCGCCAGTGGTGAGGGTCGCGCCCCAGTCCACCCGCGGGCGAGACCCGCGGGTGTAGACCGACGTCAGACGCACCGCGCTCATGAGCGACAGGCGTGCGGTTACCGGGGTCGGAGAGCCGGGCCGAACGCGGACGTAGAACGGATAGAACGGCAACGTGATGTCCGAAAACGCGGGCACATCCGCGTCCACGTTCCGCATCACGCTGGCGCCGACGGCGGCGACCTGCAGGCCGGCGAGCCGAGCCTCTGGCCGCTCTGTGCCGACGAGCTCCATGCCCGCGCTCATGAACGCGCCGCCGATCAGTCCGCGTGTGAGTGCGGTGCGCAGCGGGGCACCGGTAATGGCCGCGCGCGCCGTTGCAGCCGTCGCGCCGATTACGACGTTGAGAGCGAGGTACCGCGCGTGCGCCCCGCGGTCGCGCTCGAGTCCCTGCGCCGGTATCGCGCGCGGAGGCACGACAAGTGCCGCGACCAGGGAGAGGAAAGACACGGCGCGAGGCGTCGACGGGAGCATTGCGCAATGGACCGTCGCGGTCGCTCGCGCGTAACGCGGCCGACGGGGGGCCCCTGGTCGGCGCCTGGCGCCTGCCTAACGAAGTGAGGTGGGTCACGGCGGTGTGTCGGCACGCCGCACGAATCGGGAGGCGCGTGGAGATCTGCCATTGCGCCGGACGAGTCGGCGCGAGAGCTTGGGGGCCCAATGTGGCGACATGATGGGAGGAGCGATGTCGAGAGCGTTCGTGCACGAGGATTCGGGCGACCGACCATCCGGTCGGCGATTCATGCTGCCCGCGTCCGACGACCCCGGGTTCGATGCAGCCGCCGCGAGGGCGATCCTCGAGGCGGCGCGCGACGGCGACACCGGGAGCGCCGAGCAGGCGACGGGCTACTACTGGGGCGAACCGCGGTTGCGACCGCACGTGGAACGCATTCTCGCCACTGCGCGGGCGGAACGTGACGAGCGGCTCGTTCAGCTCGCGGAGCGGTGGCTCCGGTGACCGGTCACGGAACGTACGCCGGGCCCAGCGACGCCGGAACGACGCTACCTTTGACGCCCATGCGAGCTCCGCTGGACGTCGTGGACGTCGCTCTCGATCTCATGCGGATCGACTCGACGAGTGGTCGCGAGGGAGAGATCGTTGCGTTCGTCGAGCGATTACTGGTCGATCGGGGATGGCGCGTGCAACGCATCCCAGTCTCGGCGGGGCGTGATGACATCCTCGCGGTGTCGTCAAACACGCCGCTCGTCACGCTGTCGACGCACCTCGATACCGTGCCGCCATATATCGCCCCGAGTCGCACCGAGACGGTGTTGAGGGGTCGAGGCGCGAGTGATACGAAAGGACTTGCGGCGGCGATGATCTGTGCCGCCGAACGGCTCCGCGATGCGGGAGCCGATGTCGCTCTGTTGTTCGTCGTGGGTGAGGAAACGACGCACGACGGGGCGCACGCGGCGAACGACGCGCACCGCCGCGGCGTGGTGCCGACGACGAGCCGCGCGCTGATCAACGGGGAACCGACGGAGAGCACACTCGCCGTCGGGACGAAGGGGGCCGTGCGAATGACGCTCCGGACGAAGGGTCGCGCTGCGCACTCGGCGTATCCGCACCTCGGGGATTCCGCGACCCTTCGCCTCGCACGCTTGCTCGCCGACGTCGACGAGCTCGACTTACCGCGCGACGCGATCCTCGGCGACACGACCATCAATATCGGCATGCTCGCTGGCGGCGTCGCGGACAACGTCATCGCGCCGTCGGCGGAGGCGCGGATCATGGCGCGCCTGGTCGGCCCCGTCGCGGATGTCGTGGACATCGTGCGCCGCTGGGCCGGTGATCGTGCCGAGGTCGAGGAAGGGAGCTCGGTACCCCCGATTCGACTCGCGACAGTGCCCGGGCTGCCGACATCTGTGGTGGCATTCGCGACGGACATCCCGTTCCTGTCGCGGTGGGGGCAGCCCTACCTGTTCGGCCCCGGCTCGATACACGTGGCGCACTCGGACCACGAGTTCATCGACATCGCCGAGCTTCGCCGCGCGGTCGACGCATACGAGCTCATCGCACAGTCGATAATCGGATCGGTACGTACTCCGTAGTCCGTAACTGGGAACTGACATCACTGCTTCTGACTGGCTACGTAGTGCTTCGTACGTAGTCAGCTGATGGCTGATGGCTGATGGCTGATAGCTCGCGGCGGGCGCGCGGAGCGCGCCAGCCGCGTTAGGCAACTTCCTTTTGGGGGATCGGTTGCTGGTCGCTGGCGGACATGCGCTCGGCGCCGATCGCCCCGGTCGGACAGTGACGCACGAAGTCGCCGTCCGCCGAGCACCAGTTGACGATCGACGCGCGCGGGGAGGCCTTGCCCTGCGCGTCCATCGCCATTGCCTCCGGCGCGATCGCGGCGCAAAAGCCGCACCCCGTGCAGAGCCCGCGGTCCACGGTGATCTGGTACGTCGCCCGCGGATGGATCCCGCTCGATGCGGCCAGACACTCCGGGAGATGGGTCATGGCCTCGCACGCGGCGCGATATCCCTCGGCGATCGCGTCGGCCGTGTGTGAGAAGCTGAGCCATCCGACGTGACCAAGGCGAGGCCGAATCAGGAACATCGGAGGGCCGCTCCAGTCGCGGAGAGGCGCGAGCTGCAGCGCGTGCATCATCGTGGTCGCGGCGCGCATGTACGTGGCGGCGAAGCCTTGCGCCGTCGCGTCGGTGTTGTGCGAGAGGTCGCTCGACCCGACATCCACCGCGATCACCGCGTCCGCATCGCGGGCGGCGATCGACACCGGAAGGTTGTCGATCGTCCCGCCGTCGATGCAGAGCCGCCCATCCACTCGCCCGGGTGGGAAGAAGCCCGGGAGCGCGCATGACGCGTAGACCGCGTCGTCGATGCGGACGTCCCGCAATCCGGGTAATCCCCAGACCACCTGCGTGCCGCGCTCGACGTCGACCGTGTTGATCAGCAGCGGCACGCCCAACTGCTCGAACGTCGTGGTTGGAACGGCGGTGGTGCAGAGCGCGCGCAGTGGCTCCTCGAGATAGATCGAGGGCGAGCGCATCCGCTCGAACAGCATGCCGACGTGGTTGATGCGGAACAGGTCGCGCCGCCTGAGCGACAGCGCGCGCCGCTCCATCTCGTCGAGGCCCATGCCGCCGGCATAGGCAGCGGCGAGAAGTCCGCCAATGCTCGTGCCGGCGAAGCAACTGGGGCGCACGCCCGCTTCTTCCAGGGCGCGCAACACCCCGATGTGCGCAAAGCCTTTCATGCCCCCGCCGCCAAGCACGAGGGCGATTCGCTTCCCGGCGATCAGTGCGTCCTGCCGCATACCACTCGCCACGCTCGCATCATCTGCAAAGACCGTCCGCGCCCGCCCGCCGTCACCGTCCTCTGCCTACTACTGTCTTCGGACACGCGAAAGCCGGGCGACGCACGTGGCCGCCCGGCCGTTCACCACCGTTCACCCGTGCGGCGCGTCACGTGAGAAACATGTACAGCCCGTACAGCCCAACGGCAGCGCCACCGAGCATCACGATCGTCCCGGCGTCGTCCCCGATGACTGCTCCGATCACGAGTGCCGCGCCGCCGACGATCATGAGCGCCAGCGCCCGGTTATTCGACTTCTTCTCCTGAAGGACAGGCGCCTCGCCGCGCGACGTCGAAACCTGTCGTGCTGCGACGCGGGCGGACCCGATGCTGGGGCCGCGCCGCACCACCGCCGCCGAATCGCTTGCGGTCTGAGTGGCCCGCGTCCCCGGATTCACCAGCGACGCCCGCGACGCGACGGGCATACTCGGGCGCGCCGCCGCGATGGCCGCGCTGTCATCCGATAGGCCCGCTGCCGTCACCGACTGCGCGGCGATTGGGATCGCGCTCGATGCGAGCGCGACGAGCGTCGTCGCACTGAGAAACCGCACGCGAACGTTCATCGACTTTCCTCCAGGGCAGTGTTGATGGTGGACGTCGCTCTCGCGACCTCGTAAAACTCGGCCGGGTGACGACATCCGGTCGAAGCGGAAACGGGAAGAATTGGGCCAAACGGTCCTATCCCCCGGTCGCGAGGCGATGATAGCTTTCCCGCCTCCGTTTCACGAGCCGCGCTCGCTGCCGGCACCTCTCTCGATACAACGTGATGCTTCGTAGGCGTTCACCGCATTCCGCCGAGCTTCGGTTGCGGCGGTCACTGCTGGCGTCATGACCACACCCGCGCCAGCCGCCGAGCGATCGCTCGTGCGGGCCATTGGCACCTGGGCGCTCGCGGCCGGCATCATCAACGTCACGGTTGGCGGGGGCATCTTTCGCCTCCCGGCGGTCGTGGCTGCTGCCCTCGGCCCTGCGGCGCCGCTCGCGTACGTCGTTTGTGCCATCGCGATGGCGCTCATCGTGCTCTGCATCGCGGAGGCGGGTAGCCGCGTGGCACTCACAGGCGGTCCGTACGCGTACGTCGAGCTCGCATTCGGGCCGTATGTCGCGTTTCTCACCGGCGTACTCTTGTGGCTCCTTGGGACGACCGCGGTCGCCGCCGTGAGCACCGTGTTCGCCACTAACGCCGCAAAGCTGTTCCCCGTGTTCGAGCAGCCCGCGATGCGTGCGTTGTTGCTGATCGCGAGCTTCGGGACCGTTGCGACGATCAACGTGCTCGGAGTCAAGCAGGGAAGCCGCTTGAATGGCATTGCCACCGTCGCCAAGCTGCTGCCACTGGTTTTGCTCGTGCTCGCGGGCGTGTTCTTCATCGACCCAGCGAACCTCGCGATCGAGAGCACGCCGGCCGTCGGCGAGGTGACGCGCGCGTCCATCGTGCTGATCTTCGCGTTCAGCGGCATCGAGAGTGCGCTCGTACCGAGTGGGGAAGTGAAGGATCCCGCGCGGACGGTGCCGCGCGCTGTGTTCGCGGCCATGCTCGCGATCACGCTGCTGTACATCGCGCTGCAGCTCGTTGCCCAAGGCGTGTTGGGAGATGCGCTCGCGTCGTCCGAAACACCGCTCGCCGATGCGGCTGGCGCCGTCCTCGGGCCATGGGGGCGGATCCTCCTGCTCGCGGCCGTCGTCATCTCCACGTTCGGTTACCTGAGCGGGATGACACTCGCGGTGCCGCGCGCGCTGTTCGCTTTCGGTCGCGACGGGTACCTCCCGCGCACCGTTGCGGCGGTACACTCGCGGTACCACACGCCCCATGTCTCCATCGGGGTGCAGTCGGCCATAGCGTGCGGACTGGCCATCACGAGCCGATTCGACGCGCTCGCCGTCATCTCGAACGTGGCGGCCCTCCTTGTCTACTTCGCGTGCTCGCTCGCCGCGTGGCAGCTCAGACGCCGCGACGTTCAGGCAGGGGGCACCCCATTTCGCGTGCCTGGCGCCGCCGTCGTTCCGTTTCTCTCCTGTGCGGTGATTCTCGGGCTCCTCTCGTCCATCACTGTTGCGGAATGGCGCGTTCTCGTGCTCGTGCTGGCGGTTGCTTCCCTGCTATTCGTGGTGACACGTCGCCGCCGGGCAGCCATTGCGGCGCCGACAGCCTGATCACACCACGTCGTGACCGATCCGCTCCTCGCTTACCGGGCCGAGTTCCCGATTCTCGAGCGAACGACGTACCTCGTGTCGCACTCGCTCGGGGCGATGCCCCGGGCGGTACCCGATCGCCTCGCGGAATACGTGGACACGTGGGCAGAGTTAGGCGTCCGCGCCTGGGCGAACGGATGGTGGGAGATGCCGCTCTCGGTTGGCGACGAAATCGCACCGCTGCTTGGCGCGTTGCGCGGCGAGGTGGCCATGCTGCCGAACGTGTCGATCGCCCAGGCCGTCGTAATGTCGGCGATCGACTACACGATGCCCCGCGATCGAATCGTCATGACGGAGCTCGACTTTCCGTCAGTGCGATACGTCTACGATCGGCTCGCGCCGCGGCTCGGGGCAACGGTCGTTGTCGTTCCCTCCGAGGATGGTGTTTCGATCGACGAGGAGCGGCTGCTCGCGGCGATCGATGAGCGCACCGCGCTCGTCGCCATGTCGCACGTCTTGTTTCGTTCGGCGTACATCATGGACGTCGAGGCCATTTGCCGTCGGGCGCACGAGGTCGGCGCGGTGGTGTCGCTGGACGCGTTTCACTCGGTGGGCGTGATCCCTGTGGACGTGAAGCGCATTGGAGTCGACTTCCTGACCGGTGGCGTATTGAAGTGGCTGTGCGGTGGACCCGGCGGATGTTTCCTCTACGTCTCACCAGAGGCGACTGCGCGGCACACCCCGGCGCTCACCGGATGGCAGGCCCACCGCCGGCCGTTCGGGTTCGAGGGTGAGATGGACTACGCGGACGGAGCCGCTCGATGGTTGACGGGAACGCCGGTCATCCCGGCGCTCTACGCGGCGACCGAAGGCCCGCGGTTGGTTCGAAAGGCAGGCATCGATGCAATTCGTGCGAAGAGCACTCGCCAGACGACCCGACTCATCGAGCTTGCGGATGAGCGCGGTTACGCGGTCCATGCGCCGCGCGATCCATCTCGCCGCGGCGGAACGGTCGCCCTGGATGTTCCTCACGCCTACGAGATCGCGCAGTTCCTGCTGTCGCGCGATATCATTGTGGACTATCGGCCGAACGCAGGCATACGAATCGCGCCACACTTCTACACGAGCGACAGCGAGCTCGAACGAGCGATCGCGGCCGTGGACGAGGCGCTCGCGACGGATGCATGGCAGCGCTTCGGCGAGCGACGATCGGTCGTGACGTGAGCCGAACAGTTCTCCTTCACCTTCACGAGCAGATAAGCCCGATGCCGCCACGCGCAGAGAAAGTCCGGAAGCAATACAGGAACGCCGACTATCCGCACGTCGTGCTTCGCTTCGAGGACGGGCACGAGATTCAGATCCCAAAGGGTTCGGCGAAGTCGTTCGACGCCTACGTGGGCGAACGCATCAAGATTCTCGCGATCTACGACCCGACGGCGAAGGAACGGGAAAAGATCGACACGCTGCGCGCCGAGCAGTTCGAAGACGCAACCGCATGACCGATTCTCGAGCGCGCGGCCGGATCGCACGAATCGCGGCCGGTCTCTTCGCGCTCTTCGGCGCAATCGTACCCGCCGCCTGCGCAACGGCGCAGGCTCGCGAGGACGACGCATCGCGACCGACGCGGACGGTCGCGGACACGGCATCGTTGCGTCGGACACTGGACTCGCTGGCCGGGGCGCACGGGGGCGTCGTGGGCTACGCGGTCATCGATGTCGACGGCGGTGCGCGCCTTTCACGTCGCGGCGACGAGACGTTTCCGACGGCAAGCCTCATCAAGGTTTCCGTGCTCGTCACGGTGTTCGATCTCGTCGCCCAGGGGAAGCTGTCGCTCGATGACCGCCTGACGGTTCTCAAGATCGACAAGGTGCCGGGCTCGGGGCAGCTGCAGTTCCTGCACGACGGCGCCGAGATCACAGTGCGGGACGCCGCGTGGCTCATGACCACGATCAGCGACAACACCGCGACGAACCTGCTGCTGGACCGGATCATCATCCGCCGCGTCTGGGACAAGATGGAAGCGCTCGGGTTGAAGAACACGAAGGTTCACTCGAAGACCTTCCTGCGGAACTCGAGCGTGGCCATGGACAGCTCGGTGAAGTACGGATTGGGCGTCACGACGCCTAACGAGATGGCGCGGCTCTTCGAGCTGCTCGCGGGCGGCCGGGCGGTGAGCACCGCGGCCGATTCGGCCATGCTCGACATGCTCGAGCACAACGAGGACAACCAGATGCTGCAGCGGTTCGCGGGTGGCGTGCGGGCGGCGCACAAGACCGGTGCGACCGACGCCGTCCGGACTGAGTGCTCGTTGTTTCACCTCGCGTCGCGCGTCGTGGCGTGCGTTCTCACGAAGGAGAACGTCGACAAGCGGTGGCTGATCGACACGGAGCCGCAGGTGACGATGGCACGAATGGGCGAGGCGATCGTCAAGAGCTGGGGTCCACCTCCACCCCCGAAGTCGACGCCCTGATCAGGAGTCACCCGTGGTCTCTGATGAACGCGCCGGTCCGGTGTCCGCGCTCACACCGTCGAACGACGCGACTCGACCGACGCAACTCACCGATGGACAGTCCCAAGTGCGGTCGGCGTCCTTCGAGGTCGGTGGGTTCCGGGTCGAGCTCACGGCCCGCGGGGGCGCCGTCACACTGGCTGTGGCGGCTGGCGAAGCCCGCGGCACTTACCTCATCGATCCCGAGACGCTCGACCGCTGGGCGGACGGAACCGGCCGGCTTCTCGCGCTGAGTCCGGCGTCGGGCCCGGGTGAACGAGCGGATTACCGGGCTCCCTTTCTCATGGATGCCGAGGGCCGCGCCGCCCTGGCGTTCGAATCGGTCGTGACCGAGCGCGGAGTCGCGCACCGCTTGCTGGTGATGGGGCAGGGCGGTCGGGTTGCGGCGCTCGCGGCCACCGTCGATACGTTGAGCGACCTCATCGCCGCCGCGCGCGGGGCAGTCGCGTTCGCTCGCGCGCGGTAGCCACAAACAGGCTGCCCGGCGCCCGTGTCGCGCGCCGGCGCAAACACTTGGACGACCGGCACGGGTCCTGCGCGAGTCACGAGCATCCCCGGAGGATTTCGTGACGAAAACCATTTCATTTGCGGTGCTTGCAGCGCTTCTCACCGTCGGGGCCGTTCGCGCGGACGCGCAGATCACGACCGTCATTGCCCCTCCCAAGCCGGCGCCGGCGAAACAGCTCGAGGTTGCGCGCCGCCAGGAAGCGGCGCGAGACAGCGTCGCGCGGGTCACCCTCACCGACATGAAGGAATGGGTCGACTCCGCCGCCGCGTCGCTCGCCCTGCGCCCTGATACGGCGGGCGCGCCGGCCGATACGGGTGTCGCGGCGCCAGCGCCTCCGACGGAGCGAAGCGACGCGAGGACGACGCGAGACGCGCCTCGACAGGAGGCCCCAGCGGGCGAGTTCCGCGAGGGCGGTCGCGCTCCCGACACCGCGACGATGCTGCCGACCCTCGCGCTCGCGGGGGGCGTGGTGATGGTGCTTGGATTCGCACTTCGGAGACGCGCCGCCCGGTCGGCTGTCCGCGCGCGACACTGATGCCTCGCACGCCAAACGCGGCGAGAGCGTGGCAACGGGGCGCAGGCACGCTGTTGATTGCGCTGGGCGCCGCGCTGCTCTTGGCCGCAGGCACCTCCGCGGCTCGCGCAATGCTCGCGCGGGATTTGGCGCGGGCGCGGTGGGCAGAGATTGAGGCCGAGCGCGCAGCCGCTGGCGGCCGACTCGCCGCGAAGAAGGCCGCGCGCGAAGGCATCGCCCGCGGAACGCCGGTCGCGCGGCTGCTCGTGTCGCGCCTCGACCTCGACGAGGTCATCGTCGAAGGTGTCGGCGATGTAGAGCTGTATGCTGGGCCGGGCCACATGATCGGCAGTGCGCTGCCGGGCGAACGCGGCAACTCCGTCGTCTCCGCGCACCGCGATCGCCACTTCCGATCGCTCGGTGAAGTAGTCGTCGGCGATACGATTCGCACGGAGAGCGACGCGGGCGACGTCGTGTGGACGGTGATGCGCGTTCGCGTGGTGTCGGCCAACACTCCGGTGCTGCGGTCGTCGCGAACGCCGCTCCTGACACTCACGACCTGCTGGCCGATCCGCTATTTCGGTTCGGCTCCCGATCGCCTGATCGTCGAAGCGGTTCCTATCGGCTGATAAACGGCTCCTTGACTTCGACCGGGGACAACTGGTAAGAAAGCGTCACCGTGCACGACCTTCCACGCGTGGCCCCGGCTCCTGCCTGACGTGTCCACGATCCGCTTCACGCCCGCGGTGGCCGACGCGCTGGCGGCGCGGCGCCCTGTCGTAGCTCTCGAGAGCTCCGTGCTCGCGCAGGGCCTCCCAATTCCGGCAAACGCGGAAGCGGCGCGGCGCATGACGGCCGCCGTCGAGCGCGCCGGAGCGGTGCCCGCGATTTCGGCCATCGTCGCTGGCGCGCCGCAGTTCGGGTTGCGCGAGGAGGAGCTGGCGCGCTTTCTCGCCCGCGACGGCGTGGCGAAGGTCAGCGCGCGCGACATTCCCGCCGCGATGCTCGACTCGCGAGACGGAGCGACGACGGTTGCCGGCGCACTCGCGCTCATGGCGCTCACGCCGATCACGGTGTTCGCCACCGGGGGAATTGGCGGCGTTCACCGTGAGCCCCAGTTCGACGAATCGGCCGACTTGGCCGAGCTCGCGCGCACGCCGGTGATCGTCGTGTGCGCTGGGGCCAAGTCGATCCTGGATCTCAACGCGACGACGGAGCGCCTCGAGTCGCTCGGGATCATCGTGGTGGGGTATCGGACGCGCGAGATGCCGGGCTTCTTCTTCGCTGACACCGGGATCCCGGTTCCCATGACTGTGTCTACCCCCGACCAAGCGGCGCGACTTCTGGCCCTTCATCGATCCCTCGGGCGATCGCAGGCGATCGTGGTAATGCAGCCTCCGCCTGCGGAACACGCGGTTCGAAAAGCGAGCATCGAGAGGGCGCTCGACGCCGCGCTCGATGACGCGAAGCGCCACGGAGTCCGCGGTGGCGCCGTTACGCCGTACCTCCTGACCGCCGTGGAGCGCGCCAGTGAGGGAAGAACGCTGGCCGCGAACCTGGCGCTCCTCGAGGCAAACGCTGGTCTCGCGGCAGAAATTGCCCTCGCGTGGTCGCGTCTCGCCACCGGCGGGTGAGTCCGCGCCGTGTGCCCGCGCCGCCGCCATGAGCGTCAGGAGAAAAGAAGCGCGAAGGAGGGGTGATACGCCGCGGTGCGAGTCCTGCAAATCAACCGGTTACACGACGTCCGCGTCCGCTCAACGCGGCCGACTACGCCAGCGGGACATACCGATGTTCGACGCCGTCGAAAGGCGCAAACCGCTGGTCGATCAGGTGTTGAACTCCAGGCTGTGCGCGTAGTACAATAGGCATACACTCACGAGCTGGAGGTTAACCGAGATATGCCAACCCCATTCCTGAGTTCCGAAGAGTACGACGAGCGTGCCCACCAGCTGTACAACGAAGGGCAGTACGACGAAGCGCTCGACGTACTTCGCGAGGGACTCGCGCTCTATCCCAATGCGGTGGAGCTGCACATCGGGGTCGGTTATGCTCGGCTCGCCCGTGACGAGTTCGCGTGGGCGCGGCGCAGCTTCGAGGAAGCGCTGATCCTCGACCCGGAGCACGAAGACGCACTGGCGGGGTTGGGCGAGACGCTCCTGAAGTTCGGCCGCACCGACGCCGCCGTGAAGAGCTTCCGCCGTGTGCTCGAGCTCGGTTACCACGACGACATCGACCTCATGCTGCAGGTCGGACGGGCACTGTTCCGCGAAGGCCTCATCGACGAGGCGAAAGAGTTCTTCGAGATCGCCGTCGAGCACGCCCCGGAGTCAGCCGAGGCGGTCGCGCTCGTCGGCTATGCCCAGCACCGCCTCGGCGACGACAGCGCGGCGATATCGACGTTGCGACGCGCCCTTCAGCTCGACAACGACCACGCCGAAGCGCGCATTTACCTGGGCAACATCCTGTACGACCGGGGCGACTACGAAGCCGCGCTCTATCACCTCGATCGCACTTCGCCATCCGACCACTGGGATGAGCTCGGAATCTGGCGGCTCGTCGAGCTGAAGAAGACGATCTATCGCCTCAGGGACGATGATCCCGAGCTCAAGCCCTGGGAGGAACGCCTCTCCGAGCTTGCGGGCGAGCCGGATGACATCGACGAGATGCTCGCGGAGATCGAGCAGCAGGCCGCCGACCAGGCAGCGGAGGAAGCGAAGGGGCAGCTCGAGCTGTTCGGCGGGCTGTTGAGCAGCCTGGCTGATCAGAAGGGCGAGCCGCCGCGACGCGAAGACCCGTCGCACGAAGTGCTGACGCGCGAAGGCAAGCCATTCCGCGGCAGCTGGGACGAGATCGTCCGTATGATGCGCGATTCGAACACCGCCTTCGTCGGCCGCTCGATGCAGGAGTTCATGGCGACGGAAGCGCGGCGCGGCTACTCCCTCACCGGAGTCACCATCCCGACGCGCGATGCCGAGAGCTTCATTCGGGGCAGCGCGGACGCGGGGCTGTTGCGCATCGTGCGCTAGCTGACGCACGGCCGTGACCACATCGCAACAGCGGTCAGCCCTCGCCTCGCTCGACCAGGCGAGGCCAGCGATCGGCCGCCTCGACATCGCGCGCGATCCCGAGGACATCGCAGCCGACATCATCGAAGGGTGGCAGGCTGCCGAGACGGCGCTGCGCACCCTCATCGGCTCGGCGACGATGTCGGGGCAACCGTTGATCCGAGAGGTGCGTCAGCGCGAGCTGCTGACGCTCGACCAGGCCCACGCGCTCGTCGAGTTCAGCGCCGCGCACGAGCGTGCCCAACGAACGGACTACCGGCCGACCAGCGCGGACATCGCGGCTGCGCGAACAGGCTATCAGCAGCTGGAGGCGGCGCTGCGTCACGAGCGCGCCGCGCCGCCGCCGCCGCCGTCGGTATCGACGGCTGGTGCGGCCTCGGCGACGCCGGTGGCGGATGCGCCGCTGGCTCCCGCCACGCCAAAACGGCGAGGGTTCCCGCTCATCGCCCTCATTGCCATCCTGTTGCTCCTCGGGGGCGTTGGCGGAGGGATCTACTATTTCGCCACGGCCAACTCCGACGGCGCTCTGGAGCGCGGCGTTCGCGCATATACGGACGGGAACCGTACCGGCGCGCGGAACGCGTTTGCCGAGGCGGCGCGGGAAAACCCGCAGGACGCCGAGCCTCACATCTACCTCGCGAGAATGGCTCGCGAGGAGGGCGACGCGAACACCGCCGTGCGCGAACTGCAGACTGCCATCCAGCTGGAGCCGCGGAACGGGGTCGCGCAACGCGAGATGGGTGCGCACCTCCTGGCGCAGTCGATTGCGCAGCTCAATGGCGGAAACGGCCAGGGCGCGATCCAGTCGCTGAATCTCGCGCGCAGCTTCTACGTCCGCGCTGTCGAGATCAACCCGAACGATCGTATCGCCCAAGGGTGGCTCGGCTGCGTACTCATGCGACTCGGGCAGGTCCCGGTCGCTCAAGGCTTCCTCTCGCGAGCCGGTCCGGGCGAGTGGAGCAGGTGCACACCGTTGCCGACGCTCCCCCCGCAGTCGCCTGGGGCGCCGGCGCCGGTGCGGTGATCGAGCTCAGTCACGTCACGAAAACCTATGCGCCGCGGCTCGGCCCTTCGGCGCGAGTGCTCGACGATGTCTCGATTCGTGTAGCGGCGGGAGAGATCGCCGGTATCGCCGGGCCGAGCGGGGCTGGGAAGAGCACGCTGCTCTCCATGGTGCTGGGATTCGGCCATCCGACATCCGGCACCGTCCGCATCGATGGCACCGAGCCTCGGCGTTTCGTGCAACGCGAGGGTATCGCGTATCTCCCACAGCGTCTCGGGATCCCCGGCCGCTGGCGCGTGGCAGATGCCCTAACGAGGCTCGCCATGCTCAGTGGCGTTCCCGCGGGCGAGACGCGTGGCAGAGTCGACGCGGCGATCGATGAAATGGCGCTCGGCGATTACCACCGTCTGCGCGTTCGCCGCCTGAGTCGCGATGCCCGGAAGCGACTCGGCATTGCGCAGGCGATCCTGGCCGACCGTCGCGTCGTCGTGTTGGACGAGCCGCTCGAGGGACTGGAGCCACTGACGCTCGACAGGTTGCAGGCACTTCTCATCCGCCTTCGCGCGGCCGATCGAGCCGTCCTCATCGCCTCGCGGGATGTGGCCGAGCTTCAACGAATCGCCGACCGCGTGACGCTCCTCGATCGCGGGCGCGTCCGGCGGAGTGGTCCGGTCCGTCCGGTGACGCCGGTCGATGTCGAGATTGTCTACCACATCACCGTGCATCGCGGTGCCGAGCATGTGCTCGCAGTATTCCCCTCGGCCATTTCTCTCGGCCGCGGAACGTACGCGGTTCGCGTCAGTGGGCTCGGGCTGCTGAACATGGGCCTCCGCGAGCTGCTGGAGCGCGGGGCGCTCTTGGCGTCAGTCACGCCGGCGCACGCGAGTGTCGAGGTGTCGGGGTTCGCGTTGAACGAGGTGCCCTCGTGAGGCCGCGCGTGGCCGCGTATGCGGCGCTGCAGCTCCGCGACTTTCTCGTTGGGCGGGCGCCGCTCCTCTTTCTCGCGACCGGGCTCACGGTCTGGGCGCTCCTGCGAGTGAACGGCGTGACGCTCGCGGCGTTCGATGCGGCCGCTGGTGTCGGCGGGCGCGACGCGGCGTGGCGCGCGTTCGCCGACGCGTTAGGCGCGTACGCCGTGCTCGGTGCCGTGTTCACGGCACAGAGCCTCGTCGCGCGCGACCGCTGGCGCGGCTTTGATCGTTTGCTGTTCTCGCGCCCGCTCAATCCAGTGCGGTACTACATTCAGGCGTTCGTCATGGCGGGCGTTGCCGTCGTTGGATTGGCCGTGCTTGCCGCGGGGCTGTTTTCCGTCGTGGCATACCCGGTGTCCGTGCCGGGCGTGGCGGCGTACGTGGCGCTGACCTGGTTTTCGTTGGGGACGTTCGCGTTTGCGCTCACGACCGTAACGACCTATCACCTTCCGATCGTCATTGGGGTTCTCGGGGGCGCGCTGCTGGTCGATCGATTCGAGCGGGCGCTGGGCGAGCCGAATACATTGGCAGGGGTGATCGATGCGACGCAGTATCTGCTGCCACCGGCGCACGTGATCGTTGCGCTACGCGAGCCGTTCGCCCGTGGATTGTTTGTGGGACCGCCCGTGCTCGCGTGGCCGCTCGCGTTCGGCGCGCTCTGCCTCACGCTGGCCGCGCTCGTTCTTTCCCGCCGCCCATTCCGCTCGTGACCACAACGGCCTCGCGCCCGGTTTCCGTGGATCCCGCGTCCGTCGTCCGCGAGGTCCTCCCGAACGGACTCACCGTGCTGCTCCGTCGCGACGACACCGCGCCCGTCGTCGCGATCGTGACGCACGTGAAAGCAGGGTATTTCGACGAAACGGACGACATCGTCGGCATCGCCCACGTTCTGGAGCACATGTACTTCAAGGGGACGCCGACGCGCGGTGTGGGTGTCATCGCGAAGGAGACGAAAGGGAGTGGCGGGTACCTCAACGCGAGCACGATCTACGACCACACCGTCTACTACACGGTGCTGCCGTCGAGCGGGCTCGTGGCGGGACTCGAGATACAGGCCGACGCCTACGCGCACTCGGTGATCGATGCCGACGAGCTCGCGCGCGAGCTGGAAGTCATCATTCAGGAGGCAAAGCGGAAAGCCGACAATTCCGCCGCGGTGACGACGGAGACGCTGTTCGAGGTGCTGCACGACCAGCACCGGATGCGGCGATGGCGGATCGGTCGCGAGCCCGGGCTTCGGAAGCTGACGCGCGCCGACCTCCTGCGATTCTATCGCAACTTCTACCGGCCTGGCGCGACGATCCTTTCGATCGTCGGTGATCTCGATGTCGACGAGACGCTGGGTCATGTTCGGCGGTTGTATGGCGGGCTCGAGGCGGCGCCGGTGGTGCGCACGCCAGGCCCTCCGGAACTGGGGCGCGAGCACTTCAGGTATCGCGAGCTCGCCGGTGACATCGCGCAGGCGCACCTGGCATTCGGGTGGCGTACGCAGCCGACGCTGCACGAGGACACGCCGCTGCTGGATCTCGCGGCGAGCGTGCTGGGGGCCGGACGCGCGTCGCGCCTGTACCGCGCCGTGCGCGAGCGGCAGCTGGCAGCGTCCGTCAGCGCCTACAACTACACGCCCACCGAGCTCGGTGTGTTTGTCGCGCACGCGGAGATGCCGGCCGCATCGACCACGGACGCGGCGCGCGCGACGTGGGACCAGGTTCGCGCGCTCCGGGAGGAGGGCGTGACGGGGCAGGAGCTGACGCGCGCGCAGCGGCTGTTCGAGTCGCGCTGGCTTCGCCATCTGGAGACGATGGAGGGGCAGGCGAACCACCTCGCGGAGTGGGAGGCGTTAGGCGACTGGCAGCTGGGCGACCAGTACTTCGACCGGATGACCGCGGCGACGCCCGCCGGTATCACCGACGTCATCCGACGCTACCTCGCTCCCGAGCGGGCCGGGTGGGTGATGTACCGACCCGAGACGGCGGAGCCGATCGCCGATGATGCGGACGCCGCACTCGCGCTGCTCACGGACACGCCGGTGGCGCCACTTCCGCCCGCACCGGCGATTGCGGAGGCCGTGACGGCGGACCGCGCGCCGGGGCTCTCCCTGGAACGCGATGAGGCCGGCGTTCGCGTCTACCGCCTGGCGAGCGGGGTTCCGGTGCTGGTCCGGCGACGACCCGGGGCTCCCATCACTCACATCGGCGTGCATGCGTTAGGCGGCGCCGCGACGGAGCCGGCGGCCCTGGGCGGGTTGTCGACGCTCCTCGTCCGGACGGCGCTCAAGGGAACTGACCGGCGCTCCGCGGCCGCAATCGCGGAGGAGTCCGAGCTGCTCGGCGCCGTGATCGGCACGAGCGCCACTGCGGACGGACTCGGGTGGACGGTGTCGGTGCCGTCGCCTCGTGTCGCCTC
>Ga0075420_100002290_pt1 | contig 16555 bp, 20 predicted proteins | sample SoiMetdeltSBSDD4_FD_75296 | JGI IMG/M metagenome (GOLD analysis project Ga0075420, IMG submission 75296) | Bulk soil microbial communities from a Populus tree surrounding site in Tennessee, USA - Soil MetaG P. deltoides SBSDD4 | ecosystem: Environmental > Terrestrial > Soil > Tree plantation... | reverse complement strand
CCGTGGTGGCCGCCGCCGACCGGGCCGAACTCGACCGCCGGGATGCCGGCCTCGAGGAACGCGACGGCGTCCGAGGCGCCGTCGCGCCCGACGCTCAGCGGCTCGTCGTCGATCGATCCCGCGAGCGCGTCGCGCAGCGCGCGGACGTAGCTGTTGCGGCGCGACACGATCGCTGGAACACGGATGAACGTCTTGATGATGCGGAGGTCGTCGATCGCGCGGATCTGCGCGAGGATCGCGCCGGGGTCCTGGTTCGGCAGGTAGCGGATGTCGACGTCCATGCTGCAGCTGTCGGGCACCTTGTTGAAGGCGTCTCCGCCGAAGATCCGCGCCAGGTTGATCGAGGGACGATCGAACAGGTCCGACGACTCGCGGCTGAACGGCAGTGTCTCGATCTGGCGAAAGCTGTCGTGGGCCTTGAGGATCGCGTTGTCGCCGAGCCACGGGGTCGAGCCGTGCGCCGCCGTGCCGCTGACCTCGATCCGCATCGTCAGCACGCCCTTCGCCTGGACGCCGATGTGCATGTCGGTCGGCTCGCCGGTGATCGCGAAGTCGCCGTGAATCGCCTTCGACGCGATCAGCGCGTCGAGCGATCGGTCGTCGACGTCGTCGGACTCCTCGTCCGGCACGCAGACGAAGCGCACGCGAACGCGGTCCTGTGCCGCGACGTCGACGACGGCGCAGAGCATCGCGGCCAGCGCGCCCTTCATGTCGTAGGCGCCGCGACCGATCAGGCGGTCGCCCTCGACGCGCGGCTGGAACTGCTCCGCGTGCGCGGGAACGACGTCGATGTGCGCGTGAAAGACGATCGCCGGCGCGTCGGCGGCGGTCGCGCCGACCTCGGCGATCAGCACCGGCAGGCCGTTGTGATGGGACTCGGCGACGTCGACGCCGTGCGAGCCGAGCCAGCCCTTGATGAAGCCCGCGGCGGCCGCCAGCTCCTCCTCTTCGGAGGTGTCGTAGCCGATGAGGCGCTCGGCGAGTGCCCGCTCGTCCATGCCTGTCAGGGTATTGATGTGCCTACACCGCCACCTCCAGCGCTTCGAACCGCCGCCGCCGTCGCGGCCTTCCCCGCCGGTTGGGCCGTGCGCGAGGCGACGAGCGGCGGCCTCGGCGGCATCGTCGTCCTGGCGCTGATCGGGATCGCCGCAGCGGGACTCCCGCGCCGCCAGGCGGCGCTGGTCGTCGCGCTGGGGATCGGCTGCTTCGTCGCCGTCCACGTGATCGCCGCGCTGACGGCGATCTACGTCGGGCTCGCAGTCGGCGCATTGGCGTTCGCGGCGCTAGGGTCCGCCGCGTGGCGAACGTCCTCTCCGGCGTGACCGCGCGGGGGCGCCGGGTGCGTCGCGCCACCGCGCTCCTGACCCTCGCGGTGATCGCCGCAGGCGTGCTCGGCTGCGGCGGCGGCGACACCGCGACACCGCGCCCGTTGTCGGTCGCGCTCGACTTCACACCGAACGCCGTGCACGCACCGATCTACGCCGCCGTCGGCCGCAGCCTCGACCGCCGCGAGGGCGTACGGATGCGGATCGTCGCGCCGGGCTCGTCACCGGACTCGCTCAAGAGCGTGCTGACGGGCCGTGCCGACGTCGGCGTCCTCGACATCCACGACTTCGGCTTGGCGCTGACCCGCGGCCGCGATCTCGTCGCCGTCGGCGCCCTCGTCGAGCGCCCTCTCGCGGCGATCATCACGCGGGCGTCGATTCGCCGCCCTCGTGACCTCGAGGGCCACCGCGTCGGCGTCTCGGGACTGCCGTCGGATCCGGCTGTGCTGCGTGCCGTGATGTCGAACGACGGCGGCCGTCTCTCGCGCGTCAAGCAGGTCACGATCGGCTTCGCCGCCGTGCAGAGCCTGTCGTCTGGCCGGATCGACGGCGTACCCGCGTTCTGGAACGCCGAGGGTGTCGCCCTCCGCCGGCGCAACGTGCCGATCCGCGAGTTCCGCGTCGACGACTACGGCGCGCCACGCTACCCCGAGGTCGTGCTCGTCGTGACGCGCGCGACGATCGACGAGCGCGGCAGCGCCGTGCGCGCGGCGGTCCGCGCGATCAACGCGGGCATGGCCGAGGTGCGCGCCGACCCGGCGACCGCCGCTGCCGAGATCGCCCAGGCGAGTGGTTCGAGCGTCGCCGTCGCGCGGGCGCAGATCGACGCCGTCGCGCCGATCTACGGGACCACGCTGCGGCGGCCGGTGCTTGACGCCTGGAACCGGTGGGACGTCCGCTTCGGGATCCTGCCGCGGCGCGTCGACGTCGCCCGGGCGTTCGTCACCGGCTGACGGGCGCTCCCGGCGGGGAACAAATAGCCTCGCCGGATGAGCGTCAACCTGCACCGGCCCGAGTTCGACCAGATCCGCGACCGGCCCGGATTCCGGGTGCGGCGGGCGTTCCTCGGGCGACAACTCGGGACGGACAAGCTCGGCGTCAGCCTGTGGGAGGTCCCGCCCGGCGAAGCCGCGTACCCGTACCACGCACATCTCGGCGCCGACGAGCTGCTCGTCGTCCTCGAGGGATCGCCGTCGCTGCGCACGGCGGAGGGCTGGCGCGAGCTCGAACGGGGTGACGTGCTCTCGTTCCTCACCGGCGAGGACGGCGCGCACCAGCTCGTCAACAGGACCGATGCCGCGGTGCGGTTCCTGGCGGTCAGCTCACAGGACGGACCTGACATCGTGCTCTATCCGGACGCCGGCACGGTCGGCGTCAGCGAGCGGCGGCCCGACGGGAGCGGCTTCTACGGGATGTTCCGCGAGACCGACACGGTCGGCTACGCGCAGGCGGAGACGCCGCACACGTAACGTCGCGGCGGCGCCGCGGAGATCGACGGTTCGCCCGCCGGTCGCCGCTACGCGTCGAGAACGAGGGTTTCGCCCGCCGGTCGCCGCTACGCGTCGACCTCTGGGCGACGTTACTCAGGGGAAGCGATCGCCAGGAACGCTTCGGCGCGGCGCTTGTCGCGCTCGGCGACGCGTGCCTGCTCGGAGTCCGCCTCGGCCGCGGCGAGCTGCTGCTCCGCGGTCGCGACGCGCTCGCGCAGATCGGCCGGATCGAGCTCGTCGACGGAGAAGGCCTCCTCGACGAGGATCAGGACGTGGTCCTTCGCGACCTGCACGTAGCCCTCGCCCTGGGCGAAGCGGACGATGTCGGTCTCGCTGCGATACAGCCGCAGCTCGGTCGGGTCGAGCATCCCGAGCAGCGGCTGATGGTTGGCGAGGATGCCGATCGAGCCCACGGACGTCCGCGTCGAGATCATCTCGACCTCGTCCTTGAAGACCGCCCCCTCGGGCGTCAGGACCTCAGCGGTGAAGGTGCTGCGAGCCACGGCGCGTTACTTGACCGACGCGATGACGTCGTCGATCGAGCCCTTGAGCAGGAAGGCGCTCTCGGGGATGTCGTCGTGCAGGCCCTCGATGACTTCCTTGAACGAGCGCACCGTCTCGGCGATCGGGACGTACTGGCCCGGGGTGCCGGTGAACTGCTCGGCGACGTGGAACGGCTGCGACAGGAAGCGCTCGATCTTGCGGGCGCGCTGGACCGTGACCTTGTCCTCGTCGGACAGCTCGTCGATGCCGAGGATCGCGATGATGTCCTGCAGCTCCTTGTAGCGCTGGAGGATCTCCTTGACCTGGTTGGCGACCGCGAAGTGCTCGTCGCCGACGACGTCGGGCTTGAGGATCGTCGACGTCGAGTCGAGCGGATCGACCGCCGGGTAGATGCCCTTCTCCGAGATCGCGCGCGAGAGCACGGTCGTCGCGTTGAGGTGGGCGAACACCGACGCCGGCGCCGGGTCGGTGAGGTCGTCGGCCGGGACGTAGATCGCCTGGACCGACGTGACCGAGCCCTGGCGCGTCGACGTGATGCGCTCCTGGAGCTGGCCCATCTCGGTCTCGAGCGTCGGCTGGTAGCCGACCTGCGACGGCATCCGGCCCAGCAGCGCCGAGACCTCCGAGCCTGCCTGGACGAAGCGGAAGATGTTGTCGATGAACAGGAGCACGTCCTGGCCCTGCTCACGGAAGTACTCGGCCATCGTCAGCCCCGACAGCGCGACGCGCATGCGCGCCCCGGGCGGCTCGTTCATCTGGCCGAAGACGAGCATCGTCTTGTCGATGACGCCCGACTCCTTCATCTCGAGCCAGAGGTCGTTGCCCTCGCGCGAGCGCTCACCGACGCCGCAGAAGGCCGACAGTCCGCCGTGCTCCTGAGCGAGGTTGTTGATCAGCTCCTGGATCAGCACGGTCTTGCCGACGCCGGCGCCGCCGAACAGGCCGATCTTGCCGCCCTTGGCATACGGCGCGAGCAGGTCGACGACCTTGATGCCGGTCTCGAACATCTCCTGCGTCGGCGTCAGGTTCTCGACCGACGGGGCCGGACGATGGATCGGCCAGCGCTCGACGTCGCTGCTGATGTCGGCGCCGAGGTCGATCGGATCGCCGAGCAGGTTGAAGATCCGCCCCAGCGTCTGCTCGCCGACGGGCACCGTGATCGGGCCGCCGGTGTCGACGACGACCGCACCGCGCGCGAGGCCGTCGGTCGTGTCCATCGCGACCGCGCGCACGCGGTCGTCGCCGAGGTGCTGCTGCACCTCGCAGACGAGCAGGCCCTCGTCGCCGCGATCGATTGTGATCGCCGAGTTGATCTCGGGGAGGTCGCCCGGGAAGACGGCCTCGATGACGACGCCCTGGATCTCGACGATCCGGCCGGTGGTGTCGGTTGCTGTAGACATAATTAACTCCTGTTTCGTCCTACCGTCACCGCTGCGCGGCGACGTCCGGACGACGTTACGTAAGGGATTCCGCTCCTGCGACGACTTCCATGATCTCCTGCGTGATCTCCGCCTGGCGGGCGCGGTTCATCTCGAGCGTGAGGTCCTCGATGATCTCCGAGGCGTTGTCTGAGGCGCTGCGCATCGCCGTCATCCGGGCGCCGTGCTCGGAAGCGGTGCTCTCGAGCAGCCCGCGGAAGATCGAGATCTCGACGTAGTCCGGCACCAGCCGGCGCAGGATCTCGACGGGCTCCGGCTCATACTCGACGAGCGCGCGCTGCGTGCCGTGCGCCTCGCCGTCGTCCTCGGGCGCCTCGCCGCCATCCTCGTCGCCGAGGATCGTCGCCTCCTGCAGCGGCAGCAGCGTCTCACGCCGCACCTCCTGCGTCAGCGCCGACACGTAGCCGTTGTAGAAGACCTCGACGCGGTCGACGACGTCGTCGACATACGCCGCCATCAGCGCATCCGCGATCGTGCGCGCGTCGCCGTAAACCGGGCGGTCGGTGAAGCCGACATAGCTGCCTGCGACCTCGCGGCCACGGAAGACCAGCGACGACACGCCGCGGCGGCCGGAGGCGAAGAAGGTGACGGTGCGGCCTTCGGCCTCGTGCTCGGCGGCGGCCCGCAGGCCGGCGCGGATGATCTGCGAGTTGAAGGCGCCGGCGAGGCCGCGATCGCTCGTCACGAGCATGATCGCGACACGGTCCGAGCGCTCGTGCTGCTTGAGGATCGGCAGCGAGCCGAGCTCCGCGCCGGCGGCCTCGGCCGCCTGGCGCGTCATCCGCCGGATCGCGTCGGCGTACGGGCGCAGACGCGCGATCCGCTCCTCCGCACGGCGCAGCCGCGCCGCGGAGACCATCTCCATGGCGCGCGTGATCTTGCCGATGTTCTGAATCGACGAGATCCGGTTCTTGACGTCGCGCTGGCTCACGCCGTGGCGACCTCGGGCTCCGGAGCCTCGTCGGCAACGTCGACCGGCGCGGCGACCTCGGCTGCACGGGCGCGCGGCTTGTCGTCATGCGCGTCGAGCGGCTGGCCCTCCTCGTCGAGGTCGTAGCCGAAGTCCTCGGCGTACTGCGAGACGACATCCTTGACGGCGCCCTGCGTCTCGTCGGACCAATCGCCGCCGGCGATCGTCGTGAGCAGGTCGGCGGACTCACTGCGCAGGCGCTGGTCGAGACCGGCGAAGAACTCCTCGACGCGATCGGAGACGATCCGGTCGAGGAAGCCGTTGGTGCCGGCGAACACCTGCACGACCTGGACGGCGACCGGCAGCGGCGAGCGCTCGTGCTGGTTGAGCATCCGCACCAGCCGCTCACCACGGGCGAGCGTCTTCTGGGTGTCGGCGTCGAGATCGGAGCCGAACTGCGCGAACGCCTCGAGGTCGCGGTACTGCGAGAGCTCGATCTTGAGCCGGCCGGCGACCTTCTTCATCGGCGAGATCTGGGCGTTGCCGCCGACACGCGACACCGAGATGCCGACGTTGATCGCCGGGCGGACGCCGGCGTAGAACAGTTTCGGCTCGAGGAAGATCTGGCCGTCGGTGATCGAGATCACGTTCGTCGGGATGTAGGCCGAGACGTCGCCGGCCTGCGTCTCGATGATCGGCAGCGCCGTCAGCGATCCGCCGCCGAGGTCGTCGTTGAGCTTGACCGCGCGCTCGAGCAGGCGGCTGTGCAGGTAGAAGACGTCGCCGGGGTATGCCTCGCGGCCCGGCGGGCGGCGCAGCAGCAGCGACATCTGGCGGTACGCGTAGGCGTGCTTGGTCAGGTCGTCGTAGACGCAAAGGGCATGGCCGCCCTTGTAGAGGAAGTACTCGGCCATCGCGCAGCCCGCGTATGGCGCCAGGAACTTGATCGGCGCGGCCTCGTCGGCGGACGCGGCGACGATGATCGTGTTCTCGAGCGCGCCGGCCTCGGCCAGCGTCTCGGCGAGCTGGACGACGGTCGCCATGCGCTGGCCGATCGCGACGTAGACGGAGACGACGCCGGAGTCCTTGTTGTTGATGATCGTGTCGATGCCGATCGTCGTCTTGCCGGTCTGGCGGTCGCCGATGATCAGCTCGCGCTGGCCGCGGCCGATCGGGATCATCGAGTCGACGGCCTTGATGCCGGTCTGCATCGGCTGCGTGACCGGCTGGCGCTGGACGACGCCGGGAGCCTTGAACTCGGCCGGGCGGCGCTCGGCGAAGGCGATGTCACCCTTGCCGTCGAGCGGGTTGCCGAGCGGGTCGACGATGCGGCCCAGCAGGCCCTCGCCGACGGGGATGTCGAGCAGCTGGCCGGTGCGCTTGACCGTGTCGCCCTCGACGATCTTGTCCCAGTCGCCGAACAGCACGGCGCCGACGTTGTCGGACTCGAGGTTCAGCCCGAGGCCGGTGACGTCGTGCGGGAACTCGAGCATCTCGAATGCCATGCAGTTCTCGAGGCCGTGGACGCGGGCGATGCCGTCGCCGACGGACAGCACCGTGCCGACCTCGGTCAGCTCGGCGGCGCCGGAGTCGAGGCCCTCGATGCGGCTCTTGAGGATGGACGTGATCTCGTCGGGCTTGATCTGCATGGTCATGTAGGTCTCCTAGGCGGCCGAAGCCACCGACTTACGAAGCTGTTCGAGGCGATTGCGGATGGAGGCGTCGAGGATCGAGTTGCCGACGCGAAGCACGATCCCGCCGAGCACGTCGGGATCGACCACGCTGGTCAACTCGACGGTGCGGCCGGTCTGCTTGCCGATCGCGTCGCCGATGCCCTCGACCGTCGAGGAATCGAGCGCGACGGCGGACGTGATGATGACCGGGAGCAGCTTGTTCTCACGCTCCCAGAGACGATCGAGCTCGCGGCGGATGCGGAAGATCGCAGGCATCCGGTGCTTCTCGATCAACAGCGCGAGGAAGTTCGCGACCGCCTCGTTCGCGCCGGTGACGGCACGACCGAGCGCGTCCTTCTTCTCCTCGGTCGAGAAGTACGGCGAGAAGAAGAACACCTGCAGGTCGCGCTCGTCCTCGAGCGCATCGGCGAACTGGCCGATCTGCTCGCGGACCTGATCGAGCTCGCCACGCTCGATGGCGACGTCGAACAGCGAGCGGGCGTAGACGGTGGCGATCTCTTCCATGGTGGGCTAGCGCTGCTCTCCGGCCAGCGCCGTGAAGTCGAGCTCGTCGAGCGCCTCTGCCACGAGCCGGCGCTGATCGTCTTCGGTCAATACCTTGCGCGTGACCTTCTCGGTCGCGAGCACGGTGAGGTCGGCGACCTCGCGACGGATCTCCTGGATCGCGCGGCGCGTCTCGGCCTCGATGTCACGACGTGTCTGGGCGAGCAGCTCCTCGCGCTTCGCGCGGGTCTCCTCGACCGTCTCGCGCTCGTGCACCTCGGCCGCCTTGCGTGCCCGCGCGACGATCTCGTCGGCCTGGGCGCGCGCGTCCTTGAGCCGCTCGCGGTACTCCTCGAGCAGCTTGTCCGCCTCTTCCTTCGTCCGGTTCGCGAAGTCGATCGACTCCTCGATCGCATGCTGGCGCTTGTCGAGCGCCTCGGCGATCCGCGGCCAGGCAGCGCGCTTGAGGATGATCATCGCGACGACGAAGACGAACAGCGTCCAGATCATCAGCCCGAGGCCGGGCTTGACGAGGAAGCTGCCGCCGCTTTCGCCCTCTTCGGCGGCCGCTGCGAGCGTGGTGACGAGTGCGGTCATCGCGGCCTAGAGGAAGAAGGCGAGCAGACCCGCGACGAGGCCGTAGAAGAAGCAGGCCTCGGTGAGCGCGAAGCCCAGCCACTGGATCGAGGTGACCTCGTCGCGCATCTCCGGCTGACGAGTCACCGCCTCGATCACCTTGCCGAAGATCGTGCCGATGCCGACGGCCGCGCCGGCGGCGCCGAGCCCGCCGCCCACGCCCAGGGCGATCGCCTTGCCGCCGTCGGCGGCGCCGCTGCTGTCCGCGGCTGCGGCAGCGAGCGTGGTGATGATGGCCAGGTCCACAGTGAGCTCCTTTGTGACTTCAGTGAGACTCGGCGACCGCGCCGCCGAGGTAGATAGCAGTGAGAGTGGCGAAGATGAACGCCTGGAGGCCGGCGACCAGGCCGACCTCGAAGAGGAAGATCGGAAGGCCGAAGATCAGCGGGATCCAGCCGAGCGCGGCGATCCCGAGCAGCACGGCCAGGGCGCCGCTCATGAAGAGGATGATCAGGTGGCCGGCGAGGATGTTGGCGAAGAGCCTGATCGACAGCGACAGCAGCCGCATCAGGTTCGACATCAGCTCGAGCACGAACAGGAAGCCGGCCATGAAGCCGGTCACGCCTGCGGGGATCAAGCTCTTGAGATAGCCGCGCACGCCCTTCGCGCGGATGCCCTCGTACGTGTAGCTGACGAAGACGACGGCGGCCAGGACGAGCGGCACCGAGAGGTTCGCCGTCGCCGCGTAGAGGCTGAAGCTCGGGATGTTCAGCCCGAACAGGCTGAACGTGTGCTCGGTGTTGGTCGGCAGCGGGATGTAGCCGATCAGGTTCGAGAAGAGGATGAACAGGAACAGCGTCGAGATGAACGGGAACCACTTCGCCGCCATCCGGTCGTCCATCGAGCCGCGCGTGATGTTGTCGCGCATCAGGCCGTAGAGCGTCTCGACGAGCGTCTGCACGCGGTTCGGGCGATCCTGCATCCGCTTGGCGACGTAGACCATCGTCGCGCAGGTCAGGAAGGCCGCGATGATCAGATACATCACGGCCTTGTTGAAGTCGACCGGGCCGAGGTTGAACCAGGTGTCGAGCTTGAACTCGTTCTGCGGCTGGAACTCGGTGTTGTCCGAGCGGCTCCAGCCGGTCAGGACCGCGATCAGGATCGCGCCCAGCACGTACAGGCCGAGACCGGCGAAGACCTTCTGCTTCGTTGACAGCCTTGACATCACGGGCGGACGACGTTCCTCTCGAGCTGGCGGGCGACATTGGAAGCGCCCAGGTAGACGGTGAACAGCACGAGCGCCAGCACCGCGGCCATGACGCCGTCATCCCGATCGCCGACGTAGCGCGCCGCGATGACGGCCGCGACGACGATCCAGACGCGCGCCATCATGCCAGCAAAGTGCATCGAGAGGCGCGTCCTCAATTCGCCGCCTGCCGCCTCGGCGCGATGATCGAGGTATTCGGCGATCGCGCGTGTCAGCAACCAGGCGGCCGCGACGAACGCGTAGCCGATCACGGGCAGCCCGGCGAGCGCGACGAAGGGCGCCAGTGCCACGAGCACCGTGACGTCGAGGTACTTGACGGCGATCACGCGGTCAGAGATCCCGGAAGCGGACGATCACAGCCGCCATTCCCGCGCCGAAGCCGAGCAGCAGGCCGGCGCCGAGACACAGAGCCTTGGCGCCGATCAGCGCGCCGACGCCGAGACCGACGAGCACACCCAGGACGATGCCGCTCAGCAGCAGCATCCCAGCGGCCATCCCCCGCGTCGTGTTCTGGGGACGCGGAGTGGTCATCGTGTTCCGGTTGAGGTTCGAGGTCGTGCATCGAGTATGCGGCGGGCGGCAGCCGCGGGTCCGTCGCGGCGGTCTCCTCCGGCGACGGGGATCAGACCATAGTCGGTTCGCGCACCTTGTAACAAGTTTGTGACACCTGGCACGCGCCCTGCCCGGGGAATGCGGGAACGCACGGCGCTCAGCCGCTTTCGATCGTCAACAGCTCGAGGTGCTCGTGATCGACCTGCAGCGTCGTGTGCTCGATCGCGTACTGCTCGTGCAGCACCTGCTCGAGCGACGCGCGGATCGCGTGGCAGTCGTCGCCCTCGGCGACGAGCACGTGCGCCGACAGCGCCGTGAAGCCGGTACCCAGCTCCCAGACGTGCAGGTCGTGGACCTCGACGACGCCGGCGTGAGCCGCCATCGCGTGCCCGACCGCGTCGACGTCGAGGTCGTCCGGCGCCGCTTCGAGGAACACGCGCGCCGACGCCCGCAACAACGACCACGCCGCCCGCAGCATGATCGCGGCGACGAGCAGCGCCGCGATCGCGTCGGCCTCGTGGAACCCTGTCGCCAGGATCACCACGGCGGCGATCGCGGTGAAGGCGAACGCCGCGAGGTCGGTCAGCAGGTGCTGGTACGCGCCTTCGACGTTGAGGCTGCGGCGATCGGCGCCGGAGACGACCCACGTCGCGACGATGTTGACCGCGACGCCGACCAGCGCGACCGCCAGCACCGGTCCCGCGTCGACGCCGGGAGGGTCGAACAGCCGGCCGACGGCGCCGATCACGATCACGACGCCGAGCACGAGCAGCGTCGCTCCGTTGAACTGTGCCGCCAGCGCCTCGGCGCGCCCGAGGCCGAAGGTCATCTGGCCCTTCGCGGGCCGGCGTGCGACGCGCGCGGCGACGAGCGCGATCGCCAGTGCGGCCGCGTCGGTGAGCATGTGCGCGGCGTCCGACAGCAGCGCCAGCGAGTCCGCCAGCAGGCCGACGACGACCTCGCCCGCCATCAGCGCGAGGATCAGCCCGAGCGCGATCGCCAGGCGCCGCGAGCCGGCCCCGACCGGGGGCCGGTGGTGATGGCCGTGCGCGTGGTGGTGATCGTGTGCCATCCGACCGCCAACGGTAACGTCGCCGCAGCTGTGAAGTCGCCTAGAAGGCGCCGCCGAGCAGGTGCCCGAGGAGCAGCGCGGCGAACCCGCCAAGCAGGCTGATGCCGAGGTTCGCCCAGACCGCCGGCGTTCGGTGCAGGCGGCCGAGCTGCACGCTTTCGAGCATCCACGTCGAGAACGTGGTGAACGAGCCCAGCGTCGCCGTGGCGGCGAGCAGACGCGCATCGCCCGTCACGTCGGCACCGGCCAGCACCCCGAGCGCGAACGACCCGGCGACGTTGACGGCCATCGTCCCGAACGGGAACGGCCGCGCGAGCCGGCGGTTGACCTCGACGTCGAGCAGCACGCGAGCGCAGGCGCCGACACCGCCGAGGCCGCCGACGGCGACCCAGACGAGCACCCTGCTCACGCCGGCGCCCATCGTCGCCGCAGTGCCGAGACGACGGCGACGGCCGCAAGCCCGGCCGCGATGCTCGCGGCCGCGTAGGCGAGCGCAAGCCCGATGCGGTGCTCGTCGAGCATGTCGAACAGCTCGAGCTGCATCGTCGAGAACGTCGTCAGCGCGCCGCACAGGCCCGATCCCCAGAAGCGGTAGCCAGGCCCACGCATCTGCCCGCGGTAGTGGCCGGCCAGCCAGCCGATCAGCGCCGCGCCGGCGATGTTGACGGCGAACGTGACCCACGGCCAGTGGCCGGCGCGCGGCGGCCATGCCTCGACGAGCCCGGCCCGGGCAAGCGCGCCCAGGACGCCACCGCAGAACACCATGGCGACATCGCGCGGAGGTACGCCGGTTCCGGCGACCGGAGCGCGAAACCCCTCCTCCGAACGGATCGAGGACACGGCTACCGCTTGGCGTTCTGAGCCGTGACGACACGCTTGACGACGGCGAGCGCCGGGCGCGCCTTGCCGAGCGAGTTGACGAGCGCGGAGTCCCACGTGTCATGGCCGGTCGACGAACTCCAGTGGTACAGGTAGACGCGCTGGATCCGGCCGCTGAGCGGCACGAGGCGATCGAACAGCCAGCGTGTGGCGACCGCGGCGTGGACGGTCGACTCCGCGAACCCGGCCGTCGTACTGCGGTTGCGCCTCGCGACGATGCCGCCCGTCTCCGTCAGCCAGATGAAGCTGCGTGGCGGCGTCGCCTTCAGCATCCGCCGGGTGCCGACGTCACGGATGCGGTTGACGTCGAGGTAGTTGTGCAGCCCCCAGTACTTGGGCTCGACGCGGGCCTTGCGCCGGAATCGCTTCACCCACGACGTCATGTTCGGCATGTCGAGGACCTCGGCCGCGAGGATCTTGCAGCTCGGGCACTCGCTGCGGATCGCGTTGTAGTAGCCGGCGACGAGCTCCGGCCGGTTGCAGGTCGGCTCACCGCAGAGGTTCGCCTCGTTCCACGTGGCGAACGTCTTGACCCAGGGGAACATCGCGCGAAAGCGGCGGAACTCGTAGCGGAAGCGCTCCGGCGACGGCAGTGTGCGGCGCTCCCCGGGGGTCCTCGAATGGCCGAAGCTGATCAGCGGGTCGACGTGGGCGGAGCGCGCCTGGTCGAGCCACGCGACGAGCTCCGCCGTCTGCCAGTCGGAGGTCAGCGCGTCCCAGCCGACGGTGTAACGCGAGTAGTGGATGCCGAGCGCCGTGAAGCGCGGGTCGGAGAACGTCGCCGGCTTCTGGTCGCCGATCCCGACCGTGACGGCGGACGCGGGCGGTGCGATGGCCGCCCCTGCCGCTGACAGCGCCGCGACCGCCACTGCGAGCACCACCGGGCGGAGAGCGAGAACGAGCGCGCGCATCGACCCACCAGGCTAACCAGGCGAGCGCGCGGGCTCGGTCAGCGCTTGACCGCCTCCCACTCCCCCGTCTCGAGCCTCGCTTCGACGTCGGCATCGATCTCGGCGGACGAGCGCTTCGGTTGCTGGCGCCGCAGCAGCCGGCGGAACTTGAGGATCTCGAGCACGTAGACGAGATAGACGCTGGCCAGCAGCGCGAGCAGCAGCAGCCCGCCCATCAGGACCGCCCAGCCGGCGCGCAGATCGCCGTGATCGGAGTACGGAACGAAGCGCGTGGCGACCGCGACGCCGCCGAGCATCAGCGTCCAGGCGTACAGGTACAGCACGGTGCGCCGCTGACTGAAGCCGATCCGGCTGAAGCGGTGGTGGAAGTGGTTGGCGTCAGCCTGGTAGACGGGACGGCGGTACTTCATGCGCTTGAGCACGACGAACGTCGTGTCGAGGAACGGGACGGCGAGCACGAGCAGCGGCAGGAACAGCGCGATCGCCGCGCCGGTCTTGACCGTCCCCAGCGCCGCGACGCAGCCCAGCAACAGTCCCAGCAGGTTCGAGCCCGCGTCCCCCATGAAGACCGACGCCGGGTGAAAGTTGTGGACGAGGAAGCCGAGCGCCGCGCCGGCGATGATCGCCGCCAGCGCGCCGGGCCGCGTGAAGTCGGCGTCGAAAGCGATCACCGCGAACGAGGCCGCCGCGATCGCGCAGACGCCGGCCGCGAGCCCGTCGATTCCGTCGGAGAGGTTGACCGCGTTCATGATCGCGACGAGGCCCAGCACGGTCAGCGGCACCGTGAGCTCACCCGTGTCGACGTGATGGATCAGCGGCAGCGTGAAGCTCTCGACGCGCGCCTGGTGGGCGAGCGTCACGACGAGCAGCGCCGCCGCGATCTGGCCGAGCAGCTTGAGCGCCGGACGGAGATCGACGACATCGTCGATCGCGCCGACGAAGGTGATCACGGCCGCACCGGCGAGAACGCCGGTCCACGGCTCCTCGAACGGCAGCCAGATCAGCGTCGCGACGGCGACGCCGACGAAGATCGCCAGCCCGCCGAGCCGAGGCGTCGGCCGATCCGAGAGCCCGCGCTCGCTGGGCGCGTCGACGGCGCCGAGCCGGTGCGCCAACCGCGCGGTCAACGGCGTGACGGCCGCGGTGACGAACGCCGCGACGACGCACGCGAAGAGGGCGTCCCAACCGGAGAGCGACATCCGCCGGTTAGTCTGCCAGGCGCTCATGCGGATCTGGGTCGACCTGACAGCCTCAGCGCACCCGATCGTCATGCGGCCGATCGTCGAGCGCCTGCGCCAACAGGGCCACGAGGTCGAGATCACCGCCCGCGACTACGCACAGACGCTGGAGCTCTGCCGCCTGCACGGCCTCGAGGTGGAGACGTTCGGCTCGCACGGCGGCGCGACCCGCACCCGCAAGATGGGCGCGCTGCTCTCGCGGACGACGGCGCTGCGGCGCTGGGCGAAGCCGAAGCGCTTCGACCTCGCCGTCGCTCACGGCTCCAACGACCTGGCGCTCGTCGCGCGGAGCCTGCGGATCCCGGCGTTCAACACCTTCGACTACGAGTGGGCGACGTTCCAGCACACGATCGGCTGCCGCCTCGCGCGGCGCGTGATGGTGCCGGAGTCGATCCCGCCGGAGCGCCTGCGCCGCTACGGCGTCGGCCCCGACAAGCTCGTCCAGTACCCGGGGCTGAAGGAGGAGTACTACCTCGCCGACTTCGAGCCCGACCGCGAGCAGTTCGCGCGGCTCGGCGTCGACGAGCAGCGCGTCGTCGTGATCGTCCGCCCGCCGCCCGACGTCTCGCTCTACCACCGCAAGTCCAACCGCCTGTTCCCGCAGGTGCTCGAGCACCTCGGCTCCGACGACGGCGTCCAGGCGCTGGTGCTGCCGCGCACGCAGGCCCAGCGCCAGTACGTGCGCGAGCTCGGGCTGCCGTCGGTGATCGTCGCCGACGGCGCGATCGACGGCCAGAGCGCCGTCGCGCTCGCCGACCTCGTCGTCTCCGCCGGCGGCTCGATGAACCGTGAGGCGGTCGCGCTGGGCACGCCGGTCTACACGACGTACGGCGGCCGCCTCGGCGGCGTCGACGAGATGCTGATCCGCGAGGAGCGGCTGCGGCCGCTGACGGATCCGCGGGCGATCGAGCTCGTCAAGCGCCCACCGCACGACCCGACCGGCAGGCGGGATCCGGCGCTGCTGGTAGAGATGGTCCTCGGAACGATCCGATGAGCCTTCCCGAGCTGCGCAGCCGCCCGGAGCCCCAGAACCCCGCCGCCGAGGCGAGGACGGCTCGGCTCGTCGATTCGCACACGCTCGCCGACCGCTACGCGGGCCTCGCCGAGCACCCGTTCGAGCGCCGCGGCGTCGACGCGGTCCTCCGTCTGCTCGACATCGTCTTCTCCGCCGCGATCCTGATCGTCAGCGCGCCGGCGCTGGCGCTGCTGGCCGTGCTCGTGGCGCTGACGTCGGGCCGGCCGGTGCTCTACCGGGGTCCGCGCGTCGGCCGTGCGGGGCGGATCTTCACGATGTACAAGCTGCGCACGCTGCGGCCCGACGCCGAGGAGCGAATCGGTCACCTGCAGGACGTCGCGCTCGACGCGCAGACCGCGAGCGAGCACACCCGCGTCGGCCGCGTCCTGCGCGCGACCCAGCTCGACGAGCTGCCACAGCTCTACAACGTGCTGCGCGGCGACATGTCGATCGTCGGGCCGCGACCGATCCGGCCGATCTTCTTCGAGGAGCTCTCGCTGGAGCTGCCGCAGTACTGGCAGCGGCTCGTCGCACGCCCCGGGCTGACGGGCTTCGCGCAGCTGCGGATGCGCCGCGACATGACCTGGGGTGAGAAGCTCGCGCACGACCTCGAGTACCTCGCCGACCGCTCGGTCCCGCTGTACCTGCGGATGATCGGGGCGACGACCATCCGCATCTTCGGGCGCGTGCTGCGCGAGGTGCCGGCGGCACTGGCAGGACGCGGCGGCCCGGCGGCGTAGGGAACCGGCGTGTGTGGCATTGCCGGCCTGGCGACGCTCGACGGCGCGGCGGTCGACCCCGGACCGCTCCGCGCGATGTCCGACGCGCTGCGTCATCGCGGGCCTGACGACGAGGGGCTCTGGAGCGACGGCCCGATCGCCCTGGCCAACCGCCGCCTGTCGATCATCGACCTCGAGCACGGCCATCAGCCGATGGCCGGAGGCGACGGGCGTGTCGTCGTCGTGCAGAACGGCGAGATCTACAACCACGAGGCGCTGCGCGCCGAGCTGGCCGCCGGCCGCCACCGCTTCGCCACCCACTCGGACACCGAGGTCCTCGTCCACGGCTACGAGCAGTGGGGCGACGATCTGCTCGAGCGGCTGCGCGGGATGTTCGCGATCGCGATCTGGGACGCCGCGGAGCGGCGGCTGCTGCTCGCCCGCGACCGCTTCGGGATCAAGCCGCTGTACTGGAGCGCGC